>Ga0233424_10000102_pt1 | contig 117527 bp, 99 predicted proteins | sample Watercolumn_Towu_FD_181011 | JGI IMG/M metagenome (GOLD analysis project Ga0233424, IMG submission 181011) | Freshwater microbial communities from Lake Towuti, South Sulawesi, Indonesia - Watercolumn_Towuti2014_125_MG | ecosystem: Environmental > Aquatic > Freshwater > Lake | place: Indonesia...
TCCTGAAACTTCCTCTGAGACTTGTCGCGCATTCGCCGGGAGCGCCGCGACCAACCTCTCATTGCCGGTGATCACAGCGCAGCCGGCGAGCGTAACGTCGGCTTTGGGAGGAAGCGCGATGTTGTCCGTCTCGGCCACGGGCGCGGCGACTTACCAGTGGCAGTTGGCAAACGCATGGCTTGCGCCACTTCGGCTGGAACTTCCAAGATCAGCGGCATATGGAGAAGGTTGTCTGAGCACACCTTCATTCGCAAGGTCCGAAAGGGAACCCCCAGGTGCCCAGCTGCCCAGGTGCAGGGTCTTCCGTTGACACCTGCGGTCATGGTGCGCCATCCTTTGCTCGCGCCCCGTCCAACTTTGATCATGAAAACGAAAGCCCCTGTCGCGCTCAGCGGGATCGCGGTTGTCGTCATCTTGATCGGTTGCCTCGGTCCTCAACAGTCGAAGGATGCTTCGCCGGCTCAGATCAGCGACGAGGCGGCACAAAGCCAACGCCTCTTTCAAGGCCATTGCGCTCGTTGTCACGGAATTCAAGCGACGGGCGGGTTCGGACCGAATTTGGCGCAACCTAAATTGCGAAATGCTCCGGATGAAGCGGCTTTGATGCGGGTCATCCGGAATGGAATCCCGGACACCGCCATGCCGGGCGCGTGGCAAATCTCGGATCGGGACGCGCGCCAAATCGCCGCGTATGTTCGCACGTTGGGAAGAGTAGAGCCCCGCGCCGTTCCTGGAGACGTGGCGCGAGGCCGAGCGCTCTACGAGGGCAACGGAACGTGCGTCACTTGCCATCGAATCCGGCGGCAAGGTGGGTTGCAAGGACCGGATTTGACAGATGTTGGGCGGCGTCGCGGAGCGGATTATCTGCGGCAATCGCTGCTTGATCCCGGCGCGGCGCAACCGGAGGTCGCCGGCGACGCCCACGCGCCGCCGGGCTACGCGCAATTTCTGCCGGTGCGCGTGGTGACGTCCGAGGGCCGTGAAATCCAAGGCGTCCGGTTGAACGAAGACGATTTCACAATTCAACTGCGCGACGCGGAGAATCGCCTCCATTCGTTGCGAAAGGGCGAACTCCGGGGGCTGCAAAAGGAATTCGGCAAAAGCCCGATGCCCAGTTACGAGAGCGTTCTCTCGGCTTCTGAGTTGGACGATCTAGTCGCTTACCTGGCGAGTCTGCGAGGTGATGAATGAAACAAAAGCTGAGCTTCTTGAAAGAGCTAGCGCGATCGGGCAATTCCCGGCGCTCTTCCCCCTCACCCCGGCCCTCTCCCCAGGGGAGAGGGAGCCGCGCCGGGACATCTCCGGTCAGGAGTGGGCGCACGAGGCTTGTCCCACGTTGGAATCGGCTCTCCCTTCCCATGAGCCTCCCCTTATCCCGTCCTACGGACACCCTCTCCCCCTCGGAGGGGGAGAGGGAACGGGAGAGGGGGACGTTCAGGGGTTCAATGGGCGAATGCCTTCGGAGAATTCTCTCCCTGAGGGAGAGGGCCGGGGTGAGGGAAAATGAGCTTCAAAAGGGTTCGAGGTGCGTTCTTTGCCGAGCTTTAAGTTGGGTTCCAGTTTTTGCACTTTTGTCTCTGGCGCCGGGCATCCAAGCGCAGGTGCCCTATACGCGAATTCTCAACGCCGAGAGCGAACCTGAAAGCTGGCTGACTTACTCTGGCACCTACCGCTCCCATCGCTTTTCCACGCTCGACCAGATCAACGTGGCAAATGTGGCCTCGCTGAGGCCCGTCTGGGTTTATCAACTCAAAAGGCCGGGCGTCTTTGAAAGCTCGCCTATTGTGGCTGACGGCGTGATGTATCTGGTCGAGCCGCCTAGCACCGTGACGGCTCTGGATGTGCGCAGCGGGCGCCGACTCTGGACCTGGACGCCGTCCATGCCCAAGGACGTCAAAGCGCTGGGTTTCCCGGCCACCAATCGTGGCGTGGCCGTCCTGGATGATCTGGTTTTCGTCGGAACGTTGGATGCCCATCTGGTCGCGCTTGACGCGAAGACCGGAGTGGTTCGCTGGGACGTCAAAGTAGCGGAGAACAAGACCGGGCACTCGATCACGTGTGCGCCTTTGGCGTTGGACGGGAAGATCATCATCGGCATCAGCGGCGGCGAGGCGGGCATTCGCGGCTTTCTTGACGCGTACGATTCTTCGACCGGGAAACGCCTCTGGCGCTTCTGGACCGTGCCGGCCAAGGGTGAGCCGGGGAACGAAACCTGGGGGCGCAACAGTTGGAAGACGGGCGGCGGTGCGACCTGGGTGCCGGGTTCGTACGATCCGGCGCTGAATCTCCTCTATTGGGGCATCGGCAATCCCGCGCCGGATTGGAACGGCGACGTCCGCCCCGGCGACAATCTTTACACCTGCGCACTCGTGGCTTTGGATGCTTCGACCGGAGAATTGAAGTGGCATTTCCAGTTCACACCTCACGACACCCACGACTGGGATGCCAATCAAATTCCGGTTCTGGTGGAGGCCGAAATCGGAGGCCGCGCCCGCAAGCTGATCGCCACCGCGAATCGCAATGCCTTTTACTACTTGCTCGACCGTGAGACCGGGGAGTTTCTGCTGGGCGTTCCGTTCGCCAAGCAGACCTGGGCGCAGGGACTGGATGCACACGGACGTCCCATCGTCCTGCCGAACACCGAGCCGTCAACCCAGGGCACGCTGGTCTGGCCCAGCCTCCAGGGGGCGGCGAACTGGTACAGCCCGAGCTACAGCCCCATCACGGGCCTGTTCTACGTGGCCGCGCGGGAAATGGGGTCGTACTATTTCAAGGCTGAGGTGGAGTACAAGCCCGGCGCGTATTTCATGGGCGGCGGCGAACAGGAACTCGGCGGGGATAAGGCCTCCGGCGCGGTGCGAGCGTTGGAGTTGACGACAGGCAAACGTGTCTGGGAATTCCCGCTGCACTCGCCGCCGTGGGCCGGGCTTCTCGCTACGGCGGGTGGGGTGGTCTTTGGTGGATCGAACGAAGGCAACTTTTTCGCGCTCGATGCGCGGAGCGGAAAACCGTTGTGGGACTTTCAAACCGGAGGCAGCGTTCACGCCAACCCCAGCACATTCCTGGTTGAAGGCCAGCAACGCGTGGCCATCGCCGCGGGCAATGCCCTGTTTGTGTTTGGGTTGTAGTCTCAGGCTCTACTTTTCTCCGAGTAGCCTACGGGTGGCATCCCGACTGGATCGTCGGCGGTAATCGCGATAGGCCTCCTCGACGGTTTCTTGAACAGACTCTCTGGTGATCGACAAATCCCTCGGCGCCTCATGCTGTAACTGATGCGTCCACTGCTCGATCAGCTCATGGTATTGCGCCTGCGCCGCCTGCCGCTGTTTAATCGAGGTGGGAACGTCACCTCTGGCGATGGCGATGAGGCGATAAACGTCGTCACGCGACAGCGGCATGGATGCGCTTGCGACGAGATTTGGACTTTAGCGCCCTGGCGGCGTCCTCGAAAAGCTCTCGGGTCGTTTCAGCCGTCACTGTTTCACCGGTCGAAAGTTTTGCATCGCGCCAGTGGACTTGCCTGGCCAAACGAACGACATCGGCTGGACTGGCTTTTCGCCTTCGCGTGGTGCCCTGCTTCATGGCAACATCGTACGAGGCAGTGCATTTGAAGTCAAACATCGATGCCCGACCACACCGATCGCCACGATGGCCGTAGGGGCCGTAGGGGTCTTGGTGCGGTTGAGCTTTTACAAATGCTCTTTGGTTACAGCCAGGCGCTCCGGGTCCTGCGTGTAGTTCATTTGCTTTCCGACCCATTTCACCCATTTCACCCATTTAACCGATTTAACGATTTAACCTTGTAACGCTTCAACCCTCCGGTAATCCGTGGCCATTTCTCTGCAGGATCAACTCATCGGCTTGCCAATTTTTCCACCTTCTCCTGAATCTCAGCTCTGATTTTCAGAACCTCCTGATCGTTCGGCGCCAGCCTGACCGCGTAACGGCTGTAAAAATCCGCCTCGCCAACGCGGCGGGGGTTCTCCTTGTCGTCTTGCTCCAAAACCCGAAACGCCAATCGAGCGAAAGCCAGGCCGTTGGTGGGCGACAACCGCACGGCTTCTTGCAGACTCGCGAAAGTGTCTTCCTCGATGCGGCGGCGCACATATTCCCGTACGGTGGTGTCAGAGAAGGGCGAAATCGTCCGAGTAGCAGGATCGGCGAAGAACCACTTGGCCCAGCGGGTCCAAACGTCCGATGCTGAACTTTCGGTTACCCGCCGCTTTAGCGTCTGAAGTTCTACCATTGGTACCGCCTCTAAGATGCCCTGGTCATTGAATCGCTTTTCCGCGATTCCTTCGGTCAAACTTGGTAGCCACTCGGGAACGGGCACCGGGACAGTCGGTACTTCCCACACTCGCGCCGTTTTGTCATGGGATGCTGTCACTATCTGCTGCCCGAGTGGACTAAACGCGGCCGACAAAACCTCGGCGTCGTGGTAGAGCGGCTCAATGCCGTCCATTCTCGTAGCACCGGTCCAGCGATGGCTGAAGATCGACAGTTATCTCTTCGTCGTCGGGCCGGAGGGGAATCGGAATGATGGGCAGGCGCTGCCGGAGTGAACACGGATACACAAACCGGGCCCCGTGCCGTCTTGCTCGCGAAATGCATACGAAATATTGACAATCCGCCGCTGCACCGCGGAGCATCGAAGGCGGAAAAGCCAGCGCGTGGCGACCCTCGCGCAACAGGTCGATCTCCACCAGGTTTATTCCGGCGCTGAGGTAATCGCATTGCTGGGTCCGGTAATCCTCAAATCCGCTCCGATTCTTGTTGGTGGGGCTCAGGACCTCGATCACGGTCACCAAACGCCCTGTCGCCTCGCGAATCTCAACCCAGCGTGGCGTAACGTCGGTCACGTGGAGGATCAGCGGCTCCGCCGTCACAACGCCCCCAGCCTTCTCGCCTGGTTGCCAGCCCGTTCCTTGCTTCCACGACTCCGAAACCGCCACGTCCGCCCGGTAAGCGCGCTGATCATCCCCTGCCAAGATTGCAACTCCCTCTTCCGCGCGTGCATTGAGGTCCAGAGGCAGTTTGACCGCCAACTCGTCGCGGATGTAGCCGATGAGCATGGTGTGCACGTCGGACCAACGCCGATCGAGAAACGGGTTCATGCCTGGAAAAGGGTTCTTCGTTGAGATCATCAAGCATAAAAATAATTGGGCCAACCGGGCTGATCAACGCCGATTCTCGACTGGTGCCTGGAACATTCTGCGGAATGCGGCTCTCTCTATACAAACTTCAGCGAATTTGCTAGTGTCGCCGCACTATGCCAGCCGACGACATTCTATTGGAAGCGGAAGAAAAAATGATGAAGACCGAGGAGATCGTCCAGCACGAGTTCGCGGGGGTGCGGACCGGCAAGGCGTCTCCTGCGCTGGTCGAGAACATTCAGGTGGAAGTGTACGGTGCCCACATGCGCATCCGCGAGCTGGCCGGCATCACCACGCCGGAGCCGCGCATGATCCTGATTCAGCCCTGGGACATCTCGACGGTGCATCCGATTGAGAAAGCCATCCAGAAGAGCAATCTGGGCGTCAATCCGGCCATCGACAAAAAACTGATCCGCATCGTGCTCCCGGAACTCAGCCAGGAACGCCGCATCGAGTTCACCAAGATCGTGCGAAAAATGGCCGAGGACGGGCGCGTCGCCATCCGCCACGTCCGGCGCGACGCGATTGAGCATCTGAAGAAGGAGGCCAAGGAGGGCACGATTACGGAGGACGACTTAACGCACTCCGAGAAGGAGGTTCAGAAACTGACCGACAAATACATCGAGAAAATCGACGCTCACCTGGCCCACAAGGAAAAGGAGATCATGACGGTGTGACGTGGATGCCGTTTGCGCATCACATGCCCGAAGCAGGCTTGTCCGGTGACGACTGGAGCAGAACGGAGTGTCCGCGTTCAGCGGCCGCAAGGGACCGACATTCTTCAAGGTCCGTTCCAGAACTTCAAAAGCGCAGCGTCATTTTCGCGTAAACCGCCCGATCCACCTCCACGTCTTTGGTCCCGATGACGACCGGAGCGAACTCACGGTGATGCGAATCCAGGAGATTGCGCCCCACGACAGACAGCTCGCAGTTCGGCGACGGTTTCCAGGCCAGGCGTGCGTCCATTTCCAGATAACCTGGGATTCCCTGGCCAGGCAGACTGTCCACGTACCGCAGCCCTATTCCCCATTCCCCCCTCCGGCCCAAGTCGACATCCGACCCGAAGAAGGCTTGATTTCGCGGGCTGCCACCTTCTTCGCCCTCCGTGACGGGCAGAATGTCAGTTTTGCGATGGAGGTTCATGCGAAGAAAACTGTAGCTCGCGCGGAGTCTCCAGGAGTCCAGAGGCTGCCAGGTTGCGGTCACTTCCGCGCCGTAAGTTTCCCCAAACAAATTATTGTCGATGGTGATGGGGAGATACAAATACGGTTCGCCGGCTGAGCCAAAACGAAGTTCCGGTTGCAGGGTGACGACGTTGTAGAGGCGGTCGTATTCGTTGTAGAAAAGCGCCATGTCGAGCGTGAGTCGGACATGCGGCTGGGCGCGGTGGCCGATTTCATACGCTCGCACTTCCTCCGAGTCGAATTCCGGATTCCCCCAACCCGGGATCAAAGTTTGAAATGGAAAGGGCGCCAGGCTTGCGGGCGGTTCGGCGTAGAACATGAAGTCGCAATGTGTCCGCGCCGGAGTGCGCACAGCTCGCGAGACGGCACCCCAGACCGTATGCCGCTCGTTCGGAGTCCAAGCCAGCCTACCGCTGGGCTGGACTTCAAGGCCGGTGAAATCGTTGTGTTCGATCTTGGTGCCGACCATCAAATGCAACTTTTCCGGCACCAGCGTGAACTCGTCCTGGATGAAGCCGCTGAAAAGTTGCAGCCCGACGCGCGGGTCGCGCGTTCCGAAGTCGTCGCTCGTGGTCAGGTCATCGACGGAATAGCGATAGCTTCCGCCCCAAACCAATTCATGGCGCTCGCCCCTGCGAAACCTGTGCTGCCAGTCCAAATCAAACGTGTCGCGCACTTCGCCGCCAATGCCGAATCGGCGGTCCGTCCGGTCGTAGTAGGTCTGGATCGACAATTCGGATTCGCTGGCGAATTTGTGCGTCCAGCGGCTGAGGAAATTGGCCCCTTGCGCCTGGCCGCGGAATTCCTGCGAATACATGCCCGGAGGCGAGAAAGAATGAAGCCGAACTTTCCCTCCCAGGTCGCCACAGTAGTAGTCGCCCTGGAAAGTGAGGCGATTGACGTCCGAAGGAGCCCAATCCACGCGAAACCCCTCCTGCGACATCCACCAGGCGTCCGCCGCGCCCGCTCCACTGGTTTGCGTGAACTCGTCGTGATTCGAGTATTTCCCGTAAACGCGGTAGTGGGCATTCGCGCCTAACTGGCCGCCGTAGCGTACCGTGCCGAAGCCACGCTCTTCAATTCCACCGCCGCTGCTGAGGAGAAGGCCTTGCGTGTCCTTCGCGTTTTTCGTCATGAAATTGATTACGCCATTGACGGCGTTGGCGCCCCACATAGTCGCGCCGGGACCACGAATAACCTCGCTCCGGTCCAGGTCTTCCAGGACCGTGTCGGTCTCTTCCCAGAACACGCCGGAGAACATCGGGGTGTAAAGCGTTCGGCCATCCATCAGAACCAGCAGCTTGTCGGCAAACACACTGTTGAAGCCGCGAGAACTGATGGCCCACTGCCGTGAGCTGGCGCGCGCAACGTCGAGGCCCGGGGCCATCCGGAGTGCCTCCGGCAACAGGGTAACCCCCTGATCGTCGAATCTCTTCTTGAGTGATGACGTGGACGGCCGCGGCGGCGGCGGCCAGGCTTTCGCTCTTGCGCGAGACGCTCGTGACTTTGATTTTTCCAAGCTCCTCCAGACTCAACTGCAGCAAATCGACGTTTGCGGAGAGGTTGATTTCCCGAATTGCATCCCCGCCGACGCAGGGCATGGTTCCGAGCAGCCAAACCGGGAGAACAATGACCCAGTCCTGAGTGAAACTCAGTAAACCGAGGAGCGGAAACGCTGTAGGCCGCAGCATGCGCATTGCCGGGCTCATGGTAAGGATGGGCCCAGAATTAACCAGCCGTCATTTGAACGCGGCCGTCCGTTCAAGCTACGAGATCGCGAACGCGGGGAGCCGCAGAGGACATGTCAAGAGCGACGAGGGATGCGTCCGGGGCCCTCAGCCGCAGACGCGGCGATTCCACGAGCTTCTTACAACTCCCCAGCCGCGCGCATCAAATGCTCGATATCCGCCAGGTCCTGTGGCCTGCCCGCCGCGGTTTTTGAGTCAATCAAGGCGTCGAAACTGAGGAATTTGACCGGTTGCCCCAAGAGACGCCCTTGCACGGCTGAAGCGGCTGCTTGGTCCCATGTCAACCCTTTGACGTCTGGGTTCAAGTCGAGTTGATTCGGGGGATAGCCAATTTTGTAGTTCAGCGCTGGATGCAGAAGATCCTCGATCGTCAGGGTAAGTTGGTCCAGACCGTAATCCCGAAATGCGCGCAGGACTCTTTCAGCATTGCTCGGCGTCTGACGATAGAAAAGGTCCAAATCGCGGGTAAAGCGCGGGTGGCCATGAAAAGCGACCGCGTAACCTCCCACGATTAGAAACTCGGCGCCGTGCTGATTGAGAAGTTGCAGCAACCGGCCCAGATCGAGCGGTTGGCCTTGCGGTGCCATGATCTTGTCTAACCTCCCTCCTTTGATCGTCTGCGCAATCTGTCCGAGTTCGACGACTTGCTGCGTCAATTCATCCGGAGTGAACGTCCGCGAATATTCCGCTCCACAGAGACGCTTTTCTGTGCGGGCGACAGGGGCCGGTCGCGCTTTTGGCATCGGTAACTCCTACCTCCGTCTCCAGGCCAAATCAATGCTTTCTCAATCCGAATGAATTCGGTCTGGCAGGGAGACGTGAAGTTGAGGACGCTTTGCGTTCATTCGCAATGGAGGTCTGCGGCGCTTCCCCGCCTCACGGCGTGTGCATGCGCGCCAGAGAAAACGTGCCCAGGGTGATCCCGCTGAAGCTGTACGTTCCGGCGAATTGATGGGTCGCGGAGTTCAACGTGCCTCCAATGAGAATCAAACTCGGCGCGGTCGTCCCCGGGATCGTGTGCGAGACGACCGCTGAGAAAGCGTTGGAAGCGTCAATTTTTCCGAACGTGCCGCCCGAGATAATCGGCGAGGACAAGAAAGTAAATGCCGTGCCGTCAGCCGCGAGAATAAAACTGGCTTCGCCGGAGAGGAGCCCACTAAAGATGCCTGCGTAATAACCCGCGTTGTTCTGTTGGATTCCGCTGGGGGACTTCAGCCCCCCGTTGAAAGTCCCGGTCGAGGCGTTCGTGCCCACAAGTGTCCCGCTTACGGTGTCCGTCTGGAAAGTGCCGCGGATCGACGCGCCCTGCGCCAGACGATTGGAGAAACTTCCGTCCACCGCGACCGACACGTTGGTGAGGAAGACGCTTTGGGTTTGCTCCGGATTGTACGCCAGAATCACCCCGAGCCGATTGGAAGTCACGAGCCCGGCGAATCCGCCGTTGGTTTGTCCGGGGAAAGCGCCCATGTAGATTCCCCGCGGCGGAGCAGCCGAAGCCGCGACCGTCAACGTCGCGACGGCGCTGGTCACCGTGCCCGCGCGATTGGAGACTAACCACGGCATAGTCGGCGGCCGCCGTCAGAGCAAGATTGGTCATTTCTAACGAAGCCGAGTTTTGGCCGGGCAAATTGGTGTTGCTCCGGCGCCACTGGTACGCAATAGGCGCGGTGCCGGTGGCAGCCACGTTGAAAGACGCCCTCCCTCCCAGGGCGACGCTATGGCTTTGGGGTTGCGTGACAATGTTCGGCGTTAGGAAGCGCAGCCGATAAAACGCGGTCCCGCCGCTCGTGGAATCGCCGACGCTGCTTGCGGTGGTAGCCGCACCAAAATCTTGCCAAATACCCAAGGCCAAATTCGTCGATTTTTGTGGCTGCACGAGATCCAGCCCGCTCGCCCACGACACGGTCACTTGCTGATTCGCCGGCTTAATCGACAGGAGGACAGGTTTGGCAAGAGCGTTGCCCGTAAAACACAGGCTGATCGCGGCAACCCAGGGCGAAGTGCGCTCCCTAAGAGCGTGTCCGATAATTGGAAACCAGCCGCGCAAGCGGACGGCTCTGCGGGGAGCGTTCATGGGAGGCAGCCACGCAGAATTCTGCGCGCATTGGGGCCACGAACCATGTGGAGTGCGGAACCCCTGTGCCGTTTTCGGCATGGGCTGCCGGTCCACGCGTCTCGAGAAAGGGGACTGGCGCACTCCAGATGGAAATTCATGGGAAGCTTCCTTGGTTCTCGAACCATGCTCTCGGCGCATGAACCGCGCCCTGTACGTGGTCCCGGCTTTAGCCGGTCGGGGGCGTCGAAACCGCCTAAAGGCGGGACTACGTACCGACGGTTCATGGGAAGCTTCTGGTGTCCACAACCAATCTCGGCAGGCTTTTTCATCATAAGGAATTCATCGGTCAATTCGCGCGCATTATTCCCGCTGGCGGTGGATTCGCAATTCCTTGTTCGTTCAAAATCCTCGTATCAACTAATCAAGATTTGTTGATTTTTCAATTTGAATTCCCCGGCTATGCCACGTAAATTTGCGTTGCTTTTGGCCCTTTCGGCCGGGAACAGAGTTGAGATGAGGGCCGACAACTGAACCAAATTCAGTGGAGCGAAACGAACAACTGGAACGTCTCGTCAGCCAGCGCATCGTCGTCATCGACGGCGCGATGGGCACGACCATTCAGGAGCGAAAGCTCTCGGAATCGGATTACCGAGGGCAACACTTCACGACCCCGGCCAAAGACCTGAAGGGTTGCCACGACGTCTTGAACCTTACCCAGCCTCACGTTGTTGAAGAAATCCACCGCCAATACCTCGAAGCCGGGGCGGATATCATCGAAACCAACACGTTCAATTCGCAGGCCATTTCCCTGGCGGATTATCGTTTGGAGGCTCAAGCCTACGACATCGCGCGAGCCGGCGCGGAATGCGCGCGCCGCGCCGCCGACAACGTCATGCACGAACAATCGGGACGCATCTGCTGGGTTGCGGGCGCCATCGGTCCCACAACAAAGACGGCTTCGATCTCGACCGATGTCAACAACCCCGGGGCGCGCGGAACGAGCTACGACGAATTGGTGGCCGCGTACTACGACCAGGCGCGCGGCTTGATCGATGGCGGGGCGGACATTCTGCTCGTGGAAACGATTTTCGACACGCTGAACGCGAAAGCGGCCTTCTTCGCGATCTTGAAGCTGTTCGAGGAGCGCGGAATCGAACCGGTTCCGTTTGCTCAAACAGAGCAGCAAAGCCAATCGCCAATCGCCAATCGCCAGACGGCAAATGCCAATCGACAATCGCCGCGTGTCGGAGGCAAATCCGCAGTCCGCACTCCGCACTCCGCAATCCCTCTGATGGCTTCAGTGACTTTCATTCAAGCCGGCAGCAACCGGGGCGTCACGGGCCAAACCGTGGAGGCGTTTTGGACGTCGCTTTCGCACGCGCCGCTTTTCAGCCTCGGCATGAATTGCGCCCTCGGCCCGAAGGAGATGAGGCCGCTCATTGCAGAGATGGCGCGCCTTGCGCCGATTTACACGAGCGCGCACCCGAACGCCGGGCTCCCGAATCCGCTATTGCCCACAGGCTTTCCAGAGACGCCGGAGACGCTGGCGCCGCAACTGCGCGAGTGGGCTGAGAACGGCTGGCTAAATTTCGTTGGGGGTTGTTGTGGCACCACACCGGCGCACATCCGCGTTCTGGCGGACGCGGTGCGTGGAATTCGCCCGCGCGTGCCTGTTCCACGCGAAAGATTCCTGCGGCTTAGCGGTCTCGATGCGCTGATGATTCCGGGTAATGCGACTGCCCGAAGTGGCACGAGCTTCGAGCCTGCGCGTTCACTTTCTGATTCCAACGTCGCGAAGACCGTGGACAAAGTCGAACAGGAGAGAACAGAGGAAACAGAGATCAAAGCTCCGTTCTCTCCGTTGCCTCCTGTTAGAAGAACTGACCTCGTAATCGGTGAATCCGCCGGACCATCATCCGGGGCAGTCAGGATGCCTGCCCTACGTGCGGACGCGTCCATCAATTTCATCAACATCGGCGAACGCACCAACGTCGCGGGCTCGCCGAAGTTCGCTCAGTTGATCAAGGCCGGCGACTTCGAGGCCGCGCTCAGCATTGCCCGCCAGCAAGTCGAGAACGGCGCGCAGGTCATCGATGTTTGCATGGACGAAGGGATGATCGACGGTGTCGCGGCGATGACACATTTCCTGAATCTGATTTCCGGCGAGCCGGACATCGCGCGCGTGCCCATCATGATCGATTCCTCCAAATGGTCCGTGATCGAAGCCGGCCTTAAATGCGTCCAGGGCAAAGGCATCGTCAATTCGATCAGCCTTAAGGAGGGCGAAGTGAAGTTTGTCGAGCAAGCGGAGCTCATCCGGCGCTACGGCGCGGCGGTCGTGGTGATGGCCTTCGACGAAAAGGGCCAGGCCGATTCTTTTGCGCGCCGCACGGAGGTGTGCGCGCGCGCCTACCGTGTGCTTACCGAACAAGTCGGCTTCCCGCCGGAGGACATCATATTCGATCCCAACATTCTCACGGTCGGCACGGGCCTGGAGGAGCACGCGAATTACGCGGTCGATTTCATCGAAGCGACGCGGTGGATCAAACAAAACCTGCCGTTCGCCAAAGTCAGCGGCGGCGTGAGCAACATTTCTTTCAGTTTCCGAGGCAACAACACCGTTCGCGAGGCGATGCACTCCGCGTTTCTCTATCACGCGATCAAAGCCGGTCTGGACATGGGCATCGTGAACGCCGGCCAGCTTGGCGTCTATGACGAGATTCCGAAAGACTTGCTGGAATTGGTCGAGGACGTCCTGCTGAACCGGCGCCCCGACGCGACGGAACGCCTCGTCAAATTCGCGGAATCGGTTAAGAGGAAGGACAAGGCGGAAACAGTCGAGGACGCCTGGCGCCAAGGGTCCGTCGAAGAACGCCTTTCGCACGCGCTGGTCAAGGGCATCGTCGATTTCATCGAGGCGGACGCGGAGGAAGCTCGGCTGAAGTACGGCAAGCCGCTCGCGGTCATCGAGGGCCCGCTCATGGACGGCATGAACTTCGTCGGCGATCTCTTCGGCGCGGGCAAGATGTTCCTCCCGCAAGTCGTGAAGTCCGCTCGCGTGATGAAGAAAGCCGTGGCCGCTCTCCAGCCGTTCATGGAAGCGGAGAAAGCCCGGACCGGCGCAAGAAACCAGGGCAAGATTCTCCTCGCGACCGTCAAAGGCGATGTCCACGACATCGGCAAGAACATCGTGGGCGTCGTGCTCCGCTGCAATAACTACGAGGTCATCGATCTGGGTGTGATGGTGCCGTGCGAGAAGATCCTCCGCACGGCGATCGAGGAAAAGGTCGATCTCGTCGGCTTGAGCGGCCTGATCACGCCGTCCCTGGATGAAATGGTGCACGTCGCCAGCGAGTTGGACCGGCAAGGATTCAAGTTGCCACTCCTGATCGGCGGGGCGACAACGAGCAAGGCGCACACCGCTGTGAAAATTGCGCCGTCTTATCGCCAGCCGGTGGTTCACGTCCTCGATGCCTCTCGCGCCGTGCCCGTGGCGGGTTCGCTGCTCAGCCTGGACCAGCGTCCGAAGTTCGCCGAATCCGTCCGGATCGAGTACGAAAAAGTCCGGGCGCAGCACGGCAGCCAGCAAGCGAAGGTGCTCTCCCTGGAGGAGGCGCGCACTCACGCGCCGAAGCTCGTCTGGGGAGACTATCAACCGCCTCAACCCGAATTCGTCGGCGTGCGCGTGCTGGCTTCCGATCTCAAATCGCAAATCTCCAATTTGAAATTTGAAATTGCCCTTGCCGATCTGGTGCCTTTCATTGACTGGTCTCCGTTCTTCCACACGTGGGAACTGCGCGGCCGTTACCCGGCCATTCTGAATCATCCCAAGCACGGTGAAGAAGCGCGCAAGCTGTTTGCCGAGGCCCAGGCGTTGCTGCAAAAAATCGTCTCGAAAAAATGGCTCGCGGCGCGCGGCGTCTATGGCTTTTTCCCGGCGAATCGCGTGGCCGACGATGTCGAACTTTACCGGAATGAATCGCGAAACCAGATTCTCACCACATTCCATTTCCTGCGCCAGCAAATCGAAAAACCCGACGGACAGCCCAGCTTTTGCCTGGCTGATTTTGTCGCTCCCAAACCGTGTCCGGTGTCAGATGTCAGGTGTCAGGATTTCCTGGGCGCTTTTGCGGTGAGTGCCGGCTTCGGCGTGGAGGAGCTCGTCAAGAAATTCAAAGCCGATCACGACGACTACAACGCCATCATGACCGAGGCGCTGGCGGATCGCTTGGCCGAAGCGTTCGCGGAATATCTCCACACCCGCGTCCGCAAGGAGTGGGGTTATGGACGCGATGAAAATCTGACGTCCGAGCAACTCATCGAGGAACAATATCGCGGCATCCGGCCGGCGGCGGGATACCCGGCGTGTCCGGATCACACGGAAAAGAGGCTGCTCTGGGAGCTGCTGGAAGTAGAGAAGAACGTCGGCATCAAGCTGACCGAAAGTTGCGCCATGTGGCCTGCCAGCAGCGTGAGCGGGCTCTATTTCTCCCATCCGGAGTCGAAGTATTTCGCCGTCGGGAAACTGGCCCGCGATCAGATTCTGGATTATCACCTCCGCAAAGGCCTGACCTTGCAGGAAGTCGAGAGGTGGCTAGGACCTTACCTGAATTACGATTCGGCCAAGAGCGCTTCGCCCGCCGCGGCCGGGGCCCGGTGCAATTGCGGTGTGTCGCACCACTGACCTCAATTGCCTCAGCCTCGCCAAAGATTCGGAGTTAGGGAGATTCGGGCTGACAGGCTTCAGCAGGGTTCGTCAGTTCGAGGCGCGTTTGAGGCGGTGGATGTCCCTGCATTCCCTGCAATGAATTTCCTTTGAATTTCCCTTGCTGACGGGCTGCGCTTCGGTTAGAGGTCTCTCCCTTCCAAAGGTAACGGAGCGGATCCTTCGATCAGGGTTCTATGCGGGGCAAAGGCTGCTCTTGGGACACAGAATAATTTACCCGCGCCGTCCGTATGAGAAACAACCTCCTGCTCTGCCTATTGGCTCTCTTGCTTGCGCGACCAGCCGCCGGCGTAGGAATTCGTCTGTTGAACCAAGGCGCCGATGCGGTCGCACGCGGCAATGCATTTGTCGCCACAGCCGACGACCCGTCTGCACTCTTTTACAATCCGGCCGGCATCACCCAACTGGAAGGGCATCACATCCAGCCCGGCGCATATTTGATCTACTTGGATAACCGGTAGCGCGGGCCGACCGGCGAGAAGGCTGACACGTTCGACAAGATCGTCGGGTCGCCGCACTTCTACTATACCTTTCGCCCGGAGACCGGTTCGCTGTCTTACGGCCTGGCGCTGTATTCTCCGTTCGGTCTCGGCGTGAGCTGGCCGGAAGCCGTTCCATTCCGCGCCTTGGGCACAAGTCATTTCTGATCTATTCCACTCTCAATCCGGTCGCGGCTCTCAAGCTGGGCGAAACGCTCTCCATCGCGATCGGGCCCACCCTGAACATCGGCGACCTTGATTTGCGCAACGGAGTCGGAACGAATCCGAATGACCGTCTGAGATTTAAGGGGAGCGCTCTGAGCCCAGGACTGACCGCCGGCATCCTCTGGCAACCGCAAGAGCAACACTCCTTGAGCGTAGTGTACCGCAGTCCGTCCAGCTCCGTGTTTGACGGTCACTTGACGACGAGCGTCACCGGACTGTTCAAGCGGCAGGACGCCACGTTTGACGCTAAGTTTCCACAAACGATCATTGCGGGGTGGTCGTATCGGCCGACGCCCAATTGGAATCTTGAGTTCAACCTGGATTGGGCGGACTGGGATGTCGTGAATGAGTTCACTCTCGCCACGGCGGCGGGTGCTTTGAAAACGCCTTTCAACTGGAAATCCAGTTTCATCTACAAGTTTGACGCGACTCCGCAAATGCAAGGTTGGAATCTGAGCGCAGGGTACTGGTTTGCCGAGGAAACGGTTCCCGACGCCTATTTCAAACCGATTGTTCCGGATCAGGCTTTGCATGTCTGGAGCGCGGGTGGCCGGTGGATGCTTAACAAGTGGGAGATGGCTCTGACCTACCAGTTCGGCTACGGCCCGACTCGAAACGTGCTCGGGAGCGAGGGCCGGATGGCTGACGGGGCATATCGATGGTTGAGTCACGCCATGACTTTTTCCGCGGGGCGCCGGTTCTAGTTCTGGTGATGTGTCTTTGAGAATTAAGCACCCTGGCCGACAGGGTCGCACAGCGTTGAGTTTCTCGTGAGTATGCAGTGCCACAAGTGTCACGCTCCGAATCCGCCGGGGGCAAGGTTTTGCTCTCAATGTGGAACGGCACTTGGAAATTGCTGTCCGAACTGCGGGAACGCGGTCGATGACGGCAGCCGCTTTTGCCCTCGGTGCGGGAGTTCACTTCTGTCTGGAACTGCCCCTTCCCCGACGCCGGCCGCCGACTCGCCTCAATCACAGTTCGTGGCGCAAAAAGAGCCACACGCCTCCGACGCGAAAGCTGAGCGTCGCCCACTCACGGTTATGTTTTGCGACTTGGTGTCCTCGACCCAGCTTTCGAGCCGCTTGGACCCGGAGGATTGGCGGGATGTCTTGATCGAGTATCAAACTAACTGCGCGCGCGTAGTGAGCCAATTTGGGGGGCACATTGCTCAGTATCTGGGGGACGGCATGCTCTCGGTCAAACCGCCGGAGGAAAAACACCACGATCTGCTGCACTCGCTCGGCGCGCTGCTTCAGGGCACCGAAGCGGTGCTCCAGACCGGTGAGGTCGCGCTCGGCGAAGCCATGCTGGTCGCGGCGCTCGATCTCGTGTCCGCTCTGGAGAATCGTGCGAGCCATTCGATCTTGCTCGGGACCATTGAGCATTTCCTGCAATGGCTTGGCCGGAGGATACAAGAGGAAGTTGGCGACGCATTAGACTCGCATGTGAACTGCGCCGGCTCTTTATCGTGCTTGATCTGGCCGGCACGATCATCCGAGGGTTGATCAAGGACGGAGTGCTGACTCACGAGCACGGCCTTGATTCCCTGGACGGAGAGGATTTCCGCGAATGGCTAGCCCGGCCCGGCGCCTCAACCGTGTCGGTGCATTCGGGGCCGATCCAAGGTCTTTACGACCTGGTATTCGGATATGAAAACGGCGAAGTTGGACGGCCTAATTTCGCCGCCGGCGTCGCCCTCAGAAGCCTCGTCTGCATCGGACTGAAGTATAAAGGGTCGATCTTCTGGAAGATGCAGGCGGGAATGGGCGACACCGTATTCGCGCCGCCTTATCTGGTGCTCAAGGAGCGGGGCGTGAAATTCAAGTTCTTCCACCGCGTGAAGAACCTGGCGCTTTCGAGCGACAAGCGACGGATCGAACGGATCGAGCTGGGCATCCAAGCCCAACTCAAGCCCGGCCAGTCCGAGTACGACCCGCTCGTGAACATCAAGGAGCTGCCTTCCTGGCCGGCCGAACCGAATTACGACCAGCTCCTCCAAGGGGATGATCTCAAGCGGCGCCGCATCAACCTGGAGTCGTTTTATGCGCAGTGGGATGATCCGGCGCAGGAGGTCATAGAAGCCGGGAAGGACTTCGATCGAGTGGTCCTTGGAATTTCAATCGCCAGCTTCCCGTACATTTGCCGGGAACTGCTCGAAGGGAACGACAGATTCGCCGCCATGGTGGACAAGGTCAAAACGGTGCGGACGCAAGCTTTCCAGTTGTGGTTCAAAAAGGATTTGCCCGCCATGGGTTGGAAGCAACCCAGCCCTGTAGTCGATGCTTATATCGAACCGATGAACACCTGGGCCGACATGAGCCAAGTCATCGACAAAGAGCTGTGGCCCGATGGGGAGGTCGGGAACATCTCCTACTTTTGCGGCCCGCTGACCGGCGACACGCCTCCCCCGGACCAGCACCTGACCGCTCCCTTGGCTGAGGCACGCGTTTATGAAAACGCCCTTAGCTTCTCCCAGGCCTCACTCGGCTTCCTGCTGCCCAACGCGAGCCTCGCCTCGCCTCCAATCCGAACGGGATCGATTTCGATTTGCTGGCCGATCCGGCGAATGGCCAAGGGCTAGACCGCTTCGACAATCAATTCTTCCGAGCAAACGTCGATCCCTCCGAGCGGTACGTCCTGAGTCCCAAGGGCACTACAGATTTCCGCCTCAGGCCGGGCGAATCGGGCTTTGAGAACCTTGTGTTGGCTGGAGACTGGACCCGCAACGGCTTCAACGCAGGGTGCATCGAAGCCACGACTCTATCAGGGATGCTGGCAGCGAACGCCATCAGCGCGTTTCCTGCACTGGACACCTTGAGCACGTACTGCCTGAGCTGCGGGCAAAGCCGAAGGACCGCGCGTCTCAGTCGGCGTTGCCACCGCCAATCACACCAAACACCGGGGAGCCGAAAGAGATCACATCACTCTTCTCGTACGGACGTGGACGCACTGCGCCGCGGGGCTCGCCGGGTTTGAGGCGGTTGAGGGAGTTGGCAAGGATTTGACATCTCGCCAGGCTTATGGCATCCATCCCAGCGCAGCCTAAGTCCGGCTTCCTTCCTGAGGCCGGATGCGGGGGACCCATTCCTCGGCTTTGTCGAGGCGGGGCGAGCGCCGGTCCGAGCATCGGCGGGGTCACTTTCAAGACCTAGCCCGTCAGCTAACCTCGCCGGCACTTGGAAGGGCGATCCTCCAGGATCTCGCTTGGGCGAGGTTCGCGCGATTTCCCAAAGTTCAAATAAGTAACTGACGATCCGGCTTCTGATGAAGGGCGCTATATGGCCGCGCCAAAGTCATCGACATTTGCGGGTGTCAAACGGCATCGAAGCGGCATGAATGCCGCGCTCCGGAGCGCGGGCTTTAGCCCGCTTCAACGTCCACAAGTTCCGACAATGTCGGAGAATTTTGGTGCGTCCATGTACGACCGCCGGATTCAATCTCTATGAAAGAGCAGAATGCGAACGCGCGATTTCCCATCGCGCTGATGATCGCCGCATTGGGCGTTGTCTATGGCGATATCGGCACCAGCCCGCTCTATGCGTTGCGGGAGTGCTTTCAGGGAACACACGCTGTGCCACCCACCGAACCGAATGTCATGGGAGTTCTCTCGTTGATCTTCTGGTCCCTGGTGGGGATTGTGTCGATCAAATACCTCACGTTCGTCCTGCGCGCCGACAACAAAGGCGAAGGAGGCATTCTCTCGCTGCTGGCGCTGGCGTTTTCAGAAGGACAGGACGAGACAAAGAAACGCGCGGCACTCGTGGCCCTCGGTGTTTTCGGCGCCGCCTTGCTCTACGGAGATGGCATGATCACACCGTGTGTCACGGTCCTCGGAGCGATTGAAGGCTTGGAAGTCGCCACACCGTTCTTCACGCCTTACATCGTCCCGATCACAATTGCGATCTTGGTCGCGGTTTTCGCGTTCCAGCATGTCGGCACAGGTGGCATGGGCAAGGTGTTCGGGCCTGTGACGCTCGTGTGGTTTGCAGCGATTGCCGCGCTGGGCGTTCGGGGAATTCTTTTGGCGCCGAGAGTTCTTCTAGCGATCAGCCCGCATTACGCCGCGCGATTTCTGCTGGATAATGGCTTCGTCGCCTTTGTCGTGCTGGGCGCGGTGTTTCTCGTGGTAACGGGCGCCGAGGCGCTCTACGCGGACCTCGGACACTTCGGAGCGCGTCCGATCCAATTGACCTGGTTCATCGTCGTTTTTCCGGCGCTGTTGCTGAATTACCTCGGCCAAGGCGCACTCCTGCTCGTGACGCCGAGCGCCGTGGAAAATCCGTTCTACAATCTGTCACCGCGCTGGGCGCTCTATCCGATGGTTGTGCTGGCGACTTTGGCGTCGGTGATCGCGTCGCAGGCCCTGATCTCGGGCGCCTTCTCCATTACGATGCAAGCGATTCAACTCGGCTATCTGCCTCGGATGGAAATCCGCCACACCTCCTCGGAAACGCGCGGACAAATTTACCTGCCGATGGTGAACTGGCTTCTCATGCTGGCCTGCATCGGACTCGTGTTGGGTTTTCAGTCGTCAAGCCGGCTGGCCGCGGCGTATGGCATCGCGGTGACGTTGACGATGCTCATTACGACCATCCTGTTCTATTTCGCGGCGCGGCGGCTGTGGAACTGGAGTGCGGCGAAGGCCGGTTGGCTCTGCGCGGCCTTCCTGACGATTGAGTTGATTTTCTTCGGGGCGAATGCACTCAAAATCCTGCACGGCGGCTGGTTCCCACTGGCGGTCGCGGCCGGCATTTTCGCCGTGATGACCACGTGGAAAACGGGCCGCCGCCTTCTCCGTGACCGGCTGTTCGCCAGCATGATGCCCCAGGATTTGTTCGTCGCGGAGATCAAGAGCACGCCGCCCCTGCGCGTTAAGGGCACTGCGGTGTTCATGTCCGGCAATCCCGACGCCACGCCGCTGGCCTTGCTGCACAATCTGAAACACAACAAAGTTCTCCACGAACGCACAGTGCTGCTGACGATCAGCACGGCAGAGACGGCGCACGTCGATCCCGAAGCGAACGTGCGAGTCGAGCCGATGGGAGAGGGCCTTTTCCGGGTCGTGGCGCGCTATGGGTTCATGGACGAACCGAATATCAAGCAACTGTTGTCCGCCTGCGCAGCGCGCGGCCTTGCGTTTCGGACGGAAGACACGACGTTTTTCCTCAGCCGCGAAACCATCCTGCCGAGCGCGCGCCCCGGAATGGCTTTGTGGCGCGAAAAGCTTTTCGCGTTCCTCGCCCGCAACGCCCAGCCTGCGACCGCCTTTTTCCGCTTGCCGGCCAATCGCGTCGTTGAATTGGGCATGCAAGTCGAGTTTTAGCTAAACTAACACCACAGCGACAGTTTCCAACGATTGCGCGGCACCCGGGCGACATCGCCCGCAGCAGCTTCAGATCCCAGAAATACAGGAAATCTGGACCGGGTCGTGGACGATTCAGTTCCCCAACCTCTCCGTTCTCTCTGTTGCCTCCTGTTCAGAATAACAGAAGGAAACGGAGCAAAAGGAGAGGGGCAAGCGCGGAATTCAGTTTCCACATGCGGATTTAGTCAACCCCGCCCCTTCAGTGAGTTGTGAGCTTCGACTGGCCGGTGCGCCCCGGCGAACTCCCACCCAACGCACCGGCCGTGAGCAAAACCGCTGCGGCGAGGTCGTCCGCGTCCAGATCTCGAAGTGTCGCTGTAGTGCTAACTAATTGGAATATGAAAACGAGAAAGACGTGATGACCATGCGCTGCCCGCGGAAGTTCGAGAGGAAAGCAGCTGGTGTGGGGAGTCTATGGCGTCTTCTTCGCCGTCCAGGTTCCTTCGCCGATGTCGCCGAGGCGGACCGTTCCTTTCAAGGAACCGTCGCTTTCGACTTTGCCCGTGTAAGTGACCACGGCGGGTTCATCTTGAACGCGGACGTCGAAGGAGAACTTCAACTCCGAGTTTCTCAAGGTGCCGCTGAACTCCGCTTCGCCGAAAAGTCCTTTGTAGGTCCCCACGATGTTTGGGCCAGCGTGGACGAACGTGAAACTCGGCGAACCAGTGCCGTTGGCCGTTTCCACCTGGAAATTCCAGGTGCCCGTAATGTTCACCGCGTCCGAGGGCTTGCCTTTCGGGTCGAGGTTTTTGGCGTACTCCTCGATGGGTAAAACGGATTGCACGCCGTCCGCAGGCACATCCATGTTGGCGAGCCAGAGCAGCGCATTGAGGACCACCTTGCGGAAATTGTTGTTCGACCAGTTCGCATGGACGTGCGCGCCCGTGAAACCGAACCCGCGCCCGCCACCGGGCCGTTCCACAGCCCACATGAGAACCTCGTCTCGCCCACTCGCCGCGACGATGTGCGCGTACGGGCCGCGCGGCGACGCCGATGCGCCCTTGCGAGTTTCGTCCGACGGCTTCGCCACGAGAATCGGCGTGACGCCTTTCGTGTCGGGCCGGAACCGCATGTTGAAATACCATTCATCGCGGAGTTTGAACGGTTTCACCCCGCGGGCGATCGGATGCTTCGGGAATTCTTTGATGTCCGCTTCCCAATGCGGGTTCGTCGAGAAGGCCGTTTCGTAATAGCCGCCGATCCAATCGAGGAATTCCTGGCCGCCTCTGTCTTTGGGTACCTCAACGGCATAGTGCGCGCAACCCAGTCCTACGCCCTTCTTCATCAGCGCACCCATGATTTCCAAATGATTCGCCTGGATCACCGGATGGCCTCCGCCACCGTCCATGAACAACAGAATCGCGTCGGCGCCATCGAAGGCATCGGGTTCTTTGGGCCAGCCACCCTGGATGATCGCGGATTTCACGCCTGGCACCTGGTCAAGGCATTTCTTCAACACCAGGCAACCGGCGTTGAATTCATGGTCGCCAGGGCCGTGGCTCGGCCGGCCTGCCACGAGAACGATTCTCTTTTCTGCGGCGGTTGCGGAGAGAACCATTGCCGCGAGGAGCACGAGCATGGGGACTATGGATCCCTGGCGTTGGCCCACGGAAATCTTCGCACGTTTGAACGCCGCGCAATGGGACCATGAACCATCCAAGGCGGGCCGCGGCGCCGAAGCGTCTTGGAGTGCGGCAGTCCTCTGCCGCTTTTGGCGCGGCCCGGCGTGGCGCAAACCCCAGCGGACTGGCGCACTCCAAAACCTGGCGGACCAACAGGCGTTCGTGGAAACCTTCTTGAAATGGAATCTTTTCATATCCGTAACCGTACTACTTCTCCTTCTTATCTAGTTTTTGTGCCATGTCTTCGGGCGTCACGTTTGAGGCTACGCCTTCGGGCGGAATTTCCGCCTTGGCGATCCACAGGATGGCGTTCAGGACAATCTTCCGAAAATTGTCGTCGCCCCAGTTCCGGTGAAAGTGTCCACCGGTAAATCCAAAACCGCGGCCGCCATCGGCGCGTTCGGTCACCCACATTACGTGTTCGGGCATCCCAATCCGGGCCTGGACGTGCGGGTTTCCACCGTGGCTGCTTGAAGCGCCGGGATTGCCACGTGTCCGGTCGGGTGGCACCGCCGTCAAAATCGGCGTCACGCCTTTCATGTTTTCGGGAAAGCGCATGTGGTAGTACCACTCATCATTGATCTTGAATGGCTTTACGCCACGTGTGACGGGATGCCCCGGCAGAGTCTGGAAATCCGCGTCCCAATGCGGATTCACCGACCAGAACGTCTCGAAGTAGCCGCCCGTCCAATTGAGCCACGCCTGGCCAGCTTCCCCTTTGGGAACTTCCACCGCGTAATGCGCGCAGCCAAGACCGACTCCCTTCTTCATCAACTCGCCGAGAATCTGGAGGCGTTCGGGTTTGATGGCGGGATGGCCGCTGCCTCCGTCCATATAAAGAAAGACAGCGTCTGCGCCGTCGAAGGCATTGGTATCATCTGGCCAGCCGTTCAAGTGAATTTCCGAACGAACACCAGGGACTTTATTGAGGCACTTCTTCAGCAGGAAGCACCCGGCCTGGAACTCGTGCGCTCCGGTGCCATGACTGGGCTTGCCCGCAACCAGGACGATCTTCTTGTCGGCAGCACTCGTGTGAACAAGGAGCCCGAATGCCGCGAAAGCGAGGGCGAGGAAGCGGAGCAGGCTTTTCATGTTGTGATTCTAGAGATATCCGATCAATGGAACGAGTGGGGAGGGGTGAATCGCCCTCACCCTAACCCTCTCCCTCCAGGCGAGGGGACCACTTTGTCCGGCGCTGGAACATGTCACGCATCAGAGACTCAACCGCAGAGGTCGAGATGCTTCTCCCTCTCCCCGGGGGAGAGGGCCGGGGTGAGGGCGATTCTTGCCTCATACTCGATATCAATAGATACGGATAAGTTACGCGCCCCATTACTTTAGCGACTTGATCCTAATGCTCCTGAATTGAACCGTCATCGGCGGGCCGACGTGGATTTGCAGCGCAAGGATGCCTTCTTTGGCTGCTTTGGTTGATTGCTCATCGACGACATCGATTGTTTGCATGCCATTGATGAAATGCTGGAGATGGTTCCCCTTGGCGATGACGACGTAGTCATTCCAATCCTCCTTTTTGATCTTGGCCTGAATGTCTTTCGACTCGCCGAGGGAACCCACGACCTCGACCTTGTGCCGGTTCGGATTTGCAGGATCGTCTTTGATGACGGTCTTTTGTCCACGCTGCGCGAGGATACCCCGGGCCCGCTCCTCATAAAGGATGCCGGAATAAGTCGTGCCGGCCTCGAAATCCGCCTGATAGCCGCCGACGATGGGGCCGAACTTGCCCTTCTCGATGACCTTGCTCCGATACTGAATTCCTGAATTCCCATCGACGATGCGGTAGGAGAGGCGCAGTTCGAAGTCATCCACGTTGCCTCCGGTGTAAACGAGGAACGTGTTGTGCGTCAGCTTCGGGTCTGCTTTGGTCACGCCGGTGATCGCACCATCCTTCACCGACCAAAGGTCCGAGTTGCCCTCCCAGCCGGTGAGGTCTTTGCCGTTGAAGAGGCTTTTGAACCCCGGTTCAGGTTCCGCGCTGAATACGGAGGAAGGTAAAACGAGCAGGTACGCTGAAGCGAGAGCGGCGGACAGCACCGACTGGACCCTGCTTCTATTTCGCAGGCTTGAACGTGCATTGAGTTTCATAATGGTTTCCTGTTGTGGTAGCGGTTTGGTGACTAAGCCGTGTCTATTCATTGAAAAGGGAATCGCCCTCTCTCCCCCCAGGAGAGGGCACCGCTTTTTCCCGCACGGGGAAACGCTCCCTAAACAGGGATGAGTCCACCGGTGTGCAAAAGTTACTCCCTCTCCCTGGGGGAGAGGGCCGGGGTGAGGGCGAGCCTTTCATCGCACTGAATAGTTACGGCTGACCTGCGATTGCGTCTCTATACGGGGAGCACTTTGCGCAGAAATCTAAGCCCCTTCACCGCGATCTCATTCCGCGTCGGCTCGATACGCCGCCAGATCGCCGCAGCGCGGGCGATGACCTTGACATCGGTCGTGAAAGATTCGATGACCACGTCGCCCTTGTAGCCGATGCCCTTCAGCGCGGCGGCAATCGGTTTCCAGTCGATGTGATCGTGGCCCGGTGTGCCACGGTCGCTGCCACAGGCGTGGAAGTGACCGAGCAGCTTGCCCGCCTTGCGAATCGCCGCGGCCTGATTTTTCTCCTCGATGTTCATGTGAAACGTATCGAGGTGAAGCTTGAGAGCGGGGCTGCCGACGTCCCGGATCATCTTCAGCCCTTGATCGCAGGTATTGATGAAATCGGTCTCGAAGCGGTTGAGCGGCTCCAGGCAAACTTGCTTGCCTTTCTTCTCCGCATATTTGCAGAGCACTTTCAGATTCTTGACTACGGTCTTCCACTGTTGCTTCTGCTCCAGGGGAGGCACGGCGTCGGCTCGTCCGACGGCTGAATACTCCGGTCCAATCAGACTCGGACAACCGAGCACCTCCATCTGATCGATGAGCTTGAGCATGTAATTCAGGCCGGTCTGTTGCTGTTGCGGCGTGCCGCGCAGATCACGGTCCGGTCCCATGCACGCGCAAACGCTGCCGCAGGCCAAGCCGTGTTTGTCGAGCTGAGCTTTGACATAAGCGGGATCGATGTGGGACGGATCTTCAATCGGAATTTCCACCGTTTCAAAACCCCAGCGTTTGAACGTCGGGAAGAGGGCCGTGCTTTTGTTGGTGAAGGGAGAAGTGAAGAGAAAAGTGTTAATGCCAAGTCTCATAAAGAGTGCCCCAGGCTAGTCGAATGAGGGAAGCTGTCAAAAGGTTTTGAACTCTGCCCGGCTGCAGTGCAGCCACGAGTTTGGCGGTAACGCTGGCTTTCCAAGCCGGCATGTTGCGAGGTCTCTCGCTCGGATATTTCACACTCCTTTCATGAGGAGCGCACGCGCCTCGCGTGCTGCTTGCGGCGCCTCGCCGCAATCTGGCACCTGGGATTTGAAACACTTTGAGGTGTTTGCCGACGCTGGCCCCGTCAACGAGGCGCCGACGGGGACACGCGAGGGCGCGTGTGCTCCCCATGAAGTGTGGGTATCCGGGCTAGACCTCGCGCTGGAGTTCGGACATTTCGGGGCGGGTCACTGCGGGCGTTTTGGCATGGGGTAGGCCACGGACCGAAGCAGCGGCCCGTCGCGTACCCCCGCAATCTGCTTGGACGCCCGATGCACCTTCTGGCAATCTCGCGCAGGTTTATGCCCAGGCGGTCGAAACGTACCGCACGCCCCGTCCTGAAACATGCCGCGCATTTTCGACAACATCGCAGCCTCCCTGCTGCTGGCATTGGAGCAGACGTTGCAAGTCTCCGACCGTGCCGACTTCTGCGTCTCATGAGCCTGGTGAAGTCCGACGATTTCTATCGCGCCGCATCCTGCGTCGTTTCGTAAAACTTCGACCACGGCGACTGGAATACCGTGAAGGACTACATGCAGGACCGGCTCTGGCTGCGGGGCGGTTTGCCGCGCTCGTTCCTGGCCCGGGACGAACGGGCGAGCCTGGACTGGCGGCAGGATTTCATCCGCACGTTTCTGGAGCGGGACGTGCCCCGACTGGGTATCCGCATCCCGTCGGCGACGCTGCTGCGGTTCTGGACGATGGTCGCCCATTATCACGGCCAGATTTGGAACGGGGCGGAACTGGCGCGGGCGCTGGCCTTGTCCGAGAAGACCGTCCGGCCTTACCTCGACCTGCTGACCGGAGCCTTCGTGCTGCGGCAGTTGCCGCCGTGGTTCGAGAACCTGGGCAAGCGGTAATACAAGGCGCCGAAGGTCTATGTGCGGGATTCCGGCCTGCTGCACGCCGCTGACTTGTTCGCGCCGTGTGAGCGAGAACGTTTCGACGATGGAGAACTCGCGCGGCCCAGACTTCTCCAGCTCGACATAGACGGACGTGTTTCCTTCGGAATCTGTCGTGAATCGATGAGCAACCGGGGCTTCAACTTGGAAGCTGCGAATGTCCTGAAACGGGTCGTCCTGCGGCATGGCGAACCAGATTTGCACCTGGTTCGCCGTCTCCGGGATTTGGAGCTTCAGTTCGTGATGAACTTGAAATGTCGCGGCGCGCGGGGCCGCGGTGGCGCTTTGGCAAACTGCAGCCGCGGCAATGGAGAACGCAGCGGTCAAGCGCGGGACGATCTTGCGCCAACTAACGCCCGTCGTGCTCTGCACACTCGCCGAATCTCGTTCGCTCCCTTTCCCCTCACCCCGGCCTTCTCCCTTGGGGAGAGGGCGAATTGATTCCAGAGGCAGGCGGACGCGAGTGCGCTTGATTGATAGAGGCGTTGGCCATCGTGTTCCCTCTCCCTGAGGGAGAGGGTTAGGGTGAGGGGGAACGCGGCACCCGCGCCGCAAGCCGTCCAATTGCCTCTGAGCGTTTCGCGCATCGCCAGAATCAAAGATAACTGATTTCATGAGTCTCCTTAGAATTTGTAACTGATATACCATTGGAAGCGATTATCGTGGCCTGGGCCAAAGCCGTAGTGATCGGTGGTCCAGTTCAGGTAATCCATCCCTATCTCGATCGGGTCAAAGTAACCGCGAACCGCGCCGTACCAGATGCTGTTCTTCGCGCGGCCCGCCAGCGCTGCGCCGGCCAGATCGCCGTCGTCGGGGTTATCCACCGAATATCCGCCGTGAAGCGAAAACCATTTGAGCGGGCGCGCGCCTAATTCCAACCAGCCGCCTTGCGCATCGATTTCGCGCCCGGTGGTGGCGTTGATGCCCTGAAGAATTCCGCCGCGCACATCCGACAGATTCTTGCCCGTCCAGAGTTCGCCTTTGAGCCAGGCCCGATCGCGAAGCGGAACTGTGAGGTCGAGGCCTGCGGCTTCGCTGTCGAGGTCGCTCAACCCGCTGGCGCCGATCGGCGAGTCCGTCTGTTGCCAGGCGCGATGGCCCCAGACGCCGAATTCGACTTTCTGATTTTGCCAGAGCGGGAATCCGTACGCGACGCGCGCCTGGAGGGTCGGTTTGCCGGAACCTTCGCCGTCACGAAATTCTGCGGAAGCCGCCGGATCAAGGTCCTGGGCATCGTTGGCGCCGGGGGCCTGCGGGCCAAAGGCCAGCCGGCCGCGGTCCGGCCCGCCGAGCAGAAGGGCCCCGGCGGGCGAGAGGCGCGAAAGCGTTGGGCCGCCTTGATCCAGCAGGTTTACCAAGTGAACCCGTGGCTCTGTCCGAGGTGCAGCGGAACCCTGAAGATCATCAGCTTCATCGAGCGCCATCAGAGCGAGGTGATCGAAAAGATTCTGCGGCATTGTGGGCTCTGGGAACAAGAATCGGCCCGGGCGCCGCCGGAGGAAGTAGTCGCGCACTGAGAGTCACTGACAGTTGAAAGAGCCGGGCCGTGGACGGGGCGCCACAGTAAGTTTGGCAAAACACCACGGCGGCTCCGAGGCTCTGGCTTTGTCTGCGGGAGACGATCATTCCGGGATTGATCGCCCTTCTCGATCGGATCACGGCCCGGATTCTCCCGTTGGGGCTCCTCGGCGGAACCCCAACGGGAGAATCCGGGTTCACCTTCCTTTGATCGGAGGTTTGCCTTGTCCGGACGCTTCTGGACCGATACATTCCGTTCTGCTGTGAAAAAGCAATTTCCTATCAGTAAGTGTGATCAATCATCGCTATTTTATGATACCCTTATGATACCCATCCCTACCATTCCGCAAACCCGTCGCGCGCTTTGGGCTTTCACTCTGATCGAACTGTTGGTGGTCATCGCCATCATTGCAATCCTGGCCTCCCTGCTTCTGCCGGTTCTCGCCTCCGCGAAAGAGAAAGCCAAGCGGTCGAACTGCGTCAGCAACCTGCGCCAGATGAATCTCGCCTGCCACATGTATGGCCTCGATTTCGAGGACAAAGTTTTCAAAGGCATTCGGGACGCGAACGACTCGTACACCTTAAGCATCGAGACGTTCATGTACCGCTACATCAGCAATCAGTTTGGCGACAAAGTATTCGACTGCCCCAACCTTTATCCGGTTCATTATCCCGGCACGACGGACAAACCTGACAGCCGCTACCAGACAGGCATCGGGTATTACATCGGCTACAATTATCACGGCGGAAAAAAGATGCCGCCGAATTGCGGTTGGGACTCGCCCCAGCGGCTCACTGAAGACCCCAAGCTGGTGCTTTTCTCGGATCAAAACGACTGGAACGCGGCCTGGGTCACCGTCCCGCACGGTCCAGGTGGACAGGTCCGAAAAGGGGCCTATAAAGGGACTGGCATCACGCCGTCTGGTGGAAAAAATCCGAAGGAGCTGGGCGCGGCCGGGGGCAATGTGGCCACCCTGGATGGCGCGGTCAACTGGCGGAGCTCCAAGTTATGGAAAACCAACTACCTCGTTTATTCGGGCGGCGGCCATTGGGCGTTCTGGTGAACGAGGTTTCGTTGGCAACCCCACCCGTCTTAGAGCCTGTTTGAAAACTCCTCAAGAACGCCGCGTGAGGGCACGCGGCCTACAGGAAACCGCGAAAATTGCGACCCGTTGTAGGCCCGGTGCCCCCACCGGGCGAGTTTTCAAACAGACTCTCAGCCGTCACCTCATGAAAAGTAAGGTTAGCTGTCTCCTACTAACTCTTCTGGCCGTTGTGGCGGCTGGAGCCGGGGCCGCGGATCGCCCCATCAAACACCGCCTGCTCTTTTTCGAGTACGGTAAAGGCCCGAACCGGCTGCTCGAACTCGACGCGGATGGAAAAATCGTCTGGGAACACAAACCGCCGAGCATCGCGGTTATTTTTCAAGTATTGCCGAACGGGAACGTGCTCTATGCTTACGGCGGCAAACCGACCGGCGTTCGTGAAGTCACGCGCCAGGGAACGGAAGTTTGGAATTACACAAGCCAATCTCCCCAGGTGCTCGGTTGTCGCCGGTTGGCCAACGGCAACACCCTCGTGGCCGAGCAGGGGCCTTGTCAGGCCGTGGAAGTGAATCCGAAAGGCGAAGTCGTACACCGCACACCGTTGACCACGAGTCACGAAGGCTACCACCTGCAGGTCCGTAACATTCACCAACTCCCGAATGGCAACATTCTCGCGGCGCACGAGGGCGAGGGCGCCGTGCGCGAAGTGGACCCCGCGGGCCACGTCGTCTGGGAATATACCGGCGTGGAAAACACCGGGGACGCCCAGCGCCTGCCGAACGGCAACACGCTCATTTCCTGCGGCACGCAAAAGCGAGTCATCGAAGTCACGCCGGACAAGAAAATCGTTTGGGAATTCACCGCCCAAGACGCGCCTGAGTTGAACCTTACGTGGGCCTCGAGCATCCAGCCATTGAAGAACGGGCATCTGATCATCGGGAATTTCCTGCGCGGGCAGGAAGGCAAAGGCGCCCACGTCTTCGAAGTCACTCGCGAAAAGAAGGTCATATGGAAGTGGGACGATCACAGCTTCGTCAAATCGCTGACAACCGTGCGCGTGCTGGATGAGTAGCTGAAGGGTGTCGTCGTGTTGATCAAAAGCGCCATAAGCATCATCCCGCTCGCCCTGGGCACTTTGGCTCTGTCTGACCTGACCGCGGGCGCGGATTCGAAGGTACCCCATTGGGCTTTTCAACCCATCGCCGATGCGCCCGTTCCCGCGGTCAAGAACCGGGACTGACCCGCCACGGACATCGACCGGTTTGTTCAAAGAGTTTCCCTTCCCGAATCCTCCCCGGCGCACAAGCCGGTCAACGCGGCTTTGAACGAAGCCACGCCTGACGCCGCGCTGAAGGAAGCTGTGATTTCCGGGACAGCGCAACTCGGCGGACAAACTGCGGTCTCAGAGCTTGGGCTGTCACCCAAAGCTGCTTCGACCAGCGAAAAGTTGTTCACAAAAAGAAGGAAATCATGACTATCCGCACGCTCGCAGTGCTCGTGTTCATGGCGCTGTCTGGTTGGATTGCACAGGGGCAAAATTCCTTGCAGCGCAGCGGAGCTTATAGTGCAGGACCAGTTGAACTTCGCCCACGAGCGCTAGCGCGTCCGGCTCCGGCTCCAGTGCGAGCACAGCAGAAGCCAACCGAAAAATGGCAGGACGTGGACGAAGCGCTTTCGGAAATCTTCTACGATGGGCAGTCTTACTCTCACGCAAGACTGATCAAGGTCGGTCAGGTTAACGGCCTTGTCCGCTTGCCCAATGGAGGATTGGTTAGTATCCCGCTCCGCGATCTTCCAGAGCCGCACCGGTCGAAATATTTCGACCCGGAAACCGAGTCGGCATTCAAGGCCAAATCACAGAAAGACCCGAATTCTGACATTCGTAAACAGCTCATTCGGGAACGTCTCGAATGGATCAAAGGGCAGAATCCATTTCGCGTGATCGATGGTAAACTATTCGACTTCACCGAGATGATCAATGACATCGGGCCTGGCGGAATCGACCCGAGTGACTACTACTTTAAGAGATTTTACTTCTCGGGGACCGTGTTCCAGGTGGCCCCGGATGGATTGTTGGTTGATGTGAGCACTTCGAGGTATGACGTGGACTTGATCTTTGTGAGAAATGCATCATCCCAAGACCATGTTATCGACGGTTCCAGAGTTCGCGGAATCGCCATGAGGACGGGACGGTATCAATATGTGTCCGTGAGAGGCGCGACAAAAACGATCCCTTTGATGGATGCGGGAATGGTGTTCAATCCGCAGAACGAAAAGTTCACGACCGGCCAACGTCTTACCCGCATCGGCATGAAGGATTTCACGGTCGAAAATAATTCGCCGAAACTTTGGCTCGGCAATTGAGGGGGAGAGCCTTGCCCGACATCCATTTTGAATGTCCGAAATGCACTCAGCCAATTGACGCGGCGGAAGAGTTGGCGGGCCAGTTGGTTGATTGCCCGACGTGCCAAGAGACGATTGAAGTTTCGATTCGTGCCCGACCGTCCAAGCCGCCAGCACCACCACCACCACTAATTCCAGCAGTGCCGCCTCGCGCGGGCGACGAAATCTTTCTCAACGCAGGCAGCATCACGATTTCACGGACACGGTTCGTCGTAGATTCTCAGACGTTCGCGTTGGCGAACATAAGTTCCGTCCGCGGTGTTGAGACGCCACCAAATCGGGCCGGCCCTGTTAGTATGCTGCTTCTTGGTGGGCTGATCCTGGCCACGCCCGCCGTCTGGTTTGGTTCGTTCATCATTGCTGGGTGCGTTGCATGGATGATCTTCCAGAAGTCCAAGTTTTCAGTCGTGCTCACAGCAGCCGGAGGAGAAGTCACAGCTTACAGCAACTACGACAGAGCGTTTATTGGTCGTGTCATTCAGGCCATCACTGAGGCCATTGTTGCGAGAGGATGAGCGCGACCTTGAAGCACAAAGGCTTGGCCACGGGCCAAGGAGGTTGGAAGCCTTGCGGCTTTCACAAACACACGCGCAGCCGAGCCAAGATTGGAGTTTATTGCAGTTGTAGTATTATTGAGATTCCGGTTTTCTCGGCTTCCATGCAAGCCGATTTTGAAACTGCGGATCGTCTCTCTTCTGTTCTGCCTCCAAAACAGCCGCGCTCAACCGCAAGTATTTCGCCCACTGACTGAACTTCCTCGCCAGCATTCGCCGTTCGTCCGCGCCGAGATGCCCGGCAAACTCGGTGAGCGGCGGATCCATGAGTGCGTCGATTCTCTCACAAGCGACGGTTGCGCGGTAAGGTCTCGAAACGATTCCAAACACGGTCAAACACGCCCAATCGCGTTATGCTTTTCCGTTATACCTGACGTGTGCTGAAATTCGATAAACATCGGGAAGCCTTGATTTTATTGGGGATGTTGGAATTGGCGGAGAGGGGGGGATTCGAACCCCCGATACGGTTTTACCCGTATAACGGTTTAGCAAACCGCCGCCTTCAGCCACTCGGCCACCTCTCCTTTGCCGCGCAGACACAAGAATCACTGCGCTCTACCTTTCTTAAAGGCTACTCTATTCGCGCAATGCCAGGCAAGGGGAAAGCTGGCCAAGGCACAACCCGGACGCGCCGTCGTCGCGGTGTTTCGTCGCACCCTCCCCCTCCGGCAACATCGCCTTCGTGGTCGCGAACTACGCCGATGGCGACCGGCGCCGCTTTGATTGCTACTCTGACATCTTCACCCAGGGAGAAGTGGCACGCCTGCTCGCCGCGGCCGCGGCCCAGTTCCCGGACTTCCTGCCCTGCCTCGCCATTGGCGCTTTCGCCGGATTGCGCTCTGCTGAAATCGAGCGGCTGGAATGGCAGGATATCCACTTCAATGAAAAGCTCATCGTCGTGGCCGCGTCCAAAGCCAAGACCGCAAGCCGTCGCATTGTGCCGCTCCACGACAACTTGGCCGTCTGGCTTGCGCCCTACGCTGGACGGCAGGGCAGAGTCTGGCCGGAAAGCTCAATCCTGTTCTACAAGCGCCAGGAAGCCGTGGCTGCCGCGACTTCAATCGAGGCGGACGCTGAACAGGGAGTAGCTGCACAAAAGCCGGTGGCGTGGAAATCGAACGCGCTTCGCCCAGATCGGCGACGCCGGCCGCGTGGCCGGCGAACTCGGCAACAGCGCCGTCGTCGTCCACAAGCATTACTGCGAACTGGTGAAGCCCGCCGATGCCGATCCTTGGTTTGCTGTAAAACCAGCAAACCCAGCGAACCTCGTACCTTTGCTCGTTGCTGGCAGCGCCTGAATCACCCCTCGAACGCGCACGGAAACGCCGTTGACGCGCAGGGTACGGTGACTACGTTGTGTGTGTAACAACGTCGTGTAACATGAAAACCGCCAATGTCCGCCAGCTCCGCCATGACTTCGGCAGCGTTTTGAACTGGATCGCCGAAGGTCAGCAAGTTGAGATCGTCAAGAAAGGCAAGGTCATCGCGTTGCTCTCGCCGCCCCCTCCTGCCAGGCCCAAGAAGCTGAAGCTCCCGGATTTTGCCGTGCGGCGCAAACGCATCTTCGGAGGCCGCGTCCTGCCGGGCAACGCGGTCGCGGAAGAAAGGGAAGGCTATCGATAGTAGCTTACGCGGACACGGGGTTCCTTGTGTCCCTTTATCTGGAAGAATCCACGTCCAGTGCTGCGGATGCGGCCTTGGGAACGACTCGCCAACCTTTGCCGTTGACTCCGCTGGGGCTTCTGGAATTCCGCAACGCCCTGAACCGCGCCGTCCATCAGCAGCGTATCACGGTCGCGGAACAAGACGCGCTTTGGCAGGACGTGCAAACCGACATCACCGGCGGCTTTCTGGTGCAAACGCCGGTGGCGTCTGCCGAACTGCACGCCAAGGCGCGAGAATTGAGCGACCGCCACACTCCGACCGTCGGCACCCGCAGCCTCGACTTGTCGCACGTCGCGGCGGCCTTGCTTTTGGAGGCCAAGATCTTCTTCAGCTTCGACGAACGCCTACGCCAAGCCGCGTCCGCCGAAGGCATGGAGGTCAAGCCGTGAGCTTCTTACCCAGATGGCTTTGACGCTCCGATTTATAACAGACGCCGATTACAGCAAAGACCAATCTCTATTGGGCATAAAGCGCGGCCTGCAGGACTCTCTTCTAACTTCCCAAGTCTCCGCACTCTGCAAGCTCCTCAAGAAACGTCTCCTCTTCGATTTCACGAAGGTGTTCGATATCCCGGCTGCTTGGTTCAACATCCACTGGCACATCAAGGGAAAAGCCGCATTGCGCCCTCAAGCTCAAGCAGTGTCAGTGTCCGATCGCGACGAGCACCTGTTTCTCGCCCTGCGGATGTTCCGTTCTGGGGAGACCGTTTCACCTCGCGAAAAGCTCGCGGTCGCGCGATCGGTTTCCTCCAAGTGAACGCCTTCTCAGGCTAGGCTGGAAGATTTCAGAGATATCGAGCGACGACAAAAGGAAAATCCAGGGTGAGACAAAGGACAACATGGGATCTCTGCGCTACGAGGCCACCGATTCTGGCCTGGGCGCGCTGGAAAAGGCTCTGAGCGCCACGGGTCGATCGTGGCTGAGAAACTCCTCGCACACCCGGAAGAACTCCGCCTCCGTGCTCACGCGCCGGATTTGATGGAGGAACTGACCGGTTTGTTCCACGCCTTCCCCGATGAAATTCATGTACTTCTTCATTTTCTGAATGTGCGCCGCCTCAGCGATCCCCAGCGGACGAACCGTCGCAAACAAATCCCGAATGTAATCCAGCACCTGGAAGCCGCTCGGCGCAGAAGGTTCGCCGCCGCGATAGCTTTGGTGAATTTGGCGGAACAACCACGGATTGCGCACCGCGCCCCGGCCAATCATCAGGCCGCGCGCCCGGGTCGTCTCCAGGATTTCCCGAGCTCTCTCCACGGAATCCACATTGCCGTTGGCCAGGACGGGGCACGGTACCGATTCGACGGCCCGGGCAATCAGGTCATAGTGAACGTGCGGCTGATACATTTCTCTCACGGTCCGTCCGTGGACGGTCAGCAAATCCAGCGAGTGCCGGGAAAAGATGTCCAGCAAGTCGTCGTAGAGTTTGGGGGACTCGAAACCTATCCGAGTCTTCACCGTAAACCGGATTGAGATCGCGTCCCGCAACGCCCCGAGGATCGCATTGACTCGATCCGGTTCGCGCAGCAATCCGCCACCCGCGCACTTCCGATACACGACGGGCGCCGGACAGCCGAGGTTCAGATCGATTCCGGCGATGGGGTATTGCTGAAGCTCGCGAGCGGTCCGGACGAGCGAGGGGATGTGATTGCCAATCATCTGCGCGATGACCGGTTTCCCGGTGGGATTCTCGGTAATCGATCGAAGAATAGGGCGATCCAAATTCGAGGTCTCGTGAACGCGGAAGTATTCGGTGAAATACAGATCGGCCCCGCCATAGCGGGTCATGACTCGCCAGAACGGCAAATCCGTCACGTCCTGCATGGGGGCCAGCGCGAGAAAAGGTTCGCTTCCCCCGAGCAGTTCGTCAAATTGAGCCTGAGAATTCACTCGGTCAGCATTGTGTAGCACCACCCGGAGATTGACAACGTTTCGCAGGCAACACGCAAGGTAGGCGTCCTGGCAACCAAAACCAGAAAGCGCTTCAACCATGGTTCAGCTATTCCTACAAGAGGTAACGGAGAACATAGAGCAGCCAGCTTGCACACGAATGGAGGGCTGAACTACGGACGCGCAGAGCGTCAAATGCTGGCGGGCCATGGCTCCGTTTATAGTCTTCAAAGTCTTCAACTCTGTTGACTCTGTTTCCTCCTGTTCGAATCAACTGCCATTTCAAGGTCCGTTTGGAGATGTTGACTTAACGAAACTGCGGATGCTCCTGGAGCCTCGCCCAGGTGAGACGAGAAAGAGGCGCTTGGCGGTATTTAGACTCCCACATCGGCTCCGCGCTGGTCGAGCGGTGCGCGCGTTCGAGCCATTTTCTGTCAAGTGGCTCGTCAAGGAGGTCCAGGGTATTCGCGGCGATGGTGGTTTGTTCTTTCTCGCCCGTAGCATGGCCGCTTCCCACGTAGAATCCGGCCAACAGAAGCGAGACCCGCAGCATCGTGCTCCGCGAGTAGGTCGGCAACGCGCAGGGCCGTTGCGGATCCAGCATCCGGTGGAGGTCGGCAAACAAGGGGTGGGTCCACATGGCAGGGTTCTTGGCCGGCGAGTAGGCATCAAAGAGAATAGCGTGTGGCTTAGGGATGGTCTTGGCCGCGGGGGAGACGAGAAAGCTGGGGAAATCCTCCAAATGCAGTCGCCAAGCCACCTGGCCTTGGCCCAAAGCAAATTCGACGCGTTTCCTGGAGAGCAGTTCTTCGAGGTGATTCTCGAAGCCGCGCAAGTAATCGAGCGGCTCGACATTCTCCAAAGCGAACCGCATCGGTTCCAAAGTGTGATCAAAGCTGATGACCCGAATGGAACCCGGAACCTCGGCCAAAGCGCGAAGCACGGTGGTTGCGTTGCCCGCGGCCCCAAAGCCTACATCCCAGATCACAAATTCCTCAGGGTGCCGGCGGAAGCGATCGGGCAGTTTGAGTTGCTTGACATACAATGCCTCCGCCTCGGCGACCGGGCCAATAACGGGATGGAACGTCTCCGAGTGGGCCAGGGAATGCACGCTGCACACGCCGTTAGCCAGGCGAACAATCCGATAACTCGCGTTCTGTCGCACAGGGAAACCCTACTCAAGACTGCTCGCTCAATCCGCACAATTCCGTTGAAAGCAGACCGGGAATCATTAGCATCCTGCCTCCCGCTGCCGTCCGCGGCGCGAGGTTCGCAAGCGGCGCTTTGTAGCGCCGAGTTGTCCTCTGCCGTGTCGCCGACTGGCCAGCGGTCCGCAGGATGCAATCCTGCGATACAGCAGATTCAAAATCTGCGCTACTCAGAGACAACCAGTGGGAACGAAAATCATGAAGAGCTACAATATTGCCGTCATTGGCGGCGACGGAACCGGGCCTGAAGTTGTGCGCGAAGCGCTGAAGGTGCTGGACGCCGCGGCATCCAAATTCGGACTGAAACTGAACTACACGCCCTATGACTTCGGCGGAGCGCGTTACTTGCGGACCAACGAGGCTTTGCCCGACAGCGCCGCCGACGAATTGAGGAAATTCCCCGCCATTATCCTGGGTGCAATTGGCCACCCGGAGGTGAAGCCGGGCATTCTTGAGAAGGGGATTCTCCTGCGGCTGCGCTTCGAATTGGAGCAATACATCAATCTGCGCCCAGTGAAATTGTATGATGAACGATTCTGTCCGCTGAAAGACAAGAAGCCTGAGCACATCGATTTCGTGGTGGTGCGCGAGAATAACGAGGGGCTTTACACGGGGTCGGGCGGTTTTGTCTTCAAGGGCACGCCAAACGAAATCGCGGTCCAGGAAAGCATCAACACCCGGCGCGGCGTCGAACGGTGTCTGCGCTTTGCCTTCGAACTGACGCGGAAGCGGAACAAAGGCAAGAAACTGACCCTCTGCGGCAAGACCAACGTGTTGACCTATGCGTTCGACCTTTGGGAACGGGCCTTTCATGAGATCGGCCAAAAAGATTTTCCCGACCTCAAGCGCGATTACGCGCACGTGGACGCGACCACGATGTGGTTTGTCAAGAACCCCGAATGGTTCGACGTGATCGTCACGGACAACATGTTTGGGGACATCATCACCGACCTGGGAGCGATGATTCAGGGCGGCATGGGCATTGCCGCGGGCGGCAACATCAATCCCAAGGGCGCCAGCATGTTCGAGCCGATTGGAGGCAGCGCGCCGAAATACACCGGCCAGGGAGTCATCAATCCGCTGGCCGCGATTTGCGCGGGCCAGATGATGCTGGACTTCCTCGGGGAAAGCGCCGCGGCTCAAGCGATTGAAAATGCCGTGATCAAAGTCACGCGAGAGAAAATCAAGAGTCTGGCGGCTGGCCAAATGGGGCACAGCACTTCGCAAGTCGGCGATTTGGTGGCGGAAGCGCTGGCTTAGTACTGTGACAAGGAATTTTCGATACATGCGTTGCGTTGAGTTTGGCCTGTGGCGAGGCGGGAGCGAGGGAGCATCCCCGCAGCGGGCTGTGACCGAACGAGCAACGAAGCCACAGGCCAAACTCAACGCAACCCTTCGGGCGGCAGTTCTTTTTGCGCCAGACTTCGTTGCTCGCTCCTCCCAGACCACCGACGGGTATGCTCGTCGCTCGCGCCTTGTCTGGCGCAAAAATCCCTTGCCGCGCATGTATCGATAATTCTTTGTCACAGTACTAGCCCTGGTGCATTGCACGCTGATCAATTTTGACTCGGTAACGAACTGGATTGCGATCCCATCTGTACCGCCCAGCTTTCCCGAAAAGTGTTCCTATCGTTCTTCCCTCCAGGTTGTATGGTTGATTCATGCAAAAAGACGCGCCCATCACAGAAGCGGACGAAGACGCTCACCTTTACGAACAATTGACGGCGGAGATTGCGCGGTTGATCGACACCGGCACGCTGCGCGCCGGCGAACGCGTGCCGTCAGGGTGACCCGGCCCAGACCAATCATATCGGCCCAGCCGTTGCGGACGACATACTGGGCGACGTGAGGGAGGTATTCCTGCAAATAACTGTAAGCGGTGCCGATGAGGATCATGGGAGGCGGGGTGAAATGGTCTGCTTTTCCGCCTGAAATGGGCGAGGCAGTGTTTTGGTTCTGGCTGGAAGCCTGACCTACTTTTGTGATCAATTCCTTTAACTGCCGCACGACGTTGATCTGCCGGGCGACGGCGATGATCGGATCTTCCGGAGGTTGATAGCCATCCGATGGCGGATAAGCCGCCGGGCGCTGAATGAAGGCGTCACTTTGAGGAATGAAGCGGAGCGAAATGACGAAGCAATCCAGAGTATGCGGCTCCACTACTGGATTGCTTCCCGCCACGCAAGGCCTCGCGGTCGGAGTGACGGGTGTGGAGAGTTACGAAGTACGAAAAGAGCCAGACCCCGATGGTCTGACTCGTGAGCGACGCGTTTTTCAAGGCGGACTGATTGTCGAGAAAGGTCTTGTGGCCGTTGGCCAGACCGTGAGACCGTGAGCCTTGACACTTGGCTTTTCCGCTCGTTGGTCTGTGGTAGGCTGATGTAATGGAAACCGCCATGCCCAAAGCCCTTGCAGTGAGAGGCGAACGGGACTTGATTCACCATAAACGCGACCGCACTGTGTGGCCATGATAACGATGTCCCCATGGTCCTCCTGAAGGGGTATGCGCAAGGGACCGACAAAGTCCGAACGGCTCGCTCGCGCCATCGTCATATGGCAGAAGCGGCTGGCGCCCCGGCTTCCTGACCTGGACCCGCATGATCTGAACCTGATCCTGTGGTCCCTCCTGCGCCGCAAGTATGGTGGGCAGCGGCGCATCTTCCTCCGGCGGCGCGACGAGGGTGGGTATGTCTATTGACGAGCGCCTAGTGGTGAAGGTCGCCGAGACGGCGTCGCGGGTCCGATTGGAGTGTGTGATCATCGGCAACGTCGCTGCGATTCTGCAAGACGTGCCGGTGCGCGACACGCCGCGCAATCGGCAAAAAATCCACGCTTTCACCAAGGAGGTTGGCGAAACGGTGTGGCAACCCCACGAGTTTTCGAACATGCTACGCCTGGCCACTCCCGAAATCATCGTGGATTTCGTATTTCAGCTTTCGAGCCGGCGGAAGTTCGAATCGGTGCGGGCGAACGCGCGGCGAGTCAAGCTCGGTCGGCGTGAGATTCTTGTCGCGTCGCTCGAAGATGTCATCGCCGCCAAAGAAGCCGCCGGTCGCCCGAAGGACCAAGCGGTGCTGCCGATGCTCAAGGACACCCTGCGGTGCCGGAAAGCGATGGACACGAGAAATCAAAGTGAACCACCGAACCTCTCGCGAAGAGGACCTCCATCTGGTTGACTCCAAGGGCTGGCGGAAACATCGTGGCTGCTGGAGGGGATCCGGCGGCCTTCCGGGGCCCAAACCCTGACGGAGAGTGTCCAGGCGCTGCGCTCGCGGATTCGCTGGCGCCTGGCTAAATTCCCTCGCCCCTCCGGGGCCAAGACAGGTTGGGAGACGGAGCGTCGATTCCACCGAAAACAGCGAAGAGCCAACTGCAAGCGGTCAACGAGCTGTTAGAGTTGCCCTTCAGCCAGTCCGATCCGCAAAAAGAGATGATCGCGGCTGTCATTTGAGCCTCACGCCGACGGAGCGGGAGCCTCAAAGCCGCCGCGCCAGATTTCGCGATCCCGCACTGGCCCCGCTGCCTCTTTCTTCAATCAGTCTTCAGCCGACAGTCACGGCTGCGGTCGGTGGCGCACGAGCCGGAGCCTCCTGGCACAGTTCACCCAGCAAACGCCGCTCAAACCGAAAATAAATCCGCAACCGCTTGGGAATCTTGAAGACCAACTGCCGGTGCGGCACCGCCGCGCACACTTTCTGGCTCACTCAATACGCCGTTTGCAGCGCCCGTTTCTGATGGCAACACGGGCTTCAGGCCCACCGGCCTCACCTTCGACAATGAAGGCTACTATGAGCTGAATCTCACCATGAATTTCGCGCGCAACCTGTGGACGGCATCCTTGAACGACATCATCGTGGTGAATTCCCAGCCGATCACCACGACGAACGCCGCGCTGAGCTTTGGCGACGTGGATGCCGTCTGGTCGATTCGCAAAGCGGCCGCGCCCGGAAATAACTTCATGATTTTCGACAATTTCGTTATCAGCACCGAAGGCGCGCCGTCGATCCCGCCCAGGATAGTGCCGGTCGGCGTGGCCACCAATGGCGTGTTCCAACTCCGCGTGTTCGGCGAGCAAGGATTGAATTACGTCATCGAAGCCTCGGCCAACCTCACTCAATGGGAAGCGATCAAAGTCGTCAGCGCGCCGACCGGAGGCGTGTTCGATTTTCAGGATCCTGACGCGGCTCGCCTGGGGCACCGTTTTTATCGGGCGTGGCACCGGCCTTGAAGGGCATGCCCTCGAATCCAGTGCAAAAGACCAGTCCCGGCAGCGCCAGTTGCTCCAACATCGCCGGCGCGATTTCGGCGAGCCACACGACACCTCCGACCACAGTGGCCGAGCACGGCTCGAAATACCGTTGTCAGGATTCAGTGGGCGAAGCGGCAGTCATGAGCCGGGAAGCCACGTTGATCGTGGAAGCGCGAAGTTCTATCGTTTGAAGCAGTAACCGCTTTTTGGAGTGCTGCAGCCGGAGGCAGCGATTGGTTCCATTCCCAATACCTGATTGGCGCCGCTCGCCGGCCATCTTGCTGGCCGTGGTCAATTGCCTTGACCGGATTTGCGAGACCTCCCGTCGCACGTGCCGGTGATTTAGAGTACGGTGCGGAAACCATCGAGCAACGGTCCGGAAACTCCCGAGGTTTCACTCAATCGTTACCGGATCCCAAAGCAATCGACACGCGGGCTTCTTAGGCTGGCAGAAAGTTAAACTCCGATCACATCAGAAGAACCTATGTCAAAAACGATCTCCCCAACCCTGTTCTCAATTTTGCTTATGGCAGGATGGAGTGTCCCGCAACTCCAAGCCGCGCCGTCGCCGTACCAGGCGGCCGTCTTGCAAGACAAACCTATCGTCTATTATTCCTTTGAGGAATCCAGCGGAACCGTGGCCAAGAACGACGGCACCAAAGGCGCAGCCTCGAATGCGACTTACGCGCCCGGGACCGCCAAGGGCGAAGCCGGCCCCCGGTCTCCTGAATTCCCAGGCTTTGCCGCGGACAATCGCAGCGCGTCGTTCGACGGCACGAGCAATTTCGCGGACACCGGAAGTCCATTGCTCGATAGCGCGACCGCCTTCACGATCGAGCTATGGGTTAAGGAACCTGCGCTCCAGCTCGCGACACGAATCGGATTTGTCGGCCAGAACGACGCGGTCGAGTACGGTTTGATCAACCCAACCACCGTCCAAATCTGGACCCCAAGCGGCGGATCGCTGAACACGGCGTGGCCATTTCTGCCTGGCAGTTGGCATCATGTGGTCAGCGTGGGGGACGGGCAGTCGCTGAGGACCTATTATGACGGGGAATTGGTCGGAACAGGGGGCACGGCTATCACCGATACTTACGGCACGTCGAGCTTCAATGTGAATATCGGCGGCGGCGGCGTGTACGATGCCACCGGCAACTTCTTCAAAGGCCAGTTGGACGAGGTGGCCATTTACACAACGGCTCTCACCGAGGAACGAATCAAGGCCCACTACTTGGTCGCCACGGTGGCCAGCGACAAAGAGGCGCCCGCCATCGCCGCCGCGGCCGGCGACGACAAATTCACCACGGTCACGGTCGTGTTTACGGAGCCAGTAACGAAAGACACGGCAGGCAACAAGGCCAACTACTCGCTGGACGGGGGCTTAACCGTCTCGGACGTGAAGGTGGTCAATTCCACCACGGTCAATTTAAAGACCAGCAAGCAGACCTCCGGCACCAAATACACCGTCACCGCGAAGAACATCAAAGATCTGTTCGGCAACGTGAGCACGGCGGATTTGAAAATGCCTTTCACGGGCGCCGTCCGGGAGAAGGGCGGATTGAAGTTCGAAGCCTGGTCGGGGATCACGGGCAATCCCGTTCAAAACCTTGTCGATGATCCAAGATACCCGGACAGCCCGGATGAAGCCGCCTACGTGACTTCCTTCGACAGCCGGAATATTTATCCAAATGATTCCCACGAAGCGTACGGCGGACGGATGCATGGCTGGATTGTTCCGGAGCAAACCGGACAATATGAGTTCTTCATCCGCAGCGATGATGCGTCGCAACTTTTCTTGAGCAGCGATGACAATCCTGCTAATGCCGCGCAGATCGCCGAGGAAACCGGCTGCTGCGGAGCGTTTGAAGAGTCGGGCGCGACCGAGACTTCATCACCGATTGCACTCACTGCCGGTAAGCGGTACTACATCCAGGCCCTCTGGAAGGAAGGCACTGGTGGAGATTACTGTCAGGTGGCGTGGCGAAAGGTGGGCGATGCCACCCCGGCGCGGTCACTGCAAGTCATCCCAGGCAATCTGCTGGAGAGCTTCGTGAGCCCAGGAACTTTCACTCCGCCTACAGTGGCCATTAGTGCTCCGGCCGCAGGCAGTTCATTCGATCTAAAAGCTCCGGTCACCATTACCGCGTCGGCAACCTCTGCCAGCGGAAAGGCGATTACCAAAGTGGAATTCTTTTCCGGCACCAAGAAGATCGGGGAAGCCGCCAAGAGGCCTTACACCATCACGCTTTCCAGCTTGGGAGAGGATGTTTACACGATCACAGCCAAGGCCACCGACACGGCAGGGCTTTCCAAAGTTTCGGATCCCGTGAACATCTCGGTCGGCGGCCAGCGCGAGAAGATCACGCTCTTCGCCATCGATGACAAACAAGTTTGGCGCTTCGACCGAACCGGCACAGATTTAGGCACCGCTTGGAAAGAACCCAAGTTTGACGACAGCAAATGGCAGCAAGGAAAGGCCTTGATCGCAGACGAAGGCGGCGCGACGGCGGAACCAATTCGGACTCCGATCAGCCGGCTCAACGACGCCGGCGACTACAACAAAACCATCTACTTCCGCGGGCATTTCAATTTCTCGGGTTCGAGCACGGCTGGAGCCAAGCTCCAGTTGCGGCATGTGATCGATGATGGCGCGGTGTTTTATCTGAACGGAGTTGAAATCAGCCGATTCGGCATCGCGGCCGGGCCGGTTGACTATAGCACCGATGCTACCAGCCATGAAAACGCGTGGGAAGGCCCCTTCGATGTGCCGGCTGCGAGCCTTGTCTCCGGGGACAATGTTTTCGCGGCTGAGGTTCACCAATCCGGCGGCAGCAGCTCGGACCTGGTCTTCGGCGCTGAGCTCATCATTTCAATCCCGATTGTTCCCACAGTCGTCACTCTTTTCGCGATCGATGACAAACAGGTTTGGCGCTTTGACCGGACCGCCACCGATCTGGGCACGGCCTGGAAAGAAACCAAATTCGATGACAGCAAGTGGCAGCAAGGCAAAGCCCTGATCGCCGATGAAGGCGGCGCAACCGCGCAACCGATCCGAACTCCGATCAGCCGGCTGAACGATGCTGGGGATTACTGCAAAACAATCTATTTCCGGGGCCACTTCAATTTCCCGGGAACAAGCGCCGCCGGCGTAAAACTGAAGCTGCGCCATGTCATCGATGATGGCGCCGTCTTTTACCTGAACGGCGTGGAAGTCAGCCGATTTGGCATCGCCGCAGGGCCCGTGGATTATACGACCGATGCGACCAGCCATGAAAACGCCTGGGAAGGGCCGTTTGAAATCCCGGTCACGAGCCTCGTTCCCGGCGACAACGTCTTCGCTGTGGAAGTGCATCAATCTGGCGGGAGCAGCTCGGACCTAGTCTTCGGCGCTGAGCTAGTCGCGACAATTCCAGGCGGTGGCGCTCCCACTCCTCCGCCAACGGTGACGCCGAAGTTTTCCGGGTTGAGCCGGACTGGAACCAGCCTGAAGATCGAATGGACTGGAGGCACACTCCAATCGGCCGACGCTGTGAGTGGACCGTGGGCCGATGTGGTGAATGCAAAAAGTCCGTTCTCACTCACGCTGGGCGCGGGCGCGAAGTTTTATCGATTGAAGCCATAGGCGGCTTCGAGTTAATGGTAGAAATTTGCTTTTTCAGCACGGGGCGGCCGCGGAGGCCGCCCAACAGAGAAACTTCAAGTCCGATCCGCAAAAAGAGATGATCGCGGCTGTCATTTGAGCCTCACGCCGACGGAGCGGGAGCCTCAAGCCGCCGCGCCAGATTTCGCAATCCCGCACTGGCCCCGCTGCCTCTTTCTTCAATCAGTCTTCAGCCGACAGTCACGGCTGCGGTCGGTGGCGCACGAGCTGGAGCCTCCTGCCACAGTTCACAGTGCCGGAGAATCTTCTCGATCACCTTGCTCTGATGCCGCTCGATAACACTGATGATCTTCATCTGGCCGCCGCACTTGGGACAGACTAACGGGTCTGTCTCGTACACCTGTTTGATCAAAGCGGCCCAGCCTTTCCGAGCTTCCTTGGCGCTGGGCGTCGGTACGTTCGCCGCTCCCGGCGGGGCTTGCGCCTGGCCCCGCAAGCCCCGGCTCTTGTTGAAGTAGAATCCGTAGTAGCGGATCAGATCCTCGCCCGGTTCGGGAATGTGTTGAGTCACCTCGGCCAAAAATCCAGCGGATCGAACACCTGGAAATTGCGCTTGGGACCGGCCACCAAATCCTCGCTGGCCGCTTCGGGAAACCGGCCCAGTCGACTGTGCTCGGTCTTGTAAAGGACTTGGCCCTGCTCCGTAACCTCGATCATCCGTGCCTGGCTGAAGGGACAGCGCAGGAAATACTCGATCAGCCGTTGGAGGCCTTCGGTGTCTCCCGCCTCCACTCTGACACTCTGGTCCACGCTGAATCCAGAGTGAGACCAAGAGCGGATGTTCTGGACCACTGCCTCCGTGATCTTGCCCTCGGCCAGCAGGAGATTGAACACCTCCTGCTCCCACAGCTTGAGAAACGGTTCGGGGGCCAGTTTGGGCAGCGGCAGGAAGGTTCCGTCCGGCAGAAACACGCCTTCGGACAGCAGCGCGTGAATGTGCGGGTGCCAATGGATCAAGTCGCCGAAGGTCTGAATCGCCCCGATCACAATCCCGTTCGCCGAGCCGGAACCGCAGACCGGTTCGACTCAAGATCGAACAGCCTTGGGAGTGCTTTGCCTTTCGGGAAGCGAACGCCCTTTCTGGGGAAACTGATTCGCAAGACTTGGAAAGTCCACTCTCCCCACGCCGACCAACGCTCTGTCGAGCTTCGGCTTGGCAGGCCAATTGGGAATGTCAACTGGACGAGCGGGCCGGACCTGTTTGCTAAACAGTGGGCTCCCTGAACGGATCCGAGGATGGGGAATCGGTTGCTTCTCTTGGTCTGCCGCAAAGTCGCCCGATCCTTGGACATTCAGTGAGAGGGGAGCGCACGCGCCTCGCGTGCCGTGGTCGGCGCCCTCGCCGACCACAATGGGTGCCATCGAACCGGTCACTGTTTGAGTGTCCGACGTGTGCCTTCCGACCGGCGAGGCGCCGGTCGGAACACGCGAGGGCGCGTGTGCTCCCCGAATCTGGCTGAATTACACGAAGTCTCCACACGCCCGTTACGCGCCCGCCGCCTTTTTGACCTCCTTCAGTTTCTGCGCCTCCGGTTTGCCGGCGTAGTATTTGTCGAGTGGGTAACAGCCGCTGATCATCCCGTTGCGCGGCGCCGTCGTGCAGTCGCTGAAGGTTCGGCAAATGATCTTCGTGTTCAAGACCCCGCTGCTCAACGCGTCCGCCAGGATCGCCGGGTAGCTCAGCGTGACCCGGCCCAGACCAATCATATCGGCCCAGCCGTTGCGGACGACGTACTGGGCGACGTGAGGGAGGTATTCTTGCAAATAACTGTAAGCGGTGCCGATGAGGATCATGGGAGGCGGGGGAATCATTTGGCCTGGGCTTGGCGTTTCTGTTGGAGCGCGACCGCTTTGGATCGGGCTGGAAGCCTGACCTACTTTGGTGAGGTTATCCTTCAACTGCCGCACGACGTTGATCTGCCGGGCGACGCCGATGAGCGGATCTTCCGGAGGTTGATAGCCATCCGATGGCGGATAAGCCGCCGGGCGCTGAATGTGTGGATTGTAATAAGGCGAGCCCGCGCTCACGTTCACCAACTTCACTCCCAGCTTCGCGCACAGATCGAGAAATTGAATCGGCTCGGCAAGATCGTATTCGACCGGATTGCTCACCTTGACTCCGAACCCGTAGCAGTAGGGCAAACATTGAGAAAAATCCTCGGGCACGCCGGGGCCGAGCTTGCCGGGTTTTGAGGAGGCAGGATCGGGCTTGAACGGCACGAAATCAAACGCACTCAACCGCACACCGATGTCGATGGGATTCCCGGAAGCACGAATGCCTGCGATAATATCCCGCAAGATGCGCGTGCGGTTCTCAAAGCTGCCGCCGTATTGGCCGGGCCGGGTGTGCGCGCCGAGAAACTCGTGCAGCAGATAGCCGTGGCAATGCTTGATATCGACAAAGTCAGCGCCTACGTCCCACGCGATCTTCGCCGCCGCGATGTAACACTCGATCAATTGGTCAATCTCGCTGTCGGTGAAAACCTGGGCGTCGCTGGTGACGTTGAATCGCCGGTCGAGGATCGGGTGGCGATAGGCCACGCGCGGTTCCATGCGGAATTTGTCGGTGGGCTTGCAGAACCGGCCCGAATGGGTGAGTTGAAAGCCGATCGCCAGATCGTCGGCCGTGCGATGGCGTTCCTTGTGCGCATGCACGAGGATTTCTCGCAACTCAGCGAGGTCCTTCTTGTTTTGCTCGACGATAATGAGTTGGTTCGGATTCGCGCGTCCGTCGGGCCGCACCGCCATCGCTTCGCCGCCATAGATCAGTTTGGCGCCGCTCTCGCCGAAACGCTGCCAGCGCCGGCGCACTTCCTCGGTCGCGCCGCCAGTCGTCGTCCCGTCCCAGCCTTCCATCGGCTGAACGGCGAAGCGGTTTCCAATCTGCTTGTCGTTGACTCTGACGAAGTCGATGGGCTGCGCGAGCGGTGAGGCCGCACCGGAGATAATCGCGTCTTCACACGGCAGTTCGATCCCGAGCGACGCGACATACGCGCGAAAATCCGCGACGGTCTTTAACGTGGGAATTCGAGTAAGCTTGATGGGGTCGGGCATGGATTTGCGGAATGGCTCCAGCGGTTACTAAGGCGTATCTATTCCTTGAAAAGGTGACTCGCCCTCACCCTCGCCCCTCTCCCCCAGGAGAGGGAACCGCTCTTTCCCGCACCGGGAAACGGTCACGAAACAGTGATGAGTCTGCGGGCGGCGGTTACTCCCTCTCCCTGGGGGAGAGGGCCGGGGTGAGGGCGACCTATTCATCGCACTGAATACTGTCGGCTAAGGCGGATCACGTCGGAGCAGCGCTTCAAAGCCTGCCTGCTCGAAATGCTCATCGTGCGCCAGCGCTTTACGGACACCGCACTCGCGTTCATCGCATGAAAGTCCCGCGCCTCGGCGAGCGCGATGAGGTAGCCCGTATCAACGAAGATCATGGGCGCCTGGGCATTCCATAGAGGTAGTGATCGTGCTGCGCTGCCCCGTCCGTCGGTGAGTTGGGGTTGTCGGGGAACTGTTGCCTGACACGAACCAACTTCATCAAAGCAGGCTCGTCTGCCTCGGCTGGTTCGACCAGAAGCTTCAGCGGTTTGTCAACGGGCAGACTTACGGGTTCGTCCGGTGCCAGCACGTGCCCATCGAAATGCGCCTTGATTGCGGTCATGCGGGAGAATCTAAGCCTCGCCCCGGAAGCGCGGCGAGTATGAAATCCGGGCAAAGATCAGACGGCGTCCGGCTTCGCTTACCGATTCTACAGGGCGAACGTGATTCCGCAGTGATCTCAAAGCGCTCTGGAATTTCAGGAAGCGTCAAAGAGCCGAACGAGACGATCGAAGAGCGACCGCTTCATAGACGAACGTCACCGCTTCGGCCGTTCGTTCGGCTGGGCTGGATTCAGAAAAACTTCAGATACGGGTCGTTCCTCGTCTCGCGCAGGAGCAGGAGAGCGAGTTCGCGCGCGTGGTAATCGCCCCACATGGAGCTTTCGCCGTTCGGCACTCTCTGGCGAGGCGCGATGTAATCCCAACCATTGGGCCGATGATACACCGAATGTAAGAGCAACCCCTGGTGCTTCGGATGCGTCGAGAGGTAGGGTTCTTCGAACAGAGTTCGCGCAGTCGTGAGTCCGGCCTGGAGGTATCGTGGGCCGCGCTTTCGGTCGCCGCGTGATGCGCAAAGATTTCCCAGCCGGATCAAGCCTTGCGCCGCGATGGCCGCGGCGGAACTGTCCACTGGCTCGCACGGATTGAACGGATCAGCCGTTTTGTTCTGGAAATGTCCGAGGCGATGCAGATTCGGCGCGCCGGTGTCCCACATCGGCACGCCGTCAGCGCAAGCGTGCTCGATGTAGAAATCCGCCGTGGCCATTGCGGCGCGCAGGAGCAATCTCCGAATCGTAGCCGGGTTCGTGAGAGCGCGGTCAAATTCGCTGAACTCGGAGCCCGCGTTTCGCCGAGCCTTGTCCGCGCCTGCACAGGCGCAGCTACGAATGTCAGAATCCGGAACCGTCGCCAGAAACTCCAACTCCTCCGCGAAACCCAGGATGGCCCAGGCCAGCCCGCGCGTCCAGGTGCTAAAGGGCGAGTAACCTTGCTGCGAATTGGGGCAGCGGTAGCTCCCATCGTTCGTGTTGAAAATGCTTTCGTGCGCCGTGCGGCCGCGCACGTCATACGCGTCGCGTCCGTCGCCGTAATAAACGTTGTATTTCGCGGTTGTGACCGCGTGCTCGATCAGCCGACGGAGCAGCGAAATCTTCTGGTCGCGCTCGCCCATCAGGACGTGGCCGAGTTGATGGGCAACCGCCAGGGAACGGAGCGAGCGCATGGTGTCGATGAACAAGGAGTGCGGACCGTTGAACGAGTAAATGTAGCCCAGGCCGTCTGCCGTCGTGGACCATCGCGCCGCTTGCACGGCCCCGGAAACCTTGAGCGCCAGCTCGCAGAAATCGTTTTCGCCCGCGTTGAAGGCAATTTTCCCCTCGTGCATCAGCCGCCGCAGATTGCCGTAGGTCGAAACGTTGTTGAAGCCGTGATCGTGCACGCCGACGTGCGAAACGTGCGTCGCCATCCATTGCACGGTTTTCGAGCGGCCCATCTCCAGGAAGCGTTCTTCTCCCGTCGCATCGAACTGAAGCAGCGCGGAGCCAAATTGGAAACCTTGCGTCCATTCGGTCCAACCCCGCGTCGTGTACTTTCCTTTGATCGTAAAGACTGGCATTCCTCTGGCCGAGTTCCACGATCGTTCAAGGCTGAGAATTTTTTCCGCGGAGAGCGCGAAAAGGCGCTCGATCGCGCGAACGAGCTTTTGAGGCGTGAGAGTGGGATCGACTTTGATGGGCATGCGCAGTTGACCGGTGTCGGCTTCCTCAGCGGTAATTCTTGAACTCTGAGCAGGGATCGCAGAGCAGAGGGAGGTCGCGAGAAGTGAAAACCGGATGTTACGCTTCGTCTGGATTGACGCCGAGGCGCCGGAGTTTCTCGGCTAACCGCTCGGCGCGCTGACGCTGTTGCTCGGCGCGCTCGCGCTCTTGCTCGGCCTGGCGCCGATGTTCTGCGGAACGCCGGAGGAGTTCAAGGTGCGTTTGGAACGCGGCGCCGTCGGGCCGCTCTACTTTCAAGCCCTCAATCGTGAGCCAGAAACGGAGTTTCAGACGCGGACTCTGGAATCCCTCCACATTCGCGACCGGCTCCAACTTGTCGCCCCTCCGCAGCCAGCCGCGAAACTCCTTCTTGTCCGGATCATAAACGTAATACTCCTCCACCCCGTATCGAGTGTAAGCGTTGAATTTGTCGAGCATCTCCAACGCCGTGTTGTTTGGCGACAGCACTTCAAAAACAACCTGCGGCGCGCTGCCACCCTCCTCCCATTGCTTGTAACTTCCGCGGAAGCCCATGGGCCGCCCGAAAGCCACCATCGCGTCCGGCGCCAGCGAAATATCAACGCGGCCTTGGACGGGATACCAGGGCAAATCGCCGGCAACGAACACATTGGAGTCATCGGCGAAGAGCGCTTTGAGACTCTCGACCAACAGCACGATCCAATTGAATTGTTCGGTGTTCTCCGCCATGGGTCTTCCATCGCTTTCCGGATAGAAGACTTCGCCGGGCTTCGGCCAGGTGCGAACGGTGTCAACTTGTGCCGGCATACTGGTTGAAGATAGAGCCGCCCGATCAGACTGATCAAGTCCCGATTGACGATTCAACCGGTTACAGGCGTCTCAGATGAAAGCCTCCGTCCACGTTGAGGACCTCGCCCGTGCTGAAAGGAAACACGTCTTGGGCGATGGCGGCGACGGCCTTGCCCACGTCTTCCGGCACGCCCCAGCGCCGGATGGGGGTCAATCCCTCCGCGATCAGTTTGTCGTATTTCTCCTTCACGCCCGCGGTCATGTCCGAAGCGATGATGCCGGGGCAGATTTCATAGACGTTGATGCCATATTCGGCGAGCCGCACGGCGTAGAGCTTGGTGAGCATGCCGAGGGCGGCCTTGGCCATGCAATAATCGCCGCGGTTCGTCGAGACGGCGTAGGCGCTGATGGATGAAATCGTAATGATCTTCGGACGGAAACCCTGCGCGGCGAGAGCGGGATCACCGGGTTTGGCGGCGGCTCGCCGCGCCGGGACTTGCTCGATCATCCATCGGGCGGCCTGTTGCGTCAGGAAATACGGCCCCTTCAGATTCACGGCCATGAGCCGGTCAAAATTTTCTTCCGTTGCCTCCAGAATGTCCGCGCGTCCGATCGAGGTGATGCCGGCATTGTTCACCAGCAAATCCAGCCGTCCAAATTTCTCTTTGGTGAAATCGAGAAGGCGGCGCCGGTCCGAAGCCTGGCCGACATCTGCCTGGCAAAATTCCGTGTGGGTCTTGAAGCCCTGGGCGGCCGCGGCCTCGCGACAATCAACCGCGGTCTGCTGTGCGGCGCTTTGATTTCCGGCGTAGTTGATCACCAGATCGAAGCCGATTCGCGCCAAATCCAATACGATGCCTCGGCCAATTCCGCGCGAGGCGCCGGTGATCAGAGCCACGCGATTCATCGCAAACCTCCGATGCTCGTTAATCCCCTCGAATCCCGCCAACGGACGGCTGCCCTCGTAGCGCAGACTTGCAGTCTAACAGTATTGCCCGAAATCGTCGCAGGTCCCGGTGATTTCGCTGGAGCGCGGACAGCCATGTCCGCGCCTTCCAGGGTCAAAACTTCCGACTCGCGGACAAGGCTGTCCGCGCTCCTTTGGTTGCTACTTCGTCGCGCTGCGCCGAATCGCCGATTTGCAATCGGCGCCGCCAGGGCCAGCTCCGGGGCTTTTGAATTTGGCGGAACCCTGCGAAATGCAATTCCGCGATACGGCAGAGTGCAACACCGCTTCGCGCGTGCTTGCGCCTGAAAGGAACTCGGCGCTACGGATAACCGGTTCATCTGGCGCCACGATACAATTTCCGCTTCGCGAAACGGAAGAGATTAATTTGCAGCCTCCCGTCCTCGACGCTTAATCTCCGCCCATGCAGCGGGGCACGGATACCGAAGTCACTTACCGATATGAGCGCTGGCGAGCGCTATCGAGCGGCGTCCTGGAAACAGCGGGAACCACGTTCCTGCTGCTCATTGCCGTGAAGGCATTCAACAGCGGGGCAACGGCGAAGGCTCTGGTGGCCGGCGGCGGAAGTCTCGGTTTGGTTCTCACTCCGGTGGTCGTTTCCAGCGTCGCTGCGCTGGGCTGGACCACCGCGCGCGCCGCGTCGTGGCTCGCGGCCGCGGGCGCCGCTTGCTTCTTGTTCATGGCCATGGCGCCGATTTTGCCGGTGTTCGTGGTGGGCAGCGTTCTTGCCATGACGGCGTCTTCAGCGGCCGTCCCGTTGTTGACGCAGATTTACCAGGAGAACTATCCGGCGAAGACCCGCGGCCATCTGTTTTCCAGAACGGTCATGGTGCGCATCGCCACGGCGGCTTTGTTCAGCGAAATGGCCGGGCGTGTGCTTTCGGAGCACATCGACTATTTTCGCGGCCTGCTGATCTTCTTTGCGGCCACGTTCGCATTCGCGAGCTTTTGTCTGGCGCGGTATCCTTCGAGGATTCTCACGGTGCAGGGCGGAACGCATCCGCTCCGTGCGCTGCGTTTTGCTCGAGAGGATCCGCTGTTTCGGCGGACCTTGATAAGCTGGATGCTGATGGGTTTCGCCAATCTCATGATGCTCCCGATGCGCGTCGAGTATCTCACCAACCCGAAATACGGTTTGGCTTTGTCCGTCGCTGAAGTGGCCTTCCTCACGGGCGTCATTCCCAACGCGGCGCGATTGGTGTTGAGTCCCATCTGGGGTTGGCTTTTTGATCGGACGAATTTTTTCGCGCTGCGCGTGGTGCTCAACCTCGGCTTTGCCATCGGAATCTTGAGTTTCTTCCTGAGCTCCAGCGTGACCGGGCTGATTCTCGGCGCCGTGGTGTTCGGCATTTCCAACGCCGGCGGCGACGTGGCCTGGAGCCTTTGGGTCACAAAATTCGCTCCGCCGGAGCATGTCGCGGACTACATGTCCGTGCATACGTGCCTGACCGGAGTTCGGGGCATATTGGCGCCGCTGGTGGCGTTTCATCTGGTGCGCGAAGTTTCCGTGGAGATGCTTGGCGGAATTGCGGCCGGGTTGATCGGCCTGTCTTGCCTGCCTCTCGTGCCGGAAATTAGAATCGGACAATCGGGCCGTCCTGCCGAAGCGCTGGTCGAAGAAGTGTCGGATTAGCGGAAAAGAACTTGGCTATGGTGGAAGTGGAAGTTGCCCAAACGCAAATTTTCTCCGGCCTCTTGGCGTTGCCGGCGGAGACGGTCCCGCTGCGCGAAGCCCTGGGCAGAATTCTCGCCGCGCCGGTTGTTTCGCCGGTCGATTTGCCTCCGTTCGACAACTCCGCCATGGATGGTTACGCGCTGGTGGCTCGAGACCTCCGCGATGCGATTGCCTCGACGCCGGCCGCGCTTCGGCTGGTTGGCCGCGTCGCCGCGGGAGAAGTTTCTCACCAGCGAGTTTCGCCAGGAACTTGTGTCCGTCTCTTTACCGGCTCGCCTCTGCCGGAGGGCGCGGATGCCGTGGTCATGCAGGAGGACACGCGACTTGATCCAACCAATCCAAACACGATCCTCTGCCTCGATGCCGTGAAGCCGTGGGAAAATGTCCGCTTGAAGGGGGAGGACGTGAAGGGCGGCGCGGTTTTGATCAACGCCGGAGAACGCCTGACGGCAAGCCGCGTGAGCTTGCTGGCGGCCGCCGGCGCCTCAGAGATCAGCGTGGGACGAAAACCCGTTGTGGCTCTGATGGCCACAGGCAGTGAATTGGTGGAGCCGGGACAAACACTTGGCCCAGGCCAAATCTACGAGAGCAATCGGGCCGGGCTCGCCGCGCTTGTCTCACAGGCCGGCGGCCAAGCGCGGATTCTCCCGCTAGTGAGAGATACGATGGAGTCCATACAAGCGATGCTAGAGCAGGCCTTCAGCCAGTGCGATGTCGTGGTGAGCACGGGCGGCGTCTCGGTTGGCGAATTTGACTTTGTGAAGGCAGCTTTCGAAAAGCTGGGCGGCGAACTGGCGTTCTGGAAAGTCGCGATGAAACCGGGAAAACCGTTCGTGTTTGGACGCTGGCGCGGGAAATGTCTGTTTGGGCTGCCCGGCAATCCCGTGTCCGCGTTCGTGACTTTTTTGATGCTGGTGCGACCCGCCTTGCTTCGGTTGCAAGGGGCCTCGACGGTCCACTTGTCAAAGCATCCGGGTGCGCTCGCGGACCCGCTTGCGAATCGTGGGGATCGGCGTCACTTCGTCCGGGTCAAAGTCGAGAGCGACGGAACGGTCCGGCTCGCGGGAATCCAGGCCTCGCACGTCATGAGTTCGCTGGCCTGGGCAAACGGGTTGGTGGACATTCCGCCCGGCGCAGAGTGGCCTGCCAGCCAGAGCGTCTCTGTTCTCCGTTGGGAACAGGATTGAATTTTCGGACACGCTCTTAACGATCTACGCCCCCCAAGCGTTCCAGCCGCCGCAGTTGCCACTGATACATTTCCGTGGGCGTCCAATCCTTGAAACGTCCCAGGAGATGAAGCACCTCCGGATTGGCGATGGACCGGGGCAAGCGTCCCTGGCAGACCCGCACCGCTTCCTCGGCGGCGGTGACTTTGAGTTCGGCCTGGGATTCCTCCGAATACCACGCGACGTGATCGGTCAGAATCATTCGCGGATGCGTGCGCAACGGTGAATCCAAGGGCAGCGGTTCCTGTTCGAAAACGTCCAACGCGGCTAGCGCCACCTTGCCGGCGTCCAGCGCCCCCAACAGCGCCTTCGCATCGACGACGGGCCCCCGCGCCGTGTTGATCAGAATCGCGCCGGACTTCATCTGCGAGAATTGCGAGTCGTTCATCAGATGCCGGGTTTCAGGGAGCAAGGGCACGTGGAGCGAAACGTAGTCGGACACGCCCAACAACGTCCCTTGATCGACGAGCCGGACGCCCAGTTCCTGCGCGCGTTTCGGATCCACGAACGGATCGCTCGCCAGCAGCGTCATTTGCCAGCCGGCGAGTTTGCGTGCGACCGATTGGCCAATGTTGCCCAGCCCGATCAAGCCGAAGGTTTTGCCTTGCGTGCGGCAGATCGGCGCCGGCGGATTGGGATCCCAGCCGCCGCGAGCCAGTTTCTCATGCGTCTCGACGACGCGCCGGACGCACGCCAGCCACAATGCCACGGTGTGCGAAGACACTTCATCAAGGCAATAGGTGGGCAAATGACCAACCAGGATGCCCGCCTCTGTCGCGGCCCGGACATCGATATTGTCAAAACCAACGCCGTAACGGATGAGAATCTTGCAGCGACGATAGGTCTTGATCATCTCCGGCGTGATCCGGCGCCAGCGCACCAGGATCGCGTCGGCCTCGGTGCAGAGCCGGTCCTCCTCCGCGTCCGAAAGTTGATCGCCGTCGAAGAACTCCCCGCCGGCGTCCGTCACAACTTTGCGTTCCGGTTCCACGCTGGGATAACCGTGCTTGACCATTACGACCTTGAATTTTGTCATGTTCGTTTCCTTCCCGTTCAGTCTTGCATCTGAAATTCGAATAGCGAACTCCGAAACAAATTCCAATGCCCAAAATGGGATGGCCAAAGCCAAACCGGGGAAACCTGACAATTAACTGACGGCGAAGAGAGCGGAACGGCAGCTCCGCCCCACCGCGGGCTGTGTCGCGAAGCGCCACCACTCCACCGGTGCACCCACAGTTGACGGTGTTTTGGACTGGAACCGGTGACTTTGGAGTGCGCCGGCAGAGCCAGCGGCGACGGCGCTTTTTGTCGAATCGCCACGACCCTGGAGCGCCAGCTTGACCAACGCCTTTCCAGCGTGCCGTAGCGAAAGGTCAACGTCGCTGTGATCTCGCCGCCGCGAGTCTTTTTGGGGAGCAAAGCGTACTTCATGCCATTGGCGAGTTGGCCGCGGATGGTTTGTTGCTCGATGTTGGAGGGACTCGGATCAAAGTCTTCGCCTTGGGAAATGGCGGCCCTTCCTTTGTAATCCTTCAACAGCACCGCCAAATCCGGGGCTTGAGGGACGGCGGCGCGGTCGGGGGTTTCGTTCAACAATGCGCTGAACCCAACAGCCGTGAGCGTCTCGGATTTCATGGGGTTTGTCGGGGAGAAAAAGGCCGAGCGTGCGATTGGAGGGTTTGTAATATTCTCAGATCACCCTTGTCACTTCCTCCACCGTTATTTTTTCGATGTTGTCCCGCATCGCGAAAGCCAATCGCCAATCGCCCATGCCAATTTGATAGCTCAAGCTCAGGCCGAGGCGGTCGGACTGCTATGAAACTGCGGGCGTGTTACGAAGCCGCTGCGCGGGGTTGGGGGTTTTGGGGTCCGTTGAGCGCGGCAATAACCTCGCGCCCCCGAAGTCATGGCAGCCGGCCCATGCTCAGACTGCGACGCGCTGAATGCCAATAAACTCGCTGGCCCGGTGCGACTCATCCTCGACTTCAAGGCAAAGGGCTATGGCCTCTCGGACACGCTTGGTCGGCGTGGCGAGGGAGCGAGCCTGGGTGTGGCAGCCTGGAAGCTCAAAAGCGCTGGCCACGTAATAACCAGCCTCGCGGTCCGTCGCTCACGTCTCAAGCATGCGGGCACCTTAATTCGTTGCATGAGCCAGGCAAGCGCGAGGAAATGGTGGCGAACGACCCAAGCTGACCCACAGCCGGGGCAGCGCGCTCACAATACGAAATCGACACCGTGAAATCAAGCGTGCCGATGACGGCTGATCAAGGCATCGGCGAGAGATGGTCTGGCAGAAAACTGTGTGCGAGGCCGGCCAGGGCGGTCCGTGCGTCATGAAGAACAGACTTCAATTCCGTTTCGAGCGGTTGATCCAGTTTCTGGCCCCATTCTCGAAACTTGGCCTCGGCCGGCAGCCTCGCCGCGGCCACGACCAATTCCACGGCCAGGGCGGAGCCCTGGCTTGAAGAAACGGCTGGCTGGGCCTGGCGTGGCACGGCGGATCGATCGCGCCAAAACCAGACGCTCATCAGCACCAAAGCCGCGGCCAGCGCGGTCGCCGCCCAGGCTGGTCGGATCAGTCCGTCAGGCGGAGGCGGTTGGGGTTGGCTGAGCGCTGCCAGAATCCGACCTTGGAGAAAGGGCGGCGAGGGCATTCTCTCATGACGCGCCCCGGCGGCCAGCCGTTCGCCAATGTGAAGGCTCGTCTCATAGAAATCCCGGCAGGACGGGCAAGTCTGCACGTGGTGTTGAACATGGCTGGACAAAGCGCGGCCTGCGTCCAGGTTCGCGGAAATCATTCGTCTGTGGAACCAGCAAGTCAGCATAATCTTCTCCTACGTTTGACAGCGATGCGCCTGGGAATGGTTCATTGAAAGTTGCGGTCCCGTTGTAGCCGGTTGGCGAGAGAAGTTCGCGCCCGGTGCAGGAGGACTTTCACGTGAATTTGATTCGTCTTCATAATCTGCGCCGCTTCGGCGATGGAGAATCCTTCGCCGTACCGGAGCCAGAGCGCTTCGTGTTGTTTCGGTTTCAGTTTCTTGGCCAATTCCCAGAGCGAACGGCCGTCGTCCTGTTGCTCCAGCACGGTGGAGGGATCCTGCGAATCCGTCTGGACGTCGTCGCGAATCTCCTCCATTGGTTTCGCGGCCCGGAAATGGCTAAAGGCCGTCCGCTTGGCGATGGTGAAAAGCCAGGCGGCGAACGCGTAGGCGGGCTGGTAGCGGTGAATGTTCCGGTAGGCTTTCACGAATGTATCCTGCGTTAAATCTTCCGCGTCGTGGCGATTGCCGGTCAGCCGAAGCAGGAAATTGAAAATTCGGCTCTCGAACTGTTCGACCAGCCTCTCAAAAGAAGTCCGGCAGCCCGCCTGGCACCGTTCGGCGAGCTGCTCGGGACTCAAGTCTTTTTGATCCGTCAGGGTCACGCGGTCGTCGTCAGTCGGGGGACAGGTGAAAGTGGTTAAATAGGTTAAATCATGAGTTAAATGAGTTGAATGAGGTGGCGGTCGCACGGCTTTGGCGATTTAACCATCCATTTAACCGATCTAACTCATTTAACTGATTCCTCAACTTCAGCGCGGCCTACTTCTCAGCATCCTGTTTTTCCTTCTTTCGGTCCTCTTGCCCTGGGAGCTTGAGGTAGCCCTTGTCACCCACTTTCTTGAGCAAGGGCGCGACCGGAAATTCCGCGTTCACGGTCACGATTCTGTTCTTGGCGACGACTTTGATTGACCTGACCAGTTCCTGCAAATCCTTGTTATCCGTCTGGCCGAGCATCACCATCGCCCGGATGCCCTCGAACACTTGTTGAATCTGTTCGGTCACTTCTGCGGTTTTCGATTTCAAGGCCAGCGACAGGAAGAGCTTTTCGCTCTGCTCTCCGAGGACCAACTGCCCGCCGTCTGCCATCTTGAGCACTTGCGCTTGCGGCGGCACGGCGGCGTCTGCATTGAACCCTTCGGCAACCGCGAGAAAGAAGAACGCGTCCGGCGCGGGCGGAAAATCCGAGAACGCATCGCTGCCTTTGAGGCTCGGGCTCTTGCCGGCGAGCACGCTTTTGGCTTTGTCAATTTGTTGGGCTGACTTGCCAAGGATGGCGACGTGGTTCGGTTCGAGCGAAAGGAACAACTCGTTATGCAATGAGTATAACGCAGAAGCGCCTTGCTGCTCTTTCGTGACCTTGCCCCCCGAGTCAGCGAGCAACTGGGCCGCCAGGAAACCTTCGAGAATCTTCCGTGCCTCGGCGTCGATCTGCACCATCAGCACGCTGTTCCTTTCCGGGTTCTCGGCGAACTCCGTGCCGTAGGCCGTGATGTGGCTAATCTTTTGGACGAGCGCGCTTACATCGATGCCGATCTTATCCTTCACTTCGCCGGATGCTTTTTCGAGGAGGTTCTTGGTCAGGAATTCGCCGACTTGCGTGCGCCGGAGGTTCTGCAGGTCAAGGTGCAGCAGCCATTTGGCATCGGAGGCGACCTGATGTTTGGGGAGAGTGGCGGCGAAGGTTGTCGGGATCGCGCAGATTGCGCAGATCGCCAGAAGGAAGAGTCGATGTTTCATTTCGTTTGAGGTTTGTTGATTGCCGAGTTTTGCGGATGTTCCGGTTTCGGTTCTGGGCTATCCACCTACAATTCGCGGGAAACCTCGCAAAGGTTACAGCGAATCGTTCGGTTTGGCGTCACGCGGGAGCTTCTGTAATCTGGAGGCCGCATGCGCGAAATCTACGACGCGGTTATCCTTGGCGCCGGGCACAACAGTTTGATTCTGCAAGCGTATCTGGGCCGTGCGGGATTGAGCACGGTCTGCCTGGAATCGCGCTCGGTGGCTGGCGGTGGCCTGGCAACTGTCGAGCATCCGACCGGCTCTGGGTTTTGGCACAATACCCACTCTTTCTATCATCGCGGGTTGACCCGCTTGCCATGGTATCGCGATTTGAACCTCCGCCAACACGGGGCCGAGTACGTCGAACCGGAGCTGAACGTCGCGCTGATCACGCAAGACGGGCGAGCGTTGGAATGGTGGACCCAATTCGAGAAAACGGTTGAGTCCTTCGCGCAATTCAGCCGCTGCGACGCGGACTCGCTCCAACGCTGGTGCGAGCGGTTTCGTCCTGTCGTGCAGAACATTCTGATTCCGGAAGCTCAGGCCCCGCCGCTCCCTTTCGATCAGAGGCGCACTCTGCTGTCCGAAACGGAGGAGGGACGATTGCTCCTCAAAGTGAGCGAACTTTCGCCGCTCGAATTCGTCCGGCAGGAATTCCAACATCCCGCGATCCAGGCCGGGCTGCTGTTCTTCAACGGACTGCGCGAAGTCGATTTGCGGTGCCGCGGCTTCGGACATCATATTCCCGCCTTGTTGGCCAGTGGGCGGATGGCCCAGATGTGTGTCGGCGGATCCAGGCGTTTGGCGGAGGCGCTCGTGGCCGCCGTTCATGAGGCGGGGGGCGAAATCGCTATTCAAACCGCTCCCCACCGCATCCGGATTGAGAACGGATGCGCCCTCGGGGTCGAGACGACGGAAGGCACCTTCATCCGGGCGCGGCATTTGGTGGCTTCTGGCTTGAACCCGCACCAAACCTTTCTGGATTTGATCGCCCCGGACCAATTGCCGCTGGAGGTGGCGGAGAAAGCGCGAGGGTTTCAGTACAATCTTATCGCGCCGCTCTTTGCTTTGAATGTCAATTTGCGCGAAGCTCCGCACTATGAGGCGGCGGACCGGTTGCCGGAACTGAAGGAAGCGTTCATGATTATTCTGGGCCTGGATCGTCCGGAACAATTTGAAGAGATCGTGCGGCATCATGAAGCCGGCACCATCCCGCCCACGGTCATGTGGGGCACGTGTCCGACCCGGTTCGACGCGTCCCAGGCTCCAACCGCTTGCCACACCGCATTTATGTGGGAAAAAACTCCGTATCGTCTCGAAGGTCATCCCCAGACCTGGGACCGGGCGAAAGAGGAACACGGACGCGCTTTGCTGCGAAAGTGGAGCGAGTATGCGCCGAACATGGCCGCGGCGGTCACCGCGTCCTTCACCGCGAGCCCGCTGGATGTCGAACGCACGCTTCCGAACATGAAGTGCGGCGACCTGATCGAGGGCGCGTTCGACAATGGACAAGTCGGGTTCCATCGGCCCTTCGCGGGCGCAGGCCACTACCGGGGAATTCTGAAGGGGCTTTATTTGTGCGGCTCCTGTTGCCATCCCGGGGGGAACATCACCGGCTTGCCCGGCTACAATTGCGCGCAGGTTGTCCTGGGTGATCTGGGGATCCGCGCACCCTGGATGCCGCCCCCCATCGCGGAACGGTTGAAGCGAGGCTTTGTGTTACACTAACCACTAATTCACACTTATGAACACTAATCCGCGAGGCCTTTTCAGTCCTCGCGAGTTTGAACCGCTTTCAACTTGGCACTGTTTTGAACAGGAGCGAACAGAGATAACGGAGTGCGGCCCTCAGTCGGAACGATTAGTGTGCATTAGTGGTTGAATTTGAATTTGGATTTGGAAGCGCCCGATTTTGTCCCGTGCCAAAACCCAAATTCATTGAACTCAAAAGCGGGCTGAGTATCTCAATTCTTTATGAGGACCGCTCCGTGTTGGCGATCGACAAGCCCGCGGGATGGATGCTGGCGCCGGAGGAATGGCAGGAGACGGGACGAAATCTTTTCGCGGCGCTCACGTCTTCGATTCGCGCGGGGGATTTCTGGGCGCGCTCGCGAAACTTGAAATACCTGCGGCACGTTCATCGTCTGGACGCCGACACCAGCGGCGTTCTTCTGATGGCCAAGAGCCCGGGCGCTCTTGCAGCCTACGGTCGATTGTTCGAATCCAGGCAGGTTGAAAAGATCTACCTGGCCGTTGTCCAAAACGAACCGAAACAAGGCGCTTGGGTTTGTCGGCTGAGATTGGCGGCTGATCCGAAGAAGGTTGGAATCATGAAAGTGGATGCCAAGGCAGGAAAGGAAACGGAAACTCACTTTCGAGTTCTCCAGACGGGCCTGGACGCAAAAGGGGGAAGAATTTCCCTCATCCTGGCGCGACCCATCACGGGTCGAACCCATCAAATCCGTGTTCACCTCGCTGAATCGGGCACTCCGGTAATTGGCGATCGGCTGTATGGAGATCTTGATCGCTCACCGGATGACTGCTCGAATTCTGGAATGCCAAAAACGGGCGCTTCCACGCGTCAGGCCTCACGGGCCAGGCAGGACGCTCGCCTCGCTCTGCGCGCCGTGAAGCTTTCCTATGCGAACCCTTTCACGCGTCGCCAGATTCGGGTTTTAGCGCCGGCGGATCAATTTTTGTCCGAGCATGGCCTCGGCGAAATTCCCGACCGATTCCACGACTTGATTTTGTAGCGAGTTAACGACTGGGTGGCACCGCGTTCCATTTGGGCAGCAGCAGAAGCGCCGCAATGAGCAAGGAGGCCGACAGGCAGACAAAGACGCCGTTCCATCCCCAGCGATCGTGGAAGAAACCCGGAATCGTGCCGCCCACAATCGCGCCGATGGAGCCGCAACAGTTGATCAATCCTACCGCAGTTGAAGCGCCCTTTTTGGTTCCAAAATCAATCGCCGAGGTGCCGCTCACGAGCGTGTCCGGCGCGTAAAGCGCGAAGCCAATCAGAAAAAGGAAAGAGCCAAGCATGAGTTTGGTGGCCGGAAGTTTATCCAGAAAGAATACGAGCATGGCTGAGGCGATCAGGCACACGACGGAAATCGGATTGCGCCGCGAGCCGAGCAGTTTGTCTGAGATGACGCCCGCCAACAAAGCGCTGAGTGGTCCGGCCAGTTCAAACAAGGCGCCCAAAGCCCCGGATTGAGCCATGTTGGTTCCGAGCCGGTCATTCAGATATTTGGGCGCCCAGAACAGGATCGCGTATCGGGTCGGCTTCATGAAAAAATAGACCGCAGCCAGCAGCAGCACCATCGGGTGTTTCAAGACGGTCGCGACGGCTCTCCAGGAACCATCTGCTTCTTCGGAGTCTCCGATGGGCGGCGTGGCCGGCGACTGGGACTGCTGATGATATTGTTCGATCGGCGGCAGGCCGACGTCTTCCGGGCGATTGCGTTGGAGCCAGAAGAACAGCACCCAGATGACCGCCAGTGTCGCGGCCGGCAAATAGAACGCATACCGCCAGCCAAACAACCCGCCGGCGTATCCTGCGAAGATCGACGCCAGGAAGCCGCCCACGGCGTAGTTCGTGCACCAGAGGCCCATGACCGTTCCCCGTTCCGCTTGCGAGAAAAAAGAGCCCATGTTCTTTGTGAGCGGCGCCCAACCTGTAGATTGGCACAATCCCTGGAGGCCGGAGAGAAGAATCAGCGGAATCAACAAGGACGTGGCGCCCATGCAGAGCGCGACCAGCACCGAACCCAGCATTCCGGCCAAGATCACGCGTCGCGTTCCGAGGCGATCGCCTCCCACGCCGGCGAAGAATTGGCCAAAGGCGTAGGCCGCGAGAAAGCTGCCGTCGATCCAGGACATTTGCGAATCGGTCAAGCCTAGCCCGGTCGGTTTGCCCATTTCGATCTTCGCAACGGCGAACGATTTTCGCGTGAGATAAAAGCCGGCGTAGCCCAGCCACGTCACGGCAAAGATTTGCCAGCGCCAGCGTTCGTAAACCGGGTTGTGGCCGATGAGCTTGGGGGCGGTCATTATTCTTGGATCGCAAGCAATCGGAACGCACGTCGTGTCCAGAGCGAATCAGGATCTCCGTGGTTCATAAAGAGGGCCAGTTCCAAGAGAGCACCAGCGGTTGTTCGAGAAAAGGCGCTGGTGCTGCACATGTGGACGAACCGTACCTGTCCGCTCCAGCGAGAGCAAGAGGCGAAGCAAACGAAGCAAAATCATTGACAGGCGCACCCATTCTAAGGCCTCATACAATCGTAATCCCAACGGAAAGCCCGTTTGCAGTTCGGTTCACGGACCGATGCATTTGCACTCTCACCAACGGACGGACTGGAAACGAGCTCCGATGGGAGTTATTTCAAATAAGCGTTCAGCGCGGTTCGTCCAACAGCCAGTTGATGCACGAACCGCGTGTTCCGAAGAAATCGGCTGAGAAGCAACAATTCATGTCGCCAACTGTTCGACCGCTATTCAAAGGAGTCCATCGGCAGTTGAGATTGCACTCCATGCGTCTGGGTGAGGACTGGCAAATCGAAGTCAGGCCTCTGACCCTGACGCATCAGCCGCCCAAGGTCCTTCACATCAAAGATTCAATCCCTGTCCCCGAACATGAACGAAACCTCGAACCTCCGCCAACCCACATCCCGCCGCCGGTTCATTAAAACATCTTCCTCGGCAGCTCTCGTAGGAGTGGTCGGTGCCCGGTTGGAAGATTCCAAAAGCGTCTTTGCTCAGAACAGCGACACACTCCGCGTCGGCCTCATTGGCTGCGGGGGACGCGGTTCCGGCGCGGCCAGCCAGGCCCTTCACGCCGACAAAAATGTCGTCCTGACCGCAATGGGTGACGCGTTTTCCAACAAATTGCACGGCAGCCTCAACGCCCTGCAAAAGGAGTTCCCCGATCGGATCAAGGTCGATCCTGATCATTGTTTCGTCGGCCTCGACGCCTATCAAAAGGTGCTCGCCAGCGGTGTGGACGTCGTCATCCTGGCGACCCCGCCCGGATTCAGGCCCTTGCACTTCAAGGCCGCCGTGGACTCGAACAAGCACATCTTTTGCGAGAAACCGATGGCGACCGATTCGCCCGGCGCTCGCACGGTGATGGCGGCGGTTGAGGAAGCCAAAAAGAAAAAACTGGCGGTCGTGGCAGGTTTTTGCTGGCGCTATGACTATGCGCGGCGCGCCCTTTTCCAGCGCATTCATGAAGGCGCCATTGGCGACATCCGCGCCCTTTATCACTGTTACTACACCGGGCCGGTCAAGCCGATGCCGCCCGCGACTGATCGCCCGGCGGGGATGAGCGACGTGGAATGGCAGTTGCGGAACTGGTACAATTTCGCCTGGTTGAGCGGCGACGGCTATGTCGAACAGGCCGTCCATAGCGTCGATAAACTCGCCTGGGCGATGCGCGACCTGCCGCCGGTGAAATGCACCGCCGTGGGCGGACGCCAGATTCCGAACAACGAGGGGAATATCTACGACCACATCGAGGTCAATTACGAGTATCCCCACGGCGTGCGCGCCTTTGTCGTGCACCGGCAAATCACCAACTGCTACGGCGGCGTTTACGACCACATCATGGGCGCCAAAGGCATTGCGAACATCACCGGCAGACGCGGACGCCAGGTGGACATCGCTGGCGCCGAGGAGTGGTTCTATAGCGGTCCCACGCCGGACATGTATCAGGTGGAGCACGACGAATTGTTCGCGTCGATCCGCGCCGGCACGCCGATCAACGATGGCGTCCGCATGTGCACGAGCACGTTGCTCGCGATCATGGGACGAACCGCTGCTTACACGGGGCAAGAGATCAGTTGGGATCAGGCGCTAAACTCCCAGGAAAAACTCGTTCCGGACCAACTCGAATGGGACATGTCGTTGCCCATCGCCCCGATGGCCATGCCTGGACGCACCCGCTTTGGATGATCTCGCATCGAATTGAGGAGCACACGCGCCCTCGCGTGGTTCGATCGGCGCCTCGCCGGTCGAAATCAACGTCGGCCCGTTTCGTAGAGATAGCGTTTTCAAATGCACCGTGGCCGGCGAAGGGGTGCCGACCACTGCATGCGAGGGCGCGTGCGCTCCAGTCAACCGAGGGAAACCTCGCACAATTGAAGATTGATTATGAACTCGAACCTGACTCGCCGTGATTTTCTGAAAGCCAGTGGAGTGGCCGCCACCGCGACGGCCGTCCTCCCCGCAACTCTGAACGCCGCCACCGCGGCCTCTGGCCAGAAGCGCGCAATCAAGAAGGCCATCATGTGGGGCACAATCGGTTTCAAAGGTACGGTCCTGGAAAAAATGCAGGCCGTCAAAGCGGCTGGGTTCGAAGGCGTCGAACCGAACGGCGGGATGGATCGCGACGAAGTGAAAAAGGCGCTCGACGCGACCGGTTTGAAAGCCGCCAGCGTGTGCTGCCACACGCATTGGGCCAAACCGTTATCCGATGCTAATCCAGCGGCGCGCGAAGTCGGATTGGAAGGACTGAAGCTGTCGCTCCACGATGCCAGGCACTACGGCGCGACCTCGGTGTTGCTCGTGCCCGGCGTGGTCAATGACAACGTGACTTACGACCAATGCTTCGAACGGTCGATCGTGGAGATTCGCAAAGCCATTCCCGTGGCTGCGGAATTGGGGGTGAAGATTGCCATCGAGAACGTCTGGAACAATTTTATCACGAAACCGGAACAGGCCGTCCGCTATCTTCGGGAAATCAACAGTCCGCACGTGGGCTGGCATTTCGACATCGGCAACATCCTCCGCTACGGACTGCCCGAAGATTGGATTCCCGCGCTGAGCAAGCACCTCCTCAAATTGCACATCAAAGAATTTGGCCAGGCGAAACGCTTCAGCGTGAAGTTGCTGGAAGGCGACAACCACTGGCCAGCCATCATGAAAGCGCTGGACGCGGTCGGCTACGACGGCTGGGGCATTTCCGAACAGCCCGGCGACCAGGCCAAAGACGCCGAGAGTTTGAAGGATCTGTCCGACCGCATGAGCCGCATCTTCGCGATGTGACTCGATTCACCAAAGAAACGACTTTTGTTCGGCAAGCAGTTTTTCGCCGTCCCACAAAGTCGCGCGCCACGCGAGCAATTCTCCCATCTGCTTGAATTCCTCGCCCGACACTTTGAGGGCCGACCAACGGCTGAGCCACCGCCGCTTTTTGACCGGCTGTTCGGCGACGAGTGGTTTGAGCAAGAAGTTTTTGCTCGTGCGCAACTCCAGGCGCAGCTTCAGCTTCGCCGCCGGGACGCCGCGTGCTTTCCATTGGATGTCGAAGCGCAGCGCGGAGCGTTGCGTTGGATTCTTTCGAAGCACCTCCTGATATGCATCGCGCTCGTAAAGGCTCGGGGACAAAGCGTGCCGGCCTTCGAGATCGAGATAATGCGGGAGCACCTTGATGATCCTGGCGTCCGCGGCGTCGAGGGGGAAAAGGCAAAGATTGAAGAGCGCGAAGAAGAGCACGATTTGGAGCGCCACCTTCAGGCTGCCTCGGGTCGAGCTCAGGGAGAGCGTCCTTGGTTCCGGAATCGCGCACTGGGTCCATGAACCAGCAAGGCCCGGAGCGCGGACGGCCATGTCCGCGCGTAACCACGAAAAACGACTCGCGGACATGGCTGTCCGCGCTCCGAGAGACAAGTTCATGGGAAGCTCCCTTGGTTCTCGAACCATACTCACGGCCCTTGAACCCATCGCTGGTAGGGCGGTGCTGCCGCGCCGCCGCATCGAAAGAAGCCCGGCTGCGCGGCAACGCAGCCCTACCGTCGGGTTCATGGAAAGCGCGCTCATGTCGCAATGATCTCCATCCGCCAATCTCCGGCTCACAACTCCACTGATTTCAATTCGATCTTCCCCCAATATCCAAACTCCCAAGCCCAATCGTTTGCGCAATTCTCCAGGCGCACCAGCGGCTTGCGGCCGGCGTACGCGGATAAGTCCACCTGGATTCGCTTCCAACGCTCACCGCTTGGATCGATGACTTCCCTCTTCAGCACCTGGCCATCCGCCAGCACGCGCAAAGCCCAATCTCCGCGCTCATGCGACGCAACCTCCACAGTGAGCAAGGTTCGCTTTCCGCTCGGCACTTCGATCGCGCGTTCCAGCGCCGCGCCGGTCTCGTGACTGAACGGATGCGTCATCAGCACGTTTTTGTGTCCGGCATAGGCCGCGAGCTTCGCCGGGGCGCCATCGAAGCCGGGGCATACAACCCGCCACTCCGGATTCCACAACGCCACGGACTCACCGTCGCGCGGCGATTCAATGGACGAAGTCGTTCGTTCGTCGCCGATCAATTGCTTGCGCAGCTCGGGTGTCAAAGGCCGGTGGTCCTCCGGCGGGTTCAACAGAAACCAGATCAAGTTCCGAAAATCGGCATCGGGCATTTGTTCCAAGCCCTCGGGCATAACTGACACCTCGCTGACGCGCATCGAAGCGATATTCGATTTGGCGACCACGTCTTCCTTCGGTCCTTGCGCCAGCAGACGGATTCGCGTCTCCGTGTCCTCAACCAATCGTCCGCTGACGGTGCGGCCATCCTTGGTTTCCACTTCGACGTTTTCATATCCTTTGCCGATGATTTGATTCGGATCGATGATATTCGCGAGCAGCGCGTCCAGCGTCGATCTTCCAACGCCCGTCAGATCCGGCCCGACCTCCGCACCCTCGTGGTAAAGCTTGTGGCAGGTGAAACAGGTCTTGCGAGCGACTTCGCGCCCGGCGGTCAGGTCCGCTTCCCCGCTCAGGACGACGCGTTTCTTCGCCGCGATGAGCTTCAACTTGTCGGCGTCGGTGTCACGGACCCGCCCGATGATCTTCTGGGCGCGATTGCGGGCGTAGTCATCGCGGGAATTGACTAACGAGCGCACCACGGTCACGGGCAGATCGCTCGGAGAAACGACTTTGTTTTCCAAGGACGTGAGGAAGGCGCGCGTCCAATTGCCGCGCGAAGTCATGACCTCGGCTGAGACCCGCTGCGTGGCGGGGGAGAACTTCTTCCAGCGCTTCATGATTTCTTCGGGCAGCGAGTCGCCGCCAATTTCGCCCAAGGCGCGCAGGGTTTCCTGCGCGAGCCGTTCCGCGATCGTTTGCCCCAGCAGCTTCACCAGGGCTTCCCTGACGGCGTCGGTCTTTTGCTGTTTCACGGACTGCAAAGCCTGAAGCCGCTGCTCCAGTCCAGCCTCCGAATTCTCGACGAGCCGCAAGGTCGCGCTCAACGCCGCCGCGTCACCCCAAAGCGTGCCGAGCTGGCGTGCGCGCGAGGCGACTTCAGAATCGGCGTTTTTGCTGAGCCGGGCGACAAAGGCTCCCGGCGGCCTGGACGGAACGAGGGCCTTGCCTCGCTGTCCTTCGATCAATCCGTCCAACGCCGCCACGGCCAGGGCGGATGCGCTTTCCGGAATAGCCTGCACGAATTCCACGGCGGCATCGAGCTTCGCTGAGTCCTGAGTGTCGCACAGGCGGCGCATCAGTTTGCGGGTGAGTTCGGCGCTCAACGGCAGCGTGTCCGGACCGTTCTCGAGCAACCAATCCAGAGCCGGCTGAGGATCGCGCGCGGCCAGCGGTTCGGCGGCCATCCAGATCATGAACGGCAACACCGGATCTCCGCTCGAACTCGAAGACCGAACGAGCGCGGCGAGAACCGAACCAGGATCGGCGTCGCCCTGCGCGGCCGGAACCGGCGTGTTCACCGTGAGCGAACCGGAAACGAATTGCCGCGCCGCCGTGGCCACGCCCAGGAGCACGGAGCTGTCGGGATCTTCCGCCAAAGCCTGGAGCCGCGAAAGGGCGCGCTCCGAACCTTCGCGGCGTTCACCGGTCAATCGCGCCACCCAGGCGCGAACGGCGGACTCTTTGTCCGCCGTCAAACCGTCGAGAATCGCGTCGTCCAGCAAGCCGGACGAATGCAGCGTCCAGAGCGCGGCCAGGCGCGCCTCCAGGGTCCGTCCTTCGCGGAGCAGATTTTGCAACGGGGTTTTCGTGCGCGCGTCGCGCCGCTCACTCAGAATTCTTTGGGCCATCCGCCGCTGCCAGACGTTGCGATGCGCGAGCGTGGCGGCCAATTCGTCGTTGCTCAATTTGGCCAGGTTCAAGTTCGCAGGCCGCGGCGGCACAGATTTGCCCGGCTGATCGCCGACATAAACCACGCGCCAGATGCGGCCATGCTCGCGATCGACGCCTTCCGGGTCCGCGTTCGCGTTCTGGTAACACGGATACTTGTCGTACCAATCCATGATCCAGAGCGCGCCGTCCGGGCCGACTTGCGTGCTGACGGGACGGAACCAGCCATCGTTCGCGCGCACAAAATCCCGGATGAACGACGCTTTGAAGCTCGAACCGTTTGGAGTCAATCGATCCTGGTGAACCGCGCTGTCGTGGATGTTTCCCATGAACGCCGTGCCCAGGTACTCGGCCGGATATTGATCGCTCTGGTAAATCTGAACGCCCGCGTAAGCCGCGCGGAAATGTTTGTGATCCACGATCGACGGCAGCAATTGGTAGGCGTACGGATGCGGCGGCGTGCCCGCTTGCCGCGCGTAAATGCCGCCGGGCGCCATGTGGAACATGTGATCGATCACGCACGCCGTCACAAACGCGTTGCCGGCACGGTCGAAATCAACCCCCCAGGGATTGCTTGTGCCTTCGGCGAACACCTCGAACTTTTTCGTGCGCGGATGGAACCGCGCCACCGCCGCCGTCATGGTCACCGCCGGCTCGCCCGGCTGATCGGGGTCCTTGACCTTCGAGTGCGTGAAAACGCCGTGCGTCATGTAAAGCCAGCCGTCCGGCCCCCATGCGAAGCTGTTCAACAATTCGTGGCGATCCTCGATACCAAAGCCGGTCATCAACACAGTCCGCTTGTCCGCAACGTCGTCGCCGTTGGTGTCTTCGAGGAAAAGCAAGTGCGGGGCCTGGCCGACATACACGCCGCCGTGGCCCACCAGCACGCCTGTCGCCAAATTCAGACCATCCGCGAAAACGGTGACTTTGTCCGCGCGTCCGTCGCCGTCGGTGTCTTCCAGCACTTTGACGTTGTCGCGCGGTTTTTTCCCGGCTGGTGCGCCGAGCGGATACTCGTAGAGTTCGACGACCCACAACCGGCCGCGTTCGTCCCAGGTCATGGCGACGGGATTCACCACATCTGGCTCAGCCGCGAAAATCCGAATCTCGAAGCCGGGCGGGACGGTGAATTGTTTCTGCGCTTCGGCTGGCGGCAACGCGGGTGTCTGCGCGGGAGTGTAAACGCCGGTCAACTGGCGTCCAGCAGCCAGAAGCGAGGGGCTGGTGATGGCGAGGCAAAAACAACTCAGGGCGAAGCGAAGGAACGGTTTCATGACGGCATTAAAGGAAACCCGGCTGGGTCCGGTCAACCCAAACTCCATGGCTCACCGGAATGCGGGCGCATCTCTGAGTGAGGTTTCCTCGCTGTTTCCAGTGGCTAACCTCCTCGCACTTGACGTCGCGCTTCCCCTCACCCCAACCCTCTCCCTTGGGGAGAGGGAGCCTTGACCGCCGCCTGCGGAAAAATCGAACGCACTGAATCGGTCCGAGTGCGGGATGTGTTGTTCCCTATCCACGAACCGTGGTCAGGAGCGCGGCCACAGAAAGCAGCGAAGAACTCCGAACGAGGACGGTGCTGGTGGCGTCGTAGCCCAGATTTTCAATCTGCCGGTTCGGTTTCGATGGCACGAGGCGGCTTCGTGATCAATCCCCGTCGCTGCAACGCGGCATCCATTGCCTTGTCCATCAATAGATCCGCGAGCGGCTTCGTGGCGTCATCCAGCTCCGCAATGGCAGCCTGGATATGATTCAGGTTTCCGGTCTGAGTCGCCCGGTCTTCGGCAGCCAGCGCGTCCGCAACCCCTTGAACCGCCGTTTCAATTCTCGACCGAATATCAGGAGCGAGCTCGGCGCCACACTCCGCCAATCCCTTGCGCGTCGCCTCAAGCGTGTCGCGAGCCCGGAGCCTGGCTTCGATCCAGCGACGCGCGGCGAGGTCTTCAAAGGCGTGCTCGACAGATTCCTCCACCATTTTTTCCACTTCGGCATCGGTGACATCGACGGCCGATTTGAGATCGACCACGGTCTGGCGTCCGGTCTTCAGCTCGCGTGCCAGCACATGGAGGATGCCGTTGGCGTCGATCTCAAACTGGACGCCGACGCGAGCGGCTCCTTTGGGTGCGCGCTCGAAATCGAGGGTGAATCGGCCCAGGCTCCAGTTGTCCTTGGCGCGCTCGCGCTCGCCCTGGAGAACATGAATCAACATGCTCGTCTGGTGATCCACCGCCGTCGTGAACACTTCGCCGGCTTTGATCGGGATCGTGGAATTGCGCGGGATAATCACGTTCATCAGGCCGCCAAAAGTCTCGATGCCCAACGACAGCGGCGTGACATCGAGCAAGAGCAGGTTCTTGAAACCGCCGGAGAGAATTTCCGCCTGGATGGCCGCGCCGAGCGCCACGGCTTCTTCGGGATTTTGTGAAGTGTTCAGCGACGGGCCATGCGCGTTGTGATAATCCGAACCCACGCGCAGCGTCCCGGTGACAGCCTCGAACTCAGCACACTGAAAAAGCTCGGCCACGAAACGACGCACCAAAGGCATCCGCGTTTGGCCGCCGACCAGAATCACCTGATCCAGATCGGACGGCTCCAATTTCGCGTCGGCGAGCGAATGCAGACAATGCTCCCGAGTCCGGGCGATGATGTCGCGCGTGAGATCTTCGAGTTCCCGGCGCGCGAACCGGCAGTCGAAGCTGAACTGTGATTTGAGAAACGGCAGCGAAACTTGCGCCTCTTCCGCATCGGAAAGTCTGATCTTCGTCTCTTCAGCCACTTCGCGGATACGCGCCATCAAACCGAGATCGTTAGTCGCGTCCGGCCCGCCGGCTTTTCGGATGCGTTCGACGAGCCAGTCCACAATGCGTTTGTCCAGATCGTCGCCGCCCAGCAACGTATCGCCGTGCGTCGCGAGCACCTGGAAGACTCCCTCGGTCAGTTCCAGAATCGACAGATCGAAGGTTCCACCGCCCAGGTCGTACACGGCGATTTTGGAGCGTTCCTTCAGTTTGTCCAAACCATAAGCCAACGCCGCGGCGGTCGGCTCATTGATGATGCGCTCCACGGTCAGGCCAGCCAACTCCCCTGCCCTTTTGGTCGCGCCGCGCTGCGCGTCGTTGAAATACGCCGGCACGGTGATGACGGCGCGCGTCACGTCCTCGCCGAAATAAGCTTCAGCCTCGCCCTTGAGCTTCTTCAAAATTTCCGCCGAGACTTCTTCTGGCTGCAGAAGACGCCCTTGAACCTCGATGCCAAGCGGTTCCTTTCCCTCCGCTCGGATCCGGTACCCGAGCGACCATTCCTCTCGCGAAACCTCGCTGCCGCGGCGCCCCATGAATCGCTTTACGGAATAAATTGTGTCGGTTGGCTTCAGCACGCGCAAACGCAGCGCTTTGCGGCCCACGAGCGGTTCAGCGCTATCACCAGGGTAATGAACGACCGACGGAGTGAGCCGATGCCCTTCGCGGTCGGGGATGACGAACGGAAAACCGGAGTCCACGCTTGCGACCAGCGAGTTGGTGGTGCCCAGATCGATGCCGACGATTTTGCTCATTGTGTTGCTGCGACAAAGAATAGCGAACACCTCAGACAATTGCACGCAGCGTTGAATTCTTCGGAGCGCGGCATTCATGCCGCCTCGGCGACCGCAACTTAGCCGGCGTTCGATTCCTTTCAGCGGCGTGACCTGCGACGCCGATGCGACCTGAAGGTCGCGGTCCGCGGAAGGATTTTCCGAATTCGTCCTTGCTTGGCTTGATCGGCTGATTAGCCTGCGATGCGGAAGGAGAATTAGCATGAGCGAACGGACTCTGAAAATTGCCTGGCGACCGCGCCGGAGGCCGCTGTTCAATGTGTGCCTGCTTGCTCATTTCTTTTGCAAGGCAATCAATGCCGCCGAGCCAACGCCCCCGGCCGATCTCCTGGATAACTGGGAGATTCGGAAGCCCTTGCCGCCGGGAGTCGCTCTAAATGCGATCGGCTTCGGCAAAGGCCTGTGGGTCGGTGTCGGGTACTCCGGCACGATTGCCACGTCGCCCGACGGTCATAATTGGACAGCGCAAAAGTCCAGCACCGACGCCGATCTTTCCGGGGTAAGCTATGGCCATGGCCGCTGGGTAGCCGTAGGGGCGGAAGGCCTGGTTTTCTCCCTCGAAACCGGATGGCAAATCACGTCGGGCGCGGGCGTGGTCTTGACTTCCACGAACGCGACCCATTGGACCGCGCGCAACCCCGGCAAAGCCAATCCTCTAACCGGAATCAGCTACGGCAACGGTCTCTGGGCCGCCGTGGGGCAAGGAACACTGGCGACTTCGACCGATGGGATCAATTGGAGCGCGCCACCCAGTGGCACCGGCAATTATGCCTGCATCGGCTTTGGAAATGCGCATTGGGTGGAGTCGCGATGGGGCGTAGGTATCTGGGACAGGTTTTGGCGATATACCCGGTTTTCTTTGGGTGACCTGACGGTCCGGCAAGGTTCCGCTCCGTTTGGCCAGCTGTTGCATTACGCCGTTGGCCTTGCCTATGGACAGGGGGTCTGGGTGGCGGTGGGCGAGTCCGGTTCGATTTCCACGGCGCGCGATGGTTTCTGGACGGAGCGAACCTCCGGCACCACGAGCATGCTTATGGAAGTGGCCTACGGCGATGGGTTGTGGGTGGCGGTCGGGGACGACGGCGCGATTCTAACTTCCGCGAAAATGGACCGCCGGCCGGCGCTTTCGATTACGCTCTCGGGGAAAAATGCCATTCTCTCTTGGCCGCTGGATGCGGAAGGGTTCGCGCTGGAATCGGCAACGGACCTGGCCGCAAGTCCAATTTGGTCTCCAGTGATCGCGATGCCCATGATCGCGAACTCAAACAACCGCGTCACCGCCCCGCTTTCCGATTTCCCGCGGTTCTATCGTTTGAGGAAGCAATGAGCGCAAGTCAAGTGGAGATCGACCGCTTTCAGTTCGAGCGCGCGCTGCAGCAAAGCGGGACCACGCGCATCGCCGGCGTCGATGAAGTCGGGCGCGGTCCTTTGGCCGGCCCGGTCGTCGCCGCGGCGGCGGTTTTGCCCGAAACCTGGATTCGCGACGGCCTGCCCGAAGCCCTTCAAGGGCTAAACGACTCCAAGCGGCTCCAGCCGGCGCAACGCGAAGTTTTCTTCGAGTTTCTGACCGCGCGTGGCGAAATCCAATCCGCCGTGAGCGTCGTGGAGGTGGGAGTCATCGATTCGCTCAACATTCTGCGCGCAACGCACGAAGCGATGAATCGGTCCCTCGCCCAGTTGTCGCCCCCGCCGGAGCACGTTCTGGTGGACGGATTGAGGGTCGCGACGATCCAGTTCCCGCAGACCGCCATTGTCCAGGGCGACGCCAGGAGCTATTCCATCGCCGCCGCCAGCGTCATCGCCAAGGTGACGCGCGACCGGCTGATGGACGAGTTCCACCGGCAATATCCGGTCTATGGCTTCGCGAGCAACAAAGGCTATGGAACGGCCCAGCACCTGGCCGCGCTCGCGGAACACGGGCCGTGTCCGCTGCACCGCCGCAGTTTTGCTCCGCTCAAGCCTTCCCAACTGGAATTGTTCGAACGCTAGGCTCTGCACTACAGCGACCGTTTCATCAAGGGACCGGAGCGCGGGCGACCTCGCCCGCAGCACGCTCGACTGGCCGGGGCGCGTCGAAGGTTTCCAACGCCCCGGTCGCGGAAGTGCGGCGGACGACGTCGTCCGCGCTCCGAATTTCGGAAGTGTCGCTGTAGTGTTAGTGTCAACCGTGTGAATTAGTGGTTGGACTGGGCCTTTCGGATGACAAACCAGATGAAATTCTGGGAACGAATCAAAGCGCGCTGGGTTTCGGACGAAAAACCGGAGCACCTGCGGCGCGGCAAACTCGGGGAGGCGGCAGCCAAGAAGCATCTGCGCACTCTCGGTTTGAAGTTCCTCACCGCCAACTTTCGCTCGGATCGCGGCGAGATCGATCTGGTTTTCCGCGACGCGGACTGCCTCGTATTTGTGGAGGTCAAGACGCGTTCGTCGGCAGGCTGGACCCGGCCCGCCGCGGCGGTCAACGCGCGGAAACGGCGGTTGCTGTCCCAGACCGCGCTCGATTACCTCCGGCTCTTGAAGGACCGGCGCGTGCGGATTCGCTTTGATATCGTAGAAGTGTTGCTGGACGACGGCGCCGTTCGAGAAATCCGCCACTTGCCAAACACCTTCAACCTCAGCCCGCCTTACCGCCATGGCTAACCAAAAGCGAACAAAAGCAAACAAAGGAAACGAAGACTTTGTTCTGTTTGTTGCCTTCTGTAGAAATTGGATCGTTGAGGCCGAGACGGCTTCCGCACTTCTGTCATCCACTCAACTCGCCCGGCTCAGAAGCTGCCGCAGGACGTACGGAAGGATTCCTCCGTGCTGGAAGTATTCGATCTCAATCGGCGTGTCGATCCGGCATCGGACGGAGTGCTCTTCCACCGTTCCGTTGGCTCTCGTGACCCGCAGCGTCAAATCCTGCTGCGGCTTGAGACTGGCGTTCAATCCGGTCACATCATAAACCTCGCTGCCGTCCAGCTTCAGCGTCGCCGCTGATTGCCCATCCTTGAATTGCAGAGGCACCACGCCCATGCCCACCAGATTGGAGCGATGGATGCGCTCGAAGCTCTGCGCGACGACCGCCTTCACCCCCAGCAACGCGGTTCCTTTCGCAGCCCAGTCACGCGAGCTGCCGGTGCCATATTCCTGTCCGGCCAGCACGACCAGCGGCGTCTTGCTTTCCCGGTATTTGATCGCCGCGTCGTAAATGCTCGCTGGCTCGCCGGATGGCTGGAGTTTGGTGACGCCGCCTTCGGTGCCTGGGACCATTAGGTTCTTGATGCGAACGTTTGCGAACGTGCCGCGCGTCATGACGCGGTCGTTGCCCCGCCGCGCGCCGTAGCTGTTGAAGTCGAGAAAATTCACGCCGTGGTCGATAAGATACCGCCCGGCGGGCGAAGTTTTCTTGATGCTGCCGGCGGGCGAAATGTGATCCGTCGTCACTGAATCCCCGAAAATCGCCAACGCTCGCGCCCCGCGAATCTCGGCGATCCGGCCCGGCTGCATGGAGAAGTTTTCAAAGAACGGCGGCTCCTGGATGTAAGTGCTCTTCGAGTCCCATTCATAAATCTGGCCCGCGCTGGACGGGACTTCATTCCACTTCGGATTTTGATCCGCGAAATTCCGGTAGAGGGATCGGAACACCTCCGGCTTGAGCGCCTTCTCCATCTGCTCGCGAATCTCCCGCAAGCTCGGCCAGACGTCGCGCAGATAAACCGGCTGCCCATCCTTCCCCTGCCCCAACGGTTCGCTCGTCAGATCGATCGTCACGCGTCCAGCCAGCGCAAATGCCACCACCAGCGGCGGCGACATGAGGAAATTCGCTTTGACACTCTGATGGACGCGCGCCTCGAAATTCCGGTTGCCGGACAACACGCTGGCCACGACGAGATCGCTCTGCTGAATGGCTTCGTCGATCACTGATGCAAGCGGCCCCGAATTGCCGATGCACGTCGTGCAACCGTACCCCACAAGATTGAACCCCAATTGATCCAGGTACGGCTGGAGATCCGTCTTTGCGAGATAATCGCTGACCACGCGTGATCCGGGCGCCAGCGACGCTTTGACCAACGGGTTGACCCGCAGTCCGCGCTCGACCGCCTTTTTCGCGAGCAACCCCGCCGCGAGCATCACACTGGGGTTGCTCGTGTTCGTGCAACTCGTAATCGCGGCGATGACCACGTCTCCCTGGCCCAGTTTGGCTTCGATTGGCCCGGACGTCACTCGGGCCGCCGCGGACATGGCATTGGCTTTTCCGTAGCCGGCTTCCGCGGCCGGTTTGGCGAGAAGCTCTTCAAACCTCTTCCTCAACGCCCCCAGCTCAATCCGGTCTTGCGGCCGCTTCGGGCCGGCGACGCTCGGCTTCACGTCGGCCAGATTCAATTCCAGATCCATGCTGTAATCGATCTCACCGCGCCCAGGCATGCCAAAAAGCTGCTGCGCCTTGAAGTAATTCTCGAACAGCGCGCACTCCGTGTCCGTGCGTCCCGTCGCTCGCAAGTATTTGACGCTCTCCTCGTCGATTGGGAAAAAGCCCATCGTGGCGCCATACTCCGGCGCCATGTTCGCAATCGTAGCTCGATCTGCCACAGCCAGACTCGCCGCGCCCGAGCCGTAATACTCCACGAATTTTCCGACGACCTTCGCCTTGCGCAACATCTGAGTGACGTGCAGCGCAACGTCCGTCGCGGTCACGCCCTCGCGCAATTCGCCAGTAATATGGACGCCCACGACGTCCGGCGTGAGAAAATAGACCGGCTGGCCCAGCATGCCCGCCTCGGCTTCGATTCCGCCCACGCCCCAGCCAACGATTCCCAATCCATTGATCATGGTCGTGTGCGAATCGGTGCCCACCAGTGTTTCCGGATAGTAGAGGCCATGGCCGTCGGAGAGGACACCTTTGGCGAGGTATTCCAGATTGACCTGGTGAACGATGCCGATGCCAGGCGGCACAACCTTGAAAGTCTTGAACGCCTGCATCCCCCATTTCAAAAACTGATAGCGCTCGCGGTTGCGCTGGAATTCGATTTCCAGATTTTTTTTGAAAGCATCCGCGCTCCCGGCCACATCGACTTGCACCGAGTGATCCACGACCAGGTCCACCGGCACCAGCGGTTCGATGATTTCCGGATTCTTACCCAGGCGCGCGACCGCGGAACGCATCGCCGCCAAATCCACCAGCAGTGGAACCCCCGTGAAATCCTGAAGAACGATCCGAGCCACGACGAAGGGAATCTCCTCGACGCGCTCGCTTTTGGGCGACCACCGCGCAAGTTCTCGCACGCTTTGCTCTGTGACTCGCTTGCCATCGACGTTCCGCAGCACCGATTCGAGCACCAACCGGATTGAGACCGGCAAGCGGGAGATTCGCCCCAGGCCAGATTTTTCCAAGGCCGGGAGCGCATAGTAGTGGCCCGGCGCGCCCTGGCCGGTTTCAAATTGTTTCAGTGAATCAAAAACGTTGTGCCGATTGCTCATGATGTTGGGTAATGTCGCCGACCTTTCGCGTCGGTCAACCCTTCTGTTGAGATGGGGAGCGCACGCGCCCTCGCGTGCTGTGGTCGGCGCCCTCGCCGACCACTTCCTTTGACGGAACAGTCACCGCTAAGCCGTAACAATTCAGTGCGCTGAATGGCTCGCCCTCACCCCGGCCCTCTCCCCCAGGGAGAGGGAGTCACTTTTGGACGCCGGTGGACTCATCGCTGTTTAGGGAGCGTTTCCCAGTGCGGGAAAAGCGGTTCCCTCTCCCAGGGGAGAGGGTGAGGGTGAGTGCGAGCTTTTCATTGCACTGAATACTTACGGCTTAGTGAGATGGTTTCAACGAGGCTCCGCCCGGCGAGGCGCCGGCCTGTGCCCGCAAGGCAAAGAGGCTGGCCGGCACACGCGAGGGCGCGTGTGCTCCCGTTCAATGTAACGCGAGGAGGATCGACTCCTCCTACTTCAAGCCGCCTAAGGCCTGCTTGATCGCATCAAAGTTCGGCAGTTGCTTCGGATCGTCGCTCGATTCGGCGTAGCGGATCACTCCTTGTTTATCGACCACGAACGCCGATCTCTTCGGAACGCCACCCATGCCCAGGTTCAATTGCGGGAGGAAGCTGCTGTAGGCGATGTCATAAGCCTGCGCGACTTTGTGTTCGTAATCCGCCAGCAACGGCACCGTGATTTTTTCCTTCTGCGCCCACGCTTCCTGAGCGAACGGGTTGTCCCCGCTAATGCCCCAGACGTCCGCGTTCAGGCTGGTGTAGGCATTGAGGCCCTGGCTCACGTCGCACATTTCCTTAGTGCAGACGCCCGTGAACGCCATGGGGAAGAAGAGCAGCACGGTGTTCTTCTTGCTGAAGTTATTGCTGAGTTTGAGCTTTTTCGGTCCCTCGGCCGTCTTCGTCGAGAGCTCGAAATCCGGGGCTTTGTCGCCGACGTTCAGTGACATAATTTAGAATTTCCGATTTTAAGTTTGCGATTTCCAACTTTCCCAACCCGCCAAACGGCACGCTTATAGGCATGACCCCGAGCGGTGTCAAACGGCGAATCGCGGCGCGGAGTCGCGACAGTGCATCCCGAAGTCGGTGATTCTTTGGAGTGCGGCGGCAAGCGGAGCGCGACGCCGCCTTGTCGTAGGTCAAGCTGGCGCTCCAAGCTCGTCCAAGATCGTGGCGATTCGACAAGAAAGCGCCGTCGCCGCTGCGCTCTGCCGGCGCACTCCAAATTGACCGGTTCCAGCCCAGACCACCGTCACCTGATACGGGATGCACTGGCGACAGCGGGCAAACTCCTTTTCAATTTTACTGAGGACTGCTGTTGTCATAGTGGAGTTACTCTCGGGGTTCACGCGGTGTCAACGACTTGTCCAACAGAACCAGGAGCGGTTGACAACTTGTGATGCACGGGCGGGGCTTGGAAATGCCCACCAAGTGCCTCGATCAAATTGTTAAGCTGAGCTCGCGTGTGCTCGCTGCTGAGCGCGAAACGAAAATGGCCGCCCGCCGACCCGCCTGGATACCGAATGAACGGCGGATAGACTCGGGCGGCGCGCAACCTCCGGCTAAGCGCCGCGACCTCGCGCCGTCCGCGAGGAGCCACCGAAATGATCGGGCTGGGCGTTTCAAGAATCGGCACGCCGAATTCGCGCAAGCGGGCTTTCACGTAGTGCGTGTTTGCCAACAAGCGAGCCCGCAACGACCGATCTTTCCGAAACGTTCCCAAGGCTTGAATCGCCGCCGCAACGAGCGGCAGCGGCATCGGCGTGTTGCCGACAAACAGATGGCTCTTGGCAAGAATTCTTCGCCGCACCGCCGCGCTGCCCAAGATTGCGCCGCCGTAGACTCCAAACGCTTTGCCCAAAGTAATCGTTTGAATGACTCGCGCCCGGGAAACTCCGGCGTGCTCCAACGTCCCCTGCCCGCTCTTTCCCAAAACTCCGGCGCCATGCGCGTCGTCCACCAGCACGACACTGTCACGCGCCAGAATGTCCAAGTAATCCTTCAGCGGCGCTATCGAACCGTCGTGGGAAAACAGACCATCCGTGAGCAGGATTAACCGGGACAATTTTCCACGCCGGCCTGTAACTCTGGCGGCGTTCGCGACGTTCCGATGCCGAAAGCGAATCACTGGACATTGGAGCCAAGAGGCCGCGTCGATCAGGCTCGTGTGGGCACGCTCATCGATCAGCGCGCAATCAAAGTCGCCAGCCAGGGCCTGAGCCACGGCCAGGTTGGCAACGTATCCACTGGAAAAAACGGTTGCGCTCGGCGTCCCAAAGAAGGCGCTCAATTTCTGTTCTAACTTCCGATACAATTCATGATTACCCGTCGTCAGTCTGGACGCCGCAACCGTCAGCCCAAACTTCCGGACCGCGGCGCTCAGTGCGCGCAAAACCTCCGGATGCGACGACAGCCGATAATAGTCGCAGCCTGAGAAATAGGAATACTTCCGCCCTTCTTGCAGAACATACGTCCGGTCGATTTGCTGAAGTGGTGGCGGCTCGGTCACGTCCATTTCGTAGCAGCCGTCCGTATTGCATGACAAGGGCAGATGAAGAAGCATCCCTGCGGTAGGGCAAACCTGCTGGTTTGCCGCTTTCCATCTCCCGCCATCAACGCCCGTTTTCGGATGGAACAGGAGATAACGCCTGGCCTGGCGCCGCCATGTCAACCAGGGCGGCCAAAAGTCCAGTCGCTTGATTGAGCCGCAAGAAAGCATTCCATTTGCAATTTGTTTCCGCGTGACCTCCCATTTCTTCTCCCTCTCCTCCTCAAAAAGGAGGAGAGGGCCGAGGAGCGGAAGCTCTGGGCAAAGATTCCCATTTCTCCGGCTCCCTCCCCACTCGTGCCTTCCGCCTTCGCGGCGCGTCATAGCGCCGCTTCGGCGCGACGGCGGCGCGGGGAGAGAAAGGAAAAACGGGCCGAGCGTTGTTGATGGCGAGCACATTTGGCCGCTGGCACGCGAGGTTCGGCGTGCCGCCGAACATCCGATGCGGTGCACCGTGGACGTGCCGGAATGTGGGCGGCCGCAGCAATTCTCATTTTGACTCGGAGCGCGCCCATCCTGGGCGCAGCACGCAGAGAAATCCGAACGCGGCAGGCTATTCCGCGCCGTTTTCGCTTTCCGGGGCCGCTGCGGCCTGGAAGGCCGCGCTCCAAGCACGCAAAAATTAGACCGCCTAGATTTTCTTTCGCGCATTGCGCCCATGAACCGCGACCCCCATGTAGTCCCGGCTTTAGCCGGTCGGCAGCGCCGGAGCCGCCTAAAGGCGGGACTACAAACCACGCCGGTTCATGGGCAGAATTCCTGAGGCGGCCGCCGAAGAGCTTGAACAATGAGGACCGATGTTGATAATGCCAGATCATGTTCCCTGGAATTCGGCTTCTGGTTGGTGTCTCCATCGTCCTCAGCGCATCGAGATTTGAACCCCGGGCTGACGAGCCTTTGCCTGGCTTAGAACGATTCTATATCGGGACGTATTCCGGCGCGATCCGGGTATCGACGCTGAATTTGGAAACGGGCGCGCTAAGCGCGCCGACCGTGGCCGCGAGCATTGGCGATCCATCCTTTTTGGCTCTGACCCCGGACCGCAAGTTTTTGTATGCGGTGAACGAAGGCGGAGGAACCGTGGGCGCGTTTTCGGTGAATCCGACCAGCGGAGCGTTGAAACTCTTGAACCAGCGCTCATCCAACGGTGGAGCGCCCGCGCATATCGTGGTGGACGGCAGCGGACGCAACGTCATCGTGGCGAACTACAGCGGCGGCAGTGTTTCGGTTTTTCCCATTCTAACCAACGGCCAGTTGGGCGTCGCCACTGCTCGCATCCAACATCCGGGATCGGGTCCGCTGGCGCATTGCACCACGCTCGACGCGAGCAACCGTTTTGCGTTCGTCTGTGACAAGGGCCTGGATCAGGTTCGATCGTACCTCTTCGATCCGGTCGCCGGCACTTTGGTCACGAACAAGGTGCCCTTCGCTTCGGTGCCGCGCGGGTCCGGCCCCCGCCACATGACGTTCGACCTGCAATACAAACGGGCTTATGTGATCTGTGAACTCTCTTCGACGATCATCGGCTTCAACTATGACGCGGCCAACGGTGTGATGACGCCGTTTCAGACCAACAGCACGTTGCTGCCCGGTGGGTTCACCGGCGCGAACACGACCGCCGAAATCGTCATGCATCCGTCGGGCAAATTCCTCTATGGCTCCAATCGCGGGAAGAACACCATCGCAGTGTTCAGCGTGAACGAAGGCGACGGCACCTTCAAACCCGTGCAACAGCAAACGCCCGGCGCGACGCCGCGCAAGTTTGCCATCGATCCGACGGGCCGGTACTGCATCGTGGCCGGCCAGAGTTCCAACGACATCCGACTGTACACGATTGATCCCCAGAGCGGTCAGCTCAGTGACACCGGCCAAAAAATGTCGGTGTCCGCTCCCGTCTGCATCGTCCCATTTATTCTGCAACCACCGCAGCCCATCCTCGCGGCGCGCTCGCTTGCCCGGAACGCCCTCGAACTGAATGTTGGCCACGGCCTGGATTTGCTGACCTATCAGGTTTACCAATCGGCGGAACTGTCCGCGAACGCGAACTGGAACCTGCTGGCCACGGGCCGGCCTGGTCAGACCAATTTCTTACTGACCAATACCCTCCCAGCCAATTCTTCCGCGTCGGGGTGTTGACGAACTACTGAGCCAAACCCAAGCGGCGACTCCATGCTAAATTACATCTGGCTCGGGCTGATCCTGGCCGCAGTCGTGCTGGGAGGCTGCGACGGCAAACTGAAGGAGTTGACCGATGCCGCATTCGACGCCGCCAAAACCGCCGTCATGACCATCGCTTTGCCGCTGGCTGGTCTGATGGCGCTTTGGCTGGGGATCATGCGTTTGGCTGAGAAATCCGGCCTCGTGATCCTGCTCGCTCAGTTCCTGCGACCCGTCATGCGCCGCCTTTTCCCCGACGTTCCGGAGCAGCATCCCGCGATGGGATCGATGCTCATGAACATTGCCGCCAACATGCTCGGCCTGGCCAACGCCGCCACGCCGCTCGGCTTGCGCGCGATGAACGATCTGGAAAAACTCAACCCGCATCCCGGCACCGCGACAAATGCGATGTGCACTTTCCTGGCGATCAACACCAGTTCCGTCCAACTGCTTCCCATCACTGCGATCTCGATCCTGGCCGCGGCGGGTTCAAAAAATCCAACCGCTATCGTGGGAACTTCCTTGATCGCGACCGTGTGCTCCACGGCTGCAGGCATTGCCGCCGTCAAGTTCCTGCAAAATTTGCCGGCCTTCCAAGTCGCCAGCCCCCCCAATAAACCGGCGGGAATCCCCTTCACCCGGCCTTCGGGCACCCTCTTCCCCTCCGAAGGGGAGAGGCATGGGGTGCGGGGGCCGATTCGAGCAGAAGCAAAGAGCGAAGCGGTTGATCTCATTCGCGCTCCCGCCTCAACTCCATTCGAGCCACGGCATTTGCCTTGGTGGGGAAAGTTGAGTCTCGCTGCGTTCATTGTTCTCTTCGGCTGGTTGCTCTGGCGGAACGCGACCTCGGGGCAAGGTCCGCAGAATCCATTCGTAAACTGGATCAATAGCCTTTCCGTCGTTTCGATTCCGTTTCTGCTTTCCTTTTTTCCGCTCTACGCCGGTTTGCGAGGGGTCAAAGTTTATGAAGAGTTTGTCGAAGGCGCGAAAGAGGGTTTCCAGATCGCTTTGCGCATCATCCCGTTCCTGGTCGCGATACTCGTGGCGGTCGGGATGTTCCGCGCCGGAGGCGGGATCGATCTTCTGACTCGATGGTTGTCCCCTGTGCTCGAAGCGGTCCGCTTTCCGCCCGAACTTCTCCCCATGGTCTTGATGCGCCCGCTCAGCGGCAGCGGCACGACGGGTCTGTTCACCGATCTGGTCAAAAACCTTGGCCCGGATCATCTGATCACGCGGATGGGCGGAACGATCTTCGGCAGCACGGAAACGACGTTTTACGTGATCGCCGTCTATTTCGGCGCGGTGTCGGTCCGCCGCACGCGCCATGCCGTGGCGGCTGGTTTGCTCGCGGATTTGGCGGGCGTGATCGCTTCCATCGCGATTTGCCGGATGGTGTTCTGATCTCGGAGCAATAGCCGCCCACGTCTTCCCGTTCGTCCAGGATCGAGGCCTTCGAGGAACTTCTTGATGGCGTCCCCGCGTTTGGTGTTCCAGAACCAGATGCCCTGGCCGGCGCGCGGGCCGTTGCGGATTTCATGGCCGACGTCCGGCCCGTTGTTGTTGCGGTTCGCTGACCAGCAGTTCCTGCCGTTGTTGTTCCAACTGCCGCCGCGAATCACGCGGTTCGAGCCCTTTGGCTGCCACCCCCCGGCGCGCGGCCATCCTGGCCACAGCACGTTCGATTCAGGCCGCGTGTGAGCTTTGTCTTACGCGCTCGTTGTCGTCGCACCCGCTGCGGCCTGGAAGGCCGCGCGCCGAGACGGCAGCGCCAGCCGCGCGAATTCGTCCCGATACCGCGCGCTGCTCCACAGCCAGGCCTTCGGTTCTCGCCTCAAGTTCACCTTCACGGGATTGGTCTCAATGTAACGGACGGCCTTCAACTCGTGTTGGGCGTCGCGCATGTAGGTGTCCCAATATCCCGGCTGCCAGAAACGGCTCCGCCGATGAAGCAGCTTGTTCGCTTCATTAGCCGTGTAGGACTTCCAGCTTTCGACGATGTTCTCCATGGAAATCTCGCTCACTTTGAATAACGCATGCACGTGGTTTGGCATCACCACCCAGGCGCGCAGCTCGCAACGCTCAGCATGGAGGAACAGCAGCGCGTTCTCGATGAGGCGCGCGACTTCCGGGTGGCGCAGATACGCTTCGCCATGGCCCAGGTCGAGATAGGCTTCCAGCTTCTTTAGGCGTTCGCGGTCGTTTTCGATCACGATTTGCGTAGCGGCCTTCGGCTTAGTGGTCCATTTCATAAATGCGCTCACGTTCCCTCGCGGACACAGTCGGAAAACCTTTTGGAGGCCCTGTCACACTCAGCGTTTTCATAAGTTGACCCTAACGCAGACCGTAGGCCCGCTAAGAAACGTAAGAAACGAGCGCGAGAAATGGACTTCGACCCCGATTCATTCATTTGCGGGATGAGGTGAAAGTTCCGTTTGGAGGAAGCCAAGGAATGGTATAGAATCCGGGAAAGCCACCACTTGCCGACAACGACCGAGTTCATGCGAAGCCTGCGATTGATTCCGACAGCTTGCCTCGCCGTCTGGGCAACGGCTTGCGCATTCACTGCCGAACCGCTAAGCCACTGGGCATTCCAGCCCGTTAGGAAGGTCGAACCACCTGTTGACCCGAAAGGATGGTCCTTCAATCCGGTCGATCAGTTCATCATCACGAAGCTACGCGAGACCGGCCTCAGCCCAGTCGGCGTCGCAGACAAACGCACGTTAATTCGCCGCGCCTACTTCGACTTGATCGGCCTGCCGCCCACGCCGCAAGCCCTGGACAAGTTCCTGGCCGACACAGGGTCCGACGCTTATCCTCAATTGCTGGAACGGCTGCTCGCCTCCCCACGCTACGGCGAGCGCTGGGGCCGGCATTGGATGGATCTGGTGCGCTATGCCGATACCGCCGGCGACAATGCCGACTATCCGATCCCTGAAATCCACCTTTACCGCGACTACGTCATCGAATCTTTGAACCAGGACAAGCCGTACGACCAATTCCTCCAAGAGCAACTGGCCGGCGACATCCTGGCCCAACAAGGTCCGCGCGAGAAATACGCCGAGCGCGTTATTGCAACGGGATTCCTTGCGCTGTCGCGCCGATACGCCACCGCGCCGTTCGAGCTCTGGCACCTCACGCTGGAGGACGCCATTGAAACCACGGGCCGCGCCTTCCTTGGACTCACGCTGCGTTGCGCTCGTTGCCACGATCACAAATACGATCCGGTGACCAAAGAGGATTACTACGCGCTCTACGGAATTTTCGACAGCACCCGGTTTCCTTATGCAGGCTCGGAGGAATTCCAGTCGAAGAATTTTCCGCGCCGCGGCTTCCTCCCCCTCGCGCCGGCCATCGAGTCGGAACCACGCATCAGGAATCACGAGCGAGCCATTCAGACGTTGCAGGCCGACATCAAGCACGTCGAAATCGAGGATGATTTGGCGAAGCAAGTCGCCGGCTTGAAGGAGCGGATTCAGGCCAAGCAAAAGCAAATCCAGGAGCTTGCATCCGGGGTGGCCAGCGCCGATGAAGTTCGGGCGGAGCTCGCTTCTCTGGAGCAACGCCGCGATCAAATCAACAAACAGCTCCAGGAGAAACTCAAGCCGTTGCAAATGGAATTGCGCAAACTGCAACGGCCCGGCGCGCCGCGCGACCTGCCCGTGGCCTACGCCGTTTGCGAAGGCAAACCCGCCGACGCGCTCTTGCAAGTGCGCGGCAATCCAGAAGACCAAGGCCCCGCCATCAGGCGCGGGCCGCCGAAAATTCTAACCGGCACAGCTCCGTTTTCCATCGCGGACGGATCCAGCGGACGATTGGAATTGGCGCAGTGGCTGACTCGCCTGGACAATCCGTTGACCGCGCGCGTCATGGTCAACCGAATCTGGCAACACCACTTTGGAAAGGGACTGGTGGCCACGCCGTCGAACTTTGGCTTGCGCGGCGACGAGCCGTCGCATCCCGACCTTTTGGATTATCTGGCGCGGCGGTTCATGGAGAGCGGTTGGTCGATCAAAGCCATGCACCGGCTCATCATGGCCTCGAAGACCTATCAATTGGCCATCGCCCACGATGAAACGAACGCCGCCCGCGACTCCGGCAACCAATGGTATTGGCGCTTCGACCGGCGCCGTCTCGATGCCGAATCCATTCGTGATGCGATGCTGGCGGTCGCCGGCAATCTGGCCCTCCAAAAGCCAAAGCCGCATTCATTCCCGTCCATCGAAACCTGGACCTTCACCCAGCACTCGCCCTACAAGGCCGTTTATGAATCAAATCACCGCAGCGTTTACCTGATGACCCAGCGCATCCAGCGGCATCCTTTCCTCGCCTTGTTCGACGGCCCCGATCCGAACACGACCACCGACACTCGCACCGAATCTACCGTCGCGCTTCAGGCGTTGTTCATGATGAACAACTCGTTTGTCCAAGATCAGGCTGTTGCCTTCGCCAGACGCGTGCTGCGAGCCACAAGGGAGAATTCCGATCGAATCCGGCTGGCGCACGAACTGGCGTGGTCCCGTCCTGCCAGCGTCGCTGAAGTTCAGAAAGCCGCCGATTATCTCCAGCGCTATGAGGCGGCGCTGGCGAAATCAGGACCGCGCGAAGGGGACCGAGACCTGGAGGCTTGGACGAGCCTCGCGCGAATTCTTCTAACCGCGAATGAGTTTGTTTATGTGGACTGACCGTAGCGCAGATTTTCAATCTGCCGTATCGCGGAATTGCATTCCGCAGGCCTCCGACCAACTCCAGCGCCTCGGGACTCCCCGGCGCGCCGCCGAATGCAAATCGGCGATACGGCTCAGCGCGGCGCGGCCCGGCGCGGCCGCAACCAAAACGGCGCGCGGCCTTCCAGGCCGCAGCGGCTACCAGACAACAGGGCGCATGAAGTTCTTCCAGCGCAGCCTTCCTTATGCAGACGCTGCGGCCTGGAAGGCCGCGCGCCGGAAAAATCTTCGCGGCTCGCGACGATTTCGAGCGATACTGATAGAGTGCAACTCTGCGCTACGAGCGCGGACAAGCTCCCCGCGCTCCCCTTTCCTCCGGTCGCGTGACAGGCTATCCTGTTGACACGATATGAACTGCCCTTGCGGATCAAAACTTAGCCGACGCCAATTCATATCCGGTTCGGGGCTGACGCTCGGCGCGGGCGCGTTGGGTTTGCACCGGTGGCTTGCCCTGGCCGCCGAACTCAATGAAGGCCATCCGCTCGCGCCGAAGCCAACGCATTATCCGCCCAAAGCGAAACAACTCTTGTTCATTTTCCTGACCGGAGGTTTTTCGCATCTGGATACCTTCGACCCCAAGCCGAAGCTCCAGGCAAACCATGGCAAACCCATCCCCGCATTTGGACTTCGCCCGGACGAATCCAAACCACTGCCATTGCTGGCCTCACCGTTCTCGTTTCGCGCCTGCGGCCAGTCCGGCCTGATGATCAGCGAACTTTTCCCAAACCTTCAGTCCGTCGCGGACGATCTGTGCGTCATCCGGAGCTTGCACACGGACATCGTGGAACATTTCCAAGGCACGCTCGCCATGCACACCGGCTCCGCCACGATTCCGCTGCCCAGCATCGGATCGTGGCTCAGCTTTGGCCTGGGAACCCTGAATCCAAATCTGCCGTCATTCGTCGTGCTGGCGGAACATTTGCCCTACGCAGGTGCGCAGATTTGGGACAGCAATTTTCTGCCGCCTTACCATCAAGGCGTCCGCATCCAGCCGGGCGATGATCCGATTCCCAACCTCCGCTCGCCGGCCGGCTCTGTGACCCTGCAAGAGCTCGAACAAATCATGCTCCGGGACGTGAACGAACTCCACGCCCAGGCGCGTCCTGGCGATCTGAAACTGCGCGCCCGTGCGAGCAGCTTCGACACCGCCATCGGCATGATGCGTGAGGCGCCGCAGGTGTTTGATCTGACGCAGGAATCGGAGGCCGTTTTGAAGTTGTATGGCGTTTCCGCCGGGGACAAAAAGTCCTTCGCCTGGCAATGCCTGATCGCCCGCCGCCTCCTCGAACGCGGCGTGCGCGTCGTCGAATTGATCGACACCGGTTCGCACGACAATTGGGACGCGCACGGCGACATGCAACAACATCGCCCCAAAGCGCGCCGCGTGGACCAGGGGATTGGGGCGCTGCTCAAAGATTTGAAACAGCGCGGATTGTTCGACGAAACGCTGGTCGTGATCTGCACGGAGTTTGGCCGGACGCCCTGGTCGGACGGCGGGAACGGCAAAGGCCGAAACCATTACGCCAAGGCATTCAGTTGTTTGCTGGCGGGCGCGGGTGTCCAAGGCGGGATCACTTACGGCGAGACCGACGAATTCGGCGGGAACATCGTTTCAAATCCCGTGCACGTGCACGATTACCACGCCACGATTTTGCACCTCTTGGGCATCGACCACACCAGGCTGACCTATCGCTACGCCGGTCGCGATTTTCGGCTCACGGACGTGGCCGGGTCTGTCATCCAGCGCATTCTAACCTGATCATCCTATCATGGCCGACCAGCCACAAACTCGCGAGCCGCGCCCGCAATTGGAACCCAGCAAGATCGCTGGGAGCGATGAAGCATCCTCCAACAACAGTTCGGCCGGCGAAAATACAGCCACCGGTACTGGGCCGTGTGACACGTTAGACGGAACTGCATCTCCCAACAGGTTGACTCCAGAGGAGCAACTGGCTCTTTTCGAGAAGGAGTTGAAAGAAAACGACTGGGGCCATCAGCCGTGTTGAGAATAAGGGTTCCCAAGCAAGTCTCTCGTCATACACGTTTTCCCCCGCTTCGCGCAGGAGCGATTGAATAGCTTCCACCAGTTCTGGCAGATGATCCTGAACTATGCCCCACACTCTGGCGTCGTCCACTGTGTCATAGCCATGGATGATGCGGTTACGGAATCGGACAATGCGAGGAAGTTCTTGGATGCGATCGGCAGTGGACGGTTCGACACGCGTCAGGCGGTTGAGGGTTCACCGATGATCTCGAATTCGCGTTCCACTGCACGCCGAAACTGGCGGTCATTCTGATGCTCGCCAAACGAGCGGTTCGCGCTCCATTCCCGGATGCTGCGGCCAGATTCCAGCGCGTCAAACAGCAACTTCTTCGCGTGGCCGTTCATAGAGCCGCTGGCGGGTGGCCTCAATCTCTCGGCGGAAGTAGGGATTGCGGATGGATTCCTCGGTGACCAAATCGACGCGGCACTGGAAGAGTCGCTCCAGTGAGTCAGCCAAATCCAAATAGCGGTCGGCATACTCGCCGGTGGGCCGACGATCCAGGAAACGAACAAGGAAATCCGCCAAAGACCATTTAGTGTCAACCGGGCCTCTCTCGATGCCAGGTCGTACTCATTTCATAGGCGTGTGCGATCCTCAGGATCGTTTCTTCGCCCAGATGTTTGCCCAGCAGTTGGAGGCCGATGGGCAGTTTCGGCTTCTTCGTGAAACCGCAGGGCACGCTGATGCCGCAGATGCCCGCCAGATTCGCCGAAATCGTGAAGATGTCGGTCAGGTACATTTGCAGCGGGTCGCCGGACTTCTCTCCTATCTTGAAGGCCGCGGTGGGTGAAGTCGGCGTGACGATAGCATCGACCTTTTCAAAGGCTTTAAGAAAGTCCTGGCGAATGAGAGTGCGAACTTTTTGGGCGCGTAAATAATAGGCGTCGTAATAGCCGCTGCTCAGGACGTAAGTGCCGAGGATGATTCGCCGTTTGACTTCCGCGCCAAAACCAGCGCCGCGCGTCCGAGAGTAAAGCTCGATCGGATCCTTCCCGTCCACGCGAAGCCCGTAGCGGATGCCGTCAAAACGCGCGAGGTTGGCGCTCGCTTCGGCGGTGGCAATAATGTAATACGTCGCAACCGCATACTCCGTGTGCGGCAGGGAAATCTCCGTGATCTCGGCGCCAAGCTGCTGAAGCTGTCCCACGGCGGCGCGGATCGCCTCCGCGACCTCAGGATCAAGTCCGCCCACCATGTATTCCTTCGGCAAACCGAGCCTCAGGCCTTGGATGTCGCCGTTCAATCGCGCGGGGTAATCCGGAACAGGTTCAGGAATCGTGGTCGAATCTCGGCGATCATGTCCGGCAATCGTGCGCAGCAAAAGCGCGGCATCCCGGACCGATTTCGCGAGCGGGCCGATTTGATCCAGAGAAGAAGCGTACGCCACCAAACCGTAGCGCGAGACTCTGCCGTAAGTAGGCTTGACGCCCACGCACCCGCAAAGCGCGGCCGGCTGGCGAATCGATCCGCCCGTGTCCGATCCGAACGCCGCCAGACATTGATCCGCGGCCACGGCCGCAGCCGCCCCCCCTGAAGAACCGCCGGGAATGCGCGCCAGGTCCCACGGATTGCGCGTGACTTGAAATGCCGAGTTTTCCGTGGAACTGCCCATGGCAAACTCGTCCATGTTCAGCCGCCCGAAAACGATCGCTCCGGCCGCCTTGAGCTTTTCCACCGCCGTGGAGTCAAAGGGAGAAACATAGCGGCCGAGGATTTTGGAGCCGCAGTTCAAAGGCTGGTTCTTGATCGCAATCACGTCTTTCAGAGCAACGGGAACGCCCAGCAAAGGCTGATGTGCATGCGTTGTGCCTTTGGCCATCGCGGCATCGGCGGCGTCAGCTTGAGCCAAAGCGTCATTCTCGTCGTAACTGAGAAAAGCCTTGATCTGGCTGTCGGTCCTTTGAATTTGACTCAGGCAGGCTTGAACGGCCTCGCGCGCGGAGATTTCGTGCCTGGCCAATTTGGCGGTCAGCTCAGAAATGGTGAGGCGGTTGGGCATGGCTTCTCATCCAAATAGGGCGACGTTCCGCGCGGGAGCGTCTTGGACTGCGGCAGTCTTCTGCCGCTTTTGGACCTGTTGGGGGGATCGAAAAGGGCCAGTGGACTCCAGCAGTTCTATCCATGAACCATCCTTGGCTTGTAGTCCCGCCTTCAGGCGGCTCGGGCGCTCCGGACCGGCTAAAGCCGGGACTACATACCGGGCGCGGTTCATGGTCCCTATGCGCGATTCCGAAATCGTGGACGCTATCCATGAACCAGAACACGGCGGTTGATTGGCCACAGAAATCACAAAGATGACAAAGTCAATGCGTTGTCCGGCCAGAGTTTCCACCCACTGGGGGGCTCATGTCTTCGCAGCGCCTTTTGCCGGGCTGGAGGCCGGCGCTCCAAACGCCGGTTTATGGGAGCGATGCGCGAAGGAATTCGGTGAAGTCTCATTTTGACAACATACGGGAGCGCACAGTCCCAATGTGGTCCCGGCTTTGGCCGGATCTGGGGACGGCTCGCGCCAATCCCAAGGGATTGCGTCCTCCAGGCCAGGGGTTGCGAGGAACGAGCATGGAGCGGAGCTATTCCACGATCTTCGGCACCACGAACAGACCGTTGGCGCTGGCCGGAGCGTTGCGGAGCGCTCCTTCCGTCGGGAGGGAAGTCCCGATTTCGTCCGGGCGGGCGACATTGACGAGCGGAAAAGCGTGGGCCGTCGGCTCGACCTGGCTGACGTCTAGTTGGTTCAGCTTCTCCATATAGGTCAGAATCTGGCTGAGCTGAGCGCCGATCTGCTCAGCCTCCTCCGGGGAAATCGCGATGCGCGCGAGGTGGGCCACGTAATTTACGTCGATCTCAACCGCCGGCATAACATGAAAATTCGTTACAGCGTTCAAGCGTTACAGGGTTAAATAGGGCCAATGCTAGAAGAAATCGAGGCTTAGCCGTAGCTATTCATTGAAAATGTGAATCGCCCTCACCCTCACCCTCTCCCCCAGGAGAGGGAACCGCTCTTTCCCGCATTGGGAAACGCTCCCTAAAAATTGATGAGTCCACCGGCGTGCAAAAATGACTCCCTCTCCCTGGGGGAGAGGGCCGGGGTGAGGGCGAACCTTTCATCGCACTGAATAGTTAGTTACGGCTGAGCCTGGCGAAGCCGCGCCGGGCCTCAGTCTTCGTCAAACTTCCTCTTGAGCAATGCTTCTAGTTCGACGAGCTCCTGCGCAGCATCATGGCCCTTGGCATGCATCTGCAGTCTGCTGCCGGGGCCGGCCGCCAGCATCATGAGGCCCATGATGCTCTTGCCGTTGACGGTCTCGCCATCTTTCTCCACCAGAATCTCGCATTCGAAGCGGTTGGCGATCTTGACAAACATGGCGGCGGGGCGGGCATGCACGCCGAGTTTATTGACCACCACCACCTCTTTGGAGAGGGCGGGATGGTTGGTGGTTTTCCGCGCGCTACTCATTCGACGCGCGAGATAATGGGAAAAGGCAGTGGATTTGCCAGTGAATTCTCAACGTTCCTGGTCGTTCACAAGAATCCGAAATCCAAATTCCACCCTTACGCCATGGGAACAGCGGTCACATGCATCAACCCGCCGACGCCTGCAAACCCCTCCCACGGATGCAAACAGATTAGAGGCTTTCTCCCATCCGTGCGCGCCCGTAGTTTGGGCTGGGAGCAGTTCCAGCCTTGAACAGGAGGCAACAGAGAAAACAGAGAAGGATTTGATCTCCGTTATCTCCGTTTCCTCCTGTTAGATTTCAAGGATCCTTGGCGAGTGTGTCCCGGTGGGATTCGGATTTCGCGCTTCTTTCGGCATTCGGTATAGATTTCGAGGCACCCAGCTTGGCCGAGGAGATGAGAAACACGGTCACAGCCCCGACGATTGGGTCATCTTCGCAATGAGCCGTTCATTCAACTCCTTGGCCGGATTGTATCCGGAAGTCTTCAGTTTAGTTTGAAACGCCGCGACTTCGATCAACCGCGCCAGATCCCGTCCGGGTCGCACGGGAATTGTAATTTGCGGGATATCCACCCCGAGAATTTTCACGTAATCATCCTCCATCCCCAGGCGGTCCACATTGTGGACCTCACTCCAGGCTTTCAAAGTCACGATCAGATCGACCCGCTTTTCCCGGCGAATGCTGCGCACGCCAAACATGGCCGCCACGTTGACGATGCCGATTCCCCGGACCTCGATGTGGTTGCGCGTCAACTCGGGACTCGTTCCCATAACTTCGCGGCCATCGACGAGCGTGACTTTCGTGACGTCGTCGGAGACCAGGCTGTAGCCTCGCTCAATCAAGGCCAGCACACACTCGCTTTTGCCGATGCCGCTTTCGCCGCGGATGATCACACCGACGCCCAGAACATCGACCATGCTGCCCATCTCGGTGGCGCGCGAGGCGAACATCAAGTCCATGGCCAGGGTGGCCAGGTTGATGAATTTCATGGTGATCAACGGACTGTTGAAGATTGGGACGTTGGCTTTCTCCGCCGCCTTCAGGCAGAGCTTGTCCGGTTTGAAGTCCCGGCAGAAAACCAGGCAAGGGATTTTGAAGTTGAACAGCGCGGCGTAGCGCGCCTCGCGCTCCACCCGGGTCAAGGATCGAAGGAAGTGCGACTCCGCGTTGCCCAAGACCTGCACTCGTTTGTTCGCAAAATATTTGGTAAACCCCGCCAGCGCCAGGCCAGGGCGATTGACGGTTGGTTCGCGGATGATTCGCTTCAAGCCCGTGGCCCCGGCAATTAGCTTTAATTGCAACGAGTTGGCGTTATCCGTGTAGAATTTCTCGACCGTGACGGGTTCGCGCTGCATGGGAGGGAGGTTAAGGCGTAAAACGTGAAACGCAAAACGTAATGCGCCTCACAGATTGAACTCCGGCCCAAGGTAAATCTCCCGCGCTTTCGAGTCATTGACCAGAAACTCCGCCGTTCCCTCACACAACACTTTCCCGCGATGAATCAAGTAGGCGCGGTCCACCAGCTTCAGCGTCTCGCGCACGTTATGGTCCGTGATCAAGATCCCAAGGCCGCGCGCCTTCAATCGGCGCACGATCTTCTGGACCTCATAAACCGCGATAGGATCGATTCCGCTGAACGGTTCATCCAGCAAGAGCAGCTTCGGACTGGTGACAAGCGCGCGTGTGATTTCCAACCGTCGTTTCTCGCCGCCGCTCAAAGTGTAAGCCATGTTCTTGGCCAACGGGGCGAGATCTAACTCATCCAACAAATACTTCAGCCGAACTTTACGTTCATGTCCGTCGGCCCGGCACGTTTCGAGGATCGCGAGAATGTTTTGCTCGACCGTGAGTTTGCGAAACACCGAAGGCTCCTGCGTCAAGTAGCCGATCCCCAGCCGAGCGCGCTGGTGCATCGGCAGCCGTGTGATCGCCGTGTCCTGAAAACGCACCGCGCCGTCATCAGGTTTGACGAGGCCCACGACGATATTGAACGTCGTCGTCTTGCCCGCGCCGTTGGGTCCGAGCAACCCGACGATCTCGCCCTCCAAAACCTGGATCGAAACGCCATCGACGACGCGGCGCTTATGGTATTCCTTGACGAGTTGTTCAGTGGTCAACAGAGGCATAACGTAAATCGATCATGAAGTCGTCTTCACAGCACTAGACAGCGCGAAGTTCCCGCCTTGTTCCTTTCCCCGCGAGGAACGAGTGGGGAAAGGATCGAGGAGAGGGGAAAATCCAATAACGACGGCAAAGCCGCACCGACATGGCCCATCCTCTCCCCATCCCTCTCCTCCCTTCACAGGGAAGAGAGGGGGAAGTCGATGTGAAACGCTTGATCTCATTGGTGCTCCTCGACAATCCGGTGACGGCTCAATCCCGCTTTTCCCGGATTGCGCTCCGCTCCAATTCGATTCGGTAGTTCCCAATAATCCGGAATGAATTGTCGATACGGTTCAACACAAACCGATCGCCAAGGTATTTCCGCCCGGGCGAAACAAGGACGGGCCGGCCCGTGACATCCAGGAGTCCTTTGGGCACCCAGTACACGACCTTCCCCCCAGCCGCGCTAAGCTCGCCTTGCCGGATCTGAACGGTTTCCTCCGCGATCAATTCGTCCAGCTTGTTCTCCGGTCCCATGAAAAACGCCGCCAGAACTTCACAGGTCAATTCGTCCGCCGGCCGATCGGGAGAAGTCACACGCACGCCGCGCAAAAAGATGGCGGAGCCAGCGCGGTAATAGACCTCGCCCGCCGTAATGACGAATTCCTGGTTTGTGCGCACGAGGGCATTCGTCCGGCCGCTCTGGAAGGCCAGATCCAGCGTCTCCAAACCCGACCCCACGAGTTTCATGGAAACATTTCGTTCGGCGTGAATTTGCCTGGCTTTGGGATTGATGAAAATCTCATCACCCCGGCCTTCGCCTTGCCGAGTTCTCCACCTGGGCGAACCGTTCAGCGTCACAAAATCGTGGTTCGTCCGATAAGTGGCCGTGTCACTTCCCAGAAAGGTGTCGCCCTGTCTGAACTCGACATTGTTCTGCAGGACAATCGCAGCCAACTGGCTCTCCGGGCCGGAGAAGAAATTCGTCATGACACCGGCGCGAATCTCCGCCCCTTGCGGCTCAGAGAGCCTTACGCCGCCGTGAAAGACCGCCTTCGTTGGATTGTAGTTCAGCCGGTCGGCAAAGATCGTGATCCACCGATTGGTCGAGTCGGGGGCGTTGGTTCTCGAACCTTCGTCGAGCCAATCCAATGGGAGCATGTTGCGCGGCGGCAGCTTCACGCGCACGTTCTGCTCCGCCGCGAATTCCCGGGTCTTGTTGTCGAGCCGGAGAATTTCGCTGGAGCCTTCGGTCTCGCCGAATTTCCATTCCGGCTTGCCGGTGAGGGTGACGAAGTCTTCGGCCATAAGATACACGGCATGACCCGCCGTCGTGCGTCGGTCACCACTCTCGAAGACCACGTCTTGATCCGCCTCAATCTTCCAAACATTGTTGCCGGCCGGTTCAAAGAAGGCCTTTAACTCCCCGCAACTCAGAAGGCCCTGCTCGTCTTTGGCGCGGACATGGCCGCTGAAGCTGGTGACATCGGAAACTGAATCGAGATGATCGGAGAGAATCTCGATGAGCTCGGACCGGGCTGGCTCCGGCTTGGGCGAGGCGTTCGTCATGGTCGCAGGCGGTTGGAACCCGAGCGGCCGGGATGCGCTTCGGCGGATGACAGTCTTCACTTCGTTGGACACGATCAACTGCGACTTCGACCATTCGTAGCGGAAGCCGACGCCTGAAATCGAAAACCGCCCGTCGCTTGCGCGAAGCGTCAACGTGTTGGTGGAAAAGGCGACGTCGCTTTGTGTATCGTAGATGCCGTCCGCCGCCTCGACGATCATCGCCGAATTAGTTCCGCGCCAGATTTCGATGCGCATGCCGGTAAACGCCATCCGCCCGCCGCTTAGCCCTTGCCACGCTTCTCCCCGAATATTGATCTTGCGCCCTTGCGCGTCAGTCTCTGACCCTTTGAAACCGCGGCCCGAACCTCCAGTCGAAACCTGGGCGAAGGTGGACTCCACCATTCCCTGGAAGACCAGGCAAGCGATGACGATCCTTGAAATTGTTTGCATCGCTTAAACCACTCCGGTCGCCGCCCTGATTTTCAGAAGCGTCCCAAGGAGTCTAGGCATTTCCGCCAGCGGGATCATATTCGGCCCATCGCTCAGCGCGCAGTCCGGTGTGGGGTGAGTCTCGATGAATACTCCGTCCGCTCCCGCCACGACCGCGCAGCGCGCCAGAACGGGTGCGAACTCGCGCTGGCCGCTCGACCGGTCCCCTGCCCCACCCGGCAATTGCACCGAGTGCGTCGCATCGAAAATCACCGGGAAGCCCAATTGCCGCAGGATCGGAATCGACCGCATGTCCGCCACCAGATTGTTGTACCCGAAAGTGGTTCCGCGCTCAGTCAGGAGCAGCCTCTCCCCACCGGCAGCGCTGGCCTTCTTGACGACCTGACGCATGTCGTGCGGGGCGAGGAACTGGCCTTTCTTGAGATTGACGATCTTCCCGGTGCGCACGGCAGTGTGGATGAGATCGGTCTGGCGGCAAAGAAACGCCGGGATTTGTAGAATATCGACGACCTCCGCGGCGCGCGTCGCTTGTTCTTCCGTGTGCACATCCGTCAGCACCGGCACGCCGAGCACGCCTCGAATCTTGCAGAGTATTGTGAGACCCGCGTCAAGTCCCGGCCCGCGAAAGGATTGGGCCGAGGATCGATTGGCCTTGTCGTAACTGGCCTTGAAAACGTAATTGATTCCGAGGCGCCGGCAGGTCTTCAGAAGAAACGTCGCGATCTCCAGAGAAAGTTTCTCGTCCTCGAGGACGCATGGACCGGCGATCAAAATGAGCCGCCGCCGATTCGTCAGCGCTGTCCAGAGTTTCGCATTTTTCTCATCCGCCACGAAGGAGGTAATAACAGTCCATCTCAGGAAAGTAAATGACCGCACGCGCTTTCCTTCCTCTTGTCGTACAAAACGCACGTGGCTAATCTGCCGTCATGCCTCGAAACCTGACGTCATCTCTTGCTCAGGCGCTTGGTTTCATTGCCCTGTGCCTTGCCTTGGACCGGCCGGACAGTCTATTCGGCGCTGAAACCGCCAGCAGCCGAATCCAAGGCGTGTTGCTCAGCCCGCGACAGACTACATCAGCCGAGATGAAGAGGCTCAGTGCTCAACACTATAACGCCGTCGTCCTTTGCCTGGACGAAAAAACCTCCGCCACTCGGCGGCGTGCCGCCGCTCGACGCATTCAAAACGGGAAGCTCGACCTTTTTTACTGGATCGAGATCGCTCGCAACCCGGCCCTCGCGGACGCTCATCCCGAATGGATGGCGAGCATTCAAACCCATCCGGAATGGCGCCGGCATTTTCCGAAGTTCCCCAAGCTCGCCACGAATCAAGTCGCGAAGACGTATCCCTGGGTGCCCGTGCTCTATGCCGAGACGTTCGACGTGCATCGGAAACGCGTGGAGGACCTGCTCAAAAGCATGCCGGCGGCCAGGGGAATCTTCCTGAACGATCTCCAAGGCGCGCCGACCGCTTGCGGTTGCGGCAATCACTTCTGCCGCTGGACCACCGACTACGGCCCGATCCGAACCGCCACGCGCTTGCCGAATGACACCGCGGCGAAATTCGTCCAGGCCGTGGGCAAGCTGATGCCGGGTGCGAAGGTCGTTCCGGTGTGGACCACCGAGTGCGCCGAACATGATTTTCCAAAAGGCGCGGCATGCGACGGCGTCACGTGTTTCACGGGCCGTTGCTGGCGCGAATACAACGCGCAACTCTTGCCCATCGCCAACGTTGCGGAACAGATCGGTGTTCTCCTCCCGTTTCGAGATTTCGAGCCGCCCCTGTCTCGGTCAGGCGCCAATGCGGAGTGGCAGAAATACGCGCTCCGATCGTTCACGGAGATTCTGCCTCAGCGCGAAGGGCGGGCGATCCCGCAGAATCGCCTCATCGCGGTGCTGCAAGGCTGGGACGTGACCTCGGAACAGGAACAGATTCAAATCCGGCACGCCCTGGAAGCGGGGACGGGGGGTTACATCCTGGCGCGAACGAAGATCGACCAAAGCTGGGAGCCGAAGCTGATGAGCGTTTCAGGCGCAAACTCGCCCGAACCGAGAGCGGCCCATACGCCGCATTGAGGCAATCTGGAAGTCCCTGTGAACCGCCCCTGCGCTTTGCTGAGACTAAGCGGCCGCTGCGCCCTGGGGCGCGGGAGCGGGGGTTCCGCCGTCCGGCAACGCATTCGCCTGGGCTTCGTCCGAGGGCACACCCCCTTTGCCGGCAGCGACGGAGTTCATCCAACGGATGCGTTCCACCAGTATTTTCATGATGTGCAGCGCCAGTTGCGGCTTCTGCTGGATGAGGAACAGGAAGCGTTTCTGGTTCACGGGCGCGAGCTTGCAGTAGCCTTTGGCGCGCACGGTCGCGCTGCGGGTGCCCGCGTCAATGACGGACATTTCGCCGAAGATTTCGACCGGCTCGAAAGCGCCGACGACTTTGAGTCCAACGACGACTTCCACTACCCCTTCCACCAACACGTACATGGTGTCGCCTTCCTCGCCTTCCCGGAAAATGGTCTGGCCGGGCTTGAAGGAAACGAGAAGCTCCGAGCTCTTAAAAATCTCGAGTAACAGGTTTGCGTCCACAATTGAGAATCGTGTTCAAGTTCCGCCTGGGATCCTGAGTTGGGTGTTCCCCAACCGCACTAAAATCTGGGTTCGTTCTACACGAGCACCGGGAAGATTGCCAATCATTTTTCTTTTATGCCATGCTTACCGCATGAGTTTGACGAAAGTCAAAGCGGAATCCATCCGCGCCATGAAAGGGCAAAGGAAGATCGCCGCGCTCACCGCGTACGACTTCCCGATGGCGAAGTTGCTCGACGAGGCGGGCGTCGATCTCATTCACGTCGGGGACACGCTGGGAATGCTCGTTCTGGGGTATCCGGATACCACACTCGTCACCATGGGAGAGATGGAGCACCACGTCCGCGCGGCCGCGCGCGCCAAACCGCGAGCCCTCCTCGCGGCGGACTTGCCGTATCGAAGTTACGAAACGACCGAGAGCGCAGTGGCCAACGCCCGCCGTTTGGTGGCGGCGGGCGCCGAAGCGGTCAAAGCGGAAGGCGGACGGGAAATCCTGGAGCAAGTGCGGGCGATCGTGGAGGCTGGCATCCCGTACTTCGGCCATCTGGGCATGCTCCCGCAACACGTGCGCGAAGAAGGGGGCTATCGCATCAAAGGACGGACGCCTTCCCAACGCGAGACATTGCTGGCCGATGCGCGGGCGTTGTCCGAAGCGGGCGCATTCGCACTGGTCCTTGAAATCGTCACTCCGGCTGTGGCAAAAGAAATCAGCGCGGTGATTCCTATTCCGACGATCGGCATTGGTTCCGGCCCCGACTGCGACGGACAAATCCTGGTGACCCACGATCTGTTGGGGACTTTTCCCTGGTTCACGCCGAAGTTCGTCAAACCTCGTCTGAACGCGGCCGAACATATGCGCGCTGCGGTTCGAGATTGGCGGGAAGGGATTCAACATCCATGAAACAGTTCACTCATCTTGACCGGCGCGGAGAAGCTCGGATGGTGGATGTCTCCGCCAAACCCGTGCAGCGTCGGAAAGCCGTGGCGGCCGGCGAAATCCGGCTCCAGAAATCCACCCTTGCTCTCATCCGCAAGAACGCCCTGGCCAAGGGCAACGTCCTCGCCACGGCGCGCCTGGCCGGAATCCTGGCCGCCAAGAAGACCGGGGAATTGATTCCTCTTTGCCATCCGCTGCCCATCGCGCATTGTGAAGTGTGTTTTGAAATTCCCCCGACTCGCGACCGAATTGCGATTCGGGCCTCGGCCAAGATTGCCGCACAGACGGGCGTGGAGATGGAAGCCCTGACCGCCGTCGTTGCCGCCGCGCTGACGATCTACGACATGTGCAAAGCCGTGGACAAGAAAATGCGGATCACGAATGTCCGGCTGATCTCAAAAACGAAACGCGGTTGACCGAAACACCGGTTGCGGCCAAACAATTACGCAATGCAAATCCACGTTGGAATTATCACGATCTCAGACCGCGCGTCGCGCGGAGAGTACGACGACCTTGGGGGACCCGCGCTTCGCAAGGCAGCCGAGAGTTGCGGGTGGAAAGTCGCCGTGGAATCGTTGGTGCCGGACGAGAGGCGCGACATCCAACGCGCCGTCCGCGAGCACGCCGCCAAGGGCTGCCATCTCGTCCTCACTACGGGCGGAACCGGTGTCGCGTTGCGCGACGTCACGCCCGAAGCGGTCCGCGAAATCGCCGTTCGCGAACTGCCCGGCTTCGGTGAGGTGATGCGACTGGAATCCATGAAGATCACCAAGAACGCTATTCTCTCCCGCAATCTGGCGGTCGTCGTGGACAAAGCACTTGTAATTTGCCTGCCCGGAAAACCGAGCGGCGCAGTCGAATGCCTGGGCTTCGTGGTTGGCGCGATCCCGCATTGCATTGAGGTCTTGCAAGAAGTGCCGACGAATTGCTGAGAGCGTTTTTGAAAAGATGTCGATCCGCACCGTCTCGGCCTTGAATACGGGCCTACTGCCTCCTCTTTCCATGAACCCGACGGTAGGGCCGCGTTGCCGCGCAGCCGGGCTTCTGTCGATGCGGCGGCGCGGCAGCACCGCCCTACCAGCGATGGGTTCATGGGCCGTGAGCATGGTTCAAAGACCAAGGGAGCTTTCCATGAACCTGGCGACAACCGACGACCCCATGGAGTGCGGGGGCAAGCGCAGCGCGACTCCGCTTTGGCTTCGAGACCGGAAGGCGCGGCCCACGCCAAAGCGCCGTCGCCGCTACGCTCTGCCGGCGCACTCCATAGACCTCTCGACGTGGCAAGGTGCATGGGCCATGAGCAGGTCCTTTTGGATAATTCGCTTCGCGAAACGCGGACCACTCCGTCCCTGACTTTGGTCTGCGATCGAAGGAGCCATCACGATTCAGGGGGCAACGCTTCAACTCTGGCTGCCGAATCCACCGAATTGCAGCCAGGCCGTCGCGGCGGCACCCACGATTCCCGCATTTTGACCGAGACCGGCCGGCACGACGGGCAATTGCCGATGAAGATCCGCCCAGATTTGCTTTCGCGTCGAGGCTTCCAGGGCTTCCCAATAAATCCCTCCGCTCAGACCAAGTCCGCCGCCGACGATGACGGCCTCCGGATCGAGCGCGTTGACGAGCCAGCCGACGGTTCGTCCCAGAGCTTCGCCGGCGGAGCGGACCGTCGCCACCGCTTCCGGGTCGCCTTTCCTGGAGGCCGCTATCACATCCTCGGCAACGTTGGCCCTGTTCGATGACCGCTCGTGGTAACGCGCGACGATCCCGGGGCCAGAGGCGATTTCTTCCAACGAACGTCCCTCCACCTGCCCGCATTTCATGCAAACACTGCTCAAGGAACTGCTGGCGATTGTGCCGGTCGCGCCGCGGGCGCCTCGGAACGGTCTGCCCTCAATAACCAGGCAAGAACTGATTCCAGTGCCAACGGTAACGTAAAGGAAGACCTTGAATCGCTTGCCGGCGCCAAATAGCGCCTCGGCGAGGGCCGCGGCCCGTACGTCGGCCTCGATCACCGTGGGCGCCAGCGACGACAGCCGCTCTCGAATGGGGGCGTCTTGCCAATCGATGCAATTTGCGCTCGCCACGTTGCCCGTCAAATCTACCAACTCGCACACCCCCAGGCCAAGGGCGCGGATCTCGAACTTCGAGGCGCGCGCCTGATCCGCGAGTTCTTCCGCGACGCGCTGGACGTCTGCGAGCACGGCTTCCCCGCCGCGTTCCGCGTTCGTGGCAAAGACGCGGCGGGCGCACACAGAACCAGCCGTAAACGTCACCAAACCGGCGGCGATCTTGGTGCCGCCGACATCCACGCCGATGGCATGGAAAAGTTGAGAGCCCGCGCCGGCGAGGTCGCTTGATGAACGCATCGCCTGGCACTCTGCCAAGTCGAAGCCGGAAATTCCAACAGGAATGCCCGGAACTATTCAGTCGAAGCTGGGGAGCACACGTGATTTGTTCGATGGCTCCCTCGTAGTCGGCGAGGGCGCCGACCGCTGCACGCGAGGCGCGTGCGCTCCCCATGGAGGGTCAAACTAAGGCCGCTTGCGCGGCACGGCCCGGACGCGCACGAACTTATGCTGGCTTTGGCTGACCGGATTCACCAGCCCATAGGTTACCTCCGACGTTCCAGTGCCGTCGTAGAGGTTCTTGGGCTGTCTCTTGACGGCGACCTCTGTCGTGCTGGCCGTCCAATGCTCCAGGTCAGAGGACGTTTCGACGAAGTAGTCCAGAATCGATCCGGCTCGCCGACGAAACGTGAGGGAGAAAAAACTTTGGCCCGCGCTCGAAGTCAGCGCCGTCCGGACCAGCGCGCCTGATTTGGGATTCTTGGGATCCGTCCCGAAGGCGTATTCGGCGAAGTTGCTGGCGCCATCGCCATCCGCATCTTCCACCGCCATGGCTCCCGCCGTGCCGAAAAAGCGTTGCTCCCAGTCGTCTGGAAGTTGATCGGCATCCGTGTCTGGGGCAGAGGCCGCGCTGAGGAACATCTGCTTGAGCGTTTCACGATTGTCAGCGTCGGACAGGTCGTTCTCCGTCAGATTGAACACGCCAAACAATCGGTTCTGCGAATCCAGAATCCAAACATCGCGGTAAATCACCTGCCAGCGCAGCCAGACCTGGTCCATGCTGGTGTCCTGGAGCCAGGGCAAACTGCGTCCTTCCGTGACGGAGTAGTTGAAGGGCTCCTGATCCTCGCGATTGACTCCCAGAATCTCGATATTCAAATCCGGACGCATGGCCTTGAGTTCCGATTGAATGAATTGGAGGTGCCCAAACTGGGCACTGCAGTAACCTCACCCCGCGGCGCCGAAGTAATAGCCCGACACTTGCAGCAAATAATCGCGCGGAGAAACCTGGGTGCTTCTCCGTTCCGAGTTGGGGTTCGCATCCAGGAGATGGAAGTCGGAGACCGGCACGCTCGCCCAAGACACGCTCGCGACGAACACCAAACCGAGATTCCAAATTAGGCGGCTCATGGCGCAAAAATGCCAGCGACGGCAGGCAAAGTCAAAGCCGGATAGCCGGATCAGCCGGATCGGACCTCGGCGCCAAGGAGAATGCCTACACGTTGAACTTAAACAGAATGACATCCCCGTCCTGCACCACATACTCGCGGCCTTCGATTCGATACAGACCCTGCTCCCTTGCCGCGGCAAATGAACCGCATCGGGCCAAGTCGTCGAAGCCTACCGTTTCCGCTTTGATGAAGCCGCGCTCGAAATCCGTGTGAATGAGGCCGGCGGCTTTGGGCGCGGTATCCCCGGCGTGAATGGTCCACGCGCGGGCTTCCTTTTCATTTGCCGTGAAGAAGGTGCATAGACCCAGCACCTGATAGGCGCCACGGATGAGCGCGCCGACACCGGATTCAGCCACGTCCAATCCTTGAAGATATTCACGAGCTTCCTCGGTCGAGAGATCGACCAGATCGCTTTCCAGTTGGGCGCAAATCACAACAGTTTCGCAGCTATGGTGCGCGCGCGCATAGTCCCGGACTTTAGCGACATGGGGATTGCTCGCGGGATCGTTCAAGTCCGTCTCCTTGATATTCGCCGCGCAAAGGGTCGGCTTGTCGGTCAGCAGAAAGACCGACTTTGCGGCCGCTCGTTCCCCCGGAGCGAGCCGCAGCGTGAGCGCCGGTTGGCCCTGATCCAAGTGCGACTCAATTTTCTTCAACACTTCCATCTCGACGCCCGCGGCCTTGTCTCCGCGCTTCGCGTCCTTCGAAACCCTTTCCAGCCCGCTCTGGACGGATTCCAGATCGGCCAGGACCAATTCCGTGAAAATGGTTTCAATGTCGCGAACCGGGTCAATCGCTCCGGCGACGTGCGGAATGTTCTCATCCTCAAAGCAACGGACCACCTGGATGATCGCATCGACTTCGCGAATGTGGCTGAGGAATTTGTTGCCCAGCCCTTCTCCTTGCGAGGCGCCTTTGACCAGCCCCGCGATATCCACGAACTCAATCGCAGCGTGGACGACGTTCGGAGATTTCGCGATCTTCGCGAGCGCGTCCAATCGGGGATCGGGCACGGCGACCGCCCCCAGGTTGGGATTGATGGTGCAGAACGGAAAATTCGCCGCCTCGGCTTTGTGCGAGCGTGTCAGCGCGTTGAACAACGTCGATTTCCCGACGTTCGGCAATCCAACGATGCCGGCTTTCAGCATAATGAACCCTCAGATTTCAAGTTTCTTCTCCACCGCGAATGGGCGCAAATAAACGCCAATGAAATCGAACGCTTTCATTCTCGATCCTGGCAACCATGCAGAGCGAGGTTACCTTTCCCCGATCTTCGCGTTTATTCGCGTCCATTCGCGGTTAAAGAGTTTTCCCTTGAATTGCGCTTGGATTTGGGTCGCTCTCCGGTGCGACGGAATCAACCTTTGCCGAGAGTAACCGCGACTTCGTCTCGAATCGTGTCTTTGAATTTGTCCACGCCTTCGCCGAAAGCGGCGGCGATGGGGAGGACGTGCGTCTTTCGAACCTTTTGCTTGAACTTCTTCAGGTTCCGCTCGGCCACGGGCTCGTCCATCTTGTTGGCCACGACCAGGCGCGGTTTGTCCAGCAACCTTGCGTCGTAAAATCCGAGCTCGTTGATCAACTGATGATAGTCATCCCAGGGCAAACGCCCGTCCGTTCCTGCCATGTCGAGCAGCAACACCAGAATCTTGCAGCGTTGTATGTGACGAAGAAACGCGTGCCCCAAGCCCACGTTCCGATGTGCGCCCTCGATCAATCCAGGCACATCGCAAACCGTCAGCCGATGAAAATCAGCATACTCCACGATGCCGATCTGCGGGTGGAGCGTCGTGAACGGATACGGCGCGATCTTGGGCCGCGCATGCGAAATCGCCGAAAGCAAGGTCGATTTCCCGGCGTTCGGATAACCCACCAGCCCGACCTCTGCGATCAATCGCAATTCCAGCCGGAATTCACCTTCCCCCCCCGGTTCGCCGGGCTGCGCAAACCGCGGTGTTTGTCGGCGCGCCGTGGCGAAATTGCGGTTGCCCAATCCGCCGCGTCCTCCCTGGCAAAGCACGAATTCTTCGCCATGTCGAACCAGGTCCGCCACCAGTTCTCCGGCCTGATCCGGCCGATTTCCGCCAGGATTCTCCGACTCGCGCGCCCGGTCGATTTCCAGGGCCGAAGCCCCAGCCGATCGCCGGAAGATCGGGCGTTGCGCCGTGGAAAGCTGGAGTGTTTGCGCGGCGGATTCTTCGCTCTCGACGGGAGTTTCCTTGGCGGCGATCTGCGGAGAGTCGGCCGGCAATTTCCAGACCAGCGTGCCGCAGGGGACTTTCACGATAAGATCTTTTCCGGCGCGTCCGTCCATGCCTTTGCCCAACCCCGGCTTGCCGTTCTCCGCGATCAATCTGGGGGAAAAATACTGCGCGATCAGGTTGTTCAAATCGTGGTCCGCTTGCAGGATCACGCTGCCGCCGCGACCGCCGTTGCCGCCGCTCGGCCCGCCTTTGGGAACGAACGTTTCGCGGTGGAACGCGACGCAGCCTTTGCCCCCGTGGCCCGCGCGCGCGAATATTTTTACTTCATCGACAAACATTCAAAATAGGACAGGCAACCTGCCTGCGCCGATGGGAAGGATTCCTGTTCGAAGCGGTTCAATTCGCAGCTCCCATCTGCGTCTATCGGCGTTTATCTGCGGTATGGCTGCCGAGACATCCTCTTCTCGAATCGCAAACAAAAAGGCGAGGTCGATGACCTCGCCGTGCATCTGGAAAACCGGAGTTAATTGCTGGCGGCCGCAGGTTCAGGCAACACATTGATCCGGCGGCTGTCCTGGTCGAAAGCCACTCGGCCATCCGTCAGCGCGAACAACGTCCAGTCACGCCCCGTGCCGACGTTTTTGCCCGCGACGAATTTGGTGCCGCGTTGCCGCACGAGAATGCTGCCGGCCGTGACAAACTCCCCGCCAAATCGCTTCACCCCCAAACGCTTGCTGACGCTGTCGCGCCCGTTGCGGACGCTGCCTTGACCTTTCTTGTGTGCCATAACGCTAAGCTTTGATTTCTTTGATCTTCACCACCGTGAGTTCCTGGCGATGACCCACTTTGCGGTGGTACCCTTCGCGGCGTCGCATCTTGAAAGCGATCAATTTCGGGCCGCGAATGTGTTCCACGATGTCCGCCACAACACTGGCTTGCGCCACCGTCGGCGATCCGACCGAGACTTTCCCTTCGTTGCTCACGAGCAAGACCCGATCAAACGTATAGGACTGCCCCGCGGGCACGTCCAGACGTTCGATCTCCAAGCGGTCGCCCGGCGCGACTCGATACTGTTTACTGCCGGTTTCCAATACAGCGTACATAAAGTTCCCTTTGCAAAGGGGACAAATAAGACCAAATGCACCTGGGGGTGTCAACGTTTGATTTCCGTATTCTGAGGATCTCAAAAAACACAAAAGAATCTGGGCCAGGTGGTGGTCGATTCAATTCACCAAGCTCTCCGTTTGCTCCGTTGCCTCCTGTTCAGAAAACAGAAGGAAACGGAGCAAACGCACCCAGAAGCAATGAGACGCTAGCTGCGTGCCTGCATCAAGGAAGCCACGAACCGCAACTCGCCCCAACCAACTTCCATCGGATCGTAGCCCTCGGCTTGGAGTTGTTGAAACGCCTTGCTGAATCCCTTGAATCCCAACTCGTCCTTCAGCACCGCCTCGTTAAACCGGGTGACCGCGACGAAGCGGGTGGTCTCCAAGACAGGACTAAAGCCCGCTTCACGCAGCATCTCGGTGAACTCTTCCGCCGTGTAGTAGGGCCAAAACGTGGAGGCAGCGAATTGGGCGAAGAGTTGGCTTTCGGGCGAATTGTCCCGAAGACAAGGTATGATCCCAACGAGGCGACCCTCCGGCTGCAGCCTGCCCGCCGCGCGTCCGAACAATGCTGCTGGATCGAGCAACTCGACAATGGGCCCGGTGACAAGAATGGCTTCATGCCGTCCGCCCAGTCCGTCCGCCGTCGCAACCAGACTGGTCTGGAGCAGTTGCCGCGCCGCGCTCTCCGTGGACCAATCGGTCCAGTCAACGTTTGCGGTCTGTTCCCGGACGAATGCTTCCTGCGCCGCCAAATCCTCCGGGAACCAGCGTTGTCGCGCATCCTGGGCGTAATGCTGGAGAAACTCTGCCACGGCGCTGGGCAAGAATCGTGTCATGGTGCGAGGCAGAATCCCAGGTCTGCGCAGAACGTCAACGCGCCGGTCGCTCTTACCGCGAATGCCCTCTGGAGCGCGGCATTTATGCCGCTTCCATGTCCGGATTGACGAGGACGCTCTGGTCAAAAACGCGGTCCAAGACTGATTGAGCGTTGAAGCGGCATACTGCTCAGACCGTGGGATAGGACACACTTTGCCAGGCGGGATTTTGGCCAGCCGCGAGGAGCGAGCGAGGCGGTGGATCCAAACGATCCACAACGAGCGAGCGACGAAGCGGCTGGCTAAAAGACTCCTGGCCCAGCGGGTTGCGCCGCCGCATCGATCGCAAGACGGCTGCGCAGCAACGCAGCCCTACCCGGTTCATGGAAAGCCTCCAATCCCAAAGGGCGTGCATTGGGACCATGAACCTCCGGTGCGCGGCCTTCCAGGCCGCAGCGCGTTGGCTGGACCGAGAGCTTGAGTTGATCTGGCATTCCCCGATCTTCGCGCGTGCTGCGGCCTGGAAGGCCGCGCGCCGTTCTTGTTCTGGTTGCCGGTTCATGGAGAGCCTCCAAGCCCAAGGGACGTGCTTTTGGACAATAGCCTTGGAGTGCGGCAGCCCACCTGCCGCTTTTCGGAACGTACTTCTCCTTGGGACGAGCTGAAAAGCGCCAGGGGACTGGCGCACTCCAAAAAACGGTTCATGAAAAGCACGGCAAACCTATCCCTTCGATCCGAGCGACCGGAGGACGGCACCGCAGTGAACACCGTGCTCCGCGCCGCTTTTCCCACGGACGCAGAAGCCCGGTTGGTGGATCAACTGCGAGCCAGCGGACATGCGCCGGTGTCGCTCGTGGCGGAGACGGAGGGCCAGATCGTCGGCCACATTCTTTTCAGCCCGGTGACGATTGTTCGATCAGACTCCTCCATCAGCGAACTGGGGTTGGGGCCGCTGGCCGTGCTGCCGTCCCATCAAGGGCACGGGGTGGGATCGGCGCTCGTCCGGGAAGGGTTGGCGATTTGCCGCAGGCAAGGCTGTGCGTTCGTCGTGGTTGTGGGAGGGCCAGCCTATTATCAACGCTTCGGTTTCAAGTCCGGAAATGAGGTTGGATTACAGAATGAATTTGGCGTCGCCGACGAGTTCATGGTTCTGGAGCTTCAGCCGCGTTCCCTGCCGCCAGAGGGCGGACTCGTGCGATACGGAGCGGAGTTCGAGCGGTGGAAGTGCTTTGATGGTTCCAAGTTCAAAGTTTGAAATTCCCCCATGTTCGCAGTCCACCGTAAGCCCCTTTATTCCACGAGGTGTCGGTCAACCGCGGTCGCCAGGAGCGCGGACAGCCTTGTCCGCGCGACTTTGAATGCCCATCGAGAAACTCGCGGACATGGCTGTCCGCGCTCCTGCACTTCTAATCGCAGCGCATCACAATCGCTCAAATGGCACTCCTTCTTGCGCCTTGCTCAGGACCGCGCGCGGGTTAAGGTGATTCGTGTCGCCTAATCCAAAAGACGGGTTAATCACGTTGGTTATCTTTGCCGGCGTCCTCGCGATGACGGCACCTTCCTGCCAGCCCACATCTGAAAACAATTCACCGCCCTCCCCCAGTTCCGCCATGTCCACAAAACAAGTCGCACTTTCCCACACCAATCGATTGGCGCGGGAGAAATCGCCGTACCTGCTCCAGCACCAGCACAACCCGGTCGATTGGTATCCCTGGGGCGAGGAAGCCTTCGCCACAGCGCGCGCTGAGAACAAACCGATTCTCCTGAGCATCGGCTACTCCACGTGCCATTGGTGCCACGTCATGGAACGCGAATCGTTCGAGGACGAAAAGCTGGCCGCCTATCTGAACCAGCATTTCGTCAGCATCAAAGTGGATCGCGAGGAGCGGCCCGATGTCGATAAGATCTACATGACCGCGGTCCAGGCCATGGGCGAAGGCGGCGGCTGGCCGCTGAATGTCTTTCTGACGCCGGACCTCAAACCGTTTTATGGCGGCACCTACTTTCCGCCCCAGCCGAAATTTGGCCGGCCCAGTTTCCTTCAGGTGCTGGAGCGCATTCAGGATCTCTGGAAAACACGCCGGGAAGATATCGGCCATTCAGCCGCGAAGCTGCACCAACATTTGGCGAACGCCACTGATTTGGAAGCTGCGCAAGGGCTGTTGCTGACGCCTGCGATCCTCGAAAACGCGGCGCGCAAATTCAAAGCCGAATACGATCCGCGCCACGGCGGCTTTGGCAACGCGCCGAAATTCCCCCGCCCCAGCCAGCCCGCGTTCTTGCTCCGCCACGGTATCCGTGCCGGAGACCAGGAAGCGATCCGCATGGTGCTGTACACGTGCGAACGCATGGCCGCGGGCGGCATGTACGATCAACTCGGCGGCGGCTTTGCGCGTTACTCGGTCGATGCCCAGTGGCTGGTGCCGCACTTCGAGAAAATGCTCTATGACAACGCGCAGTTGATCCATCTTTACCTCGACGCGCATTTGATCAGCGGAGAAGCCCGTTTCGCCGATACGGCCCGCGACATTATCCGGTACATCCTGCGCGACATGACGCATCCGGCTGGAGGCTTTTACTCGGCCGAAGACGCGGACAGCGAGGGCAAGGAAGGGAAGTTCTACTGCTGGACGCGCGGTGAATTGTCGAAATTGCTGACGGCAGAGGAGTTCAACGTCGCCGTGCGCTATTTCGGGATCACCGAAACGGGCAATTTCGTGGACCACAGCGACCCCAATCCGCTCCCAAACCAGAATGTCCTCAGCATCGTCGATCCGAATCTTGCTTCCGGCGATCAAACGCTGCTGGCCTCGGCGAAGAAGAAAATGTTCGATGCGCGCGCCAAGCGCGTCCGTCCGCACCTCGACGACAAAATCCTGGCCTCGTGGAACGGACTGATGCTCGGCGCCATCGCGCGCGCTTACGCGGTTCTAGGCGAGGAAAGTTATCGGGCGGCTGCCGAAAAAAATCTTTCGTTCCTTCAGGCGAAACTTTGGGATGCAGAAACCAAGACTTTGTATCACCGCTGGCGGGACGCCGAACGCGACTCCGTTCAACTGCTCGATGGGTATGCGAATCTGCTGGCGGGCGTGACCAGCCTTTATGAAGCGACACTGGAGTCCCGCCACCTGGAGTTCGCGCACGCGCTGGCGGACTCGATGCTGGCAAAGTTTTACGACAAAGAAGAAGGCGGGTTCTGGCAAAGCGGCGTCGGCTCGCAAGACCTGATCTTGCGGATCAAAGAAGACTACGACGGCGCCGAGCCGTCCGGTAATTCCGTGGCTGTGCTCGCGTTGCTCAAGCTGGCTGCGATAACGGACCGCGCCGAATTCAAGCAAGCGGCTGAAAAAACGCTGCGGCTTTTGGGCGAGCGCCTCCAGCAATTCCCACAGGTGGTGCCGAATCTTCTGTTCGGCCTGGATTTCTGGCTTGAGGAACCCAAGCGAGTGGTGATCGCCGGGGATGCGAAAGCGCCGCAGACGCGCGATTTGCTCCGAGCCGCGCACGCGGTTTATCAGCCGGTGAAGGTCGTGCTCAGCAATGTGGGCCCCGTCGAACCGTTCGCCAAAACGCTCCCGCTGCACGAAGGCAAGTCCACGGCTTATCTCTGCACCGGCAAAGCGTGCCAGCCGCCGACGCATGAAGTGGAAACGGTGAAGCGATTCCTGCGTTGACCCATCGGCGAATATGGCGTGATTAACGGGGAGCACACGCGCCTGGCGTGTCCCCGTCGGCGCCTCGCCGACGGGTCCGCCGTCGGCAGACCCATCAAAGTGTTTCAAATCTCAGGTGCCAGATTGCGGCGAGGCGCCGCAATCAGCACGCAAGGCGCGCGAGGCGCGTGCGCTCCCCAGGAAGGAATCTGAATTATCCGGGCTAGGCATTTGGCGGCAGGGTTGGGGGTTGATTTTGTTTTTGACGCCAACGCCGAAAAGCTGTCTCGACAGCTCTATGAAGTGAAGCCTTGGAAGCCCAGGACGCGCGGCAGCCGCTTCTTCGAGTAGAGATTCGTAAATGAGCAGCAGACGTTTGGCTTCGTTCCCGATAGCTTCGAAATAGGCATCCAGAGCCTTGACCAGCGCCTCCAACTCGGAATTCATCCAGGGAACGCCTCGCTCAGAATCTTGTCCGCTTCATCGTCGGGCATCGGGTTGTGGATGGTTTCCCACAAGTCCTCCATTTGACGGAGGCGGATCGCCAGTTCATCCGCCAGCGAACGATCGGGAAAATCTGGATCGGCGACTTCGGTGTGGAGGAGGCGAGTCATGCGCAAAAACAGTTTCATCCGGCGCCGGTTTTCTGCGAGTTCGGACCGGGATGGTTGGCGAGGTAGCATGGTTTCTCGGGTGGTGTCTTTGAACGCGTCACACATGTCAAACCACTAGCGGGTGTAGCGCCGCGCCCAGTCTTCGATCCCATCAAGCGGATCCGCCAGGCGCCTCAAATCTTCGGGAATGGTCGCCATGGGTAAAAAAATGACCTGCTCAGTTAGATACGCAACCCGCGATCCCGCGATCCTCGCTTCTTTCGCATCCAGATTGGCCGCCGGCTCTCAGACTCAAATGTAATACATCTTCTCTTTGTCCGGCCGGGCATCGAGCAATTGTTGGAAGGTGATGGCGTCGGCGGCTTCTTCGAACGCGGTTCCGAGTCTCCGCCACGCTTCACGAATCTCCATGGCGCAATGCGGATCGCTCAAGGCCGGGGAATCAAGGATCGAGCCGTAAAACGCGCGGAGAATGTCGCCAAACGTGATCTCCGCTGGCGGACGGGCCAGGAGATAGCCGCCCTCCTTCCCGCGCTGGCTTTTCACGATTTGTTTCGACTTCAGCTCGATCAAAATCTGGACCAGGTAGTTCACCGGGATTCCGTGCTCGGCCGCGATGTCATCCGCGCGCACAGCCACGCCTTGCTCAAAACGCGCCGCCAATCCCAACACGGCCCGTACGGCGTAATCGCTTTTCACGGAGAGCTTCACCGACCAGAGCTTAGGAGGCGGGCTGAGGTTGGGCAACGAAAAGTCCCAACATCGGGCCGCCACGATGCAGTCGGAATTGGAGAGCACACGCCCCATCGCGTGTGACGATTGGCCTGTCTGCCTTGCGGGCACAGGCAGGCGCCTCGCCGGTCGATGTGGAAGCGTCGGTGAACCACTGTCCGATGATTTCTTCGACTGAACCAGTGGCCGGCGAGGGCGCCGACCCCCAGCACGCGAGGGCGCGTGCGCTCCCCGCCTCAACAGAAGAGTTGGCTAAGCCAGCCATTCGCCAAGGTGGGTTTTGACGAATTCGTCATCATTGAGATGCGGATAAGCGCGCCAAACGCGGTCGATCTCTCCGGCTTGTCCCGGCGATAAAGTTTCGGACGGATTCAAGCAAAGCGTGTTCGCCAGCAATCCCTGACGCCGCAAGACTTCGTGGATGCCGACGATGCAACCCGCAAAATTGTGCGCCGGATCGAAGAAAGCCGCGTTCGCATCTGTTACTTGAACCGCCAGCGTGAGCAGTTCGCGCGGGATGGTGTTCGCGCCGTGCGCGGCTTTGCAACGGTCGAGCAATTCCACCGCCTTCTTGGTCCAGCACGCCCAATGGCCCAAGAGGCCGCCCCTCATGCCGAGCCGTGCCTGGGTTCCGCTCCGCGCAAACAGTCCCCTCTCCCGTCCTTCGGACACCCTCTCCCCCTCCGAGGGGGAGAGGGAACGGGTGAGGGGGACGTTCAAGGGTTCAATGGGCGAGGTCGGGCCGCAATGAATTCTCGCCTCGATTTCGTATTCCGTGAGCAAGTCGAGAACGATGTTATCGTCGTTGCCCGTGTAAAGCGCGATCTCACCCGCCCGACCGGCCTCGGCGACGGCGCGGATCACATCCAAAGTCTGATAACGATTGAACGGCGCAAGCTTGATCGCCACAACGTTTGGGATCGAGGCAAAGCGCCGCCAGAAATCGATGGAGAGCAAGCGTCCCCCGGCGGCGGGTTGCAGATAAAAACCCATGAGCGGGATTTCATGCGCCACCGCTTCACAGTGGGCAATGAGTTTGGTGGCATCCGCGTCGCGCATCGCGCCCAGGGACAAGAGTCCGAGGTCGTATCCTGTCTCGCGGGCGAAGACGGCTTCGCTCACCGCTTGAGGAGTTGGCCCGCAGATCCCAGCAATGCGGATGGTTTTCCGATTCGTGGCTTTGTCACAAGCCTCGATCGTCCTCGCGGCCAATTCCAGCACCGGTTTGAACATCCCGAGTTCCGGCCGTCGAATCTCGAACTGGGTCGTATGCACGCCAACCGCCACTCCGCCCGCGCCGGCGGCATGGTAATAACGGGTCAGCGCACGCTGACGGCGCTCGTCCAGTTTTCTCGCGGCCGTCAAAGCGAGCGGATGGGCCGGGATGACCAGGCCGCTCCGGAGGGCACGGATTACCCCAGCCGGTGGATTTGGAAAGTCCGCCATACGTCGCCCCAATTCTTGCGAAGTTGAATCGCGAATTGAACCCAAAAAACAATTGTGACTCATTGGAATAAACAGGAGGAAACGGATAACAGAGATTCACAGATTCAGACGCTTTGCCGGGCTGACTTCGTTGCCTCTGTTGCCTCCTGTTCGGATTGTCGTTACGTTCCGATCAACCCTCCACAAAAACCTTACTCACGTTTCGCGCCAAGGCATGCTCTCAAAATCAATTCGTGATAATTCGTGAAATTCGTGTCTGATCAAAGTCCCCTGACTGAACGCGGGACCGTGGTTGGTGTTAACAGGAGGAAACAGAGGTAACAGAGATTCACAGATTCAGGACGCTTCTGCCGTGCTGACTCCGTTGCCTCTGTTGCCTCCTGTTGGGATTGTCGGTTCGTTCGGATCAAACCCTCAACAAGAACCTTACCCCCGTTTCGCGCCAAGGCATGCTCTCAAAATCAATTCGTGAAATTCGTGTCTGATCCCCTTACCCCGCTTCCAGCCTGATTCCATAGATTCCCTCCTCCACAAAACAAAGCAGGCGCGCCCCAACAGGGTCATAGCACACAAAGCAACCCGACCTGCCATCGGGCACGCTTCCAACCAGCGTGGCTTCGGTGAACTTTGTGTCAACTCCTGCTCGGAAAACATGCACGCGCGGTGGCGTGGGATATGGGTCGGCTGGCAGACAACCCTCCACTGCGACAACGGCGTGGAGCAGAGGGAAGTAAGCCGCCAGACTCTCCTTTCGCGTCTCAAGTCCAGGCAGCGGAACGAGACTTGACCATCGATTCGCTACGAAATCGAAACTCCATAAATCACCAAGGCGATGAAAGTGACTGTCGAAATTCTTGAAACCTGGATCGCGCTGTCCCTGGCGGCCGGTGGAATTTCCGACGCCGCCAAAGAAGAACATCCGCGAGTCCACATTGTGCGGCAAAAGCCAGGCATCCGCCCGGGGCCATGGCTCTCGCCCTGGCTCGTCCGCTTCAACCTCCAGCCATTCGCCACGCGTTTGGTCGAACTCCCACCGCCAATTGTGGACCCGCAACTGGCCGTATCCACCCATTACGCCGAAGCGCTGGGTCACCGGATTCCAATAGGCTGTGTTTGACAAATCCTTGTCCGACGCTCCCGAACCACCGACCTGACTGAACTCGCCAGAGCGCGGATCCAGTCGCCAGAGCGCGCCGCGTCCACCTGCTGCCCGCCACAGGGTCCGCTCCAGCGGATGGAGCAGCCACCCGCTGGCCGTCTCATCGAACCGCGCACGAAGCGGGCGGGACTTCAATTCCAAAGTCTCCAGGTGGAAGGTGTACAACGCGCCGCCCCCATTCTGGCAATGGAACGAATAGACGATTTTGTCACTGGCATCCACGGCCAGATATCGCTTCGTCCAAAGCTCGGGAATGTGATCCCAGCGGCGCAGCAGTTCCCAGCGGGCCGTCACTCTCGAGGCCTTTGGCCGCGGGTGCCGAAGCCAGAGGAGGAAACCCAATGACAAAGCGGCGCTTCCGGCCAACACGCCGAACAGCACACGCCTCCGATCCAGGCCGACAGGAGTGCTGACCGCTGCGCGCATGAGTTCACGGCGAAATTCCCCAGCCGAATCAAACCCTGCGCTTGCGTGCTGATGGCACGCGCGAAGCAGAGCCGCATTCAGTCGTTGGCCGTGAGGATTCCAATCCGCACTCTCCAAGATACGCTTCGGAAGCGACGGAAATTCCAGGCGATCACATCCTGTCCACGCTTCGTAAAGAGTTTTGCCGAGGGCGAAGAGGTCGGCGGCTTGATCGGCGCCCCCTTCGACCGGCTGAAAACCTTCGGTGCCGTTGAAATCGAAGGGGCGTCCCGGTTCGCAAACGAGCCCGTAATCGCCGAGTTTCGCCGCGCCGCCAACGAGCAGAATATTTCCCGGTTTGATGTCGCGGTGCACCAGTCCGGCTTCGTGAAGCCGCGCGAGACCTTCGCACAGCGAAGCGCCCACTTGAGCCGTTGCTGATGCATCGAGTGGCCCGCGCTCGATCACCCGCAGCCGAAGCGTTGCCGGTGTGTAATCTGATTCCTCGCCCGGATGCGCTCCGTTCAGATTGTCCGCCAGGGGCAGTGACTCCCAAAACCAC
>Ga0233424_10000103_pt1 | contig 116917 bp, 81 predicted proteins | sample Watercolumn_Towu_FD_181011 | JGI IMG/M metagenome (GOLD analysis project Ga0233424, IMG submission 181011) | Freshwater microbial communities from Lake Towuti, South Sulawesi, Indonesia - Watercolumn_Towuti2014_125_MG | ecosystem: Environmental > Aquatic > Freshwater > Lake | place: Indonesia...
CGAATCGACGGCTGAGGCGTTGGCCTCGGCCGTCTTTTTTTAAATGGCATCAATCGTCCGGCATTGTTGCCGACCGGCGATATGCCCGCTCGGAAGTCAGATCCGATCGGCGTCTCACGACCTCCAAACCAGTTCCGCAAGCAGGCCATCGGACTTGTGGGACAGATCCAGCGTGTGCAGTCGCAGCGTCGCGCCGGCCATTCCAATCTGCATGTCCACCCAGCCGTTCGGGTCGCCAGCGATGAACAGGTAGGCAACGGGAGGCAGGTTCACCAGATGAATGCCATCGTGTTTCGATAACGACCAGTGGTGCGAGTGGCCGAAGAAGACGGCCTTCACGTGGCGACGCGGCTTCAAAACGGCGAACAGTTCCTCGGTGTCCATGAGTGCCCGCGTCGCCTGATCGCGCTGGAAGACGGGGTTGTGGTGCATCACGATCAGGGCCGGATGGTCTGCGTGTTCGTCGAGCACTCGCGCCAACCAGGCCAACTGTTCGTCTCCAATCTTCCCCGGCGTGGCGTTAACCGCGTCGAGCGTATCGAGCAGGAACCAGTTCGCCCGGCGCGACTTCACGACCGACACCTGCTTGGACTCCAGGATGTGCATCGCGGGCAGGAGCGCCTTCATCCCCTGCCGCACGTTCTCGCGGTGATCGTGATTGCCGAGCGTCAGGTGCACAGGCGTTCCGGTTCCAACGACGGGAGCGAGGAGTTCTCCGAACGTCGCGTAGTCCCCCGGCTCACCCTTGCCGAAGGCACAATCCCCGTCGATCAACATTCCGCCCGGACGCGGCTTGAGCGCGGCGACCTGTTCGACGACCTGCGCGAGGTTCTTCGCCATCGACACCCCGCGGTGATGCTGTTCGCGGTTGGCGGCAATGTGAGTGTCGGCCAACAGCACCCAACGATCCTCGTCGCGTGCGGATTCGTCGGCCCAACCCGAAACACCCGCCACCGAACCGAGCACGGCCGCCGTTCCGGAAGCCAGAAACTCCCGCCGTGTCAGAGAATTGATGTGTACGGGCATGCTGTCTCCGCGTTCTTATTCTTTATGGAGCGGGCGGCTGTATCACGCTCCGCGCGACGGAACACCGAACATGTACTCGCCGCCACCGCGTCCCATCGTATCGCCCGCCTCCGACACCGCCAATCCGACAATCGAAGCAGTCCGCAACATTGGGCTACCGACCCAGACTGTGTACACTTGGAACGCGGCCTCCAATCGTTCTCCAATCGGCAATCGGAAATCGTCAATCGCAAATCCCGTGGACCCACATCCTCGCTATCAATTGTTGGAAAAGCTCGGCTCGGGCAGCTACGCCACGGTCTACCGGGGGCGCGACAACGAACTCGGGCGCGAAGTGGCCATCAAGCAGATTCACGAACAATTTCTGGAAAACCCCGAGCAGCTCGAGCGATTCTGGGAAGAGGCCACGCTGCTGGCGTCGTTTCAACACCCGAACATCGTCACCATTTACGATCTGGTTCGCGAGCGGGGCTGGCTGATCCTCGAGTTGATGCAAACGAACTTCGCGCGGATGGCCGGCAAGAAGCCGATGGACGTGAATTCACTGCGGACCACGCTGGCACATTGCCTCCGCGCGTTGAAATTCCTGCATGCGCACGGCGTGATCCACGGCGACATCAAGCCCAGTAATATCATGGTGGACAAGCGGAAGCGGGTGAAGATCGGCGATTTCGGCCTCGCCCGCCGGGCGAGCAACGAGGAGGGGTCGCTGATCAAGGGGACGGCCAAGTACATCGCGCCGGAAGTTGTCTCCGACGACTTTGGCGACGTCGGGCCCGCCAGCGATCTCTACTCGCTCGGCTTCACCTGCTACGAATTGTTGTGCGGCGAGAATTTCGACAGCCTGTTCCCCGGGCTGAGCGCGTTCGGCCGTGACAAGCAGATCGCCTGGATGATGTGGCACGCGGCCCCTGATCGCCGGCTGCCCGAGATCTCGCGCGTGCTCGAGGGTGTCCCGGCTGACCTCGCCCACACCATCGACAAGCTCATCAAGAAACCGCAGGCCGAACGATACAAGTCGGCCGACGAAGCTCTGTCGGATTTGAACATCGACATCAAGGTCATTCAAACCGGCGGGGAAACTTCTGGGGACTCAGAACTCGACGACAGCGGCGAATCGCAAAAGCGACGACGGTTGATCATCGGCGCGTTCGCCTGCAGTCTGATTTTGAGCCTCGCTCTCGCCTTTCTGCCATTCGGCGACAAACCGAAGCGACCTCCCGAAGACATCGCCGGTCCGGCCAAAACCGGCATCCTCCGCGAGGTGTCGAAAGACCAAAAAGTCATCGTCGTCGAAATGGGTGACGCGGCCATCCCCGAAGAAATCCCGGTCGGCGACAAGCCGCGAATCCATTTCAATCAGGAACGCTACGTCCTGCTCCGCGAACTCAGGAAGGGCGACCACCTGGAGATTCGAAGTCGAAATCTGGCCAGCGGTCAGTTGGAGGTGCAGATCGATGCGCTGCGCGCCGAGGAAAACCGCGGACGCATCAAGCGCGTCGATCCGGATGACCGGTTGATCGAGATGGCGATCGAAGAGGGCACAAGCCGCGAAACGTTTCCGCTGCGCGTGCCGCCGGGAGCGAAGGTGACGCTCAACGAACGCAAAGCCGAGCTGGCGGAACTGCATGCCGACGACCTCATTCGCGCATCGCATCTCAAGGAAACCCAGGGACGCAGCGGACGCCGCGCCACATCGGTCGCCGCGTTCCGCAAGGTCATCCTGATCGGCTCCGTCGTGGAGTCGCAAGCCGACAAGGGTCTGGTTTCCGTGCAGCCGTATGGAGACGACCGAACGCTGACATTTCCGGTCGCCGAGCGCTGCAGGATTTTTCTCAATGGCGAGGATTCCGCCAACGGCCAGTTGCTGTCCGTCGGCGATCTCAAGCGGGGCGACCGCGTGCGGCTCCAGCACGACACGCAAATTCTGGAACTGCGGGCCACACGGTTGACGAACAGGACGGGAGACATCCTGGAAATCGCGCGCGAGGCAGGCACGCTGTTGCTGTCCACACGGGAGGGACAGAAGCTGACAGTCCGCGTCCCGGCCGCCACCGAAACGACGCTCGGACAGCAGCCGGTCAGTCTGGCCGACCTGCGCGATTACGATCACGCCGACGTGATGCTGCGCGACGACAACGGCCAGTTGCAGGCGGTCACCGTCGACGCGGTCCGGCCCTCCAAGCGCAATCGAGTGGCGATTGTGATCGGCATGCAGGACTACACGGACCCGCACCTCACGCGAATCCACCACCCGGCACGCGACGCCCGGCTGATCGCGGACACGTTGCAACGCCGCTACGCCTTCTCATCCGATCGCGTCCTGCTCGTGACTGATTTCAAGCGGTCCGCACTGCAGAAGTCGGTAAGCGACTTCCTGGCGAACTTCCGGACGCGGCAGGTCCAGGTCGTTGTGTATTTCGCGGGGCATGCGTACGTCGGCCCGGATTCGAAGGAAGCCGATCGTCAGCGCGTGTACCTGGCACTGAAAGACACGGAGTGGAAACGGTTGCCCGAAACCGGTCTCCCGCTCGAGTGGCTGGTCCAGCAACTGAGCGGCACCGTGGCGGCCGAGAAACTTCTGTTGCTGGACGCCAGCCATGAGGGAACGCGCACGGGAACCGACCTGAGCCAGCAGCCGTCCACGTCCGAAATGATCAAGGTCTTCAAGGCCTCGGATGCCGCAACGCTGGAGTCGGTGACCGTCCTCGCGAGTTGCTCCGACGGACAAACCGGCCACCTGGACTCCGCGCGGCAGAATGGCCTGTTCGCCCTGTCACTCTCCGAAGCCTTCACCGGAGCCGCGGACGAGAATCGAGACCTCCTGATCGACGCCCAGGAGTTGCACGAGTTTGTGAAACGCCGGTTGGCCTCCTCGCGAACTGATGGATCCGAGCAAACGCCCGCGTTGTTTGGGTCGCGGTAGGCGAGGAACCAACGCACGACTTCTAATTGAAAACGGAATCCACGCATGCCGCCAGCGTCATCCGGCATCGCCGGTTCATCGGCATCCACGTCCTTCGCTCCGGCTGTGCTGGTCTACGAAAAGCGCAGACGCTGGGGAGCGCTGCTCAAGCAGCGTCTGACCCCACACCGGATCTTTGTTCGAACGCACACGTCGGCCGTAGAACTTCCGCCGAGCGCGGCCCGGTTTCCAATGAGTCTGATCGTCCTGGATCTGACGACCGACCCCGCGGGCTGTCTCGCGGTGCTCAGCCACTTGCACCGCGCGAGTCTCGTGGCCAACGCCATCGCCATCGCACCGCCGGAACTTTCGGGACTGGAATGGCCGCTTCGTGAAGCGGGCGTCCTCAGTTTTCTGGACTCCGCCGTGTCGGCCGAAACTCTGACCAGACACTGCCTGCAAAAACTTGGACGGACTCCGGATCCACCGCAATGCGGATCGCCGGCGAAATCGCATCACGACACGCCTGCCGTCGCCGCGCATCCTCGCTTTCCGGACGCGGGTTGAATCCATGCCACGACAACCGCTGCCAGACATTGATGAACGCCGCTGCACGTCGTGCGGAGACTGCCTGCGCGTTTGTCCGACGGATTGCCTGTCGCTGTTGACTGACGGGCGGATCGTCGTGTCGCCCCCCTGGTGCATCAGCTGTGAAGCGTGCCAGATCGTCTGCCCGGTCGAGGCGATTGCGATGCCCGTGCAGGAGTGGTAACCTGCGCCGCGGCATCAACCCGTAGGTCAGGCTTTCCAGCCTGACTTCGCACCGCACAATCAACTCGACAGGCTGGAAGGCTTGAACCACAGCACATGAGCGACCTTACCGAATCGCAAATCCGCGATGCACTGAAAGACGTCCGGGACCCGGAAATCGGACGCAGCTTGGCCGACCTGAAGATGATTTCGCGGGCCTTGATGACCGCGGGCTCGATTCAAATTGAAATCGAACTGCCGACACCAGCGTACCCGCGTCGCGAGCGGATCGCGCAGTCGATCGAAGCCATTTTGCACGCCAAGTTGCCGGACGTGTCGCAGGTGCAGGTCACGTTCAGCGCGAACGTGCGCGGCAAGGAAACGGGCGGCTCGCTCGGTCTGCGCGTGAAAAATGTCGTCGCCGTCGGCAGCGGCAAGGGGGGCGTGGGTAAGAGCACCGTTGCCGCTTCGCTCGCATACGGCCTCCACCTTTACGGAGCCACAGTCGGCCTGATGGATGCCGACGTTTACGGTCCCAGCATCCCGCACATGCTCGGGCTGCACGCCAAGCCAGAACTGGTCGAAGAGAAAGGGAGCGACGGCCAGGCCGTCCGCCGGATCGAACCGCCGATGGTGGACGGTCTGAAAGTCATGTCGATGGGTCTGTTCGTCGCGCCCGACGAAGCGGTGGTGTGGCGCGGACCGATGCTCCACGGAGCCATCACGCAATTCCTCAAGGACACGCGCTGGGGCGAACTTGACTACCTCATCATCGACCTGCCTCCCGGCACGGGAGACGTGTCGCTGACTCTGTCGCAGCTCCTCGGCCTGGCCGGAGCCGTCGTCGTCTGCACGCCGCAGGAAGTCGCGCTCCTCGATGCCGTCAAAGCCCTGAACATGTTTCGCAAGGTGAAAATCCCCGTGCTGGGGATGGTGGAGAACATGAGCGGCGACGTGTTCGGTCGCGGCGGCGCGATGCGCAAGGCGGCCGAACTCGGCGTCCCGTTCCTCGGCGAAATCCCGATGAACGCCCAACTCCGAGTGAACGGTGACGCGGGAAGAATCCGCGACAATTTCGCCGACGACAACCCGTCCGCCAAATTTCTCCGCCACATCTGCGAACAAACCGCGATCCAGATCGCCCGCCAGTTGCTCGAAACGCCGACGATGCCGACGCTGGAAATCCTGTGATTCCGCTGGGACCGATCATGCCACGAATTGTGTCCGTCGCCTGTTGGCTGGCTCTGCTTCCAATGAGTCCATCGTCGTTGGCGATCGCCGCCAACGACGCCACCGAACCCAATGTCGTCTTCATTTTCGCGGACGATCTTGGAATCAACGATCTCAGTTGCTACGGCCGCAAGGATCAGGAGACGCCGCGGCTGGACAGGCTGGCCGCGCAGGGAATGCGGTTCACGTGCGCGTACTGTGCCCAGCCGATCTGTTCGCCGTCGCGAGCCGCCGTGATGTCCGGGAAGACTCCCGCGCGATTGCACCTCACGACGTTTCTCCCCGGCCGGCCCGATTGCCCGTCGCAGATGCTGCTGCATCCGAAGATCAACATGCAGCTCGGGCTGGAGCACAAGACAGTCGCCGAATACCTGAAGGACGCGAGCTATGCGACCGCGTGCGTCGGCAAATGGCACCTCGGCAAGGCGGGCTTCACCCCAAGCGAGCAGGGATTCGATTTCGTCCACGCGGGCAAAGCCAACACGACTCCGACCGACGACGAAGGAGGCAAGGGAGAATACGACCTCACCGCCCGCGCGATCGAGTTCATCGAATCGAACAAGGACCGCCCGTTCTTTCTCTACCTGCCGCACAACAACCCGCACGTGCCGATCGCGGCGAAGACGGAACTTGTCGAGAAATACCGCGACTCGTTCAACCCGATCTACGCGGCGATGATTCACACGCTGGACGACAGCGTCGGGCGAATCCTCGACAAGCTCGACGAGTTGCGGCTGACCGATCGGACGCTGGTCATCTTCACGTCGGACAACGGCGGCCTGCACGTCCCCGAACTGCCGAACACTCCCGCCACGCACAACACGCCGTACCGCGCGGGGAAGGGATACGTGTACGAGGGAGGCCTCCGCATCCCGTTGATCGTCCGCTTCCCCGGCGTTGTGCCGGCGGGAAAGGTGGTCGATACGCCGGTGATCAACACCGACTGGCTGCCGACGATCCTCGACCTGTGCGGCTTGAAGCCGACGGCCCCCTCACCCCCAACCCCTCTCCCCCGACGGGGAGAGGGGAGCGATGTGTCTTCACCGTTCGACGGGATCAGCCTCACCCCTCTGCTCCGCGGCGGCCCGCTGCCGCCTCGGCCGCTGATGTGGCACTTCCCGCACTACACGAACCAGGGTGGCCGCCCTGCCGGCGCGATTCGCGAAGGGGACTGGAAACTGATCGAACACTACGAAGACAACCGCGTGGAACTGTTTCACCTCGCGACCGACATCGGCGAGCGAATTGACTTGTCCGCGAAGGAATCTTCGCGCGCGAGCGACCTCCGCGCGAAATTGGCCGCGTGGCGGAAGTCGGTCGGAGCGCAGATGAACACGCCGAATCCCAACTTCGACCCCGCGCTGCATCGCAAACTGTACGTGGATATCGACACGTCGCTTCTCACCCCCGACCGCACAGCCGCCGCGATGCGTCCCAAACTCGAAGCGTGGCGGGCGGGGATGGACGCGGTGGTGCCAAGGACAAAGGAGAAGTGAAACCCCCCTCTCCCTACCGGGGGAGAGGGGCCGGGGGTGAGGGGGCGGAGCGACTCGAGACTCGGTTCGCAAATCGAATCTTGCGTAACGCGGCCCCCTCACCCCAACCCTCTCCCCCGGTGGGGAGTGCTACATTTTGCGAGCGGGGGCTGTGAAGCCCCCGAGTGAATCAGCAGGAATTCTCGGGGGACTGACGCCCCCCCGCTCGCCAAACTGTAGCACTACCCCCGGGTGGGGAGAGGGAGCAGTCCAATTGGATTTCGAGTCAACATGCGATTCACCTCGTTCCTCATTATCGCTGCTGCCCTGACGAACGCGCTCAGTCTCGCCGACGACTTCCCATCGCCGCCGGACACCGAGCGCGATGTCGGCGCGGAGCCGATGCCGGCGGAAGAGGCGGCGGCGAAGTTTCGGGTGCCGCCGGGGTTCAAGGTCTCGGTGTTCGCCGCCGAACCGGCGGTAAAAAATCCGATCGCGATGGCGTGGGACCATCGCGGCCGGTTGTGGGTCGCTGAAAACTTCACCTACGCGGACAGCCAGATCAAGCATGACTACAGCCTGCGAGACCGCGTCGTCATCTTCGAGGATCGCGACGGGGACGGCCGCCACGACAAACGCACAGTCTTTACCGATGACGTGCAGCTCTTGAGCAGCGCCGAAATCGGATACGGCGGCGTGTGGCTGATGTGTCCGCCGCAGCTCCTGTTCATCCCCGATCACGACGGCGACGACAAGCCCGATGGCCCTCCGCAGGTGCTCCTCGACGGCTTCACCCCCGCGCTCGAAAACTATCACACGTTCGCGAACGGTCTGAAATGGGGGCCGGACGGCTGGCTGTACGGCCGCTGCGGCGCGTCGAGTCCCGGGCGGATCGGGATTCCGGGCTGTGCCGACGCCGACCGCGTGCCGTTGTTCGGCGGCATCTGGCGCTACCACCCGCGGCGGCGCACGTTCGAAGTCCTCTGCCACGGCACGACGAATCCGTGGGGCATGGATTGGAACGAGCACGGCGAAGCGTTTTTCATCAACACTGTCAACGGGCATTTGTGGCACGTCATCCCCGGAGCTCATTTCAAACGGCCGCATTCGATCGATCCGAATCCGCGCTGCTACGATCAGATCGACATGCACGCGGACCACTGGCATTGGGACACGGGGAAGGATTGGTCCGATTCGCGCAAGGCGACCGGCGAACACGATCGACTCGGCGGCGGTCACGCGCACATCGGAGCCATGATCTACCTCGGCGACAACTGGCCCGCCGAGTACCGGGGCCGGCTGCTCACGCTCAACATGCACGGCCGGAGGGCGAACGTCGAACGCTTGGAACGCGAGGGGAGCGGCTACGTGGCCCGCCACGAACCCGACACGTTGTTCGCCGCCGACCCGTGGTTCCGCGGGATCGATCTTTCGTACGGCCCCGATGGTGGCGTGTTCATCCTCGACTGGAGCGACACCGGCGAGTGCCACGAGCACACGGGCGTGCATCGGTCTTCGGGACGGATTTACAAGGTGACGCATCGTCAGTCGACGGGTGCCACGGGCGGCTCGCCCGCCCGTGCCGACTCAGGAACGGCTCGCACTGGCAGCAAGCTGCCAGTGGCACCCGCGTGCATTCCCGATCTGACAAAACTCCCCATGCAGGACCTCGTCGCGCTGCTGTCGCATCCGAACGAGTGGTTCCGCCGACACGCGCAGCAAGTCCTCACCGAGTCCGCCCTCCCCTCTCCCCCCTGGGGAGAGGGGCCGGGGGTGAGGGGCGGGCCAAGCGTGTCTGAGCGCGGAAGCAAATCGAGGGATCACGCGGACGGCCCCTCACCCCTAACCCCTCTCCCCAAAGGGGAGAGGGGAACAGATGCGCGAGGTGATTTGGTCGCGGCGTTCGATGCGGCACCGGACACGGCCGCCAAACTTCGCGCGCTGTGGGCGCTGCACACGACCGGACAGGCCGATCAAGCATTCCTGTTCGCCAAACTGCGAGACGCTAACGAGCACGTTCGCGCGTGGGCCATCCGACTCCTTGTGGACGACCTTCCGCTCGATACGATCTTCGGCCAGCCGCATCCGCAGGCACAAGCGGCTGACGAAAAACTGCTCGCGGAGCTTGTGCGACTGGCCACGACGGACGAGTCGGGTCTGGTGCGGCTCGTGCTCGCGTCGAGTTTGCAACGAGCCGCGGTGTCACAGCGGCTGCGGCTGGCATCACCGCTGGTCGCGCGCGAAGGGGACGCGGACGACCACAACCTGCCACTCCTGATCTGGTACGGCTTGATGCCCGTCGCCGATGCCGATCCTGACGGTCCGGCAAAGCTCGCGATGAAATGCCAGCTTCCCGCGACGCGGAAGTTCATCGCGCGGCGGCTCGTCGAAGAGATCGACAAGCGGCCGGGACCGGTCAACGAATTGGTGGCCGCAGTCGCGGCAAGTCGCTCCGAGTCGTTCCAAGCCGATATCCTCGCCGGCATCGCGGAGGGGCTGGCAGGTTGGCGCAAGGCTCCGAAGCCGGCCGCGTGGGACGACGTGCAGGCGCGGCTCGCGAAATCCGAAGATGCCACGCTGCGGGATCGGGTGCGCGACTTGAGCGTGCTGTTCGGCGACGGGCGGGCGCTGGACGAGGTCAAACGGCTGGCGCTCGACAGCAAGGCGGACCTCAACTTGCGGCGCGGGGCGCTGGAAACGCTGATCGACAACCGGCCGCAGGACCTGCGCGCGGTCTGCGAACAGTTGCTCGGCGTGCGGTATCTCAACTCGACCGCTCTCCGCGGCCTCGCCCTGTTCGACGACGCGGCGATTGCCGAACGGCTGGTCAAGAGCTACCGCAGCTTCCACCCGACCGAACGGCCCACCGTGATTGACACGCTGGCCAGCCGACCGGCGTTCGCACGGACGCTGCTGAACGAAATTGGTTCCGGGAAGATTCCCGCAGCCGAACTCACCGCCGTTCACGCTCGGCAGATTCGCAGCTTCGGTGAGGAAGTGCTCACGCAGCGTCTGGCCGAAGTGTGGGGGGAGCTGCGCGATTCGCCCGACGACAAGCGGCAGCTTGTCGCGCGGCTGAAGAGCCAACTCACCGAGCAATCGCTCGCGGCGGCGGATCGGAGCCAGGGCCGAGCCGTCTTCGTCGCCGCGTGTGCTTCGTGCCACCGCCTGTTCGGCCACGGAGGCACTATCGGCCCCGACCTGACAGGCGGCGACCGGCGGAACCTCGACCACCTGCTCACGAACCTCGTCGATCCCTCCGCCGCCGTGGCCGCTGATTTCCGGATGTCGGTCGTCGTCCTTGAAGACGGCCGGGTGTTGAATGGGATCGTGGTTGCGAAGACAGAGAAAACGCTCACGCTGCAGATGGCGAAGGAACGGGTGACGCTGAATCAGAGCGACATCGAAGAAGTGAAGGCGTCGGCGGTGTCGCTGATGCCGGACGGCTTGCTGCAGCCGCTGAAGGAGTCGCAGGTTCGTGATTTGATCGCGTATCTGATGAGCCGGTCGCAGGTGCCGCTGCCGGAGTAGCGACTTCGGGAGGGCGAGGCTCCTGTCGAGCCTTCGTGCCTGACACGCTCCCAAGTTGCGGCTCGGCAGGAGCCTCGCCCGCCCCGAACGGATTCGTCTCGCGGAGCGAGACGACTACGATCCGCGAGGTAGGCGGTTGAAATACTCGGTCAGGTTTCGCAGGTCCGCGATCGCGTGTTGCGGCGACTGATCGGGACGCATGCGCCAGCGCCAGTTGCCAGCCGCGACGCCGGGGCGGTTCATCCGCGCGTGCGAATCGAGTTGCAGCAGGTCCTGCGCGGGGACGATGGCCACCCGGGCGACGCTCGACCAGGCGAGGCGAATCAGGTCCCACACGATGTCGCGTCCGTCGGTGCGCGTGTAGGCAAGCACGCGATGCCGGTCGACATCGTGCAGCAACCGGAACCAACCGAGTGTCGTGTCGTTGTCGTGTGTCCCGGTGTAGACGACCGTATTCGGATCGTAGTTGTGCGGCAGGAACCAATTGTCCGGGTTGCCGTCGAAGGCGAATTGCAGGACGCGCATGCCGGGCATGTCGAATTGCTGGCGAAGAGCGAGAACATCGAGGGTGATCTGGCCGAGGTCTTCCGCGATCATCGGCAGACCGCCAAAGGTCGATCGGACGTGGTTCAGGAAGTCGGCTCCCGGCCCCGGCACCCAGCGGCCGGTCACCGCCGTCGACGATCCCGCGGGGATGTGCCACGCGGCGTGCAGGCCGCGGAAATGGTCGAGCCGCACGAGGTCGAAGTAACGCAGCACGTTTCGCAGGCGCCGCGTCCACCACGCGTAGCCGTCGCCACTCATTCGTTCCCAAGCGTACAGCGGGTTGCCCCACAGTTGGCCGGTGGTACTGAAGTAATCGGGAGGCACTCCGGCAACGAAGGTCGGTCGGTGCCGTTCGTCGAGTAAAAACTGTTCGGGGTAGGCCCAGACGTCCACAGAATCGACGGACACGAAGATCGGCAGATCGCCGATGATTCGCAATCCGCGTTGGTTGGCGTGCCGTTTCAGTTGATCCCACTGCCGCACAGCCAGGAACTGCGAGAAGCACTCCTGCCGCACGCGGTTGGTGAGTTCTTGGCGGGCTTGAGCCAACGCACCGGGATTTCGCAACGCCAGTTCGGCCGGCCACTGGAACCATTTCGCGCCGCCGAACTGTTCCTTGATCGCCATGAACAACGCGTACTCGTCGAGTTGACTGGCGTGATCCGTGACGAACGCATCGAATTCGTCCCGCAAGTGGCCGGCGGCTCCGTTCGAGAAGTTTCGCCAAGCCCGATCCAGCATTGCGGTCTTGAACTGCCGGACGGCGGAAAAGTGGACTTCGTGGTCCGGGAAGCCGTGGTGATGCACATCGGACCGGACGAGCAGGCCATCTTCGATCAGACTGTCGGGACTGATCAGCAGCGGGTTGGCTCCCACCGAGGAATACGAGTCGTACGGCGAGTCGCCCTGACCGATGGGGCAAAGCGGCAGAACCTGCCACCACATCTGGCCTGCTCGAACCAAGGTGTCCACCCACTCGTACGCCGCCGGCCCAAGGTCCCCAATGCCGAACGGCGATGGCAGCGACGTGACGTGGAGGAGAACTCCGGACGAGCGAGGAAGCGAAGAGGAGAGATCGGACATGGTTATGTTCTGAGGCGGCACCGGCAATGCCACTGGCACGCGATGGGATTCATGTGTTCTCGGCGGACGGAATATCCAATATCCATCACGCAATGTCCAACGTCCAAGTGATGACGCTGCCAATTGAAATCGTCTTGACCGGTTCCGAGGCAACCTCTATATCTCCCGCCCCTTGCGTCTCTCTCATCACGTCTCTTGAGTTTCCAAAACCGTTCCGAGGCCGGTCGCGTGCCGTCTGGGAGAACCAGTCCGCACGCGGGTTGCGCTGGAAACAGTGTCGTCACGTCTCAACGTCAAACTCTCACTTCAAACGGTGCCGTATGCGTAGTGCAGAAGGGACCCCGTGCGGGCGTTCTCGGTCGTCGATGAGCCTCCAAGGCCGTTGGATCTGGCCGGGCGTGATCGCAACACTGGCGTGTGGCATTGGAATGCTGGCTGACAACGCCGCGTCGTGTTTGCAGGCGGCGGCCCGTGATGCGAAGAAAGAGAGGCCCAGGGAGAACAAGCCCCTGCCGCAGTTCGTGGGGGACTACATTCGCGTGTCCGGATTGCATGCGATCACGATCGAGGGGGTGGGGTTGGTGTCGGGATTGAACGCCACGGGTGGCGACACCGCGCCGTCGCGCTATCGGACGATGCTCGTCGAAGACATGCAGAAGAACGGCATCAAGAACCCGAACACGGTTCTGCAATCATCGAACTACGCGCTGGTGCTGGTTCGCGCCGCACTTCCCCCGGTTGCGCGCAAGGGAGACACGTTTGACATCGAGGTCGTGCTGCCTGAGAACACATCGGCGACGAGTCTGGAGGGCGGTTACCTTCTACCGACACGACTGGCCGAGCAGGCGTTTCTGCCGGGCAAGGGAGTGACCAAAGGCAGCGACTACGCGATCGCCAAGGGACCGCTGCTGTTGTCGATGCAGGAAAGCCCCAGCGCGTTGCCGACGGGTGGCAAGCGCCGAGCAAAAATCCTGGGCGGCGGTGTGTTTCTGGGAGACGGCGTCAATCGCAAAGACCGCAACCTTACGATCTACCTGTTGAACGAGTATCGCGACGTTCGCAACACCAAACGAATCGCTGAACGGATTGGTCAGCGGTTTCACCACTACGATCACGGCGTCAAGCAGCCGATGGCGACGGCGTTCACGGATCAGAAAGTGGAACTCATTGTCCACCCGCGTTACCGGAACAACTACCTGCGGTACGTGGAGGTGATCCGCCGGATCGCATTCAAGGAGTCGGCCGTCGAGGAACGATTGCGGATGGAGAAACTGAAAACTTCGCTGCTGATCCCCACACAGGCTTCCGATTCGGCGCTGCAACTCGAAGCGATCGGCACGGCAACGATCCCGATTCTCAAGGAAGGCCTGAAGAGTCCCAGTGCCGAAGTGCGGTTCTATTCGGCCGATGCGCTGGCGTACCTCGGCGATGATTTCGGAGCGCGGGAGTTGGCCGCGGCCGCGAAGAATGAACCGGCGTTCCGGGTGTTTGCTCTTGCGGCGTTGGCCGACCTGAATGAATCCGCGTCGCACACGGAGCTGCGGGAGCTGTTGAATTCGAACAGTGCTGAACTGCGATACGGTGCGTTTCGGTCGCTGTGGACGATGGACAAGAACGATCCGTTCCTGCGCGTGGAGCGAATCAACGATCAGATCAATCTGCACGTGCTGCGCACCGAAGGGGAACCGCTCGTGCATCTCACGCGGCACCGTGTCCCCGAGATTGTCCTGTTCGGTGCCGATCACGAACTCCAAACGCCCGTGGCGCTCACCGCGGGGCAACACATCGTTGTCAGTGCGCCGCAGGGAAGCGAAGTCGTCACCGTCAGTCGTTTCGAACCGAACCAGCCGGACCGGCAGAAGGCCACTTCGCGGCGCCTGTCCGACATCATCCGCACGATCGGCGAGCTTGGGGCCTCGTACCCCGATGCGGCTCAACTGGTGACGCAGGCCGAAAAGCAGGGCAACATCACGTCCCGAGTGGAAATCGACGCACTGCCGCAAGCCGGACGAATCTACTACCGCCCGGCTGAGGACATCCCGGAACAAACGACGACCGAGCGAACCAGGGTCCGCGTCGGCATGCCCTCGCTGCTGCCCAACCTGTTCCCGTCGGTGAAGGAGGACAAGCCGTCGGATGACGCCAGCGATTCCGTATCGACTGACACATCGCGTCGCGGTAGCGGCAAGGATGCAAAGGGCCAAGCCAGCGTGCCCGACGAAACAAAAACTGAGAAGACGACTTCCTCCAGCCGCTTCCGTGACTGGTTCAAAAATCCGTTCAAGAAACCGGAGGCGGGACTGCCACCGCAGTCCGAATGAACGATCTCCCCTCGCCTCGGAACGGGGACGGGGGTCGGGGGTCAGGGGCGAGCGTCTCTGATAACGAAGCAGAATCAATCTCTAGAAAGTCTCGGAGGACCATTCCATGAAACGCCTTTCAGCCCTGCTGGGAATCTCACTCGTCGTCATCGTCGCCGCGGTTTATGCCCAAAGCCCCGTCGAGCCGCCCGCCAAGGTCGGCAACGACGGTGCCAATCCGCCCGACGCACCGCCAGGCGCAACCGGAAGTGATCGACCAGACGCGCCAAGACGCTTCCGCTACACGGCCGAGATTCACTGCCGCGAATTCGCCGCCGGCACGTCGCATGATCTGGGAGCGTTCTCGCTGCCCATCGTCGGGCACAACGAACCCGCAACCGTGAAAATGACCAGCGGCAAGCTCGACATTTCAGCGGAATGCACGGTGAAGCCATTTCAGGACATCGACATCGCAACCCTCACCCTGCGCGTCGCCAGAGACGGTTTGCCGGTCACATGCCCGCGAGTTCAGGTCGTCATCGGACAGTCCGCGACGGTTCAGGTTGGCGACAACGATCGGAACGTTCACATGGAGGTCGTCGTTTACGGACGCTAGACCACGCTGATCACTGCACAGCGGAGTCGGGAGACCCGCGCAGAACACAGATTCGTCATTTGATCCCCGATGCTCAAGTCCCTCGAACTCTTCGGATTCAAAAGCTTCGCCGACCGGACGCGGTTCGATTTCGCGTCCGGGATCACGTGCGTCGTTGGGCCGAACGGGAGCGGGAAAAGCAATGTCGTCGATTCGATCAAGTGGATCCTCGGCGATCAAAGTCCGAAGAGCCTCCGCGGGAAGGAGATGACGGACGTCATCTTCAATGGTTCCGCGACCCGCAAGCCGGCGGGATTTGCCGAGGCCACGCTGACGTTTGACAACACAAAGCGCGTCCTGGCCGTCGATGCCAACGAAATTCAGATCGGTCGGCGGCTGTATCGCAGCGGCGAAGCGGAATACCTCATCAATCGCGTGCCCGCGAGGCTGAAAGACGTGAAGGATCTGTTCCTCGGCACCGGAGCCGGTTCGTCGGCGTACAGCATCATCGAGCAAGGCCGCGTCGATCAGCTTCTGCAAACGACGAACGTGAACCGCCGAGCCGTGTTCGAGGAAGCCGCAGGCATCAGCCGGTTCAAGGTGAAAAAGGTGGACGCGCTCCGCAAGCTGGAGCGAGTCGGTCAGAATCTGCTGCGCCTTACCGACATCGTCACTGAGGTCGAAACACGGCTAAACACGCTGCGAACGCAGGCGACCAAAGCGGCCAGGTTCCGCGAGTTGTCGTTCGAGTTGAGGGAACTTCGCGTGGGACTGGCCGCGGACGACTACCGCGAACTCACGGCGCAGCTTCAGCAGATCGACGCCGAACGCGAAACGCTCGGTCAGCAGGTCGAACAGCTCACGGCGGCGACTCGCGAGCTGGAGGCGCGGCAGTCCGTCGTGGAAGCCGAGTTGGCTGGCGTGGAGGATCACCTGTGTCAGGCCGAACGGGCACACGCGGAGAATCGCGAAACAATCGCCGGCCACGAAGCGACTCTCACGCATCAGCAGGCTCGCAAACAGGAGTTGGAAGCCGAGGCCGTTCGCGTGCGCCAGCAGCAGCAGGATTTGATCGCGCGGGCGGACCAAGTGGCCGGAGAGCTGGAGGAGACTGTCGGCAGCCTGCAACGCTTCGCCGAAGACCTCGACCGCCGGCAGGCCGATGCGCAAGTGAAGGAACGGGAAATCCAAGAGGTTGCCGCGCTCTTGACCGAGGAACGCCTGCGGCTGGAGGCACGGCGTCAGCACTGGCTGGACGCCGTGCGTCAGGCGTCGAAGCGTCAGAACCGCGTCGTCGGCCTGGAAGCACAGATGACCGCGCTGGCCGAAGCTCGCGAAAAATCGCACGCCCGGCGGGCCCAGATCGAAAACGCGCTGGAGAACTGCCGCGCCGAGTGCGAACGCCGGCACGCCGCCGCTCAAGCCGCGCAGGAGTATCTCGCGTCACTGCGAACCGAATCGAAGACCGTTCACGATCAACGTGGCGACCGGGCGGCGCGGGTGGATGCGTTGCAGCAATTGCTCTCGGAGCTGCGCGAACAGCGTTCGGCGGCGCTGGCTCGACGCACGCTGCTGGAGGACCTGGAGCGGCGGCAGGAGGGAATTGGAATCGGAGCCCGCGAGATTCTGGCTCGGGCGAAGGCTTCCGATCTTCCGCCGTGGCGAAACATCCTCGGCACCGTCGCCGATCTGCTCGACGTGGACCTCGACAATGCGGCTCTGCTGGAGGTCGCCCTCGCCGGCCGTTCGCAGTTGATCGTCCTGGACGATCTGCAGCCGCTCTTGGACTACGTGCAACGCGAGACGTGCCCGATCGTGGGACGGGTGGGGTTTGTGGAAGTTGGGACGTCGCCAAGAGAATTGCGAGAATTGAGGATGGACGATGGAGGATCGAGGATCGAGGAGGATTTCGGTGTTCCCTCCTCCCTCCTCCCTCCTCCATCTTCAGCGCATGGCTCACCACTCACGACTCACTACTCACCACACCGCCCCGACCTCTCCGGTCACCCCGGAGTCGTGCAGCGGGCGGATCGGTTGGTGCGGTCGGCGTCGGGGATTCATCGGCTGGCGGAACATCTGCTGGCGGATACGTGGATCGTCAGCACGCTCGACATCGCGCTGGAACTGGCCGCGGGGCGTGGAGCCGGATGCCGGTTCGTGACGTTGCAGGGTGAGTTGCTCGACGGCGATGGTTCGCTCTTCGTCGGCACGGTTCGCAACGAGGGAGCCGTGATGTCGCGGAAGAGCGAACTCCGCGTGATCAAGAACGACCTGCTGCGATTGGATCGCCAAATTACCGACTCCGAACGCGAACTCGATCACACGGCGCGGGAACTGCGGGATTTGGAACTCCGGTGGGAGCAGATTCAGCACGATCTCGAAGACGCATCTGGGCAGCTTGCTCAACTCAAATCGGACGCGGCCAGTCAGGAACTCGAAGTCGAACGGCAGGCACGACAACTCGACGAGGTCGATTCGGAACTGGCCGGGGGCGCGGCGGGTTGGCAATCGAAGCAGGAGGAACTGGAGCAGGCGCGCGAGGAGTGGTCGCGATACGAAACCTCGCTGGCGACGCTTCGCGAGGAGATCGATAGCACGGAGCGCAGCGTCTCGCAGAGCGACCAGCTTCACCAGCGCCTACAGGATCAACTGGCGGCGGAGCAGCTCGAATTGGCGAAGCAGGCGGAGCGGTTGGCCAACCTGCACGATGCCCGGTCGCGGCTGGATTTCGAACGATCGCAGAGGGACCTCCACCGCGAAGAGGCCGAGCGGCGCGTGCAGCAGGTGCTGACCCGGCGCGATCAGATTGCACAGCAACTTGCGGCGACTCAGCACGTGCTGGCGCTGTTGACTTCGAGCGGGCAGGAACTCGCCGACCGCGTGGCCGCGCTGCAGGCAGAGAAAGACCGCCAGCGCGGACTGCGTGCGGAAATTGCCGACCGCGAGCTGCAGGCTCGACATCAGCTCCGCGACAGCAAAGAACGGCTGCACGCGCTGCAAATGAAGTCGAGCGAAATGCGGTTGCAGCTCACGAGCGTTGTCGAACGGTTGCAGGAGGAATTTCAAATCGACGTCGCGGAGGCGGCCGCTTCCGGCGCGACGGCACGCGAACGCGTTGTTCCCTCGGTGGCTGACGCGCACGACGACGAAGCGGGATCGTCGCCGTTTTCGACGCCTCCGGCGAAAATGGCCGAGGCGGGGATTACGGCAGGCAACCCCCTCACCCCCAGCCCCTCTCCCCCGGAGGGGAGAGGGGAGAGCAGCCCCGGCCCCGTCATCCCGACCCGCTCCCCCAGGGGGGAGAGGGAGAGTGTCCCGCGCGAGGTGATCGAGGAACGGATCAACCGGTTGCGGCGGAAGTTGAAGAACCTCGGCAGTGTCAACTCGGAAAGTCTGCGCGAACTCGATGACCTCGAGGCTCGGTTCGCACGGCTGAGTGGGCAGTTGCAGGACCTGGTCGCGGCGAAGGAATCGCTCGAGGAGATCGTGCGGAAGATCAATGTCGAAAGCAAGCGTCTGTTCGCGGAGACGTTTGATCAGGTACGGACGAACTTTCAGGAATTGTTCAGGAAATTGTTCGGCGGCGGCGAGGCAGACATCGTGCTGGAAGATCCCGAGGACGTGCTGGAATGCGGCATTGATATCGTGGCCCGGCCGCCCGGCAAGGAGTTGCGGAGCATTTCGCTGCTGAGCGGCGGCGAGAAAACGCTGACTGCAGTCGCCCTGCTCCTCGCGATTTTCAAGAGCAAACCCAGCCCGTTCTGCATCCTCGACGAAGTGGACGCGGCCCTCGATGAGGCGAACGTTGGTAGATACCTCGGTGTCATCCAGGAGTTCCAGCAGTGGACGCAGTTCATCGTGATCACGCATTCCAAGCGGACGATGACCGGCGCGGACGTGCTGTACGGCGTCACGATGGAGGAAGCGGGTGTGTCGAAGCGAATGTCTGTGCGGTTTGAGGACATCAGTGAGAACGGCGAATTCCGCTCGTCGTCGGGAGTGTCGCATGCTGCGTGACGGAAATCGCGAAACCGTTCGGACCGCCCCTCACCCCTAACCTCTCTCCCCCAAAGGGGAGAGGGGAATTGAAATTGGCCCGGGAAACCAGCACCTCCTGCTGAAAAGCAGCCCAGGTGAAAACAGATCACCGACTGCGCCGGTTGTGACGAGAATGCCGCCCCACGGCGTATCATCTTGATCGGTGTCGTCGTTACGCGCCCTGATCGTGTGAAAGAACCTAAAGTCGCACCCCCCGGCGGATCGAAACAATACCTTAGACGGTTAGAGCTGGAAAAGAACTCAGAACACATCCCGCCCTGCGAAGTGATGCGACTGAGTTCCTGATTGGCAGCTCGAAACGTTGAAGGGGGGACTCGACATCTTGGACATTTGCCACACCGCCACCGGATGGCTGCGCTCACGGCGTCCGGTCCCGCCTTCGCTGGTCTGCACGATTTGGCCTTCGGACATCGGCCCGAGATGTCTCCTCGCCCGTCGTGCGGCTTCTCGTTTGGTATCCCGCGTCACGATTTCCGCGTTTTTGCCAATGTGAGGCAGCAGACCGCCGCGGCGAGAATTCGAAACGGCGATCTACAAACCCAGAGTGGAACCCCGACCCAAGCCACGCCGGTTCGCCATTGGACCACAGGGCCAGGACGGCCAACCCGCGTGGTAGGGGTGAAGCTCCGGAGGACCCGCACTTCCTCCGACGATAGCGTCGCCAGACAAATGTGATTGGAGAGCCTGCCATGAAGACGATCTTCACTACTGGACAGGTAGCTAAGATCTGTAAAGTCGCACCCCGAACAGTCAGCAAGTGGTTCGATTCCGGCCGCCTGCGGGGATATCGCATCCCCGGTTCACAGGACCGCCGTATTCCCCGCGAGCATCTGATCCGGTTCCTCAAGGAACACGGCATGCCGCTGGGCGAACTTGAAGACGAAGCCGTGGGCAAGATTCTGCTCGTGGGCGCCGAATCGATGATTCGCGCCGCCCTCACGGAGCACATGAACAGCGATCAGTTCAAGCTCGACTTCGCCACCAGCGGATTCGAGGCGGGGATTCAGGCTGAGTCCCTGCATCCGGATTGCGTGGTGATCGATTTCATCATGGGCCGCAACGAAGCGGTGATGATCGCTCAGAACCTCCGCAAGAACTCGCAGTACGCCGACACCGTGCTCGTGGGCTTGCTGAGCGACGAAGACAACGCCAGCGGGTTCGATCGGTCGGTCTTCAACGAGACCTTCCGCAAGCCATTCGACTCCGCGCTGCTCGCCGAGCGGATTCGCACACTGATCGGCCGCAAGAAGCAACTGATCTAACCGGGACGGCCTCGTCGCTGCGATCACGGCAGGCTGCGGCTTCACGACGCCGCTCGGAAGATCGGAATTGGTCCGGCAGCGAGGGGTGGAGAACTCGCGGTCGATGACAACCAACAAAACCCGCTCTCACACGAGAGCGGGTTTTTTGTTTTCCGCCGTAGGCACCACGCTACCGTTTCGCCCGCGGCAACTGCCAGTCGCTGCTGAAGAACCCGGCCCAAGCGGTTTCTTCGTCAAAACCGCCACCCGACTGCGAGCGACGGCCATCTTTGCGATTGCTATGGCGATGGTGAGTTTCGTGGTCGTTCAAGCCGCTGAACACTCTTTCTTGCAATGTGCTTGGCCGATACGGTAGAAACCAGCCATCCTTACCCGTAATGATTCGCCGCCATGACGCCGATGATGGGAGAACAGGATGTTTTGAAAAATGGGCAACTTTGTCATGTCCTTGTATCAAACCGCACGATCTGGGGGGGAGTCGCCGTCGACTATGGGCATCTTCGGGCATAGCGCAATATGCCGAAGTTCTGGAGCAACGACTGCTACTGACACACGACACCCCGGTCTTACTCCAGTCGGTGACGGGTCGGCTATTTGAAGGGATCGACTTCGAGCACGACCGGACAGTGAATAATGGCATTGCCGCCATCCCGCCAGACCCCGCCGGCGCGGTGGGTCAAAACCACGTGGTCACGATGGTCAATCGATCCATCGCTTGGTACACGAAGGCTGGAACGCAACAAAACCACACATCTTTGAGTCAGTTCTTCGGCGTAGGTACGCAACTCCCGTTTGATCCCAAGGTGGCGTACGATCCATTCTCCGATCGATTTGTCGCCGTGGCTCTGGTTAACACCACGGACGAAGGAACGGAGCTGACGGTTACGCTCGCTGGCAAGGTCTATCGTGTGAAGTCGGGACGGCAGCAAGTGCTCAACCTGCTGATTTCGACGTTTGAGAATGCGGTCGAGAAAAATCGCGAACTGCACCGGTTGAACGAGCTACTGACGCTGGCCAAGGAAGGGCTGACGCAGTGGAACATTACACTGGAATCGCTGAACGAGCAACTGAAGACGGCCAACGAGCGCATGAGTCGCGACTTGCACGCCGCCGCTCGCGTGCAGCAGTCGCTGTTGCCGTCGGGACAACTGGACATCCCTGGCGTGCGCGTGGAGTGGAAGTACACGCCGTGCGAAGAGTTGGCGGGTGATTTTTTGAACTACTTTTTGTTGGACGATCAGCATCTGGCGATGTTTGTGGTTGACGTCAGTGGGCACCGAGCCGCGTCGTCGCTGCTGGCCGTGGCGATTGGTCGGCTACTGACCTCGCACGCCTCCGCAACTTCGCTGCTGGTACAGCCGGATCAATTCACGGGCAGGCCCCGCATCACGCCTCCATCGGCGGTCGTCCGTGAGTTGAATCTTCGGTTTCAAATGGAGGGCCAAGGCGGATTGTACTTCACCATCGCGTACGGGATTTTGAACGTGGTCACGCACGAGCTACGATACGTGTCGGCGGGACATCCGCCGATGGTGCATCAGCCCAAGGGAGGCCGGCCGTGTTTCCTGCCGGGTGACGGCTTTGCCATCGGATTTGTCGCCGACACAGAGTTCGATGAACAAGTGATCAAACTTCAGCCCGGAGACCGAATTTATTTCTACTCCGACGGCGTGCCCGAGGCGATGGACGCCCAACTCGAGCAGTTCAGCGAAGAGCGCATGCTGGAAGTCCTGGCACGCTCCGCGACGAGTTCGCTGGACGGAAGCGTGGATGATTTGTTTGCCGCCGTCCGGACTTGGTGCATCCCGAAGGGACCCAATGACGATGTGTCGATTCTGAGTTGCGAGATTGCCGCCGAATCGGCTTGATCTCGAACCGTGTTGGCTGGAGCGCTACTCTTCAGATTCGCCCGCCTGCTGAGCGGCGCCCTGCGCGTTCACGTCGCCTGGTTGAGGCTGCCCGGGTTGCTGGCGGGGCTGCTTGGGCTCGGGCTTCTTCAACAGTTTCGACAACCGCTTCTGCAATTCGTCCGTGTCGACAGTCCGCGGGTCGATCTTCAACACCTGCAGCGTCGGGACGGTGGGCAGCGCGGCGATTTCGAGTTCGTCGATCGTCTTGCCAATGTTCTCCAGCAAGGCCTCGGTGGCCGACACGATGACCGTGTTTGAGATGTCATCGACACCGATCGACAACAAGCCTTTGAAGCGGGCCCGGGCCTCCGGCTTCTTGCCGTCCGATTCCGATTCGCCGCCGAAGATGTACGTGCGCTCAATCGTCGTCCGCTGCTTGTTGTCCTTGCCCTGCTGCGGCGACTCGAGGGCCTTGTCGTTGGCGCTCAACAGGTCGCGGTAGACGTCTTTGATCGCGTCGGAAACGACCTTGGCCTTCGCGTACTTGAGGGTGAACACCTTCGTTCGTCGGACTGCGGCCGATTCGTTCGATTGCGGACGGTCGTAGAGATCGATCAATTCCTGAACCGTGCGAAGCTGCTCGGGGTCGGCGCCGACGACGAGGATCGTGTGCGTATCTTCATCCGAAATGAACTTGAGCGGCCGGCGCTTGGACAACCGCCGCCCTCCCTCATCCGACCGCGAATCGGAGGACGGGTAGCCGTACCACCACGACCGGGCGCGGTCGCGCCGTTCGGCGTCCTTGTCCTTCTCTTTGAAGAAGTCTTCCAAGTTCAGAACGATGCCGTAGGCCCAGGTCGTCGAGTTCTTCAATTGGAAGATTTTGTAGTCGCGCCGCGGCGGAGCGATTTCGGCGATGAGATCTTCCAGGTCGTCGAGTGCCTGCGTGTCGGTCGATTGAATGGTCAGGCGACCGTCGGGTCGGCGGTAGATCTGGATCGGGGCCGGTTCGAGCGGCCGTGCGGTTCCGGCTCGCGGCAGCCGGGGTGTGTCGAGGAGCTGCGGATCGGGTCGAGTGACACCGCGGCCGGGCTTCGCAGATCGACCAGGTGCACGGACGGCGACCCGGACGCCGTGCGAACGCGATCCAGGTTCGGCGCGAAGCGCGGTGGCCGTTCGATCGCCAGCGGAATCTGCGGACGGTCGGCGCTCGCCGCCTGACTTACGGATGACCGGAATCCACCCGACGCGTTCGTTTCGCGCGGCTGGCGGCTCGGCGGCGGTTCCGGATCGTCACCGGCGGGATCGGCGGCGGGGGTGTTCGGACGCGGCAGCGGCGCTTCGCGGAGCGGATTCGGGCGAACCGACGGCCAGGTGCGGCGCAGCCGGTCCAAAAGTTCCTGCTCCTCCTCGGGCGTGATGTCGATCACGCGGATCGTGTTTCGATTGCCGCCGGCCGGCGGGATTTCGCCCAGCTTGACCAGCAGGTTCTCGACTTCGGCCCGTTCGACTTCGTTGGCCCACAACAGCAGCCAGTTGTGCTGGACGTCGGCATCGACGCGGAACTTCCGCAGCTCGTCCTGATCGTCGTTGCGGCGGCCGCCGTAGCCGAACGGATCGTAGTCAAAAAAGTAGCCGCGTCGCTGGTTCTGTTTTTTCTCCCCCTGCCCCATCATGAATTCAATCGTGCCGGCGACGTAGTCGGCCTCGAGCTTGCGGAGCCGGATCACCTCGAATTGCCGGTCGGAGCCGTCGAGTTTTTCCACGAGGGTGCGGATCGTGACATGATCGGCCAGCGAGGCGTGGGCGATGATGGCCTTGTTCTTCTTGTCCGCCTCGAGGCGGGTCAGCGGGTCGAGGTTGCCGTTGTCGTTCAGCAGCTTGATGAGGGCTTCAGGATCGAGCGCGGCCAGACGATAGACCTGCATTCGGTTGACGTTTTTGAGCAATGAAGATTCGCGGGCGGATGGGACGTCGATTGTCTTCACAGCCTGCGCGATCACCGCCATCTTGTCCGGAGGCGCGTGCGCAAGAATGCTGTTTTCGCGCCGGTTCACGACGAGTTGCACCTTGACGTCTTCCTTGCGAGGCGGCTGCGGTCTGGCTCCGCCCTGCGCGGCCATCTGCTGCTCCATCATCATCTGCTGTTGCTGCATCGCCAGTTGCTGAGGCGACATTCCGCCGCCGCTCGGCGGCTTTTTCTCCACGCCGAGCAGCGATAGCAGCAGTTCATGCACTTCGGACGCCTTGGTGTGTTCCAGACGAAACTCGCGCACCAGCCGTTTCTGACCGTCGGGTGATTGCTCTTCGGTCAGCAACGTGTGGACCTCGCGGAGATTGACCACTGCGTCGATCGCTTCCAGCCGGTTGATCGCTTTGAGCGTGGACAGCTTTCCGTGCGGGCTCAGCATCGGCTTGAGTTCTTCAACAGCCGTCTCGGCCATCAGCCAGTCGAGCGGAAACGACACCTTGACGAATTCATGCGGGTCGCGTTTTGGGAGGTCTTCGGGCCGCACGCGGGGCACGAGACTCGGGTCGAGCTTCTTCAGGTTGACTACGTGCAGCACTTCGCCGTTGCGAAGCATCGTGAAGCCGCGGTCAAGCAGATGCCGGTTGATAACGTCGCGAGCTTCGTCCACCGTGTAACTGCGTTGCGTGCGCAGGTTCAGAAAATCACCGGGCACCTCCTGCCAATCGAGACTCAAGCCGGAGATTTCCGCCAGCCATTCCAGCACGCCCAGCCAGGGCTGACCTTGGAAGTTGAATTTCACTTTGCCATTGGCATCGGGCTGCAACTTGAGTTCGTCGCCATTGGGCGGGTTCGGCGGCTTGGTGGGTCGCGTCGTCGGCTTGGGTGATGAATCGGCGCCCTTGTCGTCGGGCTTTGCGTTGGGTTCACCCGGCTTCTTCGGCTTGTCGCCCCCGGGGGGCATCGGCTGGCCCGGCTGGGGCTGCCCGGCGGGTGCGTCGGGCGTCGAAGCCGGTGTCGCGACGGGTGCCGCCCCCGCGGGGGCCGACTGCACTTCGACCTTGCCATCGAACAGCCGGATTTTTTCTTGCGCGTTGGCAACCAGGCACCAGCCAAACAGCAACGCCGGCGAGAGAAACACCACGTGTACCGAGAACTTCATTTCACCCTCGTGAAGTGAGCGAGCATCCACGATCGAGGTTCACGATTCAAATTGAATCCGTCAATCGCCTTCAAGGCTAACGTTGCGAGTTGCCTTCGGCGTCACGACGCAATTACGACGCGAGACATTGTGTCTGAGTTCCTCCACACCCTGCAAGTCCAAACGAAGTTCTCCGCTGCCTGGCTCGAATTGGAGCGGCCGAGTCGCACGGGTGACGTGCCGGTGGCTGCGGCTCATCTGCCCTACCGAGAACATCGCCCCTCCGATACGATGCTGCCGACCGCCGAACCCGCCATTCTTCGCGGAGTTTCCGCCGATTTCTACCTGAGTTCAGGAGCACATATTCAATGTCCCTCTTCTTTGACCCTTCGAAGGTGAAACGCAAATTCAACAAGGTGGCCATTCTGTTTTCGGGAGGTCCCGCGCCCGCTGCCAACGCGGTGATTTCCACGGCGGCCGCCAGTTTTCTCCGTCACGACACGCAGGTGTTCGGAATTCGGCACGGCTACTCCAAACTGGAAAAGTACAGCCAGTCGAATCCGTTGTTGGAAAACTACGACTATTTTCCCCTGACTGAGACGACCTTGAAACGCACGCGGAACACCGGGGGAATCCTGATCGGCACGTCACGGGCCAACCCCGGCAAGGCGGTGTCGCATCCCGACCACCTCCGCGATCCGGAGCGAACGAAAAAGCTGCGAGCCGTTTACGATGCCTTGCGGTCGATCGGCGTCGAGGCCCTGATCTCCATTGGCGGGGACGACACCTTGAAGACGGCGAACAAATTCCAGTTGTTTCAGGATTACCTGCCGCCCGACCTGACGCGCATCCCGATTGTGCATCTGCCGAAGACAATCGATAACGATTATTTTGGGATCGACTTCACGTTTGGATACTTCACGGCGGTGGAGGTGCTGGCGAACGAGATCCGCAATCTGCTGGCTGACGCCGAGGCCAACGCCGCGTACTTCATCGTCGAGGCCATGGGGCGCAGCGCGGGCTGGCTGTCGTACGGAGCCGCGATCGCCGGCGAGGCCAGCCTAGTTCTGAGCGTGGAGGACATTCCGGATGACGAGCGTGCGATCCAGAAGACCGTCGTCGACGAAACCGGAGCGTATCTGGGGCGCTCGGAAATCCGGAACCCCGGCGAACGACTTGTCGATCATGTCATCATGAATCGCGAGCACTTTGTTCGGCGGATTGTGAACGCCATGTGCATCCGCGAGAGGCACGGAAGGCAATTCGGCGTGATCGTGATTGCCGAAGGGTTGGCCTCGCTGCTGCCGGCGGAGGACCTCGTGGGCGTCCGGCGCGACGAACACGGCCACATCAAGGTGTCGGACGTCGACCTGTATCGCAAGGTCGCAAAATGGGTCGGTGCCGAATACAAGAAGCAAACCGGAACGGAAAAGAAGATCACGCCGCTCCAACTCGGTTACGAAGCCCGCTGTGCGCGACCGCATGCCTTTGACGTGATCTTGGGCAGTCAGCTTGGCGTGGGAGCCTATCGCGCGCTGGTGGAAGAGGGATTGAGCGGCGTGATGGTTTCCGTCGAGGGGCAGATGAAGCTCAACTACGTTCCCTTCGACAAGCTGGTTCGGCAGTCCGACCTGGTGACCGAAGTGCGACACATCGTTTCCGGTTCCGACTTCCATCTGCTCGCCCGATTCCTCGAACACTATCCAGAGACCAAGTAAGTACCACCGGGATTGTGGAGCATCGTGTGCGTTGCCTCCGCAGTCGATGGACATGGATGTTCGTATCTCATGACCACGGAAGACATCACGACTCGCGACGCCGATTCGCCGCAACGGCATGGTCGCATGGCTGTCGCCTTGGCGGCTGTTGGCATCGTGTTGGCGTGCGGCGCCGCCGTTTTCGAGTTTGAGTTGAAGGATCGCCTGATCGCCAAACGCTGGGGCGTGGTGGAGGAGGGTGCGATCTACCGATCGGGTCAGCTTTCCCGCCATTTGATCAAGTCGCAACTTCAGCAGCATGGGATCCAGGTGGTGATCGACCTCACGGAAGAAGACCGTGCGGACGAAGATCAGCGAGCCGAACGCTGGACGATCGCGGAGTTGGGCATTGAGGCACACCGCTTTCCATTGACTGGCGATGGGACGGGCGACGTGCGCCGATACGCCGAGGCGGTGGCCGCGATGGTCACCGCCAAACGCGGCGGAAAACCGGTGCTCGTGCATTGCCACGCCGGAGCTCAACGCACGGGCGGCGTGGTGGCCGCCTACCGGTTGCTCGTGGAGCGCACACGCACGCCGGTCGAAGTGTCGGCGGAACTGGCACGGTTTGGGTGGCAACGCGGTCGCGACGACGTGCTGCTGGATTTCCTCAACGCGCATCTCGAAGAGCTCGCCGGGCTGCTTGTCGAGCGTGGCATCATCGACGACGTTCCGTCACCTCTGCCGCGGCTCGTGCGTTGACACACACCGCCGTTGTCAAGCGATCAGCGGATGAATTCGATCAGCGCTAGCGCACTGTCACGCGTCGAGCAACGACCGCCCGAGACACGAAAATTTTCTCGCTGGCATTCTGCTGGTAATCGGCGCATACTACGCGCCGCATTGCAACTGGCGGGCCGGAAACTCTCACCAAGGAGACGCAGATGACTCCCGAAATCAGTTCCCTGTCGCACACTTGTCCCGAATGCGAGGCGCTGGAGACGACTGCCGTTTCGCGTCGTCGCTTTGTACAAACATTGAGTGCCGGTGCGGCCGTGGTGGGCGCCGCGGCACTGCCTGCCGTGGTTCGCGCCGCGGACAAGGCATCCAAGGCAACGGTATCGGAAACGCTCGTCAAGAAGCTGCACGATTCGCTCACGCCGCAACAGAAGGAGGAAATCTGTTTTCCGTGGGACTACACGGACGATCGCGGCTTGTTGCGGACGCGCGTGTCAAACAACTGGAACATCACATCGGTTGAGGAATTCAATGTTGGCGGCAAGTTCTTTTCGAAGGATCAGCAAGACCTGATTCGCGAGATATTTCTGAGTCTCTACAATCCAGACTGGCATGAGCGACTGATGAAGCAACTTCGCGACGATGCGGGCGGCTACGGTCGCCAGCAGACGATCGCCCTGTTCGGGACACCCGGCAGCGGAAAGTTCGAGTTTGTGATGACCGGCCGGCACCTCACGATCAGGTGCGATGGGGGCAGCACGGAAAACACGGCGTTTGGTGGTCCGATTTTCTACGGACACGCGGCCGATGGTTTCAACGAGAAAGCCGACCATCCTGGCAACGTCTACTGGCATCAGGCGCTGAAGGCCAACGCGCTGTTCAAGATGCTCGATGGCAAGCAGCGCGAGCAGGCGCTGATTGAGAAGGCTCCGGCGGAGAGCCAGGTCGCGTTTCGAGGCCAGAGTGCAACGCTTCCCGGACTGCGGGTCAGCGAGCTCAGTTCGGATCAAAAAGCTCACGCCAATGAAGTTCTGAAAACGCTCCTCGAACCGTATCGGATGGCCGATCAGGAGGAGGCATTCAAGTGCCTCAAGATTCAGGGTGGCCTCGAACAGTGTCATCTGTCGTTCTACAAATCAGGAGATATTGGCAACGATGAGGTCTGGGACATCTGGCGCCTCGAAGGACCATCATTTGTCTGGCACTACCGCGGCTCCCCACACGTCCACGTGTGGGTGAACATTGGCAGCGACTCGTCCGTGAAGCTGAACGCCGCTGGTTAATACTTCCGTGCGAAGCGGGCCCTGCGCCCGGTCCCGCTTCAATTCTTCCCTGCGTTCGCCAGTGAATCGTCTTGATCACGTCCTGTGCTTGCGATGTCATTTCTACTCCGTATTTGTTTTCATCCTCACCGAGGAGTTCATACTTCATGGAATCACTCCTGAAGCTGCCGGGCGATGTGCCCCAAGTTTGTCACGAAGTCAACGCGGGCACGATTGACAATCCGCCGACAAAACCCTGGCTGAGTCGCCTGGCGATCAGCGAAATGACCACCATCCGCTGGTCGTTGCTTGACGATATCGTGCACTTGCGAGCGGAGGGTCTGGAGGCGATCGCTGTGTGGCGGCGCAAGACCTCCGAGTTTGGCGAGGAGAAAGCTGTCGAACTGATTCGCGACAGCGGATTGACGGTGGCGAGCGTTTCGTGTGCCGGCGGATTCACTGGTCATGGAGGTCACTCGTTCCGCGCGGCGCTCGACGACGGTCTGGAAGCATTGCGATTGGCGGGTGAATTGCAGGCGGGCTGCCTGGTCGTGGTGAGCGGAGCGCGAGCCGGCCACACGTGGCGACACGCCCGGCGCCTTCTTCGCGATGCACTCGTCGCGCTGGGAGACTTTGCCGCGCGGGTGAACGTTCCCATTGCGCTGCAGCCACGACATCCTCGCAGCGCTGGAGACTGGTCATTTCTGACGTCGCTCGATGCCACACTGGAGGTGTTGCAGGATTGCCAGCATCCGTTTGTCGGGCTGGCGTTTGATGTTTTTCACCTGTCCCACGAACGCGATCTTGCCGGGCGCGTCGCCGACGCGTTGCCTTGGATCAGGACCGTGCAGCTCAGTGATGCGTCCGCGTCCCCGCGTTCGGACCATGATCGGCTGCTGCCGGGCGAAGGCTGCCTGCCGCTGGCATCGATCGTGGAACAACTGGAGGCCGGCGGATACCAGGGTTGCTACAACTTCGAAGTGTGGTCCGAGGATATCTGGAATCAGGATTTCTCGCAGCTTGCGCGACGGTGCCGCGATTCGTTTCAGGAGTTGGTCGGCCAACGCCACCGGCGGCCGGTTGCCGCGGACTCGTGAACGTCATGTCGCAAGAATTCCTCACGCTGGATCAGCTCGCAGAGCGGTTGCACAGGGATCGCCGCGAATTGGAAAGGCTGGTCCAGCGGGGTCGCATTCCAGGACATCGCGTCGAAGGAGCTTGGAGGTTTCATCCCACGGAAGTCACGCAGTGGCTCGAGCAGGAATTGCGAAGCTACAGCGATGCGGAACTGGCCGTGGTCGAGGAATCGAACCGCTCGCCGGATGCCAGCGCGGACATTCCCGTCACAAGTCTCTTGCGGCCCGAGACGGTTCAAGTGCCGCTCGACGCGCGCACCAAGCGGTCAGTGCTGGAAAGCCTGATCGAGGTGGCCGGGCGCAGTTGGCAGGTGTGGGAGCCGGCACTGCTGCTGGAGGCCGTCCAACAACGAGAAGTGGTCATGTCGACGGCATTTGAAAATGGGGTGGCGATGCCGCACCCGCGCTCGCCGCTTCCGGCAGCGCTGGGCGAATCGGTGATCGCGTTTGGTCGGACTCTGTCCGGCATACCGTTCGGAGCTTCCAAGCGCGGCTTGTCCGATGTTTTTTTTCTGGTGCTCTGCCGCGACGCCCGCACTCACTTGCATGTGCTGGCGAGACTGGGCCGGATTCTGCAGTTGCCCGGGTTCCTTGACAAGCTGCGCGCGACCCCAGACAGCGAGTCGACCTACGCGGTCATCTGCGCCGCCGACCGACAGGTCGCCGGAGAGAGCGCCTGATCACGGTTTCGAGACTTTCAGCCGCATCGGGCCGGGACTCCCTGGTTGCGTGGTGTCTCGCATGTCTTCCACAGGTCGGACTGCATCTGGCGAAGTTCCTCGATCAACCGCTGGCCGTCTTCGGGTGTGAAGACCCAGGTGTCGCGAGCCGATTCAGAAGGGGTGGGCCGTGTCGCGGCGTCCTGGTTCCGGCCCGATGACGGGTCAAGGGACGCGAGTTAGTCGTTGAACGAGTCCTGCAGGCCGACCAGCAGGTCACCCTTGCGAAGCGTTAAAGGGGCGATTTGCTCTCCGCACGCCATCTGCTTCAGCGCCCGTTGGAAGCGCACGAGCGGTCCGGAAACCTTGTGCGTGACGACGAGAATGTCCCACAGGACGAGCGGAAGAATTGCCACGGCACAGACGATGATCGAGTAGTTCTCGAGCGTGAACTGTCGGAACAACTCGACAAACGATTGCGGTCTCTCGCCCGCCAGCAGCGCGCCTCGATACTGCAGGTGGCGGTACACGAACATGGCGTTCCAAAGGAACAGATGGTACGCAATCCAGTACAAAAGGACGTGTCGCAGGACCCGACCTTGCAGAAAGCCGTCCACGAAGATCTTCTTGCGTTTGAATGGCGCTGGTGTCTCTGACGTGCGAGTTGCGGTGGGAGCGGTCATGACGATTGCACCGAAAGTTGTTGAGTCACGTGCCAGCGAGCACTCAGGAGCGAAGTGACGTGAAGAGCTCGCGAACCATGTAGTCTAGGTCACAAACTGCGACCGTGCGGGCTCGTTGTGGCATTTTCACGACGTGTCGAGATCGGATCACAGTTTCGACAGGCGGCGATTGCAACCGCGGTGCTTGTCCGGGTCGCAGCGAGCGGAGTACCATTCGTAACGTATGGACCGTAACACAATCGACAACGGCGCGACCTCCGCAGTTGAAGGCTGTCCACCTCCACTGGCCTGGTGGGACGTGTTGCGGCAATTCCAGTCTGATGCCACGACGTGGACGTTGAATCGCGGCGCGTACCCGCTTCGAGGTCGGGCTTGGGGCGACGGCCCGCCGCTCTATTTTTTGAACGGGATCGGCGGCAACCTCGATCTGTTCGCGCTTACAATCTACCTGTTGCGCGATTCGTTCCGGTGCGTGATCTACGACTATCCCGGGAAGTCGCCCGATGATGCTCAACTGTCGGCGTTGCGGTTTGACGACTACGTCGCGGACCTGTTCGCGGTGGCGGACCATGTGGGTGATGCGCGGGTCCAGCTTTTCGGAACTTCTTTCGGCAGTCTGATCGCATTGGGTGCGATGCTGGCTCGGCCGGAACGCGTTGAGCGTGCGGTGCTGCAGGGAGCGTTCGCGAACCGACGTCTGTCCGTGGCGGAACGGCTGCTTGTCCGGATGTGTCGGTGGCACCCTGGCCGTTTACGGCATGTTCCCTTGCGAGCCTGGATTCATCGCCACAACCATCGCCGCTGGTTTCCGCCGTTCGATGAATCGCGGTGGCAGTTTTTTTTTGACGTTGCCGGCGACGTCCCCGTCGCGACGCTGGCCGCCCGCGCCGCGGTCGTACGCGACACCGACCTGCGGGCACGATTGTGCGACGTCCGGCAACCGGTGCTGCTCGTGCGCACAGAATCTGAGGCGGTGGTCCCCGAGGACTGTCATTCCGTTCTGGCAGAGCGCCTGCCGAATGCGAACGCCGAGGCGTTGCCTGGCAGCGGACATCTCCCCTACTTGACGCACCCGCATCGGCTCGTGAAACTCATTCGGTCGTTCCTGCCGGGAAACGCGGCATCGTGATTGTCTTGCCATGTCTGTTGAACTACCGGACCCGCTCGACGTGATTGCAGTCGGTGCTCATCCCGACGACGTGGAGATTGCGTGCGGCGGCACACTGGCGAAGCTCGTGCGGCAGGGTTACCGCGTCGGCATTGTCGATCTCACCGATGGCGAACCGACTCCGGGCAGTCCGGGACCGGAAACGCGGTTGGCCGAGGCGGCCGAAGCGGCGCAGACCCTGGGTGTCGCCGTCCGGCACACGCTCGACCTTCCCAATCGCCGGCTGTTCGATGGTTGCGAATCTCGCGTCGCGCTGGCAAAGGTGTTTCGACGCTACCGGCCAACCGTTGTGCTGGGAATGGCGGCGAAGACGCCGCTCGCTTCGCCGGATCACTGGCAGGCGGTGCAAATCACCGACGCCGCGGTGTTTTACTCACGGCTCAGCAAGTGGGACGCCGAGTTCGATGGGCTTCCTGTGCATACAATTCGTAAGCAGGTTTGGTATCCGTTGGGTTTTTCGTCGCTGCAACTCCCCCCCGCCGGCGGCCACTTCGTCGTGGATATCGCAGACACATTCGAGACAAAATTGCAGGCGATCCGGGCGTACAAGAGCCAGTTTCCGCCAACGAAAGATCGCCTGTTTCGCACAATGGAGGGGCAGAATCGATTCTACGGCGGAAGCGCTGGGTTCGAGTTGGGCGAACTCTTCCTCAGCCCGAGCACGCTGGGTGTCAAGGATTTGATGCGGACTGTATGCCCTGAATTGATCGACTAGCCGTGCTTCGTGTGAATGGCTGCGTGACCGTATTTTTTATCACTGACAACCAGCCACTGTCCGACAAATGGACGATGGCCCTCAGTTAGAGATTGCGAACCGTGCTCTCGTTTTTCTCCCGATTCTTCAAGCCTCCACCGGAACCGCCCTCGTCCGCGGAGGCACCTCCGCCTTCGCTGCCTGTGCTGCGTTGGGGTTTTGTGAGCATCACCGGAAACTTTCGCGAGAACAATGAAGATCGGTGTTTGATCGATTCTGAGGGACGTTTTTTTCTGGTGGCGGACGGAATGGGAGGCCAATCGGCTGGCGAAAAGGCCAGTGAGATGGCCGTCGAGTTGATTTCCGGAAAGCTCGGACAGTTGATCGACTTCGCGAACGACGACGAGAAACAGGTTTGCGAGGCGATCGACAAGGCGGTCGTCCATGCGAATGCCGAGATCATGGCACTCAGTTCGGTGAATTCCGACTACCACAACATGGGGACGACGATTGCCATGCTCGTCCGAGCCGGAAGATCGTTCTACGTCGCGGGGATCGGCGACAGCCGCGTGTATCAGCTCCGTGGCGACAGCTTGCAGCAACTGACAACGGATCATTCAATCACACAGGCTCTGCTCGAAGCAGGAACCATTACCAAGGACGAAGCCGGGAAACATCGGTATCGCAATGTGTTGTGGCGGTATCTGGGGAGCAAGGAAGCCAGCACCGGTGCCAAAGCCTTCAAACTCGCGTTTGAACCTGGCGACAAGTACGTCCTCTGCTCCGACGGGGTTAGCGACGGAGTCAATGAGGAATCGATTCGCACCATTCTGCATCAGCACTCCGATCCACAGGTGGCAGCCGGTGCGATCGTCGACGCGGCCCAAGCCGGCGGATCGAAGGACAACATCACCTGCGTGGCAGTTTTCGTGGGTTGATGCGAGGTCGCTTGGATTTCGAAGCGCTATCGACAATGGCAGGCTGGTCCGATCGTATCGATTGGGAGAACTGCGGCACTCTTGATGCTGGCAAACCGAAGCGATCGCCTGTCGTGGCCGGCAGCCATCCAAGTCGCCCTCCTCGCTGGGCATTGATTCCCGACAAAGACGCAGGATGTGGCGTAAGATAATCGCACTGGGTAAACTGTAACGCACCCTATGACACCCGCTGTGACCTCTTATAGCTATCAAGACTGAGGGGAATCCGATGCATCACTACGCTCGCATGTTGTTCAATTCTCTGGCGGTGAGCGGCCTGCTGGCCGGTTCGGCCGCGAGTCCACTCCACGCCCAGGGCACCACTGCGCAGCCGGCTCAGCCTGCCGCATCCCAGCCGGCACCGAAAACGCCATTCGAAACGCTAACCACCGGGGCGAAAAAAGTAGAGGGCATGTGGACCCTCTACCAGAAGGATCAGCAACTCTTACTCGAACTTAGCCCGTCGCAACTCAATCAGAACTACCTCGTTGTCATTTCCATCGCGAAGGGGATCAGTCGCGGACAGGTCTTGGGTGGGATGTCGTGGGGATTTGGCGATGACCCGATCTGGTCGTTCCAAAAGGTCGGCGAAAAGATTCACGTGTTGCGGCGCAACGTGCGGTTCAAGGCCGCGCCGGGCAGCCCCGAAGCGAGTGCTGTCAAACTGGCGTACAGCGACAGCGTGCTGTACGCGTTGCCGATCGCAGCGACCGGTCCCGGCGGCGGAATGTTGGTGGACGTGTCCCGCATCTTCATGAGCGACGATCAACAGATCGGCCGGTCGATCGGGATGGCGTTCGCGCCCGACCGCTCAACGTGGGCCAAGGTCAAGGCGTTTCCGGAGAACGTCGAACTTCAGGTCGCCGCCGTCTACGCGGGCAATGCGGAATTCGACACCGTCGTTGATCCGCGTGGCGTGCAGGTCAACGTGCACTACAGCATCAGCCAGCTTCCCAACAGTGGCTACCAGCCGCGCGCCGCGGACGATCGGATTGGATACTTCCTCACCGTGATCAAGGACTTCACGGACAAAAACGATTCGCAACATTTCGTGCGGTACATCAACCGCTGGCAGCTTGAGAAAAAGGACTCGTCGTTGAAGCTGTCTCCGCCGAAGAAACCGATCAAATTCTGGATCGAGAAGACGGTGCCGATCGGTCTGCGCAAGGCGGTTCGCGACGGCATCCTCGAATGGAACAAGGCGTATGAGAAGATCGGGTTTCTCGACGCCATCGAAGTGGAATACCAGACAGACAACGCGGATTGGGACCCGGAAGACATCCGGTACAACACGTTCCGCTGGATCACGGCCAACGCCGGTTTTGCGATGGGACCGTCGCGAGTCAACCCGCTGACCGGGCAAATCCTCGACGCCGATATCATCTTCGACGCCGATTTCATGACGCACTGGAAGCAGGAGTACGAAACGCTCACCCCGGCCGCCGCGGCGGAATTGATGGGTGGCCGCGAGAGGCCACTCGATCGCAAGGCGGGTGAGTTGTTCATGCAAGAGCAGACCAAAACACCGTTCCTGCTCCCGCACTCCGTGTGCACCTACGGTCATGGCATGTCCCAACAGTTGGGCTTTGCCTCGGCGGTCATGCTTGGCCGCGGTGAAATCTCTGCCAAGGGTGAACTGCCCGAAGCGTTTGTGAACCAGGCGCTGAAGGAAGTCGTCATGCACGAGGTCGGCCACACGCTCGGCTTGCGGCACAACTTCAAGGCCAGTTCGTGGAAGCCGCTGTCCGAGATCGACGATCCCGTGAAAGGTGCCACCGAAGGGACCGTCGCCAGCGTGATGGATTACTCGCCGACGAACATGGCACCCGCCGGCGTGAAGCAGGGTCTGTACTACACGAACACGATCGGCCCGTATGATTACTGGGCGATCGAGTACGGCTACAAACCGATCTCCGGCGACGAGAAGGCGGAACTGGGCAAAATTGCCTCGCGGTCGGCTGAACCCGGGCACGACTACGCCACGGATGAAGACACGCGTGGCACCATCGATGCCGATCCGCTGGTCAATCGGTTTGACATGGGCAAGGATCCGATCGAATTCGTGAAGCGTCAGCAGCAGATCGCGAAGAACCTCTGGCCAAAGGTCATCGAACGAGCCGTTGATTCCGGTGACGGGTATCAAAAAGCGCGGCAGGCATTCGGCATGTTGTTCAACGAGTACTGGCGACCAATGCAGTTCGTGGCCCGCTTCCCCGGTGGAATCTACATGCACCGCGATCACAAGGGAGACGCGAATGCCCGCACGCCGCACAAGCCCGTCGAACCCGCAAAGCAACGCGAAGCGATGAAGCTCATCGCCGAAGCCGCGTTCAATTTCAATTTCGACAACCTGCCACCCGACACATTCAATTTTCTGGCCATTTCGCGGTGGAGCCACTGGGGGGTACGTGACGCTCGGCGGCAGGATTATTCTCCGCACGATGTGGTCGCACTGGTGCAGGACCAAATTCTGTTCCAGGTCCTGTCGCCGACGACTTTGGTTCGCTTGCACGATTCGGAACTGAAAGTGCCGGCCGACGGCGACGCTTACACGATGGCCGAGCATCTGCGGCTGATCGTGGAATCGGTCTTCACCGAATGGCGAGACGCCCCCAAGGCGGGGAACTACAGCAATCGGAAGCCGTACATCAACAGCTTCCGCCGCAACCTGCAGCGCTCGGCCGTCAAGGAAGTCGCCGCGATCGTGCAGCTTCCGTTCGGCGACACTCCCGAGGATGCCCGGACACTCGCCCGGTTCCACCTCGGAGAACTCGACAAACAGATCGCGGCCCTGCTGACCGCGAAGGATGTCAACCTCGACGACTACACGAAGGCGCACCTCATGGATTGCCAGGAGCGCATTCAAAAAGTCCTCAAGGCCAGTCTGATCATCCAGACCATCAACTGAGCCGCGGAGACGGCCACGATTTCGCCACGGATGAAACACAGATGAAACACGAATAGGATTCGGCAGGTTGCCACCCGAATCCGTGTTCAATCAGTGTTTCATCCGTGGCTGTTTTCGTTTCAGTCCTGCGGCCGAAAAGTGGAGCGGTGTTGAGATGAAGCCCGCCATCCTCATCGTGACGACGCTGGTGCTGCAGGCCGTCTGGTGCGGTGGCTTTCCGCTCGGCGTGCCCGGTGAATGGACATGGTCTCGGCTCACGACACCCTCACCGCTCGTCTGGTCGCTGGTGCTCCCGATCGTCGTCGCCGCCATTTTCACCGGCTTTGTGTGGCTCGGAGCAAAACGCATCGACGGCGCGAGCCGATGGGAGACGGTCGCTTGGCTTGCGGGTTTGGTCGTCGCCGGCGTCGCGTGGTTGTTCACCGTGCAGGATGCCGCCCCGTCACCACATAACCTCTCCAAGGTCGCGTGGGTGCTCTACTATCCTGGCCCGTCGGGTTACTTCACCGAAGCGAAAGCGATGTCCCCCCTCGCCCCCGAAGGGGGAGAGGCCGCGGGGGTGAGGGGCGAGGCGGATGTAGGAATCGGCCACAAGGGCCGGGGCTATGGTACGGAACGCGGTTTCCTTCGCGACTACGAATCCAAAATGTCTCGCGGCGATGTGCTCCACATCGGCACGCATCCGCCGGGTCTGATCGTGGGGTATCGCGGGTTGATGCGACTCTGCGACGCATCGCCCGCGCTCGTGAACCTCCTTCATACGACGATGCTCGACTCGGTGCGAGAGATGTTGGACGTCATCGCCGAACAGGAGCAACTGCGATCACCGGCTCCTCTCCCCAACGGAGGAGAGGGGCTGGGGGTGAGGGGGCCGCCGCGCTCCAAGCCCCCCTTCACTCGACGCGACGCCGCCGTGTTGTGGCTCGCGGGCCTTGTCGTTCACTTTCTCGCCGCGCTCACGATCGTCCCGTTGTTCTGCCTCGTCCGTCGAACGCACTCGGCTCGTTCCGCGTGGCTGGCCGCATCCCTCTGGCCCACGGTTCCCGCGTTGGCCGTGTTCCTGCCCAAGTCGGACGCGATGTTGCCGTTCTTCGCGATCTCGTTCCTTGCTCTCTGGCAGTCGGCGTGGACAATCCATCCTCATTCAATCGAGAATCGAAAATCGAAAATCGAAAATGTCCTGTCGTTCCTTCTCGCCGGCTTCATCCTTTGGCTCGGCCTGTTCATCAGCCTCGGGATGCTGCCCGCCGTGTTTCTTGCCGCCGTGCTGACGATGTGGGAGGGTTGGCTCTGTCGACCAGAAGATCGCATCGAGCAACCGGCTCGTCGGCTGCTTGTCGCGCTCGCGTGTGCCGCTGTGGGTTTTTTGATCCCGATCGCCATGCTCTATTTTACGACCGGGATGAACCTGTTTGCGGTGTGGTCGTGGAACCTCCACAACCACTCGGGGTTTTACTCGCAATACTCGCGGACCTACTGGAAGTGGCTGCTCGTGAACCCGATCGAACTGACCATCGCGGCGGGCGTGCCGCTGGTCGTGCTCGCCATCACCGCGAACGGCGGATCGCGTGCCGAGTGGCGACGCCGCGCTTGCGGTCCAGTTTGGGCGTGCCTGACGACGTGGCTCGCACTCTGGCTCTCCGGCAAGAACATGGGCGAAGCCGCACGGCTGTGGATCATCATCATGCCGTGGTTCGTGTGGCTTGCCGCGCGCGCCTTCGACAATGAGGTCGAGTGTGCCGCGCACAGCAGGTCACACCAATCCGCTTTGACTCACCCTCCGCTCCTCTGGCTCGTCGTCTTGATCTTGCAATTCGTGGTCACGCTGAGCATCGTACTAAACGTCGGCGGCTTTGACGTGCCGGCCGTTCGCTGACACTTCGATTTGTTCGGATCGCGCTGCGTGAACCGGCCGCAGTTCATTTTCCAGTGGAGGGAATCATGCTCGTCTTGGCACGCAAGAAAAACGAATCCGTCGTCCTCGGCCCCCCGACCGGGGAAACTGCCGAGATCACCATCATTGAAATCTGCGGGGACAAAGTGCGCTTGGGAATTCAAGTGCCTCGCGAGTGGATGCTGCATCGCAGTGAAGTGTGGGCTGCCCTCAAGCAGCCTTCCGAGCCGCCACCAGGCGGAGCCAATTGATCGGTTGCTCGTCCTGACCGGCTTGACCGACTCAACAGCTTCCGACAACACTTCGGCACGATGCCAGCGAACAACGCGGACCTCCTCGAAGCACTGACCCAGCAGATCGGACGCGACCTGTGGGAGCGTTTGGAGCGTCGCGCGCCGTCGATCTTCGAACGGCAGTGGTGGGACGATCGCATCCTCGCCTGGGCGATGGCGGACGAATCGGTGAAGGTGCAGATGTTCCGCTTCATCGACGTGCTGCCGACGCTGCGCACGCGGGAAGCGATCACCCGGCACCTGCAGGAGTATTTCGAAGAGGTTAACGAGAAGTTGCCGCGGGCGGCCCGATTGGCCCTCGAAGTCAGCCAGCCGGACAGCGTGCTCGGCCGGGCGCTCGCCGTTGCCACGCGGCAGAATGCCCTGCGCATGGCGAGGCGGTTCATCGCAGGCACCGAACCGGCGGAGGTTCTGCAAACGGTGGCGAAGCTTCGCAAGCAGGGATTCGCCTTCACGCTCGACCTGCTGGGCGAAGCGATCACGAGCGAGGAGGAAGCTGACGCGTACCTCGCGGCGTATCAGCGGCTGATCGTGGAGTTGACTCCGCTCGTCGCAGGCTGGGCGGATGATCCGACTCTGGACCACGACGGGGGCGGAACGGTCCCGCGAGTCAACGTGTCACTCAAGCTGTCCGCGCTCTACAGCCAGTTCCATCCCGGCGATCCCGCGGGCACGACCGCCGGTGTCGCTTCGCGGCTGAGGCCGCTCCTCCGCTGTGCGCGATCACACGGCGCGTACCTGCACATCGACATGGAGCACTACGCCTTCAAGGACTTGACGCTGGCGATCTTTCGCGACGTGCTGCTGGAGGACGAGTTCCGCGACTTCGCTGACGTCGGCATCGTGATCCAGACCTACCTGCCCGACGCCGAGTCCGATCTGTGCGAATTGCGGACTTGGTCCGAACACCGCGGCACGCCCGTGTGGGTGCGCCTCGTGAAGGGGGCCTACTGGGATTACGAAACGGTCGTTGCCGCGTCGCGCGGCTGGCCAGTGCCGGTCTACCTGAGCAAGTGGCAGTCGGATGACAATTTCGAGCGGCAGACCGAATTCCTGATGCGGCATCACCGCTGGCTGCGCCCCGCCCTCGGCAGTCACAACTTGCGGAGCCTGTCGCATGGCCTCGCGTGCGCGAGACATTTCGGTGTCGCCTCCCCCGACTTTGAACTTCAGATGTTGTACGGCATGGGTGCCGACCAGGCCCGGCTGTTCGCCGAGCACGGCCACCGCGTCCGAATTTACACTCCGTTTGGCCAGCTCATCCCCGGCATGGCGTACCTCGTGCGGCGTCTGCTCGAGAATACGTCCAACGATTCCTTCCTCCGCTTCAGCTTTACCGAAAACGTCTCCGTCAAGGAGCTCCTCATGAAACCGACCGACCATGCAGCCAGCGCAGCGCAAGGCGAGCGGGGGGCGTCAGCCCCCCGAGTATCGAAGCCACCTCTGTTCACGACTCGGGGGGCTGACGCCCTCCGCTCTCCGGCGTTTGTGAACGAACCCCACACCGACTTCGCGCGCGAGTCGTCTCGACGCGCGATGCAACACGCGCTCGATGACGTCTCGCGCCGGCAGGGCGGGTCGCATGCGCTCGTGATTGGCGGCGAAGACGTTTCCACGGCGAAGGAAATCGTGTCGCTCAATCCGTCGCACGCGAAGCAGATCGTCGGGCGATCGGCATCGGCAGGCGTGGCTGAAGCGAACGAGGCAGTCGAAGCGGCGAAGCGTACGTTCAAAAACTGGTCGCGAGTCGCCCCCGCCGAGCGGGCGGATTGGATCGACCGCGCGGCAGCGAAGCTGCGCGAGCGGCGGTTCGAACTCGCGGCGTGGGAGGTCTTCGAGTGCGGCAAGCCGTGGGCCGAGGCGGACGCGGACGTCGCGGAAGCGATCGACTTTTGTGCGTACAATGCCGCCGAAATGCGTCGGCTGGCCGTGCCGCGCCAGTGCGATGTGCCCGGCGAGGAGAATTCGTATCTCTACCGCCCGCGCGGAGTCGCGGTCGTGATCGCTCCCTGGAATTTTCCGCTGGCGATCCTGACCGGCATGACGGCCGCCGCCGTTGTCACCGGCAACACGGTGGTGATGAAGCCAGCCGAGCAATCGCCGATCATCGCCGCCAAGCTGATGGAAGTATTCCGCGAGATCGACCTCCCCGACGGTGTGGTCAACTACCTGCCCGGTGTGGGCGAGGAGATTGGGCCGACGCTGGTGAATCATCCCGACGTGGCCGTCATCGCGTTCACCGGATCGCAGACGGTGGGACTCGCGATCAACCAGCAGGCGGCCGTTACCGGTGAGCGGCAACCCGCCGTGAAACGGGTCATCGCCGAAATGGGAGGCAAGAATGCGATCATCGTCGATGACGATGCGAATCTCGATGAGGCAGTCGTGGGCGTGATCCAGAGCGCGTACGGCTACGCCGGGCAAAAATGTTCGGCGTGCTCGCGGGTCATTGTGCAGGACGACGCGCACGATGAATTCGTTTCGCGGCTGATCAACGCCACGCGCAGCCTGCGAATCGGCCCCGCCGAGCATCCCGGCACGTTCGTCGGCCCGGTGATTGACGCCGAAGCCCGCGATCGCATTCGGCGGTACATCGAGATCGGCCGGCAAGAGGCGACGCTGGCGCTGGCGTATCCCGCGGCGGATATCGAAGCGGAGGGGTTCTACATCGGCCCGCACATTTTCACGAACGTGCGACCGGACGCGCGGATCGCTCAGGACGAGATTTTCGGACCGGTCCTGGCGGTGCTGCGAGCCAAATCGTTTGACGAAGCGTTGGAGATCGCGAACGGCACCCGGTACGCGCTCACCGGCGGAGTTTTTTCGCGCAGCCCGGGGCATCTGCGACAGGCACGTCAGGAATTCGCGGTCGGCAACCTGTACCTCAACCGCTCGATCACTGGAGCGCTTGTCGAGCGGCACCCGTTCGGCGGTTTCAAAATGTCCGGCATTGGATCAAAAGCCGGCGGCCCGGACTATCTGCTCCAATTCCTGATCCCGGTAAACATCACGGAGAACACGATGCGGAGAGGGTTCGCACCGCCGGAGGACCGCAAGTCATGACGGATGCGGCAACGTCGCGGCGGATTCCGTTCGGTCTCAAGCTGATCTACAGCGGCTTCGTCTGCGTGCTGGTGCCGGTGTACTGGCGAGACTACGGGCCGACGAATTTCTTGTACTTTTGTGACGTGGCCGTGTTCTTCGCCCTGGCGGCTGCTTGGACGGAGAGGCCGATTCTGGCGTCCATGCCTGCGGTGGGGATTCTGGCTCCGCAGGCGTTGTGGATGGTGGACTTTCTGGCCCGCGCTGCCGGTGTGTCGCTGACCGGGATGACGGACTACATGTTCGACGAGAAGATTCCGTTATTCACTCGCGGCCTGTCGTTCTTTCATTTCTGGTTGCCCATCCTGCTCGTGTGGCTGGTGTGGCGGATGCGGTACGACCGGCGAGCCTTCTTCGCCTGGACGGCAACAGCGTGGTCGTTGATGCTCGTGTGCTACTTCGTTGTGCCGCCGCCCCCGGCTCCGCCGGACAATCCGAACCTGCCGGTGAACATCAACTATGTGTTTGGCCTTGGCAGCGACAAGCCGCAGGAATGGATGCCGCCGCTGGCGTACCTTGGTGTGATGCTGGTCGGGCTGCCGGTGGCGATCTTCCTTCCGACGCACTTCTTGCTGGCCAGGTTGTTTGCGAACACGGAAGCAGCGGCTCGGCAGGAGTCTCGCCCTCCCGATGGCTGTACGGCCGTTTGATCGGCGAGCGGAGCCGCCTCCTACTGGGCGCTGTGGATGTCGGGGCGCAGCTTCTTCGCTTCGCGTAGGTAGACGTGAACGATCTCACACTGCGGGCGTTCGGTGTTGACCTGCAGGAGGACGCGCACGCAGCGGGGCAACCGTCCGGGAACGGCGATCTCCGAGGCGCACATCAGCGGCACCTGGTTCATGCCCAGTTCGCGTGCGGCCTCGGCGGGAAAGGTCGCGGTCAGGTCGGGCGTGGTCGTGAAGAAAATCGACGCGATGTCCTCGAAGCATTCCAATTTGTTCGCGCGGATGATCTCCTGCAACAGCTCGCGCGTGGCCGCGAGAATCGCATCGCGGGTGTCGGTATCGACACTCGTCGCGCCTCGGATGCCTCGCACGGCCATGTCGATTCTCCACGGTGGGAAGGGATTGTTCGCCTCGCGAACCCTTGTACCACACGGCTGCGCAAATCGAAAATCGAAATCCGAAATTCCCGCAGCGACTCCGGACTCCGCTTGCCCTTGAAGCCGATTTTCGTGTACAAGACGCCCCCATTTTGGACTTCGAAGTGCTCCGGAAAGGACGCCGCGGATGACGATCACATTGAGGGGGATTGCGGACCAGTTGGGCGGGCGGTTGCGCGGAGATGCCTGTCGGGAAATCAGCGGTGCCGCTGCGATCGACAAGGCTGGACCGGGTGATATCACCTTTGCCGGCGACGAGAAGAACCTGCGGTTGCTCAGATCGTGTCAGGCCGGAGCATGCCTGGTTGGAGAATCGCTGAGCGAACACGACCTGCTGGCAGACGTGCCGCTTCCGTTGGTGTTTGTCGCCGAACCACTCGACGCGTTTCTCTCGGTGCTCCGCAGCTTTCGCCCCGTACGGCAGCGACCGGACATTGGCATTTCTTCCTCCGCACACGTGGACCCGACGGCGAAGATCGGTGACGGGTGCAACGTGCATCCGGGCACGGTAGTCGGTGCGGAAGTCGAGATCGGTCCGCGCTGCGAGATCCATCCCGGCGTCTGCATTGGAGCCGGCTGCCGGATCGGAGCCGACTGCGAGATGCATCCTCACGTCGTGCTCTATCCCGATGTGGTTCTTGGAGACCGCGTCGTCATTCACGCCAACGCCGTGATCGGAGCCGATGGGTTTGGATACCGCTTGCGTCAGGGGCGGTTCGAGAAGGTTCCGCAACTTGGCTTCGTGCTCGTGGGAAATGACGTGGAAATCGGTGCGTGTACGACGATCGATCGCGGGATGATCGGTCCCACTGTCATTGGCGAGGGGACGAAGCTCGACAATCTGATCATGATCGGGCACAACTGCGAACTTGGTAGGCACAACATCTTTGCCTCGCAGGTGGGTCTCGCTGGATCGGTGACCACGGGAGACTATGTGACCTGTGCAGGGCAGGCGGGAATCAAAGACCACGTGCATCTCGGAACGGGTTGCACGTTGGGCTCAAAGGCGGGTGTCCACAACGACATCCCGGCGGGTGAGAGGCACATGGGAGTGCCATCGCGTCCAGCGCACGAGGCGTTTCAAATTCTGGCGGCGATGGTCAAGGGTCCCGAATTGCGGAAACAGGTGCGCCGATTGGAATCTCGCTTGGCGGACCTGGAGCAACTCGGCGAATTTCGAAAGGCAGGTTGATCCGCCACAGGCTCCGTTTGCGAGCCGCCGGACTTCCGAGGCGATTCAGGTGCGACGATGCAGGATCATGGACGATCAACATCGCGGATTCACATTTCGCCGAGAGCATCGGGCCGCGTGGGGCTCCTGGCCGGAAGCGGGTACTTCCCCATTGCCTTCGCGAAGACCGCTCGCGAACTCGGCCTGTCGGTATTCTGCGTCGGTGTGTGGGGCATGGCGTCGGACGAATTGGCACTGCACTGCGATGAATTCCATGTCGTTCCATTGGCGAAAATTGGACGCTGCATCCGCACGTTTCGCCGGGGCGAAGTGCAACAAATTGTGATGGCGGGAAAGATCGAAAAGGTCGTGCTTGTGCGCCCGTTCGCGTTCTGGCGACTACTGCCCGACTGGCGGGCACTGCACTTGTGGTTTCGGTATGCCGCTCGGGACAAAAAGGATGACACGCTGCTGCTGGCTGTCATCCGGGAGTTCGAGCGAGACAATCTGACATTTGCTTCAGCCCTCGATTATTGCCCGGAGTTGCTTGTGAAACACGGATTCATGACGCGCCGCAAGCCTAGCGCGGCGCAGTGGAAAGACATCCACTTCGGCTGGGACTTGGCGAAGGAAATGGGGCGCTTGGATATCGGTCAAAGCGTGATCGTCAAAGACACCGCCGTTCTGGCCGTCGAAGCGATCGAAGGGACCGACCAGTGCATTCGTCGCGCGGGCGAACTGAGCCGCGGCGGCTTTACTGTCGTCAAGGTTGCCAAGCCGCAGCAGGACATGCGGTTCGATGTGCCCACGATCGGCGTGCAGACGCTGCACACGATGAGTCAGAGTGGCGCCAAGGTCCTTGCCGTCGAAGCCGGCAAGACGATCGTCCTCGATCAGGACGAAGTTGTGCGACTGGCCGACAAGTTCGGCATCGCCATCGTGGCTTTGCACGCGGAAGAAATGCAACTGCGGCTCGCCGGATGACCGACGTCGCCACGTTCAGTCCACAGGAACCAACTGCACGTCGCTGTCGCTGTCCTGAGGCGCTGGGTCGGCGGGGGGATGCACCTCTAGCATTTCGGTTCGATCGTTCGGGTTGACCTGCCCCGCCGGAATATCCGACCCGATGTGGACCCGGAACTTCTCGCTTGCGAACGCCAGTTGATCGCCGGGCAACAAGGCTCCGCGCGTGATCTTCTGGTCGTTGACTTTCGTCCCATTCGTACTGGCCAGATCGCGCACGAACAGCAACCCGTCCGTCTTGACGATCACGCAATGGATTTTCGAAATGCTCTTGTGATCGATGCAAACGTCGCTGACTTCCCGCTGCCGCCCCACGACGGTGATGTCCTTGTCGAGCGTGATCGGCTTGCCGCCTTTCAGCGGAATGAGTTGGGCGAGCACGGCGCGTTCCCGATAGTCTGAAGCGTGAGGGCAGACGAGATGTGATCTACTTTGAGCCCTGACGGAACTTGTGTCAAGCGGCCTCTCCAATTCATCGACCGGTCGCTTGACGGTCGGCGACACCGCTGTTAGGTTCGGCGCCTTGCATTGCCGCGGCCGTTCGCAGTGACTTTCACGATGCGCCGGTCCCTGACGCGGGGAGGGCGCTTCAACCCGGCCGTATCACAGCCCGGCCATGTCCTCCCCCGGCATTCGCGATCAACTTAACCTAACCTTCCCGTCGAGAGGAATCAGTTTTCATGGCGACCAAACAATACGTTTACAAATTCGGTGGCGGAAAGGCGGATGGCGACGGCTCGATGAAGCCACTGCTCGGAGGCAAAGGCGCCAACCTTGCCGAGATGACTCGGATTGGACTTCCGGTACCGCCGGGGTTCACGATCACCACCGACGTATGCACCTATTTCTACGCAAACAAGCGGACCTATCCCAAAGAACTGACCGCCCAGATCAAGTCGGGCGTCGCCTACCTGGAGAAGATTCTCGGCAAGCAGTTTGGCGATTTGAACAAACCGTTGCTCGTGTCGGTCCGGTCGGGTGCCCGAGATTCCATGCCGGGCATGATGGACACGATCCTCAACCTGGGTTTGAACGATCAGACGGTCGAAGCGCTCAGCCGCCTTAGCAACAACCCCCGATTCGCGTGGGACTGTTATCGCCGCTTCGTTCAGATGTACGGCGACGTCGTGATGGGCGTGCAAAAGCGACCCGGCGAGGATCATGACCCGTTCGAGACGGTCATCGAGGGACTGAAAGCCGAACTGTTCCATGGCGAACCGCATGTCGAGGACACGCGGCTGGACACGGCTGGTCTGCAAGACTTGGTCAAACGGTTCAAGAAGCTCATCAAGGATCGCACCGGCAGCGAATTCCCGCAGGACCCGTGGCAGCAGTTGTGGGGGGCCGTCGGCGCGGTGTTCGGGTCGTGGATGAACGATCGGGCGATCGTCTACCGCCGCAAGTACAACATCCCGCACGAATGGGGGACCGCCGTCAACGTGCAAGCGATGGTGTATGGTAACACCGGCGACCGATCCGGTTCCGGAGTCGCCTTCACCCGCGATCCGGCAACCGGTGAGAAGGTTTTCTACGGCGAGTTCCTCACCAACGCGCAGGGCGAAGACGTGGTCGCAGGCATTCGCACGCCGCTACCCGTGGCGAAGCTCAACGAAGTCATGCCGCACGCGTTCCGCGAACTCGAAGGCATTCGCAAGACTCTTGAAAAGCACTTCCGAGACGTGCAGGACTTCGAATTCACGATCGAGGAAGGGAAGGTGTTCATGCTTCAGACCCGCAACGGGAAGCGGACGGGTCTGGCGGCGGTGCGGTTCGCGATCGAAATGGAAAAGGAAGGTCTGATCGATTGGAAAACGGCCATTCGTCGGGTCCCCGCCGATCAGCTCGATCAGGTGCTGGCCCCGGTGTTCGACCGGCAGGCGCTCAAAGAAGCCCGTTGCATCGCGAAGGGATTGCCGGCCGGGCCGGGGGCGGCTTCGGGCAAGATGTATTTCAACGCCGAACGGGCCGTCGAAGCGGCGGCCAAGGGTGAAAAGGTCCTGCTCGTGCGTGTCGAGACATCACCCGAAGACCTGCGAGGCATGATCGCGGCCGAAGGGATTCTGACGGCTCGCGGCGGCGTCAGTTCGCACGCGGCGCTCGTTGCTCGGCAGATGGGCAAGATCTGCGTTTGCGGCGCCAGTGCATTGCACGTCGATTACGAAACCCGCACGCTCGCGGTCGATGGCCAAATGTACATGGAAGGCGATTACGTTTCGATCAACGGCACGCTGGGCGAAGTCTATCCCGGCGAGATTAAGACCGCGGCCTCCGAAGTCGTGCAGGTGCTGGTGGAAGGTTCGCTGGACGGCAAGGAGAGCCGCACCTTCCAGAATTTCAAGAAGCTGATGGACTGGTGCGCGAAGGTCACGCAGCTCGACGTGCGCACCAACGCCGACACGCCCGAGCAAACCCGCAATGCCGTCGCGTTCGGAGCCGGCGGGATCGGCCTCTGCCGCACCGAGCACATGTTTTTCGAGGGCAATCGGATCGACGCCATGCGCGAGATGATCCTGGCTCGCACCACCGATGCTCGAAAAGCCGCGCTGGCCAAGCTGCTCCCGTACCAGCGCGACGACTTCGCCGGCATCTTCCGCGAACTCAAGGGACTGCCGGCGACCATTCGGTTTCTCGATCCGCCGCTGCATGAATTCCTGCCGCACGACACTGGTGCCCAGGCCGACCTCGCCGAAAAGCTCGGCGTGTCTGTCGAAGCCATCGAGCAGCGAGTCCACGAACTGCATGAATTCAACCCGATGCTCGGTTTCCGCGGCTGCCGCTTGGGAATTGGCTACCCGGAAATCTCCGAGATGCAGGCGCGCGCCGTGTTCGAGGCGGCTGCGCTCGTGCAGAAGGAGGGGATCAAGGTCCGCCCCGAGATTATGATCCCGCTGGTCGGCTTCAAGAAGGAACTGGATCTGCAGGTCGAGGTCGTGCATCGCGTGGCGAAGGAAGTGATGGCGGAGAAAGGCGTCAGGATCCACTACCTTGTCGGCACGATGATCGAAGTTCCGCGCGGAGCCGTCACCGCCGACGAAATCGCTCAGGCCGCCGAGTTCTTCAGCTTCGGCACCAACGACCTCACGCAGACGACTCTCGGCATGAGCCGCGACGATTCCGGTTCGTTCCTTCCGGGTTACCAGGAACAGGAGATCGTCAAGAAAAACCCGTTTGCTACCATCGACCAAACCGGCGTCGGCGAACTGATGAAGATCGCCGTGCAGAAGGGGCGTGGCACGCGAACGGACCTCAAGCTGGGAATCTGCGGAGAACACGGCGGCGATCCCGACTCGGTCAAATTCTGCCACCGAATCGGCCTGAACTACGTGAGCTGTTCGCCGTTTCGAGTCCCTGTGGCCCGATTGGCCGCAGCGCAGGCGGCACTTGAAGAGCAGGCTGCGACTCCCAAACCGGTCCGCAAGGCAGGCAAGCGACCGGCCAAGAAGCCAGCCAAACGCCGGTAAGCCGTAGGATGGCCGCCCTCGGCCGTCGGTTTTTCGAGGAACAGCGACGGGAAAACACGGGACGGCCGAGGGCGGCCATCCTACGAATCGCGTCACCGACTTCCGGCTGCGGTCGCTTCGTTCGCATCCAGCAACCCGTCGCGATTCGCATCCAGCCGGTCGAACTCCGCGCGCGGGCCGAGGAACTCGCGCGGGCTGACGTCGCCGTCGTGATTCCGATCCATGCGCCGGAACCATCCCGGACCGGACGATGCTGGCGGGCTGCGAGTCGGTTGCGGAGCCATTCCCCCCGCGAACACGGCCACGTTGCCCGCGGATGTCGCCGCCGCAGTCTCACTCGTCAACTCCAGCCGGATACGACGCGGGATCTCGCTGCCGGTAAGGGAACCGTCGCGATTCGCGTCCACCGTGTCAATCAATCCCGCCGCCGCACGCATCTCGCGAAGCGACAGACGTCCGTCGCGATCCTTGTCCAGCAGTTCGAAGAGCTGCTGGCCGTCATCGGTCACCTGCAGCGTGAGGCGTCGCGCCGCGGCTGCCTGCTGGCGTTGAAAATACACAGTCACCTCGTCACGCGAGACCTTGCCGTCGTCGTCGCGGTCGATCGAGGCGAACAGACTGTCATTCAACCCAACCCGGCGTGCCTCCTCCACGTCCACGTGGCCGTTGTTGTCCTGATCGAGGACACGGAATCGATTCTGGTCGACCTGTGGATTCGCGACGGCTTGTTCAACCACCGGCGCGATGCTGCGGATTTCCAGTTGCACGTCGCCGGCATCAACCAGCCACGGAGACCCGCTTCCGCCACGGAGGGCATAGCCCTGTCGAGCCGCATCGTCACGTCGGTCATCAGCGGGTACCAAGCCGCCACCGGTCCCCGGCGCCAGGTCGCACGAAAACTCCGCGTCCGGTGGCCTCATCGCGAACTGACCAAGCTCGCCGCGGTCGAGGATGCCGTTGGCATCCCTGTCGAGTTCCTTGCGGGCGGCGGCGGACAAGTGGATTTCGGCGGACTGCTCGTCGCTGACGGAGAGCGATCCGTCGCGGTTGGTGTCGTATCGCGAGATCAATCGCAGTGCGACTTCGTCCGCCGCTGGCGAGTCCGTGCGGACGACATGGATCAACTGATCGGCATTCGGAGGCGCGGCAACTCTGGCCGCGTCGACTGCGACGAACGCAAAACCGCTCTGCCCCGGAGTCACCTCGACGTTGGAGACGATTTCGTCGTCGTCGTAGTCCCGTTTGCGCAGCGATGCCTCGGCGGATCGCAGTTCGGCGGCGGACAGCCGCCCGTCGTGATCGGTATCCAGCAGCGCGAGCGTGGCGTTGCCAAGGCGCGAGCGGCCGTTGCCGAGCCGCGTGTTGAGCGGGCCGGCCGGCGAGAGTGCGTACGACTTGAGAAACGTCTCGCGCGACACGCGGCCTTCGGCGTCGGCGGCATTGAACAGCGGTGGCTCACGCCGCGCGACCACGCCACGGCCGGTGAGAATGACTCCACCTAGAATCGGTGCCTTGGCGGATTCGGACTTGCTCAGCACTCCGTCGCCGTCGCGGTCGAGTTCGGCGAAGATGGGAAGCATGAAATCCCGCCAGTGCTGGCGGAACGATTTGCCTCCGACGAGCACGTGCAGCCGCACGAAGATCGGCCGGGCGTCGCAGAGCACGATCAAATCCTGAACGTCATCCGTAGCGACCGACGTCACGGCCTTGTCCGGCACGGTCGAGGTTTCTGCACTGCGCCGTGTGCGCTGTTTTACCCCCTCTCCCTCCGGGAGAGGGGATTTGGATGCCGGCGTCGCCGCATCAGTCTTCTCGGTCGCCTCTTGTCCGAACAACGTCGGAGCCAGACCCACCACCATCATCGAGGCCAGTGCGAGTGATCTCATATCAGCACCTCTTCGATTGGTTTCGCATCCTTGTCCACGATACGGATCGGTCGGCCCACGTCGGACATGTTTTGTTTCAGGGGGTCGATGCCGAGGGCGCGGCACACGGTCGCCAGCAGATCGTGGACACTGACGGGTCGCTCGGCGACGGTCATGCCGTCGGGGCTGGTGCGGCCGATCACCCGGCCTCCGCGAATGCCGCCGCCGGCCAGCACGGTGGACCACGCCGCCGGGAAGTGATCGCGACCGTTGTTCGGATTGATTTTCGGCGTGCGGCCGAACTCGCCCATCCACACGATCGTTGTGTGATCGAGCAAGCCGTGCGAATTAAGATCGTCCAAGAGCGTGCTCCACGCGGGATCGAGCACCTCGGACAGACGCCGCACGCTGTCGAAGTTGTTGGCGTGTGTGTCCCACCCCGGCACCTGAGGCTGCGGGATGCCCGCCAGGGTCACCTCGACAAACGGCACGCCGCGCTCGATCAGCCGTCGAGCCATCAGGCAGCCCTGACCGAAGCGGTTCCTGCCGTACGCATCGCGCAGGTCGGCCGGTTCGTCATTCAGGTTGAAGGCCTGTGCGGCTTCGCTTCGCATCATTTTCACCGCCCGCTCGTACGCCGTGCGATGACTGACCGCCGCGGCCTGAGCGTGTTCGGCAAGGAACCCGCGTTCGAGCGTGTACCACAGGTCCCACCGCGCGTCAGCCGTGCGGCGACCGACACCCTCTGACAGCGCGAGGTCGTCCACGCGCAGCCCGTAGTCGGAACCCTGGCCTTGCGGTCCACGATCCCCCTGGCCGTCTCCAACGACCAGCGGCGCGAACTTCGGTCCGAGGAAGCCCGGGCCGTACGCCGATTGGTTGACGAATCGGTTCGGCGAGACGCTGACGAAATTCGGCAGCTCCGGTTCCTCGTCGCCGAGTTCCTTCGCGACCAGCGAACCGAGCGTGGGATGGCGGATCGGTCCCTGCGGCAGGTAGCCGGTGCGGCCGAGATACGTCGCCCGCCCGTGATCCCCTTCCCGCGTGCTCATCGAGCGGATGATCGCGAGGTGTTCCGCACGCTGCGCGAGCTTTGGCAGGTGCTCGGAGATGCGGATGCCGGGGACCGACGTGTCGATCTCTTTGAACGAGCCTCCGTTTTCGTGGCCGGGTTTCAGATCGAACGTGTCCATCTGACTCGGCCCGCCGTTCATCCACAGCAGGATGCAGGACCGCCGCCGAGCCGGGTTGACGGCCGCGTCCTCAGCCAGCGCCTGCAACCAGCCGGACCACGACGTCATCGCGACTCCGGCGGCGCAGAGCCGCAAGGCGTCACGTCGAGTCAGACCGAACGGCGGAAGCGACCGCATGAAACTGGATGGCTGGGTCATGACTGGTTCTCCTCAAGGGGAAAACAGTTGTCCCCCCTCACCGTGCCGGGACGAGGGGGGGTGAAAGTCAGTGGTTCAAAACAAATTCCGCACTGTTCAGCAAAGCCCAGAACACATCAGCCAGCGTGGCGTTTTCGCTTTCGGCGGTGTCCGCAAATCGCACGAACAACTCCATCGTGATCAGTTCGTCGCGCGTCGGCTTCCGGGACAGCGTAGCGAGGAACAGCGTTTCGATCTTGTCGGCGGTCGACAGGAACGGCGCTTCGCTGACCGCTTGCAGCGTGGCGCCGCGTTGCAACGTGGACGCGTCGGCCGTAAGGCGTCCGTTCATCATCGTGAGCGCTTGCAGGATTGATCCCTGATAGTCCGTGCGGCTGGGTCCCGTGTCGGAAAACTTGCTGAGGAACGCCGCCCGCGGCGTGCTGATGCGAACGATTTCTTCGCCGCGTCCGAAATAAAACTGTCCATCGAACCCGGTCGCCTGCACGAGGCTGTCATAGAGTTGTTCCGCAGTGAGGCTGCGGAGCGGCATGCGTGCGAAGTGCCGCGGATCGTCTTGGCTGGCGTGAGTCGTGCGGCTGGAAAGTTGGTACGCCCGCGTCGATGTGATCGCTCGGGCCAGAAACTTGAAATCGAAGCGGTGAGCCCGGAACTGCCGGGTCAACTCGTCCAACACATCGGGCTGGCTGGCCACGTTGGATTCGTCGAGGTCATCGACGGGATCGATCAGCCCGCGTCCGAAGAATTGCCACCAGACACGATTAACCGTCGCGCGGGCGAAGTACGGATTGCTTGCCGAGGTCATCCAGCGAGCCAGCGTGGCTCCCATAGATTCGTTCGGTTGCCAGTCGGGTTCGGTGCCGTCGAGCAGTTTCGGACTGACCATCGTGTCGGTCCCCGGAATCCGAATGCCGCGAGGATCGGCCCGACGTGCCAACTGATCTGCGAGATCGCCTCGCCCAGCGGTGTCGATCGAATTGAAAAACGCCGCGAAGGCCCAAAACTCCTCGCGCTTCCATTTCGCAAACGGATGGTTGTGGCACTGAGCACACTCGAGTTGCACGCCGAGGAACAGCCGCGACGTGCTGGCGGCGAGGTTTTCCGGTCGTCGTTCGTTGACCTGATAAAACGCACCCGGATTCGGTTCGGCATTCAGCGCGGCACCGCGAACCGTCGTGGCCGCGCCCGCGTAGGTCAGCAGGTCCGTGACCAGCCTGTCGTAGCCGGCACCGTCTTCCAGACGAAGTCGCAACCACGCCTCGAACTGCGGCGCGAGGAATTGAAGCTGCGGGTTGGCGACCGAACCGGGGAGCATCAGGTCGCGGAGCATGCGGCCAAAGTGCGCGGGAAACGTCGCTCGCTGCAAGAGCTGTTCGACCTGATTGCCGCGTTTCTGCGGATCGCGATCGTCGAGGAATTCGCGAACCTCGGCGACCGACGGGATGCGCCCCGTCAGGTCGAGAAACACGCGCCGCAGGAACTCGGCATCGTCCGCCGGCGGCGATGGCTCGACCTGTTCGGCAGTCCATGCGGCTTCGAGCAGCCGGTCGATCCGATGGGCCAGCGCCGCCGGATCGAGGACCTCATCCGTGGCCGGGGCGGCGGCGGTTGGCGGTTCCGCGGCCAGGCAACGTCCCGCTGGATGCCATTTCGCCATTGCTGCCGCGCTGGCCGCCAGCAGGATCACAACCACGACTCGCCCACACCGACGCAGCACCGAACGCATCGCTCGCATGGCAGGCCTCCCGACGGATGGCCACGGGGAAAGGACGTGGCGGCATTCTATCTCGCCCACGCTCGAACTCAAGACGGACGATGCCGACCTAACGATTCTGCCTTCCCTTGCGTCGCCTCACGATTTTTCCAGGCGGACGATGTTGAGAGTCGTCTTCACGACGACGTCGGGGTTGAGCGAGATGCCGTCGATACCCTGTTCGATCAGGGATTTCGCGAACTCGGGATAATCGCTGGGGGCCTAGCCGCAGATACCAATCTTCCGGTGTCTGGCTTTCGCGGCGCGGATGACTTGGGCGATCATCGACATCACCGCCGGGTTGCGCTCGTCGAAGATGTGGGCGACGATCTCCGAATCGCGGTCCACGCCGAGCACGAGCTGCTTGAGATCGTTCGAGCCGATCGAGAAGCCGTCGAACACGTCGGCGAATTCGTCCGCGAGGATCACGTTGATGGGGATCTCACACATCACGTAGATTTCGAGCCCGTTGTCGCCGCGCCTCAGCCCATGCTGCTCCATCTCAGCGACCACGCGGCGGCCCTCGTCAACCGTGCGGCAGAATGGGATCATCAGATTGAGGTTCGTCAGGCCCATTTCTTCGCGCACCTTCCGCATCGCCCGGCATTCCAGAGCAAACCCCGCTCGGTATCGCGGATCGTAGTACCGTGACCCGCCGCGGAAGCCGATCATCGGGTTCTCTTCGATCGGCTCGAACGGCCTGCCTCCAGTCAGGTTGGCATACTCATTGGACTTGAAGTCGCTGAGGCGGACGATCACGTCGCGCGGGTGAAAGGCCGCGGCGATCAAGGCAACTCCCTGCGCAAGGCGGTCCACGAAGAAGTCGGCTTTGTCGGCGTAACCGATCGTCAGGCGTTCGATCTCCGCCCTCACGGCCGTATCGGTCAGGCGGTCGAACTCCAGCAAGGCCAGCGGGTGGACCTTGATCGAACTGGTGATGATGAATTCCAGTCGCGTCAGCCCGACGCCGTCGTTCGGCAATTGCGACAGTCGCAACGCCTCGTCCGGGTTGCCGACATTCAGCATGATTTTCGTGCGCGGACACGGGATGGTGTCCAGGTCGATTTTCTCGACGTCGAACGAAAGCCGACCGTCATACACGAATCCCGTTTCGCCTTCGGCGCAAGACACAGTCACGACCTGACCGCTCTTCAGCACGTCGGTGGCGGTCTCGGTGCCGACGATCGCCGGCAGACCCGACTCGCGGCTGACGATGGCGGCGTGGCAGGTTCGGCCGCCGCGGTTGGTCACGATCGCCGCCGCTTTTTTCATCGTCGGTTCCCAATCGGGATCGGTCTTGTCGGTGACGAGCACGTCGCCCGGTTGCACGTCGGGCAGGTTCTGGACGCCTTGTACCACGCGCACGGGACCGGTCGCGATTTTTTCGCCGACACTGCGGCCGGAAGCGAGCACGCGACCGCGCTCGTGCAGGTGATGGATCTCCAACTGCTGAGTTCGGCGCTGCGACTGGACCGTCTCCGGCCGGGCCTGCAGGATGAACAGTTCACCGGTTCGACCGTCCTTTGCCCACTCCACGTCCATCGGTGTGAATCGGCCGCGCTGCTTCGTGTAGTGCTCCTCGATCAGGCAGGCCCACCGCGCCAGCGTCAAGATTTCATCGTCGGTGATCGCGAACCGCAGGCGATCGCCCAGCGGCACGGGTACGTTCTTCGTCATCCGTCCGCCGCCGACGTCGTACACGAGCTTGAATTCCTTGCTCCCCAGTTTCTTCTGCAGAATGGGGCGGAATCCCTGGCGCAGCGTGGGCTTGAACACGTAGAACTCGTCCGGGTTGATTGTGCCTTGCAAGACGTTTTCGCCCAGCCCGTACCCCGCGTTGATCAGCACGGTCTCACGGAACCCGGTCTCGGTGTCGATCGAAAACATCACACCCGACGCGGCGAGGTCCGACCGCACCATCTCCTGCACTCCGATCGACAACGCCACCTGAAAGTGATCAAACCCCTTGTCCACTCGGTACGAAATCGCCCGGTCCGTAAACAACGATGCGAGACAGCGCCGGCAGGTTTCCAGCAGCGCGGCGTCGCCCTGCACGTTGAGATACGTTTCCTGCTGGCCGGCAAAGCTCGCGTCGGGAAGGTCTTCGGCGGTGGCGCTGCTGCGCACGGCAACGTCGAGCGGTTCGCGATGCCCATCGCCCAGCGTGTGGTAGGCTGCGGCAATTCCCCGCCGCAGATCGGTCGGCAGTTCCGCGGCCACAATGGCATGGCGAATCTCCCGCCCGCGCTGTTGAAGCTGCCGCGTGTCGCGAGTGTTGAGGTCGGCGAGCAGCCGGCGAACCGTTTTGTCGAGGCCTGTCGATCGGAGGAAGTGCCAGTACGCCTCCGAAGTGGCCGCGAATCCGTTGGCCAATCGCACGCCCTGCGGTCGCAGTTCGCGATACATCTCCCCGAGCGAGGCGTTTTTTCCACCGACCAACGACACGTCCCCGATCTCGATCTCGGCAAACCAACGGATGAACCGGCTTCGCGGCGGCGAGCTGACAAGTGCGGACATTTGATGCCTTGGTGGATTGGAGTTCGTGTCGCGATGAACGTGTCGCTGGATCGGCGGTTGCCGACGTTGCGAACTCGCACGCTGCGCCCGATCGACTTGCAAGCCGAATGCCATCGCGGCAGTGCCCGGAATTCACATCGCCTCGACCAGAAGTCCGTGCGATGCGCGCGGGCTGGCCGCGCTTGGCGTGCGAGTCGGCACGCCAAGCGGTGCCGAAACGCACGCCGAGGCATCGCCGTCCAGACCTGACAACGGCACCGCAAAGTTCGACCAGGGCGAAAATCCAGACAGGAAAGGCAGGTAATTTGCACGGTTTCAACTGCCGGATCGGACCGCGCATTCAATGACCTCGCGACTTGAAGGGTTTTCAGCAGTCAGATTGGGTGGCATAATTGTGGACTCCAAGGAGGTGCGGTGTTGGGCGCCCAGCGGACCGGGGAAACGCAGTTTGTTTTCCAGAGAAGCCAGCATGATGACCAACGAGCCCGTGCTTACACTGAACACGATTTCAGATTTTGGGGAAAACCTGCCCGCGACCACGACTCGCGTTGAAGCGAGTTCGGATTCCGGTCCCGGAGAGCAGCCGACTCCTGTTGACCGCTGGGTCCTCCAGAAAGTCCTCGACTATCTGGGGCAGCCGCCGATTCGGATTGTGCTGTGGAACGGCGAGGAGTTCGGATCGACGCGAGAGACGCCGGTGGGGCGAATACTGATCCATAGCCGTGCCGCGTTGCGGCGTCTGCTGCTTCGGCCGCGGATCGAGTTTGGCGAGACGTTTCGCGACGGACTGCTGGAAGTGGACGGCAGCCTCACGCAGGTGCTGGTGGCAATGTTTCGGTCCGTCGTGAAGCGACCTCGCCGCGGCCTGCTTGGTCGCATTTTGAGTGTCGGTGCGGTGCGGCATCGGTCGCATTCGGTTCACGACTCACGAGACAACGTGCATCATCACTATGACATCGGCAACGATTTTTATTGGCTGTGGCTCGACGATCAGTTGCTGTACACGTGTGCCTATTATTCGCGTCCGGACATGACCTTGGAGCAGGCGCAGATCGCGAAGATGGACCACATTTGCCGAAAGCTGCAGCTTCAACCGGGTCAGCGAGTGGTCGAGGCGGGATGCGGCTGGGGTGCGTTGGCCTTGCACATGGCGAAGCATTTCGGCGTCCAGGTGCGCGCGTTCAATCTGTCACGCGAGCAGATCGCTTACGCGCGGGAGCGGGCCGGCGAGGAGGAACTGGACGACCGCCTCGAATTTGTGGAAGACGACTACCGCAACATCTCGGGTCAGTACGACGCGTTCGTTTCGGTGGGCATGCTCGAGCACGTGGGCTTGGCGAACTATGAGATGCTCGGCGACTTGATCTCGCGAGTGCTGACGCCGTCCGGGCGTGGCCTGATTCACACGATCGGCCGCAACGTGCCGCGGGCCCTCGATCCATGGATCGCCAAGCGCATCTTCCCCGGAGCGTATCCGCCGACGTTGCGGGAGATGATGGACATCTTCGAGCCGTCGGGCTTGTCCGTACTGGACGTCGAAAACCTGCGCCTGCACTACGCCCAAACGTTGTCTCACTGGCTGGAGCGTTACGAGCGCAACGCCGACGCAATCATCCGCATGTTCGACGCGGAGTTTTATCGCACGTGGAGGCTGTACCTTGCCGGTTCCGAGGCCACGTTCCTGATCGGTGACCTGCAACTCTTCCAGGTCGTGTTTGCCCGCGAGGCGGACAACAGCGTTCCGTGGACGCGCGAACACCAGTACGGCTAGCTCGAGGCCCAACTCATGTCGAGCAGCGATGTGTTGATCGTCGGCGGAGGCCCCGCGGGTTCGACATGTGCCTGGAAACTGAGGCAGGCCGGGCTCGATGTCGTCGTGCTGGACAAGTCCGCTTTCCCGCGCGACAAGGTCTGTGCGGGATGGATCACACCATCCGTCGTGGACGAGTTGAAGCTGGACCTCGACGAGTATCGAAGTGCAGCGACGCTCGCCCCTCACCCCCGGCCCCTCTCCCTCTGCGGGGGCGAAGGGAGCGGTCAAAGTCGGACATTGCAGCCGATCACACGATTTCTGACCGGGGTGATCGGCGGCGGCGAAGTGGAAACCAAATACGATCAACCGATGAGCTACGGCATCCGGCGGTGCGAGTTTGACCACTACCTGCTCACTCGGTCGGGTGCGCGATTGCAACTTGGCGAATCGCTTCGCAGCATGCGTCTTGAAAATGGCGAGTGGATCGTGAACGACACGTATCACGCACGGCTCGTGATCGGCGCCGGTGGCCACTTTTGCCCCGTCGCCCGATTCACGGCTCCCGATGCCGACGACGGTGCTCCGGTGGTGCTGGCGCAAGAGATCGAGTTTGAAATGAACGCGGCCCAGCGCGACGCCTGTCGCGTCGAACCCGATCGCCCCGAACTATTTTTCTGCCGCGACCTGTTGGGGTACGGTTGGGTGTTTCGCAAGGGCGACTACCTCAACATCGGACTCGGCCGGGAACGCGAGCCAAACCTGTCGGCTCACGTGACCGAGTTCTGCGAATTCCTGAAGCAGCGAGGGCGCGTGCCGAGCGACATCACCAGCCGATTCCATGGACACGCCTACCGACTCCTTCGTCCATCACCAAGACCGGTCCACCACGAACAACTCCTGCTGATCGGCGATGCCGCCGGGTTGGCGCACCCGCAAAGTGGCGAGGGCATTCGCCCAGCCATCGAATCGGGGCTGATGGCGGCGCAGGTGATCGTTGAAGCCCGCGGCGACTACCGGGGCGACCTGCAGGCCCGCCTCCGACCTCGATATGCCGAGCGATTTGGCGCCGATCGGCCACCGAGCCGCTGGGCCGACCGAATCCCGTTGCGGCTGAAGCAGACGCTGGCCGCCTTCCTCCTCACCACGCGTTGGTTCTCGCGCCACGTGCTGCTCGACCGTTGGTTCCTGCAACGCCAGCAAGCATCGCTGATGTGATACACTGCTCCGCATGCCCACGACACTTTCCGATCAGTTCCAGCAGCGGCTTGGCGGCGTCGACGCACGCAAGCCGGAGCACGTCACTGCGATCGTCGACAAACTGCTGATCGCCGCCCGCGACGCCGGAGCCAGCGACGTGCATTTGTTGCCCGATGCCGATGGCCTGCGGATGTCGTGGCGGTTGGATGGCGTGTTGCACGACGTGGTTTCATTTCCGAACGAGGTCAAAGCCAACATTGTCGCGCGGCTGAAAGTGCTGGCTGACTTGCTGACGTATCGGAGCGACGTGCCACAGGAGGGCCGAATCCGCACGCCAGTGTCCGACGCCACCGATTCGAAGTTCGAAATGCGGGTCAGCACGTTTCCGTCGTTGTTCGGCGAGAAGGCGGTCGTGCGTTTGTTCGCCGGGACCGGGAGGCTGTCGCGAGTCTCCGACCTCGGACTGCCCGCGGACATCGTGTCCGAACTGCCGCGGATGCTGGTCGAAACGAGCGGCCTCTTGATCGTGAGCGGCCCTGCGGGGAGCGGCAAGACGACGACATTGTATGCCTGCCTGCGGGAGTTGGTGGAGGGTGGAGGGCGAACGGTGGATGGTGAAACGACAGCAGCCCAAGCGGCACCATCCACCATCCACCTTCCTGCCTCCACCGTTGCTCGGCGCAGTGTCGTCACGCTCGAAGACCCGGTGGAAGCGGTCGTTCCCGGAGCGGCGCAATGCCCGATCAACGTCGCCGCCGGCTTCGATTTCGCGACCGGACTGCGATCGCTGATGCGGCAGGATCCCGAAGTCATTTTGGTGGGCGAGGTGCGTGACCGCGTGACGGCCGAGACGGTTTTCCAGGCGTCGTTGACCGGGCATCTGGTGCTCACCACGTTCCACACCGGTTCGGCGGCGGAGACTATTACGCGGCTGTTCGACATTGGAATCGAACCGTTTCAGATTCGCAGCGGCCTGCGCGGCGTGCTGTGCCAGCGGCTGGTGCGACGGTTGTGCGCGTGCTCGGTTGCGACCGTCGCTCCAGCGGCGCGCCTTGGGCTGGACGTCTCGGAGGTTCGCGAACCGGTCGGCTGCGAGGCGTGTCGCGGAACCGGCTACCGTGGTCGCGCTGTTCTGGTCGAATTGCTGCAGCCTGACCAGAACGATCTCGGACAGTCGATCCTGTCGCGCAACCACACGTCCGAAATCGAACGGCTGGCGGTCGCGGCGGGGATGGTCTCGTTCGCACGTCGGGCGCACGACGCCGTCGCAACGGGCATCACCAGCCCGGCGGAAATTCGGCGGACGTTTGGTTTCCGAGGCGTGTGAACAATCGCCCCTCACCCCCAGCCCCTCTCCCCTTTCGGGGGCGAGGGGAGGGAAGGACCCTCGGTTGCAGTTTGCGCTCCGACACTGGATGATGTGCCTGCCGGTCTCCCATCCAGAATCTGAAATCCCCAATCCGAAATGCCGCCCTGCCCCCGCCCGGTCACGCTGGACGACCTGATCGTGCTCAACGACGAAATCGCGTCGCTGGTGCGCTGTGGCGTGCCGCTGGAGTTGGGTCTGGTGGGGCTGGGGTCCACGCTGACCGGCCGGTTGGGGCGGCTGACCGCTCGGCTGGCAAGCCATCTTCAAAAAGGAGCCTCGTTGCCGGAAGCGCTGTCGGCGGAAAGCAAGGCCATCACGGCCGTGTACCGCGCGGTCGTCGAAGCGGGTCTGCGCAGCGGGCGGCTCGCCGAGGCTCTCGCGTCGTTCGGCGGACTCGCTCGGTCGGTGCACGACCTGCGGCACCAGATCAGCCTCGCGCTGTTTTACCCCACGCTCATTCTGCTGTTTGGCTACGCGTTGTTCGTCGGATTCATCCTGCGCATCCTGCCGGTGTTGGAGGACACCTACGAGATGATGCAATTGCAAACAGGCCGGTGGCTGTCGTGGTTTCAACCGCTGCGCGACACCGTTGACTGGTGGGGTCCGGCCGTGCCGGTGGCTTTGTTGCTGATCGTGATCTGGTGGCGAATGACCAGCCGCGTTGCGCTGACGGCGAGTGCACAATCGTGGTGGTTATCGCTGGCGATCCTGCCGTGGCGGTGGTTTCCGGGGGTCTCGCGCATCCTCGACAATTTTCATCGCGCCAGCTTCGCGCACATCCTGCGAGTCCTGATCGAACAGCAAGTGCCGCTGCCGGACGCGCTGCAACTGGCGGGTGAAGCGACCGGTAACTCGCGGCTGTCGCAAGCGTCTCGACATCTGGCCGACAGCGTCCGCGCCGGGCGATCGTTGTCCGACGCGCTGGCCGAACCGGTCGCGCGGCGGAATCTACCGTCGTTCCTGCGCTGGATGCTAAGCGTGGGGGGACGGCAGGCGACTCTCGATGCGAGCCTGAACCAATTGACGGAAGTCTACCGCCGGCGAGCGCTGTTCCAGGCGGAGTGGGTGCGGATCGTGTTGCCGGTGACGGCGTTGATCGTGGTCGGCGGCAGCGTGGTCCTGGCGTACGCGCTCACGCTGTTCGTGCCGCTCACGCAAATGCTCGCGGACTTGGGGACGGAGTGAGTTGAGAGTTGAGAGTTGAGGGTCGAGGGCAGCGGTGAAAGGTTGAGGGTGGTTAGGACTGGCGCAGAAATAAGTGGGGCACGATTTCATCGTGCCGAGCACGTTGGAAACGTGCTCCACGTCCAGGACACGACAGTTGTTGCTGCGCTGGCTCCGGGTTAAACGAGCACGAAGACCGCGGACGAACGCATGGCATCCGAAGAACTTCACGAAGCAGCGGGACAGGTGGCGGCTCTCGCTCAGGCGGGGTTGCCGCTGGCGTCCGGATTGCGGGCGCTCGCCGAGGAGGTTCCGTCGGGGCGCGTTCGCCGGGCGCTGCACGCGCTCAGCGGGCGGCTCGAAGCAGGTGCATCGCTGGACACGGTCCTGGCCCAGGCCCCACGTTGGGTGCCGGCACCGCTGCGAGCGCTGCTGACCGCCGCGGTCGGGTCGGGCAACCTGGGTCTGCTGCTGGACCGCTACCTGACGCTCTCGCGTGTCAACCGCGATCTGCGTCGCCGGCTGTGGCTGACGCTGGCCTACCCCGTGGTGCTGATCGGCGCGGCCTTGGGCGTCGTGGCATTTTTCGTGCTGTGGCTGGTGCCGCAATTCAAGGACATCTTCGAAGGGTTCGGTGTCGAGTTGCCGGTTGTGACCACGTCGCTGCTGCTGGCGTCGGACTTCGTGCTTGAACACGGGCTGGCGATTTCGTTGGGGATGCTGTTTGTCGTGGGGTTGCTGGTGATCGGCGTGCCGTTGCTCGTCGGACGAGCCAACCTGCGCCGAGTGTCGCACGTCATTCCGCTTCTAGGATCGATGCTGCAGTTTTCCGGTCTGGCCGCGTTCTGTCACTTCCTCGCGTTGCTGCTGGAGGCGCGAGTGCGGCTGCCCGAGGCGCTGCGTTTGTCGGGTGCGTCGTGTGGCGATTCCAGTCTGAAGGACCATGCGTGGTCGCTGGCCAAGGGTGTGGAAGAAGGCTTGTCGCTGGTCGATGCCACGTTCGGCCTGCCGCATTTCCCGCAGACCCTGATGCACGTTTTCCGCTGGCAGACGCGCGGCGACGCCTTCGCCGACATTCTGCGAGCCAACGCGGAAGTGTACGAGGCACGCGCCAAAACCCAGTCCGGGATGCTGGCGGGAATCATCGAACCGTTCGTGCTGATCGGAATTGCCGTGGTGGTCGGCGGCGTCGTGATCGCCATGTTCATGCCGCTGATCAAGCTGTTGAATGAGTTGTCGTAGGAGTTCGCCGGAAGTGCGCCCAAGGCGACACGGAGCTTCGGACATGACGCTGACGGAATCACCGCCCAAATCCTGGCCGGGACTGCATCGCCGAGTCCAGGAGGTCTATCTGCTCTGGATGTTGACTGTCGCGACGGAGCAATCGCTCCCGCTACCGGCCGAAGTGGATGCCTTCGCCGACACAACGAGCGAACCGCGGCGAGGCCAATGTGCTCTACTTGCCGAAATGCTGCGGAATGGCACGTCGCTCCCGAAGGCCCTCGCCATCATTCCCGGATTGGTGCCGAAAACGACTGTCACCGCGCTCCACCTCGGCGACCAAGCCGGGCAGATTCCGCGTGCCCTCCGTCACGAAGCGGTCCGTCTGACGAGCGACCTGCAGCGGCAGACCGTCTTGCAAGTGCTCGCTGGAGCGTTGGTCTACGGGTGGAGCCTGTTTCTCGTCGGCAGCATGATTGTGGGGTTTCTGATGTACTGGATCGTGCCGAAGATCGGCGCGATCTTCGAGGGCTTTGAAGTGGAACTGCCGACGATCACGCGCTGGCTCATCCGGGGTTACGAGGCGGCGTTCCAGCATTTTTACCTGACTTTTCCTTTGGTGTTGCTGGCACTATTGCTGGCAATGTGCGTTCAGAATCTTGCCAATCGAGGGCAGGTCTTCGGCTGGGATCTAAGAAACTTTCCGCTGGTCGGCTGGCTGACCAGGCTCGAAACGCCGCTCTTGCTGCGGAGTCTGTCGTGGATCGTCGCCAGCGGCCAGCCACTCCATGTGAGCCTGCGCGTGCTGGAACAACAGCACCATCGAGCGAGCATCCGGGCGAAGCTCGGGCGGGTACGGCACGCCATTGAGGTCGGCACAGACTGCTGGGGCGCGCTGCTCCGCCAATGGTTTCTGCTTCCGGCCGAAGTCGCCTTGCTGCAGACGGCCGAGCGAATGGGGAATCTGTCGTGGGTCCTGAATGAACTCTCAGAAGCGATTGAACGCCGCCTGCAACGTCGAGCTTTCTACATTACTCAACTTATCGAGCCGGTGTTTACTCTGCTTTCAGGAATCATCGTGTGTTTCATTTGCCTTGGCTTTTTCATGCCGCTGATCAAGCTGTTCAATGAGTTGTCCTGAGGACCTCGACGCTGGGGAAGTGGGGAGCCTGAAGATGCCGGTTGCGGAATCCTTGCTGATCGGTGTGCTGGTGGCGTTCGTCTTGCTCCTGGTGGGAGGCGGACTGATCGCGACCGCGTATCTGATTCGCACATACCATGTGACTCACCGCCCGCTGGCGTATCGACCCGTGTTGCTGGGCATTGGACTGGCGCTGTTCGCCACGGGGCCGTTGTCCTACCTGTGCGCGCTGACATCGCTGCTGTTCTTCGATTCGCCAACCGACGACGACGTGACGACCTTCGTGTTGTGGGGGCTGCTCGCATTACTATTCGGCGGACTGAGCATGCTGTTCTTCGCGATCTGCGCGATCGGGCGGCATCCGCGAAGCGACGTGCAGGAGCAGCGTTTGCAACGTTGCCTCCGGGTGATGCAGGTCATCGGCTGGGTGATCGTCGCGCTGACGGCAGGCACCGTCGGACTGGCGTTCATCCTGCCGCCAGTCCTCGTCGGTTTTGTCGTGGTCTACGTGTGGGGAAACCACCGCCGCGCGCAGCAGGCCAATCTGCTGTGGATGCTTGCCATCGCCACGGACAAGTCCATCCCGCTGCCCGCCGAAGTGGATGCCTTTGCCGCCACGACCTGGGGCATGCGCCGCAATCGATTGCTGCTGCTTGCCGACATGCTGCGGAGCGGCACGCCACTGCCGAATTGCCTGGAAGCCATTTCCGGCTTGGTTCCGAAATCGTCGGTGCCGTCGATCCACCTGGGCGCCGCGGTTGGCCAGGTCTCGCAGGCACTTCGCGACGCCGCCGTTCGTCAGACCAGCGACCTGCAAGGCTCGGCCATTTTCCGCACAGTCTCGTACACGAGTTTCTATCTTTGGGCGTTGCTGACGACGATCACCGGCATCGTCGGGTTTCTGATGTATTTTATCGTCCCGAAAGTCAAGGCCATCTTCCAGGGGTTCGACATGGAAATGCCGGCCATGACTCAGGAGTTAATCCGGCGATCCGATCTGGCCGTGGAGCATTTCTATCTGACGCTCCCCGCGCTGTCGCTTCCGTTTTTCCTGCTGATTGTCGAGTGCCTGGGACACGTTGTCGGCTGGGATTCGCTGGACGTGCCGCTCTTTGGCTGGTTGTCGCGGATCGAGACGCCGTTGCTTTTGCGAGGCCTGTCGCGCGTCGTCGCGGCCGGCCGGCCACTTTCCGAGGGGCTGCGCGTGCTGAGCGAACATCATCACCGACACGGTATTCGTGCGAAGGCCGAACGGATCAGGTATTTTGTCGAGCAGGGTCGTGACTGTTGGGACCTGCTGCATCAGGAGCGGTTGCTGTTCCGCTCCGAAACCGTTTTGCTCCGCACGGCCGAAGTAGTCGGCAATCTCCCCTGGGTGCTGAATGAACTCGCCGACGTGATCGAACGCCGGACTCGACGACGCACGCTATACGCGGCTCAACTTGTCCAGCCGGCCGTTGTGGTGTTGCTGGGTTTCGTTGTCGGTTCCATTTGTGTTGGATTTTTTTTGCCACTGATCAAGGTGATCAATGATCTGTCGTGAGCCTACCAGGCGCCTTCGGCGGAGTCGCGGTTACAGTCTGATGGAAGTCACGGCGGCCGCCAGTTTGCTGGCCGTTGTGATGCTGATCGCCGTGCCATCGTTGAGGTGGGTCGCCGCCGGACGGCGGGACGCGGCCGATCGGCAACTGGCCACGCAGGAAATTGCCAACGTGCTGGAGCGCGTGACGGCTCGCCCGTGGAGCGACCTCACCCCGGATGCCGTCGCGAGCGAGGAATTGTCGGCTGAGGCGCGGGCGCGCCTGCCGGCTTTCGAGTTGCACGTCGCCGTGACGACGATTTCGGACAAGCCTCGTGCGAAGCGTGTGACCGTCGAACTCCGCTGGAACGACACCGCCGGCCGACCGATGGCTCCCGTGCGTCTGTCCGCATGGCGGTACGAGCGCGAAGGGGGTACACAATGATCAAAGCGACGTGTGTTGTTGCCTGTACGCGAGGTAAACCTGCTCTCGAAACTCCCCTCTCCCCCTTGGGGAGAGGGGTTGGTGGTGAGGGGCTGTCCGATCACTTGGACCACCCCTCGTCCGCGACTCTTCTCCCCCAAGGGAACACGGGAATGCGACAATCTCTTCGACCGCGCGGCGGCTTCACGCTGACGGAACTGCTGGTGGTGATCGCCACGGCGACGGTGCTGATGAGTGCCGCGGTGACCACGCTCACGTTGCTCATGCGAGCCCAGCAGGCGGGGACGGCCGGCATGTCGTCGAGTCTGTCATTATCGCGACTCGCGGCCGACTTCCGCCGCGATGTGCGTGCGGCCTCCGCGGCAGAGACGACTCCCGGCGCGAATGGTCAGCCGAACGAGATTCTCTTGTCACTTGCGGTCGATCGCCGCGTGGTTTATCGACTTGACAATACGACGATCGTCCGCCGCGAAACTTCGTCGACAGGCGACGATACCATCCGCAACGAGGCCTACGCGATTGATGCCCGTTCGGTGCGGTTCGATCCTCCTGCCGCTGCGTCCGGCCACTCGGTGACAATGCACGTGACGGCCGGTCTTCACGACCAGTCTCCCACTCGCGGTCGTTCCGTCACCGCCTCGCCGCGTACGTTTCAGTTCGAAGCCACGCTCGGTTCCGACTCGAGATTCGAGCGGTAGGCCGAATCCTGTCGTAGCTGAATTCGCAGTAATTCAGGGGAATGACCGCCACCCATGCTGAACACTTGCGAATTCAACGACGCGAGCGGCTCCGTCGTCGGTCACGTCAGATTCGGTCCAGCGCGTCCAGCCAGCGAGCCATCTCGTCCGCGTAGTTCTCAGGGTACTCCGTTTTGCCATCCTCGATCGTGCGCACCGTGACCGGGTATTTCATCCCCTGGAGACCCGTGGCGGTGTTCGTGGTGAGCTTGTGCTGGGCGTCGTTCGCGAAGCTGTACAACAGGAATTGCAAGCGGTGTTCGGGTTCGTTGTCGGGAGGCGGCACCATCAGCGGCGTTTGCACGACGCACACGCCGCGGAACAGGTCGCGTTCCTTGAAGGCCAACTGGTACGCGAACGGTCCGCCGGTGGTCATGCTGTGCAGAATGACGCGGCCTTTGTCGATCGAGTAGCGCTGGAGCATCAAATCGACTGCGTCCTTCACAAACTCCGATTCATCCACGTTCCACGCCAGCGGCTGCTTGGCCTTGGGAGCCATCAGGATGACTCCTTTTTCGTCGCACAGCGGACGCCAGTTCTTGATGATGTCGGCTTCCATCGTGTCGCGACTCGGGTGAATCCACACTACGAGCGCATACCGATGGTCGGGGTGGTAATCGTCGGGAACGTAGGCCCAGAACTTGTGTTCGTGAGCCGGCATGTCTTCTTCGAATTTGCCCGTCTTCGGAGCCATCGCCCCCGCGGCCGGTGCCGCACCGGGTGGGATGGCGACGGCTCGCAGGTCGTCGGCGATCACGTCGGGGATCGAGGTCAGCGTGACTTCGACATCGCGGTTTGCAGTGCCGCGGCGCACGGACAGCTTTACCTTGTCCCCCGGTCGCTGGCGGCTGATTTGATCGAGGAGCGTCGTGGCATTCGTGGCGTCGCGGGCTTGGCAGCGAACGATGACATCACCGCGTTCGATCGCCGCTTGCTTTGCCGGACTGTCGGCGAAAACGTATCGCACAGTGACGCCGGTCACCGCCGGAGCCGACACGGCCTCGCGAGACGGCAGGATGCCGAGATACGCCGATTCGTACGGGACAAGCTTGTCGGTGAGCGTGATCTCGCGCGACAACTCCTCGTCGCCGCGCTTGACCTTCACGACGATCGTGTCGCCCGCGTACTTGTTCCCCAGCGCGTGCAGCACCTGCGCCTGCCGCACGATCTTCCGACCGTCGATCTCGACGATCTGGTCGCCGGATTGCAGCTTCGCTTCGTAGGCCGGCGATCCGTATCGCACGCGGTCGATGGTCGGCTGCCCTTCGTAAATGTCGCGGCCTTTCGCCGTGATTCCCATCAGGCCGGGGAACAGGTCTTTCCCCTGCTTCAGCCTCGGCAGCGATGCGTACACGTCGGCGAGCGGGATGGCGAAGCCGATCCCCGAATCGTACCACTCCACGCCAGCCACCTGACCGGTCGCCTGCGGCGACAGCGGCACGAGAATGCCGAGCACTCGGCCGCCGATGTCGATCAGCGGGCCACCGTAATTCACCGGCGAGACCTTGGCGTCGGTCTGGATGGCCTTGCCCCAGATTCGCTTCACCGCGCTGACGATCCCCAGCGACATGCTCGGCTGCGAATCGTTGTACGTCCGCCCAATCGCGATCGCCCACTGACCCACCTTGATGCTTTCGGCCGGCAGAGATTGAGCCGGCGTCAGTGACAAGTTTTCTCCGACCACCTTGAGCAACGTCAGCATCTTCGACTGGTCGGTCGCCACCTGCTCGGCGGGGAACCGGCGTCCGTCCGGAAGTGTGACCAAAATCGAAGCCGGCTTCGACGCGAAGTTGAAGGCGCTCGAGATCACGTACCCGTCCGCCGACACCACGACGCCGGTGGTCGGTCCGGTGCCGGTCAGCACTTGTCCCACCCGATCCAGCCCGCCAACCGTTTCGATCCGCACCACGCTCGGCGCCACCAACGCCGCCGCCTGCTTGACGGCGGCTTCTTCGAGGGCTTCCAAGTCCGCCGGTGATTGGCCGCGCGCCAAAATGGGTGAAAGTCCGAACAAGCAACAAGTCGCCAATGCAAATCGGACGCTCCGCATTCGCCACCTCGATAAATACAACTGGTGAATCATGTCAACAGTGCATCCCATGTCCAAGGATTCCCAAAAGAACCCAAGCCATCGCAGCAATAAGTGAAATCCGGATAGACCACACCCGCGGGCGAATGAAGCCAACCAAAAACCCGGTGGCGAGAACAAGGCAGAACAGGACGCCCCAGATCTGGTTTTCTGGTGAGGAATCTAAAACGAACAAGACTGGACCAAGGAGTTCTGGCATCTGACTTCTGAGTTCAACCTTCTCGCAACGTCATCGCAAAGTGATGGCTCGTGATCCGAAACCGGTGCCGCAGGTAAAACCGATGGGCGTCGAATCGCTGGACGCCAGAGTCGAGATGCACCTGGTCGCAGCCCATCTCCTTCGCATGGTCGATCAACCACGCCAGCAATTTCTCGCCGTGACCGTTCGACCGCTGAGTCTCATCCGTGACCAAGTCATCAACGTACAAGAACCGTCCCCATGCGAGGTTTTCGCGTAGCCGAAAGCCCGCCACCGCCACCACGCGATCGGCGGCGGTGAGGAATCCGAGGCGGAAGCCGGTTTGCGCCTGACGGCGCACGCGGGCGACGGCATCGGCGGAGTCGGTCAGGTGCGGACGCAACTGCCGCAGCACAGGCAAACAGCGGACGATGTCGTCGTCGGTTTCGGCAAGTCGAACGGACGCGGCGCTCATGGCTTCTTCTTCGGCACGGGGAATTCGACGGTGATGAGGCCGTTGCCGCGACGCAATACGAGTTTCAAGCGGTCGCCGGCTTCGAGTTTGCCCAGCGCTTCATCGAGCGCCCGGCACGATTGGATGAGTTCGTCGTTCACGAACAGCACGAGATCGTTCGGCCGGATGCCCGCCTGCGCGGCGGGAGAGTCGTCGATCAGGCTGTCCACGAACGCCGGCGTGCGGACGATCACGTCGGGGACCATCACGAGGCCGAAGTCGAACGGCGTGTAGTTCCGCGGCTTCGACGGCTGGTCGTCCGGCGTGGTCCGGTTCGTTTTCGGCGTAAACTTGCCCGTGATGATTTCGCCGACGGCCGGTCGAATCTCGCTGATCGGGATGGCGTAGTTGATCCAGGTGTTCGACTGCGTGTTGCGGAGTTCCTTGCCGATGATCGCCACGAGTTCGCCGCGATGGGTCGTGACCACGCCGCCTCCCGAGCCGGGGTTGTTGGTGATCGCGTCGATGACGTAGATCGGGCCGGAGTACGGCGTCTCGAACACGCCGCGCCGAGCCGTCAGGTTGGTCCGCGCGGCGACAACCCCGTGCAGCACCGAAACCGGTTCGTCGCCGGCGGCCACTTTGAACATGTTGCTGAACGCCCAGACTCGCGTCCCCGGCGCGGCAGGAACAGCCTCGTCGAGATTGAAATGCGGGAAATCGTCGCCATCGATCTTGAGCACGGCCAGATCGAGCGCGGGTTCGGCTCCGATGACACGGGCTTCCGCCCGCCGCCCGTCATGCAGCACGACCTTTACCGTCTGTTCGTCCAGCACATGGCTCCAGACCGTGACGATATGCCCATCGGCTGAGACCAAGAATCCCGAACTGTATCCGTACAGACCACGCAGCCCGCCCGAACCGTAAATCTTCACGACCCGCTGGCTGATTTCGCCGAGCGTCAGCGGCCGCGAGTCGGCGTGGGCAAGCGGGTTTGACAGCAGCGCGGCCGCCACGACGAAGCCACAAAGAATCCTGAGACGGAACGACATTGAAATCACCTCTCCTCGTTTACTTGGGTTCCGCCGCTGGAGCGGTGGCGAGTGAGCACTTTTGGATAGCGAGCGTTGCAAATTCCTTTTCGGCATGCCGGACCAGCCAGCGGTTTGGGAAGTTGCGGGTCGGCGATTTGCCGTCGTTCAAACCGGCGAGGTCTCCTGCGGCTCCGTCGGTGAACCCGAGGAACCGGATTTCGCACGGATCGACATCGTCGCCACGCTGCAGGTTGAAACCGACGAGCGTTCCGCGCTGTCGGCTGAAGAACCAGTGGGACTGCACGCCGGTCAATTCGGCCATCACCACGTCCACCATCTCGCCGCGCCCGTCCAGCGGTTCGCTGCCGAGGTAGTAGAAGTCGCTGAACGCCTTCGGTCCCACCGTGAGCAACAACTTGAAATGATGGACGGCCATGAGCAGCCCGCCCGTCCCCGCCGGTTCATCTTCGGCCTCGGCCTGCGGACCGAGCGTTTGCAGAAAGCTGTCCTTGTCGGCTCCGATGATCAGGCCGACCCCCTTCTCCGCGACGGTGAACTCGAACGGCCGGCCGTCTCCCGCCGTGCCGCCGAGCTTCCACGTTCCCGTCAGCGCGGCGAAGTTGCCTAGCGCCTTGAGGCCGGTCAGCGCACGATCCTGTTCGACCTTGTTGAAATAATAGTTTGCGAAGCCGGGCTTGGCCTCGAACAGTTTTTTGACATGCTCTGGAACCGGGGCCGGAGGCGGCGCGGCGGGCGTGGCCGGTCGCGGCGTCTTCTTTTTTCCGTCGGGTTGTCGATCGGGCGGCGGCGTGTCGCCGGGCTTGGGTTGTGGCTCCGGCTGCTGCGGCCGACGCTGCGGTTGTTCGAGGAATTCCGATTTCCGATGCACGCCGCGCAGGCCGACGAGCATCTCGTGTTTTTGATCGTCGCGCCGGAACACGAGCGGCAGCTTCCAGCCCTTGGGGTAGATGCCCAGCACATTTTTGTACTGGTTGACGCTGCGCAGAGTCCGTCCTGCGAACGACACGATTTCATCGTCCACGCGGAGTCCGCGCCGGTACGCCTCGGACTCTTCGAGGATGCGATCCACGACGATGGCTCCATCGTCGCGCGTGGTCACGGTCGCGCCAAGCGTGGCATGGTCCACAATCCGGCCGCTCTTCAGGTGATCCATGAAATGCTTGATCTGGTTGATCGAGATCGCGTAGCCCGCGCCGGAGTTGACTCGCCCGCGCTTCTCGAACGACCCGCGGCCGTTGATCCCAATCACTTCGCCCGCCGCGTTGAACAGCGGTCCACCGGAGTTGCCGGGGTTGATCGACGCGTCCACCTGGATGCAGTCGGTGTATTCGAGGATGGTTCCGGCGGGATATTGGTAGCGGTGCGTGCCGCTGACCGTGCCGAACGTGACCGTCGGCGCGAAATCGGTCGCCAGCAGAAACGGGTTTCCCATCGCGAAGCACCAGTCGCCAACCTGTGTCGCGTCGCTGTCGCCCAGCGGTGCGAACGGGAAATCGTCGCGGCCGAGCAGTTTGACGAGCGCCACGTCGCCCGTCGGGTCGATGCCGACGATCACCGCGTCGTACAGCACGCCGTCGGACAGACCGCACTTCATGAAGTTGCCCGACCCGCTGGTCACATGGTAATTCGACAAGGCGTAGCCATCGGCCGAAATCAACACGCCCGATCCGCCCCCCTGCCCGCCTCGCGCGAAAATGGCCACGACAGTCGGAGCCGCTTTCTCGATGACCGCGATCCGCTCCCGCTCCGACTTCAGCACCGCAGTGTCGGCGGCTGTGGCTGACCGCGCCTGTGTGAAGAGCAGCGCCGACAGTGCGATGAGCCAACCGGTTCGATGTCTGACATGGAGCATGATCGAATCCTTCAAACGGTGACGCGGACCTCTCCTGCTTCGGCGGTTGGTCGAGGCACTTCGTTCCCACGCAATCGCAGTCCTTCGATGTGAAACTCAATCGCTTCCTGAATCCGCCGTTTCACATCGCGACGCGTTTTGCCTGTTGCGATGCAACCCGGCAGGTCGGGCACGTACGCCGACCAGTTGCGTCGGCCTCGTTCGTACAGCACCGTGTACCTCGTGGGACGCTCGCGAACTGTGACGGGCATTGTATGCTGTCTGTGGACGGCGGGGGAGAGTCACTTCACCACACGAGCCTCGGCCAAATCCAAATGGTCGCCGATATCCAACAGGTCGGAGAGTTCGGTTCCCTTGCAGAAGTCGCAGAGGATTTCGAGGTCGCGGACGTTGGTCACGTCCACGTCGAGCGGTCGCGGTGTATCGCCGTCGCGGATTTCGGCGTCGAACAGGAGCTTGCCGTCTCCCTTCACGACGAGGTACACGTAGCCGCCGACGCCTCGCAGCCGGTCGTCGATCCCCGCCACCGCTTGAAACCGCCGATAGTCGCTGCCGATGCGGTAGGTGAGCGTAGTCCGCGAGTGCAGGGCCAGGCCGCGCGAGTAGGTTTTCCCGCCGAGGCTCATCGGGGCGCCATCGAGGTTCGTGTCGCGGCGGTACGGGAACAGAAACACGTCGTCCTTGACCAGCTTGGGAAACAGGACCTCAAACAGCGTTTGGTACTTCACGTCGCGTGGTTCCATTCGCGACAGATACTGCACCTTGCCGCGAGACAGATCGATGCTGCGCAGCTTGTCGGGCGCGATGACGACTTGCGGCCCGGCGGCCAGTTTGGCCGTGAACTGATTTCCGTCCCACGCGACCGATTCGACCTGCAGCACGTCGCCGCCATCGACGTACACCTGCCCGATGCCGGACTTCGGCGGCGGGCCGCGGCGGCGGTAAATCCAGCCGTACGCCTTCTCGCGGCTGACGGGGACTTCGTCGCCGTCGAGCAAAAAGCTGAGCTGTTTGTCGTTCAGGTCGCCGGCCACGCCGGTCAGGTGATCGAGCGTGTCGCCGGCTTCGGTTTTCTTCAGGATGACGAGCACGTCTTCCTTGAACTCTCGGTTCAGGATCGCCGTCCACGCCTCGTTGAGCTTCGTGCTGGGCGGCCGAAGCCGCACGTGAGCCAGCGCGGCCAACGGCAACGTCAGCGGACCGAAGGCGGTTTCCAGCCGGGCCTGTCCGCCGGAAATCGTCAGTTGTGAACACTGCAACTTTGTTCCGTCGGCGAGCGTCACGATGCTGCCAATGACCGGCGCCGGCACCGCGGGGGGCGTCTGGTAGCGTACTTCGAGCACGCTCGCCAGCGGCAGGTCCACCTCGCGCGAATCGCCTCCATCGCCAACCTTGATCGTGATCCGATCCGCCATCCAGCGCGTGACGGCTCCCTTGTGAACCTCGGATTTCAGCGTCTCGACTTCGACCGGCGGCAACTGAGTGAGGCTCGCCGACAGCAGGACATGCCAGACGATTGATCCCATCACCGCACCAACTTTCACTTGCCTGCTTCGGTCCGAGTGGCGAGCTTTTTGAAATACTGTTCCACGGCGTCGCGGTAGTTGGCGGGGAAGTCGCGGGAAATCTGGTCCTTCGCGCGGGCTCGCGACTTGTCGGGGAGCGAACCCCAGCCACCCTCGGTCTTGGTCTTTTTCTTGTCCACGGTGCCCGGCGCGGTGGAACCCTTGACGCTGCTGTCCCGCGCCCCATCGTTCGGCTGGTTGGTGTTGCCACCCTGCTCGCCGCCTCCTCCACCTCCCTGCTGTTGCTCGATCTTCTTGATGAGTTCGTCGAGCGAGGCCACGATTTCGTCTTCCACTTTGCGGACCTTCGGCCCCGTGCGTCCCAGCGTCAACCGCCGCTCAACGTCTTTCATTTTGCGGCTGATCTCGTCCAGCGATTCATCGCGAAGCGCTTCGAGATCGCTTTGCATGAGGCCGGCGAGCGTGGAGTATCTCACTGGCACGTCCGGCGTGTGGTTGAGCAACCGGTCGAGCGTCTTCAGGCCGTCGGATTTCTTCAGCAACCGGTGTTCGCAGACCGCCTTGAAAAACAGCCAGCTTGCGGGATCGGCCACGGAATCCAAGCCGGGCCCGTTCAGGACTTCGAGCGCTTCTTCGAACATCTGGCGATGCGTGAGGTAGCGGCCGTAATACTGCCGCAGGTGGGCGAGGTAGAACGGACCCGCGCTGTCGTTCGCCAGCGGTTTGGCTTCGGGGGCCAGCAGGGGAGCCGTATTCAAACGGCAGGCGTCGATGAAGGCTTGCGTGTCGCGATCGGCCAGTGCGAACGTGCGGATGACGAGTTCGAACCGTTCGTCGGCGGAGGGCACGGTGTCGCCGAAAGCCCACAGCTTGCCGATCGCGGTCAGCACGTCCTTGTCGATTACACCCCGTTCGGCCACCCATTGCAAGGTGCCGGCCCGGACGACATCGGCCGGCGGCACTTTGACCGGCTGCGGTGTCGGTTTGTCGGCGGCGAAGCCGATCGGCACCAGCGCGGTGACGACGGCGAACATCGTGACAACCCGAATCAATCTTCGCGTGTTCATGGGTTCCCTCGTCATTTGTTCTTGCCGGTCGCAATGTCGTACGTCGCCTGCTGGATGCGGGCCTGACGTTCGGCCAGACGTTGAAGTTGCTGGACCACACCCGGATCAATCGCCTGTTCGCCCGGCACCAGCGTGCCGAGTTGCCGCGTGCGATTGTTCACGCGAAGTTGCAGCGATCGCAGCATTTTCAATTCGGACAACTGATCCACCAGCGCCTTGTCCTGCTGTTGTTGCTGCTGTTGTTGCTGTTGCTGTTTCTTTTTCTCGTCGTTCTTCTCGATCTCCTTCTGCAACGCCTCGATCATTTCTTCGAGGGCGTCGATGATGTCGCGTTCGATGGCCTGCGTGAGTTCGGCCACGTCCGTCCGGTCGAGGCGTTCGGCCACGTGACGCATGTCGTCTCGCAGTTGTTCCACGGCCTCGGGGAAAGCGACCGCCGACCCTTCCTCTCGCAGCAGCGTCAGGGCCTTGGTCGCCTCGATTGCGATCTCGTCCTCCTGCCGAGCCAGTTGCGTGGCCCGACCAACGACGCGGCTCGTCATTTTTTCCGACGGCGACGTTTTGTCGAGCTTGACCGTGCCGTCGTAGACCAAAAGCTGCTGAGCCAGCATGCGCTGGAACCGGGCCTCGAGCGCGGCCAGCATGCGCATCCGTTCTTCCTCGCGAAGTTGCCGCAGGATTTCTTCGAGCTTTTCCTTGGCGGCGATCAGTTTTCGCAGGGCCTCGTCCTGATGATCGGACGCCCCCTGATTCTGTTTTTTCTTCAACTCTTCGATCGCCTTCGCCATCTCCCGCTTGGCCTGTTCGAGTTCCTGCCGGCCGGGCGTTTTGTCCTGCTGTTGTTGTTGCGGCTGGTTCTGACTGTCTTGTTGCTGACCCTCCTGAGGTTGTCCCTCCTGCGGCTGACCCTCCTGTGGCTGCCCGTCCTTGGGTTGACCATCCTTCGGCTGGCCGGACTTGGAATTCTTGCTGCCGTCCTTCTTGTCGCCGGGCTTTGAATTCTTGTCGTTCTTCTCGCCTGATTTTTGTTCGCCGTCCTTGTCTTTCTTCTCGCCATCCTTGTCCTTGTCGCCGTCCTTTTCACCTGGCTGACCATCTTTCGATTCGGAGTCGGACTTTTGACCGTCCTTCGACTTGCCGGATTGATCGGACTTGGAATTCTCGTCGCCTCGCTTTTTGGAACCGTCCTGCTTGCGTTCGTTCTTCGCGGCGTCGTCTTTGTCGATCTTCTTCGCGAGCTCGTCGGTCTTCTCGGCCACCTTCCCCTGCCGACCTTCGAGGCCCTCGGCCGGTTCGCCCCGTTCGGTCGCGGCGCGGACGTCTTTTTGCTGGCCGATCAGCTTGTTGAGATCCTTGATGTACGCTTCCAGGCGCGACTTCTCGGCGGCGATTTCCTTCGCTCGATCCTCGCTCAGCAGCAGGTCGAGCAGCCCCTGCAGCTGCGACATGAGCTCGCCCTGCGACTCGATGGCGTCTCCGAATTTGTCCTGCTTGAGCAGTTCGACCACGCGTACCATGCGCTCGTAATTTAGGTCCTCGCGGCTTTTGCCGATGGCCCGGACCAGGAGCGTCGCGCGGTCGGGATCGGTTTTGCGGAGCACTTCCGCCAGCTTCATGAGCGTCTCTTCGAACCGTTTGTACCGGCGCGTGAGAACGTCCTGCGACGTGATCAGCGGGAGGTCGTTGGACGGCGCGGCTTCGGCCGGTTCGGCACCCGGCGTCTTCGCTTTGTCGGCCGGTTCCTGCGCGACGATCGGAAGGATCATCAGACCCACGGTGAACAGTATCGCCACCAACCAACCGGTCACGGCCTTTCGCGATCGCATGGGAACCTCCAATTTCGTAGGTCAGGCTTTCCAGCCTGACTGTGGTGGTGTCAGGCTGGAAAGCCTGACCTACGGCAGCTACTGCAAGCCCTCAATCAGTTTTTTCTTCCGTTCGTTTTTGGTCTTCTGTTGAATGTCTTCCGAATCCTTGATGATGCCGCGCAGGAGTTCGAGCGCCTCGTTGAACGTCTCCAGCTTCAGCATCGCCGCCAGTACCGCTTCCAGATGCTCGACAACCAAGTTCACCTGCTGCTGCGTCTGATCCAGCCGCGGCAACACGTCGTCGTGGTTGTCCAGAGCCTGCCGGAGCAACTCCAGGTAATCGGCCAACTGATTGTAATCGGTTGTGTTAATTGCGTGGAGAGGACGTAGGATGCCGGTGTCGATCCGCTCCAGCCGGGGGGCGTTGTCGGGGAGGCGGTTGTTGTCGAGTTCGTCGCGGATGTCGCGGAACGATTGTTCGATGGTCAGCAGCTCGTTGGCACTCTTGCGGGTGGCATGGCTGGCTCGATCGGTTGCGGCGGCCACCGCCAGTTCGGCGGCGGATTTGGCTTCGTCGGGTTGCGGCTGCGAATCGGAAGACGTCGCGCCGGCGGCGGCCGATTTGTACGCCTCGTCGAGCTTGGTCCGCTGCAACTGGAGGTCCTTCCGCATTTCCTTGACATCTTCCAGAACCTGCTCGAAGCGGCGGCGGAAGAAGAGTTCCTTTGCGGCGACCAACGCCAGCAATTCGTCGTTGCTGACGATTTGGAACACGAACGGCGAACCGATCGTGCGATGCGGCCCCGTCAGGTTGTCGCCGTCGGCCGCGGTCACGGTGAGGACGAACCGCTGGCCGATCTTGAGATCGTGCGGGAGCAGGTCGAACCGCTCGGTGAATTGGAATTCGGTCTGCTTCTGCGGCGCCTTCACGAACGGCTCGTGAGCGAACTCGGTGTCGGCGTCGGTTTGGTATTCGAACCGTGTCTCCCACACTCCGTAATCGTCCGAGATCATGCCGGTCACCGGAATGATCGCTTGCCGCGTGATCGAATTGCCGATTCCCTTGAGCTGCGTTTCGATTCTCGGAGGTTCGTCTGGTCGCGAGTTGATCGTGAGGCGGATCGGTTCCGCGGTCGTGATGCCGTCAACGTCCGTGAGCACAATCTGAAATGCCACGTCAGGAGGCAGCTTGAGCGGGAGGACATCGTCCGCAGATTCCGGTACGTCATCGTTGGCGGGCTTCGTGTTGAGCACACATGGCAGCGACCACGATTGGCCGTCGGCGGCGAGCAGGAGTTTCGAGCCGAGGCACAGGCTGCCGGCGGCGACGATCTCTGCGCCGGCGTCACCCGGTCGGATCGCTTGTCCGCCGGCTGTCGTAGCATCTCCCGCACCTCCGCCCGGCCGCTTGCGGAAGAACGAAACGTCCGTGGTGTCGGGCGTCATCAACACTTCGACCAAGTCGGATCGCAGCCGGACTTCGACCAGCCGTTTGTTCGCCGCGGCGTTGATCACGAAATCGGTTCCGGCCGGGAGCGAAACTTGAGCACCTTGCACCGGGACGACCGTTCGGATCGGTTTCCCGCTCTGGTCGTCCGTCAGATTCTTGCCTGTGTAGTCGGGGAACAGGCTGGTCAGTTCGATGCGGTCGATGCGCGGCGGGTCCACGACTTCGACGCGGTACGGTTCGCGATTCGTGAAGTCGCCGCCGCGGACGTAAAGTTCCAGACTCTCGTGCAGACCCGCGAGCGTGTGCTTGAACTGCCGCAGACCGATCTTCGACATGTAATCGCGGTCGGGGAAATTCCACATCCGCGAGCGGGCGCCGCGGTCGGAGAAGTACAGCCGGTACTGAACGTGATCGGGAACCTTGCGGCCTTCGACGACGCTCGCCCGAAACGTGAAGTCGGCTCCGCGCGGGTGTCTGTACACGCCGTCCTTGAACTCGACCTCGCGCTGGCCGGGTTCGGCGATCACGGTCACCTTGAGTTCGGTCTCGCGCGGCCAGAACTCGTCCGCGAGGAGCACGTTTCGTTTGAACCACAGTTGAAACGTGTCGCCGAACACGAGACCAAACGCCACGATTGAACCGAGCAAACCGCTGGCGAGCAGGCTCGCCCGCCGCAACGGCTGCGGGTTGAAGACCTCTTTCAATTCGAGTTTGTCTGCAAGTTGAACGACTTCGCTGACCGTGCGATCGAGCAGCACGCGGGTGAGTTCCGGCTGCGACGACTTCGCCGCCCCGCCGAGTTCCACGCTGGTGATGAAGCGGTCGTTGAGCACCGGGAACCGCCGTTCGAGCACGAGGGCCAGCGACCGGTTCGACAGGCTGCGGGCGACGCGCAGGAGGACCCACGCCGTCAGCGACACAAAGAACAGCGCGACCGATCCGATCAGCAGCACCGCCCGCCAGCCTCGCGCCAGTTCCAGCCAGTAGTCAAGACCGAGGCTCAGCCAGAACACGGCTCCCACTACCGCCAGCGAGGCCGCGGTTCCTTCCCACACGACGTACCGGTGGATGCGGCTCCGCAGGTTGAGGAGCAGGGATTCGATTTCGCGTTGGACTGGTCCAGCCATGTTTTACGCGCTCGTGTATCGTCCTGATCGGTTCACCGACCCGCATTCACAACAACTTCCGAAACTCCTCGATCGTCAGTCCAGCTTCTCGCACGATCCCACCCATCGTGATCGCGTTGACTGGGTTGTGACGCGGTATCGTGACCTTGTGTTCGCCGTCGGACATCACGGTGTGTTTTCCTTGCCGAACCACGCGAAAGCCAACTTCCTCCAGCGCCCGAATCGCCTCTTGATGGTTGACGCCCGGTAACTTGGGCATGGCTACACCGCGACCTCGACCTCACGGATCTCACCACCCTCGTCCAATTCCGTTTCAGCGCCAAGATATTCGCGGATCGCATCCGCGATGTTCACCATCGCCTCGTCAGCCGTCTCGCCCTGCGACCAACAGCCGGGAAGACTTGGGGCGGACACGGCGTAACCTTCGTCTGACGGATACAAAACAACCTTGAATCTCATGTCGGTTCTCCCCAATGATCCGGTGAATCGTCTATGTCCGGATCGTTCTTCAAATCCATGTATTCGTGAAGCAGGGCCTCGATGCTCTGCCGAGCTTCGATAAAAGTCGCTTCTTTGACCCGGCAGTCGGGTAGTTCGGGAACGTAGGCCAAGTAGCCATCTTTTTGTTGTTCAAAAAAGACCTTGAATCGTCTACGAGCCATGACACTCTCCGAACCCGCCTCATCTCACGCCAACTTCAACAACTTCCGCGTCAGCCACTCTACACCCAAGAGCGCGACGAGCAGCCACATCACCCAGCGCTGGTCCCACAGGGTCCGCGGGAAATCGTACTGCAACTTCTCGATCGTCCGGTCGGGCAGCAGTCCGGGGAGCCTGGCTGCGGCTTCGTCGAGCGAAACGTATTCGCCGCCGGTGTCGCGTGCCAGCGTCTTCAGCAATTCTACATTTTGTTCCGGGTGTTGCGATTCCAAGTTGGGGATCGACACCGACACCTCTCCCTTCAATCGGTCGTTTGAATCGGGCACGGGAAGCTCCAATCGCCACGGACCCTGCTGATTGACCACGAATTCGCCGACAAACAGGCCGGGATGGTTTTTGTCGGCGGTGAGGTCCACGTCGGGGATTCTGCGGCCGGCGGGATCGTACGCCTCCAGCGTGACCCGTTCGGCGACGAGCGGTTGGAACTGTTGATCGAGCACGCGGGCGCGCACATGAACCGACGCCCCGAGCGTGTATTTTTCGTTCTCCAGCAACAGCACACCGCGGTTCGTCCCGCGCTTGAGCCGCCCCTGACCAACTTCGCGGATGGCCTTGATCCACAGCCGGTCGTAGTAGTCCTCCTCGAGCGCTCGGAGCAACCAGGTTTCCGCGCTGCCGAGATACAACACCCGACCGGCTCCATAGTACTGAGCGGCGAGCAGAATCGGCGGTTCGTTCGCGACGCGCGGGTCGGAAAAGCGGGCGTACACCGTCGCTCCGGCTTTCGGTCCGTCGGTTGGGTAGCAGCGGAAGATGCCCGGGAACTGTTTCCAAATCCCCGCCGAACTCGCGGGGTCATCGGTGAGTTGCAAGAACGCGACCTCCTGTCCTTCCCGCGTCAAATCAACCGGCCAGGGTTGTTTGAAATCCTCATCGTTGAAATCGAATGGGTGGGCATCGAACACGACCGGATACAACTCGAACAACTTTTCCATCTCCTGTCGCACGGCGTCGGATGCCGACGCCAGTTGCGGCGTGTAAACATCGCCCGCGACGAGAATCAGTCCCCCGGCCTGACCGAACACCCACTCCGAGAGGTGCGGGTACATCTCCGATGGAATCTTGCGCCAATCGGGATCGAAGGCGATCAGGACGTCGTACTTGAACAGTTCCTCACGCGAATCGGGGAACGAGAAGATGAGGTTGGCCGATTCCTGGCTGATCCCGACCGAACCGGTCTGCAGCCAGACGTCCATTTCGACGCCCGAATCGCGATGCAGCAGGTTGCGGACGAACTGGTAATCGCGCATCGGGCCGCTGGCCACGACCAGAACCTTGAGCTTGCGGTCGGTGATATCGACCGACCGCTGTTCGACGTTGTCCAGTTCGGTCCGTTCTCGCACGCTCCCTTGCAGCGGCCGCACGCGGAGGCGCAACTCGGTGCGTCCGAGTTCGCGCGGCAGGAAATCGAATGAGACAGGTTCCTCGCGTCCGTCCTCCGTCAGCAGTATCTCGCGCGATTGAATTGGCTCGGGCTCCCAATCGGCTCCCTCGCGCTTGCGGTACAAATCGACTTGCACCGTCTGCGACGAGACGTTTTCGCCGACGACGAAACTCTGAATCTTAAAACCATCGCCGAGGTGTGCGTGCGACGGCAATTGCACCCCGGCCAGCTTGAGATTGGCCTGCGGACGCGGGCTGCCGACTCCGACCGCGTGCAGCGGCACCTTCGCATTCTTCGCCGCCGCCACCGCGACCAACGGTTCGGCCCCGGCGTTCGATCGGCCGTCGCCGACGAGCACGATTCCGGCCAGAGTTTCGGACGCCTCGCGGCGCACGAGGTCGAGCAGACTCTCGCCGAGCCGCGTTTCCGTCCCGCGCGGCTGAACCAGCTTCGACCAGTCGGGCGCGGCCGCGGGTTGTTTCGACGCGACGGCTTCCGGTTTTTTCGGGGCCTTTGCCGCATCCTCCGTCGGAGGGGTCAGTCGCGAAATCAAAGCCGGCTCAGGGGACAACCGCGAATCAAACGTGTACACGAGCACGTCGTGAGTTTTCCGCAGAGTGCCGATCAGCGGCGACTTGTCAAACAGATTTTGAACCGCCGCCGCCCGGCTGGCCGCAGCCCGGTCGGTCTCGTTCGCCGCCGAAGACCGATCGGTCGCGGGTTCCTTCTCCGGCTCGCTCATCGACAGCGACGTGTCGATCAGGAACACGACGCGCGATGACTGCGTGATCTTGCGGGCGATCCGTTCCTGCGGAACCATCGCAATCACGAGCAGCACGAGCACGACCAGCCCGCGCAACGTCGTCAGCCAGACGCGCCAGAATCGCGAGAGTTCGAGCGTGTCGCGGCGGTAGAACCAGATCGAAACGAGCAGCAGCGCGGCGATGCCGCAAATCCAGATCGCCTTCCCCTCGCGACCCAACTCCAGCGTGGACCAGAAGCGGTTCCACTCCGGCCAGTCGGGGAATAGTTTGGCGATCCGATCAGTCACGCTTCACTCCCGTTTTCCAAATTTGCTGAGGATCGAGGATGGAGGATAGAGGATGGAGAATCGAGCAAGTCCATCCTCTATCTTCCATCCTCGGTCACGCCACTCCTCCTCCCGCGTCAACTCGCCGCAAGCGCCACCTTCGGATGGAAGCTCAAGCGCATGGCCAGAAACTGTTCGCCGAGCAACACGGTGAGCAGGACGAGCAGGATCACGTCGTGAATTTCCTGCCCGGCTTGCTGGCCGTGAATCCACTCGAACGCGCCGGCTTCCTGGATTTGCACGGTCACATCGGTCCCTACTCTTTGTTTGATCTTCGCCGATTCGACGAGTTCCAGAAAACTTTCCGCGTCGGGGAAATTGTAGGCATACCGCCGGACATCGTCGCCGCTCCCCTGCTTCAACCGCTGCTGCCGAACCGTGTAAATCCCCGGATGATCCGTGTACTCGAACTCCTCGACGAGCATCGTCGCCGTGGAACCGGTTGCAGTTTTCTTGCTCGAAGCCTCCTTCTCTCGACTCTCGTCTCTCGACTCTCGACTCTCAATCACCGCCGTCGTCCGCTCGCTCGTTCCGTCGGGAAGCGTGATCGTCACCTGAGACGAGTACACCGACGCATCCATTTCGACCCGGATCGATTCGCCGACCACGCGCTCGTCCAGCACGTGCCGGCCGCGGGTGATGTACTTTTCGAGTTCCAACTGAGCCACCACGAAGCTTGGGTTGCGAGGCCAGTTGTTCCACGTTCCGCCGAGCGACGTCAGGCAGGTGATGACCGATCCCTTGCCAAGTTGATGTTCGAGGAAAACAGGAGCCTTGTTCCGCAGTCGGGCGATCACCTGCACGCCGGCGGGCGGCTGCCACGGCCCGGCTGATTCCTTGGCCAGCGTGAAGAACTGATTCACTTTGACGCTCATCACGAACGGATTGTCCTCGCCGGCGAAGACGCGAAACAGCGGGTGGTAGTTGAAATCGAGATCGGGGACCTCGGCCGTGTCGTCCACCGGAAGGTCCGCGATCGCAGCGAGCTTCGCGGGAAACAGGCCGGCTCCCGACTTGTGCAGCTTTTCGTTGTAGAAAGGTGCTCGGACCTGATTGCCGAGGAACCACGCCAGCCCGCCGCCGGATGAGACGAATTCTTCGAGCAGCCGAACCGAATCCGGCGGCAACTCGGCGACGTTCAGCAACATCACGCTCGCAAACCGGTCGATCGGATGCCGCCGCAGGTAGTCCACGGTCTCGACACTCGGCGCAAAGCCGGTGACTCCGGGAGCCGGCGCGAGCGCGTCCGCCAGGTAAAACGCCTCGCTGTGCGCGGGGTCGCCGTCGATGATGAGGACCGGAATTCCTTCGGCCACGTCCAGCGCGAGGTAGCGCGTGTTGTCTTCTTCCAGCGAATCGCTCGGCAACGACACCCGGACCTCGTGCGCCCCTGACGTCGCGAACTCGACATCGAACTCACGCGTCGATTCGGCTCCGGGTTCGATCTGTTCCATGACGACGCTGCGCGGGAGTTTCTTGCCGTCGAGGAACACGTTCAGCCGGACGATCTTCGCGACCTGGTCGCTGAGGTTTCGGACGCCGACGGTCAACCGCAGCGGAACCTTCGCCGCCGCGACCTGGACGGGGCCGGAAAGTCGCGTCACCGCGAGGTTCGCGCTCTGCGTGGGGACGGTGCGCACGAGGTTGATCGCGATCTTGTCCGTGTTCATCTGCCGCACGACCGCGGCGATCGCGTCCGATTCGTCCCAGTCGCGGCGGCGAAAATCGGAGATGAAGTGGAAGTGCCGCGTCGCGCCGGGGCGTTCGGTCAGCAGCACGCGCGACGCTTCAAACGCCGCGACCAGATCAAGGCTGCGGTGGGTGCAGACGAGGTTCTTGAGCCGCGACTCCAATTCGCCGACCAGCGTTTCGTCGATCGTCCGCTGCGTGATCACCGGCTGATCGGGTTTCGACAGCAAGAGCAATGTCAGCGTTTGCGTCCCCGGCCGCCGCGACCCCTCCGCCACGATCTTGCGAATCACGTCGAGGCCATTCGCGAAGCCTGTGTTCTGCTTGTCCCCCCAGCGATCGCGCATCGACCCGCTGTCGTCCAGCAGCACGAGGTGGTGGGCTTTCAGCCCCTGGAAGATCGAGAACTGCGACGGATCGAGGATCGGCCGGGCGATCAGGATCAGCAGCCCGATCACGGCCGCGATCCGCAGCAGCAGCAACAACAATTGTTCCAGCAACAGCCGCCGCCGGTTCCGCTGTTGGCTTTTCAGCAGAAACTCCATCGCCGCCCACCGCACGCGACGGAATCGCAGCCGGTTGATCAGGTGAATGATGATCGGCAACGACACCAGCGCCGCGACCGTACCGACGGTCACGTACGAGGCGTTCAGAAATGTTTGGGCGATCCATCCCATCGTCGATATCTATCCCCGCACCGACTGGTGCATGCCGATCCGGTGGTGCAGGTAATGAGCCAGCACGGCGTCCACCTTGGCGCTCGTGCGAACGGTCTGGTAGTCCACGGTGTGTCCTGCGCAGTGCCGTCGAATTTCGTCGAGGTACTCGTGCAGAGCCGCCAGGTAGTCGTCGCGCAGCGAGCGAGGGTCACAGATCAGGTCCGGTAGTTCTTCCAGCCCCTCGAATTTCGTCGTGCCCGAGTATTCGAAGTCAAGTTCCGCATCGTCCAGCACATGAAACAGCATGACGTCGTGCCCGCGGTGCCGAAGCAGTTTCAGTCCGCGAAACAGACCGGGGCGTTCGACGAGCAGATCAGAGATCACGATGATCATCCCCTTCTTGGACTGCTCGTCCGCCACCTTGCGGAGGATTTGTTCGATGTCGGTCTTGGCCTTCGGTTCTTCGGTCTGCAGCGCGGCCAACAGGGCTTGCAGGTGGTTCCGCTTGCTGCGCGGCGGGATCACGTCGCGCACGTCGTCGTCGAACGCAATCAGTCCGACGGAATCCTGCTGCCGCAGCAGCAGGTAGGCCAGGCACCCAGCGAGTACGCTGGCGTAGTCGTACTTCGTCACGCCGCGCGAACCGAATTGCATGGATTCGCTGACATCCACGAGCAGCGTGCTGCGGAGATTCGTCTCCTCTTCGAACAGCTTGATGTACACCTTGTCCGTCTTCGACCAGACCTTCCAATCGATCCGACGAAAATCATCGCCGGCAACGTATTCGCGGTGCTGCACGAACTCGACCGACTGCCCGAAGTACGGGCTGCGGTGCAAGCCCGACAGAACCCCCTCGACAATCGTCCGTGCTTGCAGTTCGAGCCGCGAGATCCTCGCCAGCGCTTCAGGCGGCAAAGATCTTTTGGAATCGTGGGTCACGTGTCAGTTCCCCTTCCTTCGCGGGAGTTTCCTGGACAAGCCGTTCAACCACCTTGTCTGGTGTGATGCCGTCGCTTTTGGCGGAAAAGTTGGTCACGATTCGATGCCGCAGCACCGGCGCGGCGAGTGACGCGATGTCCTCGGTGGACACGTGCCCGCGGCCTCGCAGCAGTGCTCGAGCCTTCCCGCCGAGCAGCAGGTATTGAACAGCTCGCGGACCGGCGCCCCAGCTCAACCAGTCGGTGATGAAGCCCGGCGTTTCCGGCATCCCCAGTCGCGTCTGCCGCACGAGGGCCAAAGTGTATTCGATGACGTGGTCGGTCGCCGGCACTTCGCGAACCAGTTGCTGCAGCGTCAGGATGTCGGCTCCCGACAGCACGGGTTGAATCTCGGCCAAACCAAGCGATGTCGTGCGCCGAGCGATTTCAAATTCTTCTCGGAAGCTCGGGTAGTTCACGAACACCTTGAACATGAACCGGTCCTGCTGAGCCTCCGGCAGGGCGTAGGTCCCCTCCTGTTCGATCGGGTTCTGCGTGGCCAGCACGAAGAACGGATCGGGGAGCGTGTGCTTCACGCGGCCGACCGTAACCTGCCGTTCCTGCATCGCTTCGAGCAGCGCGGCCTGCGTTTTCGGCGGCGTGCGGTTGATTTCGTCGGCCAGAATCACGTTGTAAAACAGCGGCCCTTCGATGAACCGGAACTCGCGGCGTCCGGTCGTGCGGTTTTCTTCGAGCACTTCGGTCCCCGTGATGTCGGCGGGCATCAGGTCCGGCGTGAATTGGATACGGCTGAAGGTCATCGACAGGCAGCGAGCCAGCGTGCTGATCATCAACGTCTTCGCCAGCCCTGGGACACCTTCGAGGATGCAGTGCCCGCGGCTGAACAGAGCGATCAGCAACTGCTCGATGACCTGATCCTGCCCGACAATCACCTGCCCGAGTTGTTTGCGAAGCGATTCGTACGCGGCTTGAAGTTTGTCGATGGACGCTTGACCAGCCTGAGACGAGAGTGTGTCGGCCATGATGCTTGCGGGGTTCTCGATGCCATGCGGACAGGTTTTCGCCCCAGCGGTGGCGAGCGGCGAACCGGAGCAACTCCGTTGGTGGGCATCTTAGCGGTCGGCGTTACGGCGGGCGACTCGAAAAATGGTGAACCCCTGACAATTCCACAGACTCGGCAGAGATGTTCGGTTGCGTTGGCTTGACATCGTGCGGTAGACTGGCGCCGCGCGCGATCGCTGCCGATGAATTCCGTTGTCGTAGGACGGCCCTTCCGGGCCGTCTCGCCACTGAGATGAAGCGTCACTCCCACGGCCCGGAAGGGCCGTCCGACATTCACCCAAACCTCGTCCATTCCCCACCCGAGGTGCTTCATGGACGGATGCCGCTTGCCGCTGCCGACCTTGTCCGCGTCGATGTCTCGCCGCCGGATGTTGCAGGTTGGCGGTCTCGGTCTGATGGGCGTGACGTTGCCGCGCCTGCTGGAATCGCAGGCGCGAGCCGAGTCCATCGGCATCAAGCCGAAAGCGGACGCCGTGGTCGTGCTGTTTTTGAACGGCGGCCCCAGTCATCTCGATATGTGGGACCTGAAGCCGGACCAGCCGGATTCGATCCGCGGCGAATTCAAGCCGATCGCGACGTCGCTTGCCGGCTACCAAATGTCGGACCAGCTTCCGCGGATGGCGACGCAGATGCACCGCGCCACCGTCGTGCGATCCATGCACCACGGCGTGAACAACGCGCATGCGGCTGCCGTGTACGCGGCGATGACCGGACACGACCGGGGCGAAATTGGAGGCGGAGCGCGGCCGACCGATTACCCGTCGCCTGCGTGCGTGCTGTCGATGTTGCGTCCGCCGACGAAACCGATCGTCCCGCAAGTTCACTTGCCGTACATCACGGCGGAGGGGGCGGGCGGACCGCCGCAACCCGGATTTTTCGCGGGCATTCTCGGTCGGTCGCGCGACCCGCTGTTCGTGCTCCGCGATCCCAACTCGCCCGATTTCAGCATCCCGGAATTGACTCTGCTGGCCGACGTCTCGGCCGAACGGTTCGCACACCGCCGCTCGTTGTTTCAGGGGGTTGACAGCTACCTCGCCAGCGGACCCGGTGCGGCCGCGGCGGATTCGATGACCGGCTTCCAGCGCAGGGCCCTCGACCTCCTCACCTCGGAAGCGACTCAGCGGGCGTTTCGTCTCAGCGAGGAACCCGCCTCCGTGCGCGACAGCTATGGACGGAACATCTACGGCCAGAGCACACTGCTCGCGCGGCGGCTGATCGAAGCCGGGACGCGGATGGTCACGTTGTCGTGGGCACCTGACGCGAACGCGACCTGGGACACGCACGGCGGCAACTTCAAGAAACTGAAGGGGACGCTGCTCCCGCAGCTCGACGCTGCCGCCACCAGCCTGATCGTCGATCTGGCCGACCGCGGCCTCCTCGACCGCACCATCGTCGCCACCTTCGGTGACTTCGGTCGCACGCCGAAAGTCAACGCGAACGACGGCGGACGCGACCACTGGAACTACTGCTACAGCCTGATGCTCGTCGGCGGCGGTTTCAAACCGGGCCTGATCTACGGTTCGAGCGACAAGACCGGCGCCTTTCCCGCCAGCGACCCGCTGATCCCCGGCGACATCGTTTCCACGATCTACGATTGCCTCGGCATCCCCCACGACCGCGAAATCTACGACGCCACCAACCGGCCGTACCGGCTCGTGCCGACGGGCGACGTCGTGCCGGCGCTCTGGGCGTGATGCAAGGCGGAGATTGAAATCCCAAATCTCAAGCTCCAAGAACCAATCAAAACCGAAAACTCGAAACGGATCAAATTCCAAACGGTTTTGGACTGCATCGCGGCACGCTTTGTTTGGTGCTTTGAATTTGGCGATTGGGATTTGTTTGGTTCTTGATGCTTTGGATTTGGTCCTTCGCAGCGGTGAACCATGCCCAACCTTGACGATCTCTTGTCTGACCATCTGGACCCTACCCGCCGTTACTTCCTGCGTCTCGCCGCGGCCGGTGCGGCGGGAGCGACGCTGTCTCCGTGGCTGGCTCGTGCCGACGACGCGGCGGGAAAGGCGGCGCTGGCGAAGGCGATTGCGGGGCTGGAGTACTTCACGCAGTACGACAAGTTCGGGACGGTCGAGCGGGGGAACCCGCTGCCGTACACGCATCCGATCGAGAAGCTGCGCGAAGTCGGCTTGACGCGGGAGACGTGGCGGCTGGAGGTCGTGCCTGACCCGGACAGCAACGCGCAGGTCGAAAACCCGCTGTCGAAGGAGCGCAGGACGGCGCTGGACTGGGACGGGCTGATGCGGCTCGCGGAAACCAAGTCCGTGCGGTTTTCGAAAATCATCACCTGCAACAACATCGGCGCGCCGCTGGGCATGGGGTTGTGGGAAGGGGTGCCGCTGCGAGAGGTCGTCTGGATGGCGAAGCCGGTCGGCAACGTGCGGCGCGTGTTCTACTACGGCTACCACAACGACGACCCCAAGCAGATGTTTCGCTCGTCGCTGCCGATCGGCCGCGTGCTGGAAGACCCGCCGGGCGAGTATCCGGTGATCCTGTGCTACAAGCTCAACGGTGAATTGCTGACCGGCAAGCGCGGCGGTCCGGTGCGGATCTTGGTCCCCGAAACTTATGGCTTCAAATCGGTGAAGTGGTTACAGAAAGTCGTCCTCACGAACGGACCGGCCGCGAACGACACCTACGCCGACGGCAACAACGACGTGGACAGTTGGATGAAGACGTTTGCGCAGTTCATCCTCCACCCTGCCAAGGCCACAGCGGGCGAACCGATTCCGCTGACGGGCTTCGCGCAGGTCGGAATCTCCGGGTTGACCAAAGTGCAATACTGGCTGCATCCGAAGGGAACCGAACTCCCCGCGGACGATCCACACTTCACGAAGGCTCCTTGGAAAGACGCCGACATCCTCCCCGCCCCCACGCGCTGGAGCAGCCTGCCGAACGACAATCTGCTGACCGGTGCTCGCGGTTTCGATCCGCAAACGAATCGTCCGACGACGTGGCCCATTCGCTATGCACTCGCCCATTGGGCCGCGCTGCTCCAAGGCGTCGCGGCCGGCGAGTATGAACTCCGGTGCCGGTCGATCGACGCCAACGGCATCGCCCAACCCATGCCGCGTCCCTTCCCGAAGTCCGGTCGCAACGCCATCCAGAGCGTGCCCCTGTCCGTAGTCCCGGCCTGAACGACCTTGACCATCGAACGGTCTTGGCGATTCTGCGACCAGGCTGCCCGATGAGCTTCCGGTGTCACATCCGGCAGGACAGAAAAACCCGTCAGAATGCGCCGGTCGATCCGGTCGGCGAGCCTTTTTGCAAATTCACGGGTTTGACGACGCGTGGTTTTCGAGAATCGTTTGCTACGCCTCGCAGAATTGTGGAATAGTGCGCCGATTCAACCAACCCTGCCGTGTCTCGCATGTTGCAACTCTGTCCCCCACGCGTGAACCCGCTCATCGGGAACCAGGACTGGTCGCTGTCCGGCCGGATTGCGGATGGCGACAGCCCACAGTCCATCCCGCTGGCGCCGTTGCCGTTTCGAATAGGACGGCGGGTGGGGCTGTCACTGTCGCTGCAAAAGGCCACGGTGTCGGGCGCACACGCCGAGATATTCGAGCGCGATGGCCGGCTGATGATTCGCGACTTGGGAAGCACCAACGGCACGTTCGTCAACGGCGACCGTCTGGACGCAGAGCACGAGGTACAGGAGAACGATCTGATTTAGTTCGCGGATCTGCCTTTCCGTCTCGTCCGCAATCAGGTGGGCGATGAATTGTCACACACGCGAGCCAAGAATGCGTGCGACCAGGCGCTGGCGATCGTGCAGTTCGATCAGTTGGTTTCAGGACGCGTGGTCGTCCCGCATTACCAGCCGATCGTGGACCTGCGTACCGGCCAACTGGCGGCATTTGAGGTGCTGGCGCGAAGCCGACTGGTGGGACTGGAGACGCCGAACTTCATGTTCACAGCGGCGGCACAACTTGGGTTGACGAACGAATTGACTCAAATGCTGCGCCGCATCAGGATCGAAGAGAGCGGCCTGCTGCCCGACCAGACGCTGCTGTTCCTCAATTCACACCCGCGCGAGATCGAGTCGCGAACGCTGCTGCGGTCGTGTGAGGAACTTCGGCGTCAGTGGCCTCAGCAGCGGATGACGATCGAAATCCATGAAGCGGCGATCGCTTCCGTGGCCGAAATGGCGGACCTGCGACGCGGGTTGGAGGCGATCGACATGACTCTGGCATTCGACGACTTCGGCGCCGGACAGGCCCGTGTCCTGGAGTTGGCGGAGGTGTTGCCGCACTACATCAAGTTTGACCGCAGCATGATTCAGAATCTGGATGCGGCCGCCGCGTCGCGCCGCCGCGTGGTGTTCAGCCTCGTCGCCATGGTGCTCGACCTCGGCGTGACTCCGCTGGCCGAAGGAGTCGAAACCAGCGCCGAACGCGATGCGTGTCTGGAGCGGGCTTCATCCTGTCTCAGGGGTTTCTCCACGGCAAGCCGCGCTCCGCCGCGCACTTTCTGCAGAAAGAACTGGGTTCGTCATGATTGCCGCTCCGGCCACGACTCGTGTCGAGATCGATCCGCAACTGCTGCGTTCGCTGTTGACGGATGAAGTGTTTCGGCCGGCGGAACCGCAGACGTTGGAGCAAACCGGCCTCAGTGAAGCGTTTGTTCAAGCGCTGCTGTGCAAGCAACTGTCCGTCAGCGGTCAGGCCACCGGACGGTCGCTGGCGAACTCGGCGTGTCTGCCGTTCGGGATCGGCACCAGGCTGCTGGACACGCTTCGCAATCGCAAGCTCATCGCGCACACGAGCAGCGCGCATTTGAACGATTTCGTGTACACGCTGACGGAACTGGGACAGGCAACGACTCAAAAAATGCTGCGCGAGTCGGCGTACGTCGGCCCGGCGCCGGTTCAGCTTTCGGAGTACGTCCTGTCGGTCGAAGCGCAATCGATTGCCCACGAGACGCCCGATCGCGAGTGACTCACGAAGGCCTGTGCGGGCATCTCGGTCGATCCGAAACTGTTCGAAAGCCTCGGTCCGGCGATCAACGCCAGCGGCGGCATGTTTCTGTACGGTGCCCCGGGCAACGGCAAGTCGACTCTCGCTCGGCACGTCACCATGTGCTTCGGGCAGAGAATCTGGGTGCCGCACGCGATCACCGTGAGCGGGCAGCTCATCAAGTTGTACGACCCGCAGTTTCATCATCAGACGGAAGGGGCGGACGACGGACCGCTGCGCGTCTCGACCGGAGATCGCCGGTGGGTGCAAATCCAACGGCCGACCGTGGTCGTCTGCGGAGAACTCACGCTCGACAACCTCGAACTGCGGCACCATCGTGAATCCAATGTGTGCGAGGCCCCCCTGCAGATGAAAAGCAACTGCGGATGCCTGTTGATCGACGACTTCGGTCGACAGCGGATCGCTCCCGCCGAGTTGCTGAACCGCTGGATCGTGCCGCTCGAGTCGCGGCATGACTACCTGACGTTGCCCACCGGGAAGAAAATCCAGGTGCCGTTCGAGCAGATTGTGATTTTCTCTACGAACCTCGAACCCGAGGACCTGGTCGACGAGGCCTTTCTGCGCCGCATCCCCTACAAGATTCGCGCGACCGACCCGACCGACGAGGAATTTCATCACCTGTTTCGCATGTGCTGCGACAAGTTTGGGTGCGAGTACCGCAGGGATGTCGTGAACTATCTGCTCGACACGCACTACCGGCCGTGCGGCCGTGCCAGGCGGCGATGTCACCCGCGCGACCTGATCACTCAGGTTCGAAATTACTGCCGTTACAACAGTCTGCCCCTGGAACTGCGTCCCGAGTACTTCGACATCGTCGTCCAAAGCTACTTCGCGATGGTTCTGAAGGGCAAAGAGTCGTAGTCCAAAACGGAATCGTGATCCCATGTCGCCCCGAGCATTCCAGCGCGAGTTTTTGATCGCAGCGAGCCGGTCCCCGGTTACAAAACGACCGAGTTGATCGGACGCGGTGGCTATGGTGAAGTCTGGCGCGCGATCGCGCCGGGCGGAATCGCCAAGGCGGTCAAGATTGTCTACGGCGACGTCGACACGACGCACGCCGATTCCGAACTGCGGTCGCTGGCCCGCATCAAGGATGTGCGCCATCCGCTGTTGCTTTCCATCGAACGCATCGAGGTGATTTGCGGCAACCTGATCATCATTACCGAACTGGCCGACAACAGCCTGAAGGACCAGTTCCAGAAGCACCGCGAAGCTGGCTTGCCGGGCGTGCCGCAGGACGAATTGTTGCAACTCGTGTCCGACGCCGCAGACGCCCTCGACTTTCTTTACGCGTGGTACTCGCTCCAGCACCTCGACGTGAAGCCCGAGAACATTCTGATTGTCAGCGGACGCGCGAAGGTCGGCGATTTTGGCCTCGTGAAGAATCTTTACGAGCGGTCGGTGTTGCTGGTGGGAGGCCTCGCGCCGACCTACGCACCACCGGAGCTGTTCGAGGGCCGTCCGACGAGCCACAGTGATCAGTACAGTCTGGCCATCGTGTACGCGCACATGCTGACCGGCGTGCTGCCGTTCAATGCCAGCAACACGGCGCAGCTCGCCGCGCTGCATTTGCGAGGCGTCCCCGACCTGTCGGCGCTGCCGAAGCGGCAGCGGCCGGTGATCGCCCGGGAGTTGTCCAAGGACCCCTTGCAGCGGTTTGACACCTGCGCCGAAATGGTGGCCGCGCTGAAGGAGTCGGTCAGGTCGCTCGCGCAATCCGGGGTCTTCGAACTCTCGCCGGCATCGCGTGCCAAGTCCGATCCCGATTTGCAGCCGACGGTTATCGGGCCGATGGCCGCCGCGGCCTCTCCGGCGAAGCAACGGGAGACGGACTCCGCGTTCGAGACGGCAGGACCGACGAAGTCGTCGGCAAGGTGTCACCCCGGGAAAACTCGCGGCTCACTCGCCGATGAGAGCACGTCGGCGGGCGACGTCCAACAGCCGGTGATCCTCGTTGCGATCGGAGGCACCGGTGTCCGCGTGCTGTCGCGCCTCGTGAATCGACTCCACGAGCGTCTGGGCGACGAAACGAACTGGCCTCCCCTCAGCCTGCTGGCGATCGATTCGAATCCGCGCGAACTGAATGGCAGCTTTCACGACAACGACCTGGCTCGCGTGCATCTTGTCCCCATCCCGCTCAAGCCGGCCGATGCGATGGGATCGCAGGCCGGGAGCATCCTGAAATGGCTCGGCCGTCGCTGGTTCTACAACATGCCGCGCGATCTGACGACGTCGAAGCTGCGTCCGCTGGGCCGTCTGGCTCTGGTGACGAACGGAGCGCGAGTTCGTGAAGGCATCGCCACCGCACTGTCCGACGCGGCGTCGCGATTTGCGTCGTGCCAGGGTTCGACGGGCGGCACGTTGACCGCCCCGCGTGTGATCCTCGTCGGTTCGATTTGCGGCGGCACGGCCGGAGGTGCCATCATCGATCTGGCCTATGCCATTCGCAGCGAGCTCAAGCGACGGCAGCTTGCCGACGACGGGTTGCATGGGATTCTGCTGCATGCGCTGCCGCGCGGCCAGGCCGATCGCGACATGGCCCGGGCCAACGCCTTTGCCACGCTTAACGAGTTGCAACATTTCAGCCGGCCGGGAGGCCACTTTCCGGGCGAGGCGCTGCTGGGAGCCATGCCGTTTCATGGCGACAACGCCATCTTCGGTCACACGCAACTCATCGATCTGGGCCTTGCGGCCGAATCCACCGAGCACGACCAGTCGGCGGACCAGGTGGCGGAATTTCTCTACAGCACAAGTTTCGCCGCCGATGTAAATCTCCTGGAGCCTTCGCAGTGCGACAGCGAGGTTCGAGGTGGCGAGGCCGACGCGACAACCGTGCATTCGTACGAAGTCCTCTCACTGGGCGCCGGCGTGGCGCCCGCGGTGTCGCAAGCGGTTCGACTGGCCTGCGGCGACGTGATCCGGCTCTGGCAGGAAGGCTCAATGTCGCCTTTCGCAACCGCCGATTCCACGCAGGTGAATCAGACGCAGATCATCACGCTGATCCCCAGCAGGATCTCCGATTCGGAACGGCGCGACAACACGGCGCATCGTTGCGTTACCGACTCGCGACTCGGTTTGGACAGTCTGCTGGCGGACGCTGCCGAGGTGATCCGCCTGGAATCTGGCTCCGACACCGACGCGTTCGTCCGACGGATGGTCGATGAGATTCTGGAAGCGACAAAAGACACGCCCGACCGAACGGCCCGAGCCAAGACCGCCGTCGAGCTGATCGATCAGTTTTTCCACGCCGATGCCCGCAGCGGTGCCAGCGAATCGCCGGGCGAACTGTTTTTCCGCCAGATCGTCGCCCGTTTGACTTCACGTGTCCGCGACCGCGTGAAGGCGTTGAGCAATTCGCTGCAGAGCCAGGTGGATGCTGCGGACGTCCGGATTGACGGGACCCGGCGACGCGCTGTGACCCTTGAGCAGTACTTTCAATCCTGCCAGAAGTCGGCGCTTGCCACGGCGTCCGCATTGCGTGAGACCGCGATCACGATCGGACTGTCCGCATCCACCGATGAACTCATGCGTACCGAGCGCTCCCGATTTCTGGGCCTTGGTCCGCGTCGAAAACCCTCGGACGACAAGTTGCGCGACGTGTTGAAATCGTGCGCCGAGGCGAGCATGAGCGAACTCGCCTACCGCATTGTCGGCCGCGTCGTTCCCGTCATCGATGCCGAACTGGCGACGCTGATTGAACATTTGGACCGCCTGTCGCGGGACCTGAATAGCCTTGTCGCTCCCGTGCGAAACGCCGCGCTCTGCTGGACGTCGGTTGAGAACGAGCTGCCACAGGCCTCGCCGGTGTCCGCCGCCTTCCATCACCTGTTGTTTTCTCAACTGCGGCTGCGCCGGATTGAAATGGCATTGAGAATCGATGAGGCGCTGAAGCGGCACCTGTTCGAGGACGGACATGGCATCCGCAGGTTTCTGAACCCGGACGCCGACATGCGGCAGCTTTGGCAACCATTGCAGGAGCAGTCGCGCCGCGTGGTGCTGGAGTGCCTGCATGAGATTCGTGGCCAGGTGATCGTCGATTTCGGTGCCGGACTGCCGGGCACAGAAGCCGCGGAACTGGTGACATTGATTGCCGCCAGCTTTCAAACCGCGGGCGCGGCCGAACCGGTCGCGGGCACGCGCCGGATATTGATAGTTCCCGACGACGCCGATTCGTCGCGATTGCAGGGCGAACTGCGGCCCTTGACCAGCGGGTTGCAAATCATCCGCGCCCGCAAGTGCGACCTCACGCTCTGTACGATTCGAACGGAGGCCAGCCTGGGACGCGTGGCCGATGCCATCATCGTCGGCCACGACGCGTACCGAGAACTCGCCGGCCGACTGTACTCCCGCGTCGATATCGCCTGGCAGGGCTTCCACAACGCCGCCGGTGATGGAGCGATTGGCTTCGCCGATCTGAGCGACGATCCCAGCCAGACGGCCGACATCGCCACGTAACATCCCGGTCGGCCCAGTTGCCCTCGCGGGCGGTTCGGAGTAGTGTGTGACACTCCGGCCGTTGGCCGGTGGAAGTGCCCTCGCGCGAGGTCTCACCACATCATGCACTCATCGGGCCGGAGTTCGATTGAACCGACGACGCAATCGGCGACGAACGGCGGAGTCACGCGGGTGTTTGTGCTGCTGCTGATCGGACTCGCCATCGGCGGCTTCGTGATGGCCGGCCGCGAACGATCCTTGCGGCGCAACGCGGAATCCCGGGCCACGGAGTTGGAGCGCGCTCGAAATAAGGACGCCGCGTTTCTGGAAGAAACCGAGGCCCTGCGGCTCAAGACGGCTCAGGAGAAGGACCTCGTCGAACACGAAGCGCGGCGAGCGCGGCGACTGCTTTACATTGCGCAACTCAACCTCGTGCAAAGTGCGTGGGATTCCCAGAAGTCCGACTCCGTACGCACGCTGCTTGACCGCTCCGTTGCGGCACCCGCCGAGGACGACCTGCGAGGTTTCGAATGGCATTACTGGAATCGCCTGTCCCGCTCGGAGAAGCCCGCCACAGTGGCTGGGCACAGCGACGTCGTGTACCGTCTCGCGTTCAGCCCGGACGGACGACGATTGGCCTCGGCAAGCGCCGACCACACGGCGACGGTGTGGGCAGCCGATACGGGTGCCGAAGCGTTGTCGCTCAAAGGACATACGGCTGCGGTTTTGTGCGTGGCGTTCAGTCCCGACGGAATGCAGATCGCCACGGCGAGTGACGATCGGTCGGTCAGAGTGTGGGACGCCGTGACGGGCCGCGCGACGCACACGTTCGGCCGGCATTCGGCTTCGGTTGTCGGTGTGGTCTTCAACCAGGATGGCAAACGACTTGCCTCGTCGAGCATCGACGAAGGCATCAAGCTCCGCGAGATCGCCACGGGGGACGAAGTCTCGTCGTTTTCGGGTCACGAAGATTGGATCAAGTACATCAGCTTCGTTCCCGACTGGAAACAGCTGCCGTCGGTGAGTTGGGACCAGACTATCAGGAAATGGGAGAAGCGGGCGCGGCGGGACTCCGAAACCGAAAAGAAACATCGCGACCTGCTGACAAATGTGGCTTTCTCGCCTGACGACCGCCGTGTCGCCTCGGCGAGCGGCGATGCTGTCGTACGAATCTGGGATGTGTCGAGCGACAGTCAGGGCTGGCCGATCGGACAGTTGTTCATGACACTCCATGGGCACTCCGATGTCGTCACGAGCGTCGCGTTCAGCCCGGTTGGGCAGCGGATTGCGACGTCGAGCTACGATCAAACGGTCAGATTGTGGGACACGGTGACGGGCCAGGAGGTTCTCAAGTTGAAAGGGCACGCCGCCCCCGTGTGGCATGTCGTGTTCAGTCCGGACGGGCAGCGCTTGGCCTCTGCCAGCGCGGACGGTGCCATCAGGATTTGGGACGCGCGGCCAGTCAGCCCGTAGGGCAAGCCGGCGCTAGGCACGCCGGTGACGGACTGTGAGGGTGCGGGAGTGACGGGGAAAGTGCTTTTTCTCCCACACCCGTACACTCTGTTACTCCGACACTGCTTCGCCAGCGCACTTCGACTTCGTGTGCGCTCAACCCGCTTTCGCATGTTTCGTCTTCTTCGCTTTCGGCTGTCCGTCGGGATCAACTTTGCGGCTCCCCGCGCGCCATGTCGGCTCAATGTTGTCTTTGTTCCACGCGGCGTAAGCGGTTTCGAGATCTTTCAGCTTGCTCGGTTCCTTGGCTGCGAGGTCCGTCTGCTCGCCAATGTCGTTCGCGAGGTTGAACAACCGCGCACCGTCTCCCATGTCGTTCAGTTTCCAATCCCCCATGCGCACAGCTCGCTGTCGGCCGAACCTCCAGTACAGCGCGGCGTGTGGACTGTCGGACTTCTGATCGCTCAGGTACGGCAGCAGGTTGACGCCGTCGAGCTTCCAATCGGGCTTCACGCTCACGCCCGCCGCGGCCAGCGCGGTGGGATGGATGTCGATTTGGATGACCGGTCGGTCGTCGACCTTGCCCGCCGGCAGATGCCCCTTCCACTGGATGATGAAGGGCACGCGCACGCCTCCTTCCATCACCTGCGCCTTGAAACCGCTCAGCGGATTGTTGCTCGACGTGTTCACGCCGGTCGGACCGCCGTTGTCGCTGTGGAAGAAGATCAGCGTGTTCTCTTCCAGATTGCGTTCGCGCAGCTTGGACAAGACAGAACCGATTGCATCATCGAGCGCCGCCTGCATCCCCGCGTACGTCCGGCGCTTGCCCTCCGGGATGTCCTGGAACCGGTCGATGTACTTCTGCGGCGCTTCCATCGGCCCGTGGACGGCGTTGAACGGCAAGTAGACGAACCACGGCTTCGCCCGGTTCTTCTCGATGAACGCAACGGCCTCGCGCGCGAAGTCGGACGTTGTGAACTCAAAGTTCTCTGTCGGTTTCGTCCCGCTCAGGATCGTCCCCTGCGACTTCAGATACGAGTGGGCTCCGCCGAGGAACCCGTAGTATTCGCTGAACCCGCGCGCCAGCGGATGATGATCGCCGTCGCCGAGGTGCCACTTGCCGAACATGCCCGTGACGTAGCCCGCATCCTTCAACCGCTCGGCCAGCGTGGTTTCCTTCAGCGGCAGCCCGAACTTCTCGGGAGCCTGCTGTCCCGGATTGAATTCGTGGCCGAACCGCTGCTGATAGCGACCGGTCATCAAGCCGGCTCGCGTGGGGCTGCAATACGGCCCGCTCACGTAACCGCTCGTGAACCGGATTCCATTTTTCGCCAGCGAGTCGATGTGCGGTGTCGGGATTTGCGAATTGCCCTGGCACCCAAGTTCGCCGTACCCCAGATCGTCCGCCACGATCACCAAAATGTTCGGCCGCGAGGCCGTTTCCGCTGCGTGAACGTGCGGCAGCAGCGAGGTCAACGCGGCGTGAGTCACAGCCAGCATCAATGTCGTTTGGATTCGCATGGAGGTCTCCGTTGGATCAAGGTTCGTATTGCTTGTCAGTTCGCGGACGCGCTCAGGGCTTCGCGTTTTCTCGCACGGTACGGAAGAACTTACGGACATCTTCAACGAGCAGTTGTGGTTGTTCCATCGCGGCGAAGTGGCCGCCCTTGGGCATTTCGGTCCAGTGGATGAACTGGCTGCCGGTGCTCCGTTCGACCCATGCGCGAGGCGGCACGTTGATTTCCTTCGGGAAGAGGGCGTAGCCCATTGGCGCCGGCTTGCCGGTGTTCGTGAACGCCGACATCGACGGCGGCCGTGCGTTGTTGTGCGACGATTCGTAGTAGATGCGGACCGACGACGGCATGGTTTCCGTGACCCAATACACCATCACGTTGGTGAGCAGTTCGTCCCTGGTGAAGCTCTTGTCCAGATCTCCGCCGTGGTCGCTCCATGCCCAGAATTTGTCCACGATCCACGCGGCCAGCCCCGCGGGCGAATCGTTCAGTCCGTAGCCGAGCGTCAACGGCCGCGTTCCCTGGATGGCACCGTAGGCTTTTTGATCGTTGAGTTCTCGCACGCGCTGCTGGTGCCGCTCCAGCTCCTGCGGCGTCACGCCACGCATTGGATCGTCCATCGGTTGTCCGCCGGGCGGGAAGTTGCTGTGGCCGCCGATGCAATGCCCGCCGTCGTTCGCTGCCAGCCAGCGAGTCACTCCCGCGCCCCAGTCGCCACCTTGGGCTCCGTAGCGATCGTATCCCAGCCTAGCCATCAGCTTGGCGATCGTCTCGGCCATGCGTTGCGAACTCCAACCGCGCTCGCGCGGCTTGCCGGAAAACCCGAACCCCGGCAGCGACGGGCAGATCACGTGGAACGCATCCTCCGCCTTCCCGCCGTGAGCCACCGGATCGACGAGCGGCCCGATGATCTTCGTGAACTCGACGACCGACCCCGGCCAGCCATGCACGATCACGAGCGGCGTCGCGTTTTTTTTCTTCGACCGCTGGTGGATGAAATGGATGTCGATCCCGTCGATGTGAGTGATGAGCTGATCGAACTGGTTCAACCGCCGCTCCTCGGCCCGCCAGTCGTACTTCGTTCGCCAATGGTCGACCAGGTCCTTGACGTATCCGACCGGGACGCCGTACTCCCAGCCCGTGTCATCCAGTTCGTTGGGCCATCGCGTGCGACCCAGCCGCCCGCGGAGATCGACCAATACCGCGTCATCGACATGAATTTTGAACGGACGGATGCCGTCGGGTTTCGAGTTCGACGTCAGCGGTTCGTCGGCAGAACAGTTCCAAGCCGGAAGCAGCAACGCCAGCAGACAAAGCGAGACGGCATATTTCATTGTCATGGGAAACTCCTCAAGTTGCTCACAATTCACGTCCCGCCCGTCTTTTTCTTCCCCGCCTTCTTGGTCGCTGGTTCGGACTTCGGGGCCGCGTTGTCGGAACCGGTCGCGGCTGCTCCCGGCAGCTTGGCTTGCTGGGCGTTGAGCCACGTCTCGTAGCCCTTGCCGCGGGCGCCGAGATACTTGTACGTGTCGAAAATGGCTCCGTTGCCGAGAGCTCGCGGATCCTGCTCTTCGCGGAGCATGGCGAGCATTTGCGTGCGGAGTTTGGTCATCGTCTCGGCGAACGCCGGGTCGTGAGCGAGGTTGCGCACACATTCGCGATCGTCGGTCAGTCGGTACAGCATGTCGGCCGGCCGCTTGGCGAACGACATCTCGAAGAATTCGCCGCCGATCGTTTTCAGAAGCTCCTTCGTCGGGCCGGGGTCGCAGTTTCCGAAGTCGGTTTCGGGGTTGCACGCGGGCCAGCGGTCGGGGAAGTAGTTGTGAATGTACAGGAACTCCGGCGTGCGGATGGCTCGAACCGGGTAGCCAAGGTCGTTCGGTCGGCCGATGTCGTGGCGTTCCTTTCCAACGAGCATCACGTTGCGGGTCGGGTCGATCCAGCCGGACTTGTCCGACCGCAGGAGGTTGACCAGGCTCCGGCCGGACATTTGTTCGTGAACCTTGAGGCCGGCGAGTTCGAGGTAGGTCGGAGCGAAATCGCGCACGTTGATGAAATCTTCAACAACGCGTCCGGGCTTGATGACGTCGCCCCAGCGCATCGCCAGAGGCAGATGAAACCCGTCCTCAAAAATCTGCCCTTTCACGCGAGGGATTGGCATCCCGTGGTCCGACGTGATGATGATCAGCGTGCGATCGAGTTCCCCGGCCGCTTCGAGATGCTGGAGCGCTCGACCGATGTGCGAGTCGGCGTACTCGACTTCGATCGCATAGTCGAGCAAGTCGCCGCGTACGGTCGCGACGTCGGGCAGGTAGCTCGGCACCGTCACCTCTTCCAACTTCTTGCCGGAGCGGACTCCGGAGTCGAGTTCGTACGCGCGGTGCGGTTCCGTGAATCCGATCCAGAAACAAAACGGCTTCTCGGTCGGCCGCTGCTTGAGGAACGCCTCGAAATTGCGAGCGTAGTCGTTGCGGCCGATGCCCGACGCGGGCGGTTCGGTTTTGAACTGATCGAAACCCGGACCTGCGGGGTTGCGCGTGAAGCCTCCGCCCTTGAAATCGCCCGGGCCCCAACCCTTCCCGGTCACGCCGACGGTGTAACCCGCCTTTTCGAGCAGGTCGGGGTATACCGCGAACTTGGCGGGAAAGAGGCCGTTGTGGCAGCACGCTTCTTCGAGTTGCCACGTGTTCCGACCGGTCAGAATGCTCGCGCGGCAAGGGCTGCACTTTGGGTTCGACGTGAAACAATTCTTGAACAGGATTCCCTCTCGGGCAACGCGATCGAAGTTCGGAGTCTGCACCCACGAGCAGCCGTAGGCCCCCGCGTGTTGATGGCCCCAATCATCGAAGATGATGAACAAGATGTTCGGCCGCGACGCCTCTGCCGCGTTGACCGCTGGTTGTGGTGGCAAGCCGTTCCAAAGAAGTGATACCAAGAACAAAAACGACAGCAGACACAACCGGTGTGAATTCATCGCTGGCTCCCATGGAAACGCTGACAAGCGGACCCGAGAATAGTCGAGCACAGCTTACTCGACATTGCACAGCGATTGCGAACGTCCGAAGAGATGGGCGACGCTGGTCTCCAGATTTCGCCACACATCGACGTGTGGAGTGGTCTCGAACAGCACCGGGCCTTGGTGTCCCCGGTGGTGTAACGTGTCCAGCAGGTCCGGCCAATCGAGATCGCCCTGGGAGACGTCAGGCAGGATTTGACCATCGCGACGTTGCTTGACGTGGATCAGCGACACTTCGTCGGGCGACAACGAGTCCACGATCGTGCGCACGTCCTCGGCACACTCGGTTTCCAAGAGGTTGCACGGGTCGAGGCAACATCGCAGGCGCGAGCTGTTCTCCCCCAAGCGACGACGCGCTTCGGACACGACCGCATGGAACCACGTCCACGGCTGGATCGAATTCTCCACTGACAGGGTGCCTCGCACCTCGATGAGTGACTCAACTAGGTCCGTCAGGCCGGATGCCGCCGCTTCGACCGTCAATTGCGGACGTTGCTCCGGTCGCGTTTGCAGGTCGACCAGTCGCAGATGCGAAGGCTTGCCCCAGGCTACGGCTCCCGCCGCCGCACGGCTGGCAACAAACAGCGGCGAGTTGCGCTTCAGATCGCCGCTCAGACACGGCAGGCTCATCGCGAGGTTGAAACGAACCGTGGGAAATCGGGGTGCCAATTCCGACAGTCGGTCTGGACGCGGCAAGTACTGCGAACCGAATTCGTACTTGCCCATGCACGACTGTCGCAATTCAACTGCGCGGAAGCTGCGTCGGACAGCCTCCTCGATCAACAGATCGAGGTCGACCCCGGCCTCAAGTTGCACCCGCCAACAATTCGACACCACACCCAGTGGCCACGGGCTGCGGCTCATCAGTGTCGAGTTCATGGGGTGGGGCCCTCCGCCCAGATAACGAATCGGAGATTCGAAATCAGGCGGGTATCGTACACCATCAACACACGATCGACCGATAGCAGTTTGGTCCGTGGTGGGTTTTGGAGCTCTCGGTCGTTCTCCGTGACTCGTCAAGCTGGCATCTTGAATCTCTCCGCGGCATGGGAGCGGGGCCACGCCGGGACAAAAACCCGTTGAGGATACGGCGATGCGATCCGGGGCCTGGTTCCCAGTGAGACGACTGAGTTGTACCGTCAACCCGGCCATGAGTACAACCCTGTCTCGTGACTATCCTACTCACAACGCTCCGCGTGATGCGGTTCGCTTCTCGGAGCATGACGTATATGGATCGGAGTAGTTGGCTTGTGTTGGTCCTTCAATCGTCAGGAGGCTGCATTCCATGCCCAATAATCGTTCTTTGCTCGAAGGTCTGCTCGCGTTGCTCCTGTTGTCATCGGAACATGCGGTTCGGTCCGCCGATCGTCCTCCTGTGGAAGTGACCGATGCGGCGCGGAGGTTACATGCGGCGGGATTCGTCTTCGACGGGCACAACGATCTCCCGTGGACGCTGCGCACCGAGGCTGGTTCGTCGTTCGAAAAGGCGGACATCGCCGGGTCGGTGCCCAAATTCCACACCGACATCCCGCGCCTGCGACAAGGCAACGTGGGTGCCCAATTCTGGTCGGTCTACGTCCCCGCCGAAACGGCCAAGTACGGCAAGGCGTTTCAGCAAACCCTCGAACAGATCGCCATCGTGCAGACGATGCTCAAGCGGTATCCCGGCGTGTTCGAAAAGGCGGTCACGGCCGACGATGTGGTCCGCATCCAAAAAGCCGGGAAGATCGCTTCGCTGATCGGTGTCGAAGGGGGGCACTCGATCGAAGACTCGATCGAAAACCTTCGCCGACTGAACAAGCTTGGTGCGGGATACATGACGCTCACCCATTCCGATACGCTCGCGTGGGCCGACGCCGCCACTGACGACGCGAAGCACGGCGGCCTCACGCCATTCGGCGAGGAAGTCGTGCGCGAAATGAATCGGCTGGGGATGCTGGTCGATCTGTCTCACGTCTCGGCCGACACGATGAAGGCCGCCCTGCGCGTGACACAGGCCCCCGTCATCTTCTCGCACTCGTCGGCTCGCGCTGTCGCGGATCATCCGCGCAACGTGCCGGATGACGTGCTGAAACTGGTCAAAGCCAACGGCGGAGTCGTGATGGTGAACTTTTACTCCGGCTTCGTGCATCCCGCGTCCGCCAAGCGTCGAGCCAACATGTTCGACGTCAGCCGCGAACTGCGGGCGAAGTTCCCGAACGAGGCCGACTACAAAGCGGCTCGCAAGAAGTGGGAAGTCGCGAATCCGATCGAACGCGGGACCGTGCAGGATGTCGTGGACCACATCGACCACATCGTCAAAGTCGCCGGCATCGACCACGTCGGCCTCGGTTCCGACTTCGACGGCATCACACATGCGCCGCGGCAGCTTGAAGACGTCTCGACCTACCCCGTGATCACGCAGGAACTCCTTAACCGAGGCTACACCGCCGACCAGATTCATCGCATCCTGAGCGGCAACATCCTGCGAGCCATGCGCGGCGCGGAAGAGACGGCGAAGCGCTTGGCGCGGGAGTGATCGAATCGAATTCAACCCGGGAACAGTAACCCGAAGCGTGAGCGAGGGCACGGAAGCATCCATTGTGCGTTCGCTCTCGCTCACGCTTCGGGTTACTTTTGAAGCTGCTGCTCACCATCGCAACCGACAAACTTTGCCCGCTTTCCCAAACTCTTTCTTGACGTGCTTCATTCCCTCCGGCAGAATGGCCGAAGATAAGCCAAGACTGATTGGTTGCCACCCCACCCTCCCCCGCCCCGCAACCTGCCGAACGCGCATCCCGCCGAACATAAATCGTTGAATCGTCGCTGAATCTGATGCTTCCGATTGGGGCCAGTTCAATGATCGCCAGCCGACAACCAGCACGGCGAAGCCATTGCCTTGCTACGGCAATGTGGGTTGCTCTGTCCCTGTTCGGTTGGGATTCCAGCACCGCGATGGCGGAGCCGCTGCACGTCCAGATCGACAAGCTGATCGCCGCCGGGACGCCGGACTTCGACAAGTTGGCTGCTCCGCTCGCCAGCGACGATGAGTTTCTCCGCCGAATCTATCTCGACCTGACCGGCATGGTCCCGAACGTCCGGCAAGCGCGAGAATTCTTGAACGACGCGGCTGCGGACAAACGGGCGAAATTGATCGACAGACTGCTCGCCAGCCCCGAGTACGCGCGGCACATGGAGCGCGAATTCGACGTGATGCTCATGCGCCGGCTTCCGGTCAAGAACGTCAAGGCTGATGAGTGGCAGAAGTTCCTCCGCGAGTCGTTCGGGCAGAACAAGCCGTGGGATCATCTCGTCCGAGAAATCTTGTCGGCGGATGGCTTGGACCCCGCCCAGCGCGGTCCGGCCCGGTTCTACCTCGACCGCAACGGCGATGTCCACGAGATCACCCGCGACGTCGGAAGAATCTTCCTCGGCGCGAACCTCGAATGTGCGCAGTGCCACGACCACCCGCACGTCGAAGACTGGAAGCAGGAGCACTACTACGGCATCGCGGCGTTCTTCACCCGGAGCTTCGTTCACACCGACAAGGAAAAGAAAGTCACGCTGGCCGAGAAGGCGGACGGCGAGGTGTCATTCGAGTCGGCGTTCGACATTCGCGACAAGAAATCGAAGGGGCCGAATTCGACCGGGCCAAAGCTGTTTAACGCGGCCGTGATTTCCGAACCGAAGTTCGCCGCGCCCGCCGAAGCGTACACGGTCGCACCGGCCGAAAAAGACGCCACGGTGCGGCCGGTGCCGAAGTTCAGCCGCCGCGCGAAGTTCGCCGAATTCATCGCCTCGGTCGAGAATCGCCGCTTCTGCCGCACGACGGCGAATCGGCTGTGGGCGATGATGATGGGACGCGGAATCGTCCACCCGCTGGATGCCGATCACAGCCTGAACCCGCCCTCACACCCGTTGCTTCTCGCCCTGCTGACCGAAGAACTCGCGTCGCGCGAGATGAACGTCCGCGACTTCCTGCGCGAACTGGCTCTGACGCAGACCTACCAGCGGTCCAGTCAGCGACCGTCCGCCGATCCGAATCAAAAACTGGCCGACGAGGCGACGTTTGCCATCGCCCCGCTCAAGCCACTTTCGCCGTCGCAGTTCGCGTGGTCCGCTATGGTCGCCACCGACGAACTCGATCTGCAGCGCCGGTCGCAGGGGGACAAGTTCAACGAGGACGCCACGCTCGCGAACACCGAGCAGCGGTTCGTCCAGTTGTTTGGCGGCGAACCAGGCCGCCCGCCGGACGGCTTCGTTTCGACCGCCGACCAGGTGCTGTTCCTTGCGAACGACGGCCTCGTCATCAATCTGCTTCAGCCGCGCGGCGACAACCTGGCCGACCGGCTGATCAAAATGTCTCCCGACAATCCCGTGGCGATCGCTGAAGAATTGTTCCTCAGCACGCTGACTCGCAGACCAACTTTGGATGAAGTGAAAGACGTGACCGAGTACCTCGCCGGAAAGACCGGCGACGCCCGGTCGAAAGCGGCTCAGGAATTGATCTGGGCCGCGATCAGTTCGTCGGAGTTCCGTTTCAACCATTGATACGTAGTCGTCACGCTCCGCGTGACGATCCCTCACGCGGAGCGTGAGGGCTACAAAGGAGGCCGACCATGCGTTGCACTTACGCCTGCGGTTCCGAAACCCACGTTTCCCGCCGATCGTTCCTCGAAGGGGCCGTCACCGGCACGCTCGGTCTGGCCGGGTTCGCGGGGATGACGCAAGTCCGCGCGGCCGAGGAGTTGGCTTCCAGGCAGAAACAAGTCGTCGTGTTCGACATGCACGGCGGCGTGAGTCAACTGGAAACGTGGGATCCCAAACCGAACACCGACACCGGCGGTCCGTTCCAGGCGATCCCAACGTCGGTTCCCGGCGTCTACATTTCGGAACTGCTGCCGCACACGGCGAAGATCGTGCACCTCCTCGCACTGGTGCGCGGCGTGAACACGAAGGAAGACGATCACGGCAAGGGTTCGTACATCATGCACACCGGTCATCGGCAGACGCCCGGATTCGAGTACCCGTACCTCGGCTCGGCGTTTTCATCGCTGCTCGCGCCGGATGGTTCACCGCTGCCGGGCTACATCAAAGTGGCTGGGGGAGGCAACCCGCGCGAAGCGTCGTTCCTCGGTCCGCGTCACGCGCCGGTTGCGATCTCGGGTGACAAGCCGCCCGCCAACCTCGGCCTTCCGTCGGGTCTCGACGCGGACGCCGACAAGCGTCGCCGCGAGATGCGGGCCAAAATCGGCCAGCGATTCGCGCAGGGACGACGCACGGCCATGACCGAAGCGTACAACTCGTCGTTCGATCAAGCCGCGGCCCTGATCGCCCGCAAAGACATCTTCGATTTCGGCACCATCCCCGACGCCGAACAGGAACGCTACGGCAAACACGACTTCGGCAAGCACACGCTGATGGCTCGCAAGCTGGTCGAGAACGGCATCACGTTCGTGCAGGTCCAGCACTCGAACTACGACACGCACTCCGAGAATTTCAATTTCCACATCGAACAACTCGGCGAATTCGACCGCACGTTTGCGACGTTTGTCATTGACTTGGCCGATCGCGGGTTGCTCCAGCACACGCTGATTATCGTGATGTCCGAATTTGGAAGAACGCCGCGGATCAATCATCTGCAAGGCCGCGATCACTGGTCGAAAGCGTGGTCGGTGGCCGTCGGCGGTTGCGGAATCAAGGGCGGCGCGGTCGTCGGCAAGACGAACGACAACGGCACGGAAGTCACCGATCGAGAAGTCAACGGCGGCCACCTGTTCCACACCTACTACCGCGCCGTGGGCCTCGACCCGACCAAAGCCTTCTACCACGAAGGCCGCCCGTTCCACAAAGCCGACCCCGCCACGGGACCGATCACGGAGATTCTGGCATGACGTTGAGATTTCCGCTCGTCGTCATCGCATTGCTCGCGGGAAATGCCTTTGGCCGCGCGGACGATCCTCCTCCGGCAACGGAACCTCCGGCAATTCGTTTCGCGCGCAAAGATGTCGCGAAGCTGACCGAACGCGCCAAACCGCTGATCGACGCGGCTGCCCAAGCCGCGGCGAAGCACGAAGCGGCGGCGAAGGCGCTCGCGGACGCTCAGGCCGCGAAGGTCGCGGCGGACAAGGCCGCGACCGACACCGCCGCCGCGATCACGAACGCGCAGCAAGCCAAGACCACGGCCGACAAGGCGCTGGCCGATGCTCAGGAATCGCTCAAGAAAACCGAAGCCGAAAAGGCCGGCGATCAGGACGCGATCAACGCGGCGAAAACCGCCGTCGATACGGCCGCCAAGTCCGCAGCCGATGCGGCCAAGCTGGTTGCCGACCTCGCCGAAAAGAAAAAACAAGTCGATGCCGATCAGGCCGCGGCGGTGAAGAAGGTTCAGGAATTGGAACCGACCGTCAAGCCGTTAGCCGACGCGAAAGCCGCTGCCGACAAGGCCACGTCCGAGGCGCAGTCCGCGATTCATGCGGCGCAGAAACGGCTCGACGCGTTCGTCGCTTCGCCGCCGAAACCGGATCCTGCGGCGATCCGCCAAGTCAACAAATTCACTCACACACGGCCGCTGCTCACGTGCCGGTTCGATGCCAACGCGGATTTCCTCATCGCCGGAGCGCAGGACAACCTCGTGCATCGGTGGGACGTGTTCAGCAGCAGCCACGTTGAAATGTCCGGCCACCGCAGTTGGGTCAACACGCTCGCGCTGCATCCGTCGGCAAACGTGCTCGTCAGCGGAGCCAACGAGGGGCAGGTCATCTGGTGGAACGTGTTCGACGCCGCCCCCGCGTCGCAACGCGCGGTGCCGGCTCATCAGGGCTACGTGCGGGCCGTCGCCATCAGCCCGGACGGCTCACTGGTCGCTTCGTGCGGGAACGACAAGCTGGTCAAAATCTGGAACGCCGCCGATGGGTCGCCCGTGCAGACCCTGACCGGCCACGGTAGCCACGTCTACAACGTGGGTTTTCACCCGTCGGGCAAATTCCTCATCAGCGGCGACTTGAAAGGCGTGCTCAAACAGTGGGAAGTCGGCACTTGGAAACACGTCCGCGACCTCGATGCCAGCGTGCTGTACAAATACGACACGGGTTTCAAGGCCGACGTCGGCGGCATCCGCGGGATGGATTTCAGTCCCGACGGGAAGATGCTCGCAGCCTGCGGCATCGCCGAAGTCTCCAACGCCTTCGCCGGGATCGGCGTTCCCGCCGTGGTCGTGTTCGACATTGAATCCGGCAAGAGCACGAAGGTCCTCAAGCCGAAGGAAGGCGGACAGGGAACGTGCTGGGGGGTGAAGTGGCATCCGTCCGGAGAATTCCTCGTCGGCGCCGGCGGCAGCGGCGCGGGGTCACTTTGGTTTTGGAAACCGGACGACGAGAAATCGTTCTCCGCGTTCAAGCTGCCGTCCGTCGCGTACGACCTCGCGTTCCATCCCGACGGACTGCGCGTGGCCGCGGCGCTGTACGATAAGACGCTGATGGTGTACGACCTCAGTCCAAAGCTGGACGTGGCGGCGGCACCCGCTGCGAAGTGACCTTCGCACACAGAATGACGAATTCCGAATGACGAATGACGAAAGAAGCTCGAATCACGAATGACGAAGAAGCACAGTCTGCTTGCGGACTGGTTCGGGGTTTTTCGTCATTCGGCCTTCGTCATTCTTTCGTCATTTGGATTTCGTCATTCGTCATTGCCTCGTCCGCAGCAGCCGATCAGCCCGTCGATTACCTCCGTGAGATCAAGCCGATCTTTACGCAGCGGTGCTTTCCGTGTCACGGCGCGATCAAGCAGCAGGCGAAGCTGCGATTGGACACGGTTGCGTCGATGATTCGCGGCGGGAACAGCGGAGCCGTGATCGTGCCGGGCCAGCCGGGCGAGAGTTTGCTCGTCGATGCGATCACGGGGGCGGCCGGTTTCCGCATGCCGCCGGAGACCGAAGGCAAGCCACTGAGCGCGGACGAGATTGCCAAGATCAAGCGCTGGATCGCCGAGGGGGCGAAGCATCCCGACGACGAGCAACCGGCCGTCGATCCGAAAAACTACTGGTCGTACCTGCCCGTGAAACGCCCACCAGTCCCCCCTCGCCCCGGAACGCGGAGAGGGGTTGGGGGTGAGGGGCGAGCCACCCCGGATGCGAATCGCAAGCCAAACCCAGAGACGCCCGGCCCCCTCACCCCGGCCCTCTCCCCCAAGGGGGAGAGGGTGAATCCGATTGATGCCTTCATTTCCGCCGAGCACGCGAAGCGTGGCCTCACCGCATCGTCTCCCGCTGACCCAGCCACGCTGCTGCGGCGCGTGTACTTCGACTTGATCGGTCTCCCGCCGACTCGCGAGGAACTGCGAGCCTTTCTCGCCGATCCCTCCGACGCCGCGTACGAGCAGGTCGTGGACAAACTGCTCGCCAGTCCGCAGTACGGCGAACGCTGGGGGCGACACTGGATGGATGTCTGGCGGTACAGCGACTGGTACGGCAGCCGCGGGATCAACGAAATTCGGTACAGCCAGCGGCACATCTGGCGCTGGCGCGACTGGATCGTCGAATCGTTGAACGCGGACAAGGGCTACGATCGGATGGTCGTCGAAATGCTCGCCGGGGATGAACTGGCTCCAGGGGACGGCGGCACCGTCCGCGCGACCGGGTTCCTGGGAAGAAACTGGTACAAATTCGATCGCAATGTCTGGATGTTCGAGACCGTCGAACAAACGGCGCAGGCGTTCCTCGGCCTCACGCTGAAATGCGCCCGCTGCCACGATCACAAGTACGACCCGATCGCCCAGCGCGATTACTACCGCTTCCGCGCGTTCTTCGAACCGCACGACGTGCGGACCGATCCGTTCTCCGGCAACCTCGCCACGGAAAAAGACGCCACGCTCGGCCCGGTGCTGCGCGAAGGCGTGTCGCTCGTCTTCGACAAGCAGCTCGACGCACCAACGTACCTGTTCGCTCGCGGCGACAATCGGAACCCGGTCAAAGACGAACCGCTGACGCCGGCCGTTCCCACCGCGTTCGGCTACGACATCGGCGAAATCCAGCCGATCACGCTTCCGACCGAAGCCGTCAGCCCGTACGTCAAGCCGGCCGTCGTGGACGGGCTCCTCGACTCCGCGCGATCGGTCGTGAAGTCGGCTAAAGACGCGGTCGCGAACGCGAATGCTGCCGTCACCGTGGCCGAGAAAAAACTCGCGGACTTCGTCGCCGCCGAGTCCTCCGGATCGGCACCGGCGGTCGGTCCGACCGGGACCGTGTTCGCCGACCGGTTCGAGAAGCCGCGGCCCGACGTGTGGAAAGTCGCGGGCGGTCAGTGGGACTACGAGAACGGCCGCGTGGTCCAGAAGCAGCCCGGCACCTTCCCGACGCTGGTCGCATCGGTCAAGCACCCGGCGGATTTCGTCGCCCGCTTGAAATACAAAACGCTTCCAGACGGAACGATCGGCTCGGTCGGATTCTTTTTTGACGTGGTGGACCTTCGCGACTGCCAGGCGGTCTACACGGCCACGAGCGCGGGAAGCGTGCAGGCGTTCCACCGGCAGGCGGGCGTCGAACATTACCCACCCGCCGGCATCTTCAAAGCGCCGGTGAAAGTGAACGACGACGTTGTGCTCGACATCGCCGCGTGCGGTCAGAAACTGAACGTCTGGGTCAACGGAGACCTCGCGATCGTTTACACGATGCCGCTCGTGCGGCAAGCCGGGACGTTCGCGATCTGGACGCACGCGGCCACCGCCGAATTCTCCGAACTGCTGGTTGATCCGCTTCCCGCCGGGTTTCGGCTTGCCGACGCCGTCTCCGACAAGATTCGATCTCCGTTCGCGATCCCGAATCGCATCGACGTCGAACGAGCCGTCGACGCCAGCCGTCGCGGAGTGCAGTTGGCCGAGAAGAAACTCGCGTCCGCTCGAGCGGACCTCGACGCCGTCGAGTCGCGCGTTGCGGCTGATCGCGCGAAGGTTGGAGTCCCGCCTTCAGGCGACCAACCGGCTGAAGCCGGGACTCCAGCGTCCGTACTCGCCACCGTCGCGGCGAAGGCCGAGCGGCAGGTGGCCGTCATTCGCGCGGAGCAGGAGCTACTCGAAGCGGAATTAATCTTTCACGCCGCCGAACAGGCCGCGCACGCGAACGACGATGCGAAGAAGAAATCACTCGCCAACGCCGCAGCCAAGCGAGCCGCCGCGACGAAGGCTCTCGAAACAGCGAAGGCCAATGCGTTGAAGGACGACGGCAACTACACGCCGCTCGGTCCGACCTATCCGGCGACCAGCACCGGACGCCGGCTGGCGTTGGCTCGCTGGCTGGTCGATCCGCGCAACCCGCGCACGGCCCGCATCGCGGTCAATCACATCTGGCTGCGGCATTTCGGCCAGGCCCTCGTCCCGTCCGTCGCCAACTTCGGACTGAACGGTGATCGTCCGTCGCACGCGGAACTGCTCGACTGGCTCGCCGCCGAACTGATGGCCCCACAGTCTCCCCCCCTTGCGAAGGGGGGGCCGGGGGAGGTGGATCCGCAGCCGTGGTCGATGAAGCACATTCACCGGTTGATCGTGCTGTCGAATGCGTACCGGCAGACATCACGAATTGCCGATTTGCGATTGCCGATTGCCGACGGTTCGACCACCGATCCGGCCGGCTCATCCAATCGGCAATCGGAAATCGACAATCGGCAATCTCTCGATCCCCACAACCGTTTCCTCTGGCGCATGAACTCGCGGCGCATGGAATCGGAAGTCGTGCGCGACAGCGTGCTGTATCTTGCCGGACAGCTTGATCTGACGCCGGGCGGACCGGAGATTCCGGAATCGGAGGGCCAGACGTCACGCCGCCGGAGTCTGTTTTTCCGCAGCACGCCGAACGAGAAGATGCAGTTTTTGGAACTGTTCGACCAGGCGAACCCGAACGAATGCTACCGCCGGCAGGAAAGCGTGATGCCGCAGCAGGCGTTGGCTCTCGGAAACAGTGCCTTGTCGCTCAACCAGTCGCGTCTGCTGGCGAAACGGCTGTCTGACGAAGTCGGTTCTGCGGACGAACCGCTGCGAGTGGCCGCGTTCATTCACGCAGCGTTCGAGACCATCCTGTCGCGACCACCCAAACCCGAAGAGGTCGCTGCCTGCGCGAAGTTTCTGCAGGAGAACAAGGAGCTGATTCGCAGCGGATCGAAGACGGCATTCTCACCAGCCGCGGGACCGAACGTGACGGCTCCGGCCGCCGACCCGCATCTACATGCCCGTGAAAACCTGATCCACGTCTTGTTCAGCCACAACGACTTTGTGACAATCCGTTGAAAGTAGGGTGCGTGAAACGCACCTTGATTGCGTTTTGGTGCGTTGCACGCACCCTACTCGCTACGTCAAAACGAGGTCTGCGATGCACGTCAACTGCCAATGCGGCCGAGTCAACCGCCGGACGTTCCTGTCCGACGTTGGCCTGGGATTCACCGGGCTGGTGCTGGGGGCGATGCTCGAACGCGACGGCGTTGTGCGAGCCGATTCCGAAGCGGCGCACGTGTCGCCGGGCGGCTCGGCCCATTTCGCACCACGTGCGAAGAGCGTGATCTGGTTCTGCATGCTCGGCGGGACGAGCCATGTCGAGAGCTTCGACCCCAAGCCGGCGCTCAACGAATTCGCCGGGAAGACGATCGACGAGTCGCCGTACAAGGACCAGATTCTGAATTCGCCGTTCTACCGCAAGAACGTCCGCGACTTCGCCGGAACTCTGCGCGATCTGATGCCGAAGATTTACCCGCTGCAGATCGGCTACGCGAAGCGCGGCGAAAGCGGCGTCGAAATCAGCGATTGGTGGCCGCACGTCGCGACCTGCATTGACGACATCGCCGTGGTGCGGTCGATGTGGACCACGGACAACGACCACGCGGCACAGCTTCAGATTCACACCGGGCGGCACATCTTCGACGGGTTCCATCCATCGATCGGTTCGTGGGTGCATTACGGACTCGGTTCGTTGAACGACAACCTGCCGCAGTTCGTGGTCCTGGGCGGCGGACCGGGCGACTGCTGCGGCGGAGTCGGCGCGCATGGCGCGGCCTACCTCGGCCCGGAACACGCAGGCGTGCCTCTCAACGTGGACCCCGCCAACCCGCTCCCCTTCGGCACGCCGGGTGCCACGGTCACGGTCGAAGAGCGGCGTCAGCAGTTGGAGTTACTCCGCGAGCTCAACGGCTTGGCGGCGGTCGAGTATCCGGCCGACGCCGCGCTCCGGGCGCGAATCAAGTCGTACGAGCTGGCCTTTCGGATGCAGATGGCGGTCCCCGAGGTCATCAAGTTCAGTGGCGAGACGGCGGCCACGCAGAAGCTGTACGGCATCGACCAACCCGCGACGAAGCGGTTCGGCGAGTTCTGTCTGACGGCTCGGCGGCTGGTCGAGCGCGGCGTGCGGTTCGTGCAGGTTTACGACGACGGCTGGGATGCGCATGCTCAACTCTTCAAGAATCACAGCACGCGCTGCGGAGCCGTCGATCAGCCGATCGCCGCGCTACTGAAGGACCTCAAGCAACGCGGCTTGCTGGACGAAACGCTGGTCGTGTGGACGACCGAGTTTGGCCGCACGCCGGGAGCCGAAAAATCGGACGGTCGCGATCACCATCCGTACGGTTTCTCGGTTTGGCTGGCCGGCGGCGGAATCAAGGGAGGCGTTGCGCACGGAACCACCGACGAACTCGGCTTCCACGCCGTCGAGCATCGCCACTACGTGACCGATCTCCACGCCACCGTGCTGCACCAGTTGGGCCTAAACTCCCACCGCCTCGAAATCCCCGGCCACAAACGCCTGGAGATCGACTTCGGTTCCCCGATCCGCGAGATCATCGCGTAATGGTTGGAACTCAAATCAAATGACTCGTGTCTTCCCAATGGTTCTGATCGTTGTGCAATTCACAAGACACCATTGAAGGGGAGGTTGGCCTGATGTCCCCCGAACGTTGGAAATGGACGCGATTCCTTGTGTTCGTTGCTGTTGGTGGCAGCGTCGCCTTCTGGATCGTCCATTCGAGAACTGAGCGACCATTGGAGTTCTCGATTGAGAGCTACGAGCTGCCTGAGCCAAGCGAGGCTTTTTCGAGTTGGGTCGCCAATATCCGGATGAAAAATGTCAGTAATATCCCGGTCAAGTTCCAAGGCAGAGGCAAGGAATACCCGGTTTCCGAACTCGAAGTGCAGTCGAACGAGGGGTGGATCGATCAATCCCTCATTGAGACGTGCGGATTCGGAATCGGCGAAGTGAAACTCATGCCCGGCGAGTCTGTCTGTTTTCGAGAAGTTCTTTCAACTCGGTCGCGCTACGATTATGAAAAAGGGTAAATTAGTGTCGGCACCAAGTGTAGCTACATTCCGCAACTGGCGGGTTGGCATCCATTGCTATCGCACCAACTGGCTCAAATACCTGCCCTCAGTCGCTCAAACTGCACTCAGCTGCCTTTCGTGGATCGGACCATCCGAGCGATCATTCGTTTGCTGGAGCGACCCGTTTCCGAACGACGGCCGGTTTGAGGACAGCGATGCCCGTTTCGAGCAGCATTTGAAGCGTCTCATGGCCAAGGAAGCGACGGACCAAAGTGCCGAAGACGCATCGGCCACGAGCCACGGCGATGCTGCCGAAGTTGAAGCAGCGTTC
>Ga0233424_10000104_pt1 | contig 116480 bp, 117 predicted proteins | sample Watercolumn_Towu_FD_181011 | JGI IMG/M metagenome (GOLD analysis project Ga0233424, IMG submission 181011) | Freshwater microbial communities from Lake Towuti, South Sulawesi, Indonesia - Watercolumn_Towuti2014_125_MG | ecosystem: Environmental > Aquatic > Freshwater > Lake | place...
CGGTGGCGAGCGCTCCCCCGACGCGGCGGGCGCGGATGCCGGCGAGCAGCTCGAGGCCGCCGCTGAGCACGCCCCAGGTGATGAGCACGATGAAGAACATGTCGTCCGTGCGCCAGGCCGGCACGCCGCCGGCCATGCCGGCGATCGCGCTCACGACCGCCAGGAGGATCGCCGACCAGCGCGACCCCGACGGGAGGACGAGCCACGCGGCGAGGATGTGCACGAGGGCGGTGACCAGCGCGAAACCGCTGAAGACGGCGAGACCGACCGCCGCGGAGTGATCCGAGGAGAAGGTGATCATCAGGGCCGCGACGGCGGCGAACAGCGCGCGCAGCAATTGCACGTGGCGCATGGTGAACGCGCGAGCAGGGACAGACATGACGGCCAGATCCTCCGGGGTTTCCCCACCAGTCTACGCGGGGCCAGGAGCCGGAAGCGCCCGGGGATGCTCGTGAAGCCCGGCGGATCTCCCCAGATCGATTGCCGGGCTTCACGACATACGCAGCAAGGGGGGCATCACTGCGTCGGGCCACTGCCGCAGGGTCGGGCACCCTCCCCGCGACATCGCAGCCCCGTGACCCACTTGCTCACCTGGTCCCCTGAGGTGTGCGCGTGCGGTCGTATGCTCACTCTAGAGATGTGTTCTTCACATACCGGGTGGGGGCTGTGATGGGTTTTGGGGACGGCGAGAGAAGAGGGGCGACGCCGGACGCGTTCGCCGCGGCACTGCGAGATGCGATCAACGCGAGACCGGTGACGCTGTCGTGGTTGCAGCGGCAGCTCCGCGACCGGGGCAACCGCGTCTCCATGGCCACGCTGAGCTACTGGCGGTCCGGGGCCCGCCGCCCGGAAGGACCGCAGTCGCTCGCCGCTCTCGCCGACATCGAGGATCTGCTGTGCCTCGACAGCGGGGCGTTGAGCCGGCTCCTGCGCCCGCACCGCACGGGGCCGCTGGGCCCGCAGGGGTTCCCGCTGGAGCAGGTCGACATGGAGCGGGCGGTCCGTGAGGTCTACGCCGCCCTCGGCGCCACCTATCCGGACACGTCGCGGGAGCTCACCGTCCATTCGGTCACGGACGTGGACGCCGACGGCGAGGTGTCCTCGTGCCTCACCCGCAGCATCGTGCAGTCCACCACCGGGGTCATCACGGCCATCCCCGTCCTCGACCTCACCCCCGGGGTCCCCGGACCTCCGCCGCTCCTGACGGCCGTGGCGGGCGGACGGGTCACGGCCCGCTACTCCCATCCGAACGGCGAGGCGCACGGTGCGCTGATCGAGCTCGACGTGCCCCTCGCGGCCCCGGACACCGCGGTGGTCGAGTGGTCGGTGCAGTACGAGCCCGGCCACCCCTCGGATCGGGAGACCGGGCACGCCCTCTCCCGGCAGGCTCGGGAGCTGCTCGTGTGGACGCGCTTCCACCCCGATGCCGTCCCCGACTGGTGCGACGAACTCGTCGAGACCGCCGGAGGCACCGTCGTCACCGCGCTCCCCCGGCCTCGCGGCACGTCGGTGCATCAGGTGCGCCGGGCGTTCGGTCCCGGCGCCCTCGGGCTGCGCTGGGGGTACGGTCCTCGCGAGGGTGATCAGCCCGGCTGATCGCCCGTCGCGACCGGCCGCCCCGGCGTGTTCGACCACTGGCTCCAGGAGCCGGGGAAGACCTTCGCCGGGATGCCCACCTCGTGCAGGACCAGAGCCGTGTGCGCCGCCGTGATGCCCGATCCGCAGTAGGCCGCGACCGGCGTCTCCGCGGTGATCCCGATCTCGGCGAGCGTCGCCCGCACCGTGTCACGGTCTCGGATGCGCCCGGTCTCGTCGAGGTGCCGCGTGGTGGGGAGGTTCCGGGCACCGGGGATGTGTCCGGCGATCGGGTCGAGCGGCTCGGTCTCGCCGCGGTAGCGCTCCGGGGCGCGCACATCGAGCAGGACCCCGGTCTCCGGGAACGCCGCCGCCTCGTCGATCGAGAGGGCGTCCTGGCCGGGATCCGCGAGGACGACGTCACCGGTCTCCGGCACGACGTCGTCGGTCGCCAGGTCGTATCCGGCCGCGGTCCAGGCGCGCAGCCCGCCGTCGAGCACCCGGACGTCGACCCCGGCCTGCCGCAGCAGCCACCACGCCCGGGCCGCCGCGAGTCCCTTGGTGTCGTCGTAGGCCACGACGGTGTCGCCCTGCCGCACGCCCCAACGCCGGGCCGCCGCCTGCAGGGTCTCCGTCGACGGGAGCGGATGCCGACCCTCGGTGGGCGCTCCGGGCGTGGAGAGCTCCTGATCCAACGACGCGAACACCGCGCCGGGGATGTGACCCGAGCGGTAGTCGCCCGGGCCCGCCTCGGGACGATCGAGGCGCCAGCGCACGTCGACGACCCGGATCGGGGCGCCGTCGTCGAGGAGGTCGTGGAGTTCGGTCGCGGAGACGAAGTGGCTCATGGTGCGAGGCTACCGAGTGCGCGTCGCCGCGCTTCCGTCGCCGTCACGGACGGACATGGTGCTCGCAGCCCGGGAATAGCCACGCGTCCCCGGCGTTTCCCCTCACATGATTGAAACTTCAACGGTCGCCGCGGAGCGTACCCGCGTGCGGGTACCCCTGCGCTTCGCGGACGGCTTCACCACGACGGCCGACGTGGTGACCTTCGACGGCCTCGTGGACGGACGCGAGCACCTGCTGCTCGGCCTCGGCGACTGGCAGGCGGCTCTCGCCCGCTCCGCCGAAGGCGGGGACGCCCCTCTCGTCCGCCCGCACAGCGAGTGCCTCACGGGAGACGTGTTCGGCTCGGAGCGCTGCGACTGCGGACCGCAGCTGCGGGAGGCCGTGGAGCGGATCGCCGCGGAGGGCGGCTTCCTCCTGTACTTGCGGCAGGAAGGCCGCGGCATCGGGCTCTACGCCAAGCTCGACGCCTACGCCCTGCAGGACGCGGGCCTCGACACCTACGAGGCGAACGTGGCCCTCGGCCGCGGCGAGGACGAGCGGGACTACACCGTCGCGGCGCAGATGCTGCGAGCGCTGGGGGTCGAGCGCATCCGCCTGCTCAGCAACAACCCCGACAAGGCCGCACAGCTCGACGGCCTCGGCATCCATGTCACCGAACGGGTGCGCACCGAGGTGCACCTGTCGGAGGCGAACTCGCGCTACCTCCAGGCGAAGCGCGACCACACGGCGCACACGATCGACCTGACCGCGGCGTGACCCCGAGGAGCACGACATGAGCGAGACGCGGCACCCGCGGCGGCTCGACGACGACGAGCTCGCGACGTGGCTGCCGATCATCCGGTTCGTCCAGCTGCTGCCCCAGGTCCTCGACCGGGCACTGAAGGACGAGGTGGGCCTGAACCACGCCCGCTACGCGATCCTCGTGACCCTCGCCGGGCAGGGCGAGGACGCCGTCACCATGACCGAGCTCGCGCGCATCGCCGGACTCAGCCGATCGCGGCTGAGCCACGCCCTGGACTCCCTGGAGGAGCGCGGGTGGGTGGAGCGGACGTCGTGCTCCACGGACAAGCGCACGCTCTCCGCGACGCTGACCCCGGCGGGCCGGGAGATGCTCCGGGTGGCCGCGCCCGTCCACGTCGCCCAGATCCGCGAGCTCATCCTCGACCCGCTGTCCGCGGAGGATCGGCAGCGGCTGCAGGACATCCTGGGCGCGCTGCTTCCCGGCGTCACGGCGGCGCTGTGAGCTGCGTTCTGCTCTGAGCAGAACGTCTCGATCGCCGCACAGACGGCGGCTTATCGTGAGGCATGGCCGACATCGTCCCGTTCCCCCGCGCCCCGCATCCCGTCCGTCCGCCGTCGAGCGGCCCCGAGCCGCTGTGGCGCGACCTGCTCGGGGATCAGCTCCGGCGGCGTCGTCATGACCGCGGGGAGACCCTCAGCGAGACCGCGGAGAAGGCCGGGGTCTCGCCCCAGTACCTCTCCGAGGTCGAGCGCGGTCGGAAAGAGCCGTCCAGCGAGATGATCGCCGCGATCGCCGGGGCCCTGGACGCCACCCTCGTGGAGCTCACGAGCGCGGTCGCCGAGGAGCTTCGTCAGGCCGCGCCCGCTGCGGCGGCGGCGACGGCCTCCCGCGGCGCCTTCGCCCTCGCCGCCTGACCCGTTCCATCTGCACGACCGGAGTCCGGGTGCACGACGGACTCCGGGAATCCGTCGTGCACCCGTCACCTCATCGTGCCTCCGGATCACGGGGACCGAGCACGGTGTCGATGAGGCCGTAGTCGAGGGCGGCGGCGGCGGTGAAGACCCGGTCCCGGTCGGTGTCGGCGCGGAGCTCCGCGAGGGAGCGGCCGGTGTGCCGACCCAGGATCGTCTCCATGTCCGCGCGCACCCGTACGACCTCGTCGGCCGCGAGGATGAGGTCCGGGATGGCTCCGCGCGACTGACCGGCCGGCTGATGCAGCACGATGCGCGCATGGGCGAGGGCCGCCCGCTCCCCCGGCGCTCCCGCCGCGACGAGCAGGGCCGCCGGACCGATGGCCTGCCCGACGCAGGTCGTCGCGATCCGCGGACGGATGTGCTGCATGGTGTCGTAGATCGCCAGCGCGGCACCGGGGTCGCCGCCCTCGCTGTTGATGTAGAACTGGACGCCGGTCTCCGGGCTGTCCGCGTCGAGGTGCAGGAGCTGCGCGATGAGGGCGTTGGCCACCCCCGCGTCGATGCCGGTGCCGAGGTAGATGACGCGTTCGGCGAGCAGATGCGAGTACACGTCCATGACCCTCTCGCCCCGCGGATGCTGGGCGATGACGTTCGGGATCGTGTAGCCGCTCATGCGTCCACCCCCAGTCCCACGCGCGCACGACGACGCGGCATGATCTCCGCCGTCGACTGCACGATCTCGTCGACGAACCCGTAGTCCTGCGCCTCGGCCGCGGTGTACCAGCGGTCGTGGAGGGAGTCCTCGAAGATCCGGGCGAGGGGCTGACCGGTGTCGTCGGCGATGAGGCCGAGGACGGTGTCGCGCATGTGCCGGAGGTCGTCGGCCTGCGCCTCGATCTCGACCGCCGATCCGCCGATCCCCGCCGAGCCCTGGTGCATGAGGATCCTCGCGTGCGGGAGAGCGCGCCGCTTGCCCTTCGTCCCCGCGGAGAGCAGGAACTGCCCGGCGCTGCAGGCGAGGCCGAGGGCGAGGGTGGAGACGTCGTTCGGGATGAGGTGCATGAGGTCGCGGATCGCCAGCATCGATGGCACGGACCCGCCCGGCGAGTGGATCCAGAGGGCGATGTCGGCCGCCGGATCCTCGGCGGAGAGGCCGAGGAGCTGCGTCATCAGGAGGGTGCCGTTGTCGTCGTCGAGGGCGCCGTCGAGGACGAGCACCCGCTCGTGGAACAGGGCGCGCCGGGCTTCGGGGCCGAATTGCGGGAGGGGCTTTTCTTCGCTCATGTCCCCAGCATCCGGCTCCTCCGACGCTGGGGGGAGCGAATCCGCCCGGAGCAGATCCGCTGTGAGCGGCGGAGTGTGCACCCGCCGGAAAACGCGACGTAACACCGCCGACGCACGACCCGCCTAGCCTCGGGGCATGGCGAAACAGAAAGCACCGGCATGGCAGTCCGAGGACGGCCTGAACTTCCGCACCCGCAAATGGGTGCGTCCGGAAGACCTCAACGCGAACGGCACGCTGTTCGGCGGAAGCCTGCTGAAGTGGATCGACGAGGAGGCCGCGATCTACGCGATCGTGCAGCTCGGCAACTACCGCGTCGTCACCCGGCACATCTCCGCCATCACGTTCGAGGCGTCGGCTGTGCAGGGCGACCTCATCGAGATCGGGCTGCAGGCCACCCGATTCGGCACCACCTCGCTCACCATGCGGGCCGTCGCGCGCAACATGATCACCCGCAAGCGCATCCTCACCATCGACGAGATCGTGTTCGTCAGCATCGGCGAGGACGGCCTGCCCACCCCGCACGGCTACGACGAGATCACCTACGATCGCGACCGCATGCCCACCGAGCGCATCGCCACCGGCACGATCCCCCTCCCGAAGCGCTGACCCTCATTCGCCGACCCACCCCCTTGCGGTCGACCCACCCCCGAAAGTGCGTCACTTACGGGGGTGGGTCGCGCGGAAAGGGGTGGGTCGACGGTCAGGCGAGGGCGAGGACCGCGCGCCGGTGGGTGACGCGGTGGCCGATCCAGAAGCCGATCGCGATCAGGCCGACGAGACCGATCCCGAGGATCCACGGGAGCAGGGAAGGCGCGGCGCCCGCGGTGGCCGTCGCGAGCGTGCCGGAGCCGTCGGCGATGCGCCCGTTGCCGGCCGCGAGGTCCGCGGCGCCCGCGTCGAGCTTCGCGCTTCCGGCCGCGAGGGTGCCGGAGCCCTCGGCGACTGCGTCGGCGCCGGTGCGGAGTTCGGTCATCCCGGACCGGAGGTCGCCGGCACCCGACTGCAGCGCGCTGACGCCCGTGGCCAGAGACCCGGCGCCCTCGTCGAGCCGCGCCGCGCCGGCGCTCAGCTCCGCGGTTCCGGTGTACAGCGACGATGCTCCGGTCGAGAGGGTCTGCAGCCCGGACGAGAGATCTGCCGCGCCTGCCGCGAGACGGGAGGTGCCGTCCTGCAGCGTCTGCGCTCCGGCCACGAGGGCGGGAGCGCCCTTCGGGGAGACCAGCACCACGGTCCCCGGCCACCCCTTCGAGGGGTCGCCGTTGATGAGCGCACCGACGCCGGCCGTGACACGAGCGGAGCCGTCGGCGGCGCCGATAAGTCCCTGTGCGAGGCCCGGAGCAGCCGCGGCGGGAGCGGCCAGCGCGCCGACCTGCTTCTCGACGCCGGCGGCGAGCGCCGCGAGCTGCTGGAGCTGCACATCGGCGGGGTTCGCAGCGAGGAGACCCTGCAGACCGGCGGCGAGAGTCCGCGCGTTGCCGGGAGCGCTCGTGGCGACGCCCGTCAGCAGCGTCTGCGTGTCCGGGTGAGCGAGTTTCTGCACGTCGGCACTCACTCCGGCGCGCAGGGTGGTGCTGAGGGTCGTCGCGCCCTCGAGCACGCCGTTCGCGTACCGGTGCGCGCCGTCGACACCGGCGGCGAGAGTGGTCACGCCGTCGACGAGCTGCCGGGCTCCGGCGTCCGCCGCCGCCATCTTCGACGCGAGCTCCTGCGATCCGGCGAGCGCCGTCTGCGCTCCGCCGCTCACCCGTCCCGCACCGTCGAGAGCGGTGGCGGCTCCTGCGGCGAGGGTACCCGCGCCCTCGGCGAGCGTCGTGGCACCTGCGGCGGCGGTCGTCGCGCCGTCACTGAGCTTCACCGATCCCTGCTGCGCCGTCGCGGTGCCTGCCGCGAGATCCTGCGTGCCCGCGGCCAGCTCGTCGGCTCCCGCGGCGAGGTCGGCTGCTCCTGCGGCGAGGTCCGAGGATCCCCCCTGCGCGGTGGTCGTGCCGTCCGCGAGTTCCGAGGCGCCCGCGGACACCTTGCTCATCGTGGCGAAGAACAGCAGCACCATCGCCGCCAGCAGAAGGCTGAGGACGATCACGGCGATGCGCATGCCGAGGCCGTGCGCGTGGGTCTTTTCACTCGTCATTGAGGACTCCCGAGGTCAGTGGCGTCGTTGCCACCCGCGACTGTAGGCCCGCCCTCTCCCCGACCCCTCGGTTTTGCCGTCAGATACCAAGTCCCACCTCTGCCGGGACTCAGTTTCTTGTCGTCCTCGCACAATCGCCGACCCAGCCCCTTATGTACGAGCCACCCCCATATGTGACGCACTTTCCGGGGTGGGAGGCACGGAAAGGGGTGGGTCGGCGAGAGCGGCGAAGGCGTGCGCGAGGTCGGCGAGGAGATCGTCGAGGTTCTCAAGGCCGATGGACAGACGCAGGACGTCGGCGGCGGGACGCGCCTCCGCGGGGACCGGGCGGTGCGTGAGCGCGGCGGGGTGCTGGATGAGGGAGTCCACACCCCCGAGCGACACGGCGTGCGTGAAGAGGCGGGTCCCCCCGGCCACCGCCGCCGCCGCTGCATAGCCGCCGCGCAGCCGCAACGCGATCATCGCCCCCGGCCCGCGGAGCTGCCGTTCCAGGATGCCGCGCGGATCCCCGTCGAGCCCGGGATAGAAGACCTCGGCGACCTCGGGCCGATCGACCAGCCACTGCACGATGCGACGAGCGCTCTCCTGCTGGTGCCGCACGCGGACCGGCAGGGTCGTGAGACCGCGGTGCAGCAGGTACGCGCCGAGCGGGTGCAGGAGCCCCCCGGTCACCGCACGCACGCGACGCAGCGCCTCCGCGGTCGTCTCGTCACAGGCGACGACGCCGGCGATGACATCACCGTGGCCGCCGAGGTATTTGGTGGCGCTGTGCAGCGACATCGCCGCGCCGTGATCGATCGGGTTCTGCAGCACGGGGGTCGCGAACGTGTTGTCGACCACGACCGGCACGCTCCCCGCCTGCCGCACGACCTCGGCGATGTCCGCGACCTCGAGGGTCGGGTTCGCCGGCGTCTCCACGACGACGAGTCCGGTGTCGGCGCGCAGCGCGGCGGAGACCTCGTCGGGACGGCAGTACGTCGTCTCCACGCCGAGCAGACCGGACCCGAGCAGGTGGTCGGTCCCTCCGTAGAGCGGACGCACCGCGACGACGTGCCGCGCTCCCGTGGCACCCGTGTGCGCGAGGATCACGGCGGTCATGGCCGCCATCCCGGAGCCGAAGGCGACGGCGGCCTCGGCGTGCTCCAGCTCGGCGAGCGCATCCTCGAAGCGCGCGACCGTCGGATTCCAGAGGCGGGCGTAGACCATGCTGCCGTCCTGCGGCGGGCGGCCCCCGGTCGCCATCGCCTCGTACGAGTCACCGCCGCGCTCGACGTCGGGCAGCGGATTCGTCGTGGAGAGGTCGATCGGCAGGGCGTGGACCCCGAGCGCCTCGAGGTCGGCACGGCCGCTGTGGACGGCCACGGTGTCGGGATGCAGCGGTGCGGTCATCCCTCCACGCTGGCCGAATCGCGAGATTCTCGCTGGTCTTCGACAGAACACCTCACTGAATCCGGGATCCTCGCTATTCTGTGCAACATCCGGCCGTACCGAGGAGGACACGTTGGCGAAAGCGCAACTCGACGAGATCGACCTGGAGCTGCTCGCCGCCCTGAGCCGCGATGCGGCCGTCACCAACAAGGCTCTGGCCCACCGCCTCGGACTCGCGGAATCCACCTGCGCCCACCGGATCCGCGGCCTGCGTGAGCGCGGAGTCATCCGCGACACGCGCGTCCGCCTCGACGGCTCCGCGCTCGGCTACCCCCTGCAGGCGATCATCAAGGTTCGCCTCGCGCATCACACCGGGCCCAAGGTCACGGCGCTCTTCGACGCGCTCGTCGCGATCCCCCGCGTGCTCCAGGTGTTCCACGTCGCCGGGGTGGACGACTTCCTCGTGCACGTCGCCGTGCAGGACGCGACCGCTCTCCGCGACATCGTGCTCGAGCACATCACCGTCCACCCCGTCGTCCGCGGCACCGAGACCCAGCTCGTGTTCGAGCTCCGCGACGGCACGGGTTTCCTCCCCCGCTGAACGAGGGGGCAGGATGGAGGGACGCCGTTGCAAAGGAGCACCATGAGCCGTCGTGCCACCCCCGCCACCGAAGCGATCCGCGGGATGAGGGACCTCCTCTTCACGCACGCCACGGACTACGACGCCGCACGCCGCGAGTTCGCCTGGCCCGACCTGACCGCCTTCAACTTCGCGCTCGAGTGGTTCGACGTCATCGCCGGGGAGAACCCCGACCGTCCGGCCGTGCAGATCGTCGAGGCCGACCTCAGCCTCCGGTCCTGGACGTACGGGGAGCTCTCCGCCCGCTCCGACCAGGTCGCCGCCTGGTTGCGCAGCCTCGGCATCCGCCGCGGCGACCACGTGATCGTCATGCTCAACAACACGATCGAGCTGTGGGAGGTGATGCTCGCGATCACGAAGCTGGGCGCGGTGTCGATCCCGACCTCGACGCTGCTGTCGGCCTCCGACCTCGCGTACCGCATCGAGCACGGCCGCGCCGGCGCCGTCGTCACCCTCGGCGCCCTGGCCGACCGCCTCGAGGGGATCGACCCCGACGTCCTGCGCATCGGGGTCGGCGCGTCGCTGCCTGCCGACTGGAAGCGGTTCGCGGATGCCGACGCGACCACGGAGGAGTTCGTTCCGGACGGCCCGACGCCCGCCGGCGACACGGCCCTGCTGTACTTCACGTCCGGCACGACGAACCGCCCGAAGCTCGTGCAGCACACCCACGTCTCCTACCCCGTCGGTCACCTCTCCACCATGTGGTGGCTCGGCGTGCGCCCGGACGACGTGCACCTCAACATCTCCTCCCCCGGGTGGGCCAAGCACGCCTGGTCGAGCTTCTACTCCCCCTTCCTGGCCGAGGCGACGGTGTTCGTCTACAACTACGACCGCTTCGATGCGAACACGCTCATGGAGGTCATGGACACCCACCACGTCTCGACGTTCTGCGCCCCGCCCACGGTCTGGCGCATGCTCATCCAGGCCGACCTCTCGCGGCTCGCGCACCCTCCGCGGGAGCTCGTCGGCGCCGGCGAGCCGCTGAACCCCGAGGTCATCGACCGGGTGCGCGAGGCGTGGGGCGGCACGATCCGCGACGGCTTCGGGCAGACGGAGATGACCGCCTGCATCGGCAACTCCCCCGGGCAGACCGTCAAGGTGGGGTCGATGGGCCGTCCGCTGCCCGGCTACCCGGTCGTGCTGCTCGACCCGTCGACGGGCGAGGTCGTGGAGGACGAGGGCGAGATCGCGCTCGACCTCGCACAGCCGCCGCTCGGCCTCATGGCGGGGTACTACGACGATCCGGAGAAGACCGCGGAGTCGCGGGCCGGGGGCTTCCACCACACCGGGGACATCGCCGTGCGCGACGCCGACGGCTACCTGACCTACATCGGGCGCTCCGACGACGTGTTCAAGGCCTCCGACTACAAGATCTCGCCGTTCGAGCTCGAGTCCGTGCTGCTGGAGCACGACCTCGTGGTCGAAGCGGCCGTCATCCCCAGCCCTGACCCCACGCGCCTCGCGGTGCCGAAGGCCTACGTGTGCCTGACGCCGGACGCGGGCGCGGACGAGGCGGCCGCCGCGCGCGCCGTGTTCGGCTACGCGCACGAACGGCTGTCCTCGCACCTGTGGGTGCGGATCATCGAGTTCGTGCCGGAGCTTCCGAAGACCATCTCCGGGAAGATCCGCCGCGTCGAGCTGCGGGCACGCGAGAGCGCCCGCGTGGCCGCGGGCGACGAGGCGCGGCAGCACCGCGACCGCGACTACCGCTGAACGCTAGGAGACGACGGCGACCGGCGCCGTGGGCGTCGCGGTCGAGCCGGTCATGAGCGTGGCCGTCGTCGTGGTCGCCGGCGCCGGCTTCACGCGTGCGGCCCGGCGTCGCGACTCGAAGCCGCCGGCCGTGAGCATCGCGCGCACGATCCCGCCGATCACGAGCATGCCCACGAGCGACGCGCCGGCCGCGATCAGCGGAAGCCACTGGTTCGCGAAGCTCGCGGTGAAGCTCATCAGCGCGCACACTATCCACAATCCGACCGCGCCGCCCGCGAGCCCCCCGGCTCCGCGGATGATCGCGATCGCGGCCACGATCGCGCAGACCGCGGCCAGCGCCGCACCCACGTATCCGATCGGTACCAGAATGGCGGCCAGGTCTCTGGCCACTCCCAATGTCGTCATGACGACCCCCCGTCCGGCGGAACCCCTCCGCACCTTCGACACTAGAAGTGTCTCTCCGGAAGGCCATCCGTCTCAAGTCCGATCCGGGTCATCCTTCCGGTGGATATCCGCGGATCAGCGCCGGACCGGCCACCGCAGCCGGCGGGGCCGCACGACGCGGACCGGGCGGGTGACGACCGCGTCCACCACCATCGAGCCGTCGGTGGGGCCGACGATCGCGATCGCGGAGGTCTCGGTGGCCTCGGCCGGCGCCACGGGCTGCGTCGCCAGCGCGCGATGCGCCTTGACGTAGGCCGGCACGAGGAGCACGATCGCGCCCACCCAGGCGAGCGGGTTGCTGAGGGCCACGCCGTCGAAACCGATCATCGCCCCGAGGACGACGGCGGCGACGACGCGCATCACGAGCTCGATCACGCCGGTGACCGTCGGGACCAGCGCGTGGCCGAGTCCCTGCAGCGCGCCGCGGAGCACGAAGAGCATGCCGAGCGCCCAGTAGCCGCAGCCGTTGATGATGAGCATGCGGTGCGCCATGTCGACGACATCGTCCGAGCCGTCCCCGACGAACAGCCGGACCATCGGCGCGCCGAACGCGATGAGCAGCCCGCCGAGGACGATCGCCGCCGCGACCGCCATCCAGGTGGCCTCGACCACACCGCGCCGGATACGGTCGGGGCGACGACCACCGTGGTTCTGCGCCGCGTACATCGACACGGCGAGCCCGAGCGAGGAGAGCAGGGCGACCGCCAGGCTGTCCACGCGGGACGCCGTCGTGTAGGCCGCGACCGCGTCGGCGCCGAGAGTGTTGAGGGCGACCTGCACCGTGAGGGTCCCGATCGCGATGATCGAGGCCTGGAAGCCCATGGGGAGACCGAGGCGCAGGTGGTCGGCGATGTCGGTCCGGGAGATGCGCCAGTCCGAGCGACGCAGGTGCAGCATGGGCAGCCGCCGGCGCACGAATTCCAGGCAGAGGATCACCGAGACGGCCTGTGCGACCACGGTGGCGAGCGCGGCACCCGCGACGCCCCACTCCAGCGGACCGACCATGAGCACCACGAGGCCGACGTTGAGCGCGCAGGAGACCGTGAGGAACACCAGCGGGGTCTTCGAGTCGCCGATGGCGCGGATGATGGCGGAGAGGTAGTTGAAGAACATCGTCGCGCCCGCGCCGAGGAAGCTGATCTGCGTGAACACCGTCGCCTCGGCCATGAGCTCGGGCGGCGTCTGCAGCAGCGCGAGGATCGGCCCGGCGATGAGCGGCGCGACCACCGTGAGGACCACGCTCGTGATGCCGCTGAGGAGCACACCCGTGGCGACCGAGCGGCGCACGGCGGCGTCGTCGCGCGCACCGAAGGCCTGGGCGATGGGGATGGCGAAGCCGCTCGTCAGACCCCAGGCGAAGCCGAGGAGCAGGAAGAGCAGGCTGCCCGTCGCGCCGACGGCGGCGAGGGACTGGACGCCGAGGTGGCGTCCGACGACGATCGCGTCGGCGAACTGGTAGAGCTGCTGCACGACGTTGCCGAGCAGGAGCGGGATCGAGAAGGCGAGGATGACGCGCCACGGACGGCCCGTGGTGAGGGTGGTGGCCATGAAAGGAAGGGGCTCGCAGGGAAAGAGGGGATGGATCGGGGGTGCGCCCAGTTTATCGAATCGTTTCGGGCGAACGGAACACCCCGGACCGGATCGCCGCCGCCGGGGCGTCGATTTCGGACGAGCGGGCCACGGTGGTTACTCTGCATCAGTCGAGGACGACCGGAGGAGATGAGCGTGACGAAGCAAGACACGGGGGCCATCCGCCAGGGGCAGAACGGAGCCGGAGGCGAGGAGCACCTGCGGCGCGCGCTCAGCAACCGGCACATCCAGCTGCTCGCGATCGGCGGGGCGATCGGCACCGGCCTGTTCATGGGCAGCGGCAAGACGATCTCCGTCGCCGGCCCCTCCGTGATCTTCGTCTACATGATCATCGGGTTCATGCTGTTCTTCGTCATGCGGGCGATGGGCGAGCTGCTGCTGTCGAACCTCAAGTACAAGTCGTTCAGCGACTTCGCGAGCGACCTGCTCGGCCCGTGGGCGGGCTTCTTCACCGGCTGGACGTACTGGTTCTGCTGGGTGGTCACGGGCGTGGCCGACGTGATCGCGATCGCCGGGTACACCGATGCGCTCATTCCCGGCATCCCGCTGTGGATCCCCGGCCTCCTCGTGGTCGTGATCCTCCTGGCGCTCAACCTGCCCACCGTCGCGGCGTTCGGCGAGATGGAGTTCTGGTTCGCGCTCATCAAGATCGTCGCGATCGTCGCCCTCATCGTGACCGGCCTGGTGATGATCTTCACCGGGTTCTCCCACGACGCCGGCACCGCGAGCTTCTCGAACCTGTGGGAGCACGGCGGCATGTTCCCGCACGGCTTCCTCGGATTCGTCGCCGGCTTCCAGATCGCGGTGTTCGCGTTCGTCGGCATCGAGCTCGTCGGCACGGCCGCCGCGGAGACCAAGGACCCGAAGCGCAACCTCCCGAAGGCCATCAACGCCATCCCGATCCGGGTCCTCCTGTTCTACGTGGGCGCGCTCATCATCCTCATGTCCGTCACGCCGTGGACCGAGTACGTCGCCGGCGAGAGCCCCTTCATCGCGATGTTCGCCCTCGCCGGGCTCGGCATCGCCGCCACCGTCGTCAACCTCGTGGTGCTGACCTCGGCGATGTCCAGCGCGAACTCCGGCATCTACTCCACCTCGCGCATGGTCTTCGGGCTGGCACAGGACGGCGACGCCCCCCGGTTCTTCGGCCGGCTCTCGAAGCGCCGCGTGCCGCAGAACGCGCTGTTCCTGTCCTGCATCCTGCTGCTGTCCGGCGTCGTGCTGCTCTACGCGGGCAAGGACATCGGCACGGCGTTCGAGATGGTCACCACGGTGTCGGCCGTGTGCTTCATGTTCGTGTGGACGATCTTCCTCTGCAGCTACCTCGTGTACCGGCGCCGTCGTCCGGAGAAGGCGGCGACCTCGGCGTTCAAGATGCCGGGCGGCGTGTTCATGGTGTTCGTGGTGCTCGCGTTCTTCCTGTTCATCCTCTGGGCGCTGACCACCCAGCCGGACACGCTGATCGCCCTGCTCGTGACGCCGATCTGGTTCGCGATCCTCATCGTCGCCTGGCTGTTCGTGCGGAAGTCGCCGCACCACCTGGAGCGCCACGCCGCCCACATCGCGTACCTGCGCGACGACACGATCCCGGCCGACTGAGGCGTCAGGCCACCGACTCGAGGGTCGCGGGCTGGGGGGCCGCGACCTTCGGGGCGAAGACGCGGGGGCGGAGCGCGAGGAACAGCAGCACCATGCCGGCGGCGAGCAGCATGTGCCCCACGCCCGCGATGCCGGCGATCATCTTCGTGGACTCCTGGCCGAGCACCGTGAGGCAGCCGTGCCAGACGAGCATCGCCGAGGTCAGCACGAGCCCGGCGGTGTAGGTCCAGAAGAACCAGCCGAACAGGCGGCTCTCGGAGAGCGCGAACGCCTTCTCCAGGAGCATCACCACGAGGAAGACGACGAAGCCCAGTACGAGCAGATGCGTGTGCACGAGTCCGAGCTGCGTCGGCGCCCCTTCGGGGAAACCGTTGATCTTGGTGAACTCGCGGTAGAAGAGTCCGGAGGCGACGCCCACCAGCATGGAGGCGAACGCGGCGGTGAAGAGCCTGCGCATGGGAGTCCTTTCTGTCTGCCTCCAGCCTCGCCGTGGGGCCGTCGCTGCGGATCCATCGAACGGTTGAGGCCGCGGGCGTCAGAGCAGTCCGGACTCCCTGGCGATCGCGACCGCCTTCGCGCGACTGTCGACCCCGAGCTTCTCGAAGACGTGCACGAGGTGGGTCTTCACCGTCGCCTCCGTGACGAACAGCGCCTTCGCGATCTCCCGGTTCGAGGCCCCGGTGTCGAGCAGCCGCAGCACGTCGAGCTCGCGCCCCGTGAGCTGCACCCGCGGGGCGCGGAGGGCGCGGCCGACGCGCGCCGTGAGCTCCGGCGTCAGCGCCTGCCCACCCGATGCGGCCTGTCGCACGGCCCGGACGATGTCCTCCGGGTCGATGTCCTTGAGCAGATACCCCGCCGCCCCGGCCTCGATCGCGCCGAGGATCTGGGCGTCGCGGTCGAACGTCGTGAGGATGAGCACCGCCGGCGCCGGGTCGAGCGCCCGGAGCGCCGCCGTCGTCTGCACACCGTCCATGCCCACCCCCAGCCGCAGATCGCAGAGGACGACGTCGGGACGCAGGTGCCGGGCGAGCACGACCGCCTCCTCCCCCGACGCGGCCTCGCCCACGACCTCGGCGTCGTCGCGGCGGTCGAACAGCGAGCGCACGCCCGCGCGCACGATGGGGTGGTCGTCGACAAGCAGGATCCGCACGGGGGTCACGACCGGCCTCCCAGGGGCAGGTGGGCGGACAGCGCGGTGCCGTCGCCGGGGGCGCTCTCCACGTCGAGACCGCCGCCGAGCTCGCGCAGTCGGGCGCGCATCGCCCGCAGGCCGTAGCCGCCGCCGGGCCCCGCCGCGTCCAGCCGCGACGGGTCGAACCCGCGACCGTCGTCGACCACGTCCAGCCGCACGGCGTCGCCGGCGTCCGCGAGGGTCACCACCACCCGGGTCGCGGCGGCATGGCTGCGCACGTTGGCGAGCGCGGACTGCGCCGTCCGCAGCAGGGCGACCTCCGCGTCGAGGCCGAGTGCGGGCAGATCCTCGTCGGCATGGAGGGTGGCCGCGATCCCGGTCTCGGCGGTCAGGCGCTCGAGCATCCGGGCGAGGGCGTCGCTCAGCGCGGAGCCGTCCAGCTCGGCGGGCATGAGGTCGTCGACGATGCGTCGGGCGTCGGCGAGCCCTTCCGCGGCGAGGGCCCCGATCTGCCCGAGTGCCCGCTCCCGGCCGTCCTCGTGCTCGGCGGCCGACCGCGCCAGCAGGACGATGGACGACAGGCTCTGGGCGACCGTGTCGTGGATGTCGCGCGACACCCTCGTGCGCTCGGCAGCGGCGCCGGACTCCCGCTGGGTCCGTGCGAGCTCGTCCTGGAGCGCCGCCATCTCCTGCTGCGTCGCGACGAGGGACGCGATGAGTCGCCGCCGCTCCCGCCCGTCGCGGACGAGCTCCAGATAGCCGCGGGAGATCCCGAGGGCGAAGATGCCGCCCACCAGCGGCCCGATCACGTTCGCGTAGGTGGTCGTCCCGGTGTGCAGCAGCGGCGCGACGATGACGACGGCGAGGATGAGGATGCTGAGCAGCACGGCCCATCGCAGTCGCAGCAGGAAGCCGGCGAGCAGCCACAGCGAGAACGCCAGCCAGACGAACTCCGGCGACAGCGCCACCGCCCCCAGCCAGATGGCCGTGAGCCCCAGCAGCCAGCCCGCGGCGAGCGCCCGGTCGTCCGTGCGGGAGGAGAGCAGGAGTCCGCCGCCGTACCAGCCGAGGAAGGCGAGGGCGGTCGCGAGCAGCCACGGCACCGGGACCCCGTCGGCGAGGGAGCGGACGACGCCGACGACGGTAAGCACGACGGTGATGACGGCCTGGTCGACACGGAGCGACGTGACCAGGCGCCCCCAGGAGCGCGTGCGTGCTCCCGTCCGCCCTGCCGCGTGGTCGGTCTCGGCGGTGTCTCCGGTCGGCATGCTGACATTCTCGTCCGCCGGGCCGATGTGCGCCTCCATCCTTCGGTCGACCCGGTTCGAATCGCCCGATTGGCGGCATCCGGCCCGGATTTGGAACCAATCAGGCGATTCGAACGGAGGTATCGTGGGGCCGATGTCGACACCGCACCCGTTCCCGGCGACGATCGCGGCGGCCGTCGACCACGAGCTCGTGATCCGGAAGTCGCGCTTCCTCACCCATGTCGCACCGGTGTCGTCGGTGGCCGAGGCCGAAGCCGTCATCGCGACGGTCCGGAAGCGCGCCTGGGACGCGAACCACAACTGCACCGCGATGGTGACCGGGCTGCACGGGGATCAGGCGCGCTCCTCGGACGACGGCGAGCCCTCCGGAACGGCCGGGGTCCCGATGCTCGAGGTCCTCCGGCGCCGCGGCCTCACGGACGTCGTCGCGGTGGTGACCCGCTACTTCGGCGGGGTGAAGCTCGGGGCGGGCGGCCTCATCCGCGCCTACTCCACCGCGGTGTCCGAGACGCTCGACCGCGCCGCCCTCGTCCGTCGCGCGGCGCTCACCCAGGCGACCGTGGAGGTCCCGCACGCCGAGGCCGGCCGCTACGACAACCTGCTCCGCGACTGGGCGTCCTCCCACGGGGCCACGCTCGGCACGCCGACCTACGGGGCCTCCGCACAGCTGGAGCTGTGGGTGCCCGCCGCCGCGCTTCCGCGCCTGACCGCCGACCTCGCCGCCGCGTCCGGGGGCGCCGTGGCCCCGGTCGCCGGGATCGAGCGGATCGTCGACGTCGCGGACTGAGACCTCCCGGCGGTCGCACACCGTCCGACGGATATCCTGGACGCCGCGGTCGCGGAAGGAGAGCGATGTTCGACAGTCCGCTCTCGGCCTCGCCGTACGAGATCCTCGGCGTGGATCCGGCCGTCGACGACGCCGAGCTCCGGCGGGCGTATCGGCTGCGACTGCGGCAGACCCACCCCGATACCGGCGGCGACGCGGCCGTGTTCATCCAGGTCCAGCGCGCGTGGGAGCTCATCGGCACCGCGGAGGACCGCGCCGCGTACGACCGCCGCGCGGGCCTGACCGACGACGGCGGCGAATGGAGCGGCTGGCGCCCCCAGACCGTGCGCACCGACACCCGGCCGCGCGCCCGCTCCTACGGACACCCCGGCGGCTGGCGCCGCGAACGCTACCTCTCCCTGATCCGCGAGTGGGCGGGTCACGGGGTCGAGGTCCCCGATCCGTACGCCCCGGCCCTCGTCCGCGCCGCCCCGCGGGAGCTCCGCCGGCTGCTCGCCGACGCGCTCGCGGAGGAGGCCACGGCCCGCACGGTCTCCGACCTCGGCATGGGCTTCACGGTCTGGCACGACGTCGCCGCAGGACAGACCCCCGAGGACAAGCTCGACCACGTGGTGCTCAGCCCGTCCGGCCTCTACGGCGTCATGTCCGAGGACTTCGGCGGGGTCGTGGGGTTCCGCCGCGGGGAGATCACCGGCCCGAGCCTCGGCACCCGGGCCCCGGTCACGGCGGCTCTCGCCCGGATGCGCGCGGTGGCGAAGGCCGCCAAGGTGAAGTTCGGCGGGGCGATCGTGGTGCTCCCCGACGACGACCTCGCCCAGGCGGTCACCCCGCTCGGCAGCAACCGCGGCGTCCCGGTCGTGGTGGTGCGGCGCAGCGCGCTGGCGATGGTGCTGCGGCAGGGCGTCCCCGGGGCGCGGGCCATCGGCGGCAACGAGCTGTTCGATATCCGCACCCGTCTGCAGCAGACGGTCCGCTTCGTCTGACGGCGACGCGCCCGGCATCCCGGCATGCTCTTTTGAATCACTCAAAACACGTGTAGAGTCGAGGGCATGGAGACGGAACTCGACTCGGCGTTGCGCGACGCCGGGCTGCGTGCGACTGCGGGCCGCGTCGCCGTTCTCGAGGCTCTCGGCTCCATGGCCCACACGGATGCGGAGCGGGTCTACCGCGCCGTGTCCGACGTGCTTCCGACCACGTCGATCCAGTCGGTGCACAACATCCTCGCGGACCTGACGACGGCGGGCCTCATCCGCCGGATCGAACCGGCAGGCTCCGCGGCGCTGTACGAACGGCGCATCGACGACAACCACCACCACGTCGTCTGCACCTCCTGCGGTGCGGTCGGCGATGTGGACTGCGTCGTCGGCGAGGCGCCGTGTCTCACCCCGTCCTCGACGGGGGGCTTCACCGTGCAGACAGCTGAAGTCACCTTCTGGGGCCTCTGCCCCAGCTGCCAGAACGCCGCGTAGGCGCATCCACCGATCCCCTCCCCGAGGGTCCGTTCGGCATGTCCGCGCGGAGAAGGAGAAGACCATGACCAACCCCACCGACGCGGGCCGTCCGGCCACGACGACGCAGGCCGGAGCGCCGATCGCGAGCGACACCCACTCGCTGACCGTGGGCCCCGACGGCCCCACCGCGCTGCACGACCACTACCTGGTCGAGAAGCTCGCCTCCTTCAACCGCGAGCGTGTGCCGGAGCGCAACCCGCACGCCAAGGGCGGCGGCGCGTTCGGTGAGTTCGTCGTCACCGAGGACGTCTCGAAGTACACCCGGGCGGCCGTGTTCCAGCCGGGCGCCACCTCGGAGACCCTCCTCCGCTTCTCCTCCGTCGCCGGTGAGCAGGGCTCGCCCGACACCTGGCGGGACGTGCGCGGGTTCTCGCTGCGCTTCTACACGACCGAGGGCAACCTCGACATCGTCGGCAACAACACCCCGACGTTCTTCCTCCGCGACGCCATCAAGTTCCCGGACTTCATCCACTCGCAGAAGCGCCTCGGCGACTCCGGCCTGCGCGACGCGGACATGCAGTGGGACTTCTGGACCCTCTCGCCCGAGAGCGCCCACCAGGTCACCTACCTCATGGGCGAGCGCGGCCTTCCCCGCAGCTGGCGTCACATGAACGGCTACGGCTCGCACACGTACTCGTGGATCAACGCCGAGGGCGAGGTGTTCTGGGTGAAGTACCACTTCATCTCCCACCAGGGCGTCGAGGCGATGAGCCCGGAGGAGGCCGAGCAGCTGGCCGGTTCCGACGCGGACCACTACCGTCGCGACCTGTTCCAGTCGATCGCCGAGGGCGACTTCCCGAAGTGGGACCTGTACGTGCAGATCATGCCGTACGACGAGGCCAAGGACTACCGCTTCAACCCCTTCGACCTCACCAAGACGATCTCGAAGAAGGACTACCCGCGCATCAAGGTCGGCACGCTGACCCTCAACCGCAACCCGGAGAACTTCTTCGCGCAGATCGAGCAGGCCGGCTTCGCGCCGGGGAACCAGGTGCCCGGTACCGGCATCTCCCCCGACAAGATGCTCATGGGCCGGATGTTCGCCTACCCGGACGCCCAGCGGCACCGCATCGGCGCGAACTACAACCAGCTGCCGGTGAACCAGCCGCACGCCGCCGAGACCCGCAACTACCAGCACGAGGGCTCGATGCGGTACCAGTACAACGACGCCGCGCACCGCACCTACCAGCCGAACTCCTTCGGGACCCCCGGTGGCCCCGCGGCCGACCCGGCGAAGGGCATCGAGGTGAACTGGTCGGCGGACGGCGAGCTCACCCGCTCCGCCGCGACGCTGCACGCCGAGGACGACGACTTCGGTCAGGCCGGCACGCTGTACCGCGAGGTCTTCGACGGCCCGCAGCGCGCCCGCTTCCTGGAGGTCCTGACCGGTCAGGGCCGTTCGATCACGGTCGACGCCATCCGCGAGCGCTTCTTCCAGTACTGGACGAACGTGGACGCCGAGCTCGGCGCCGCGCTGCGCGACCGCGTCTGACCCGAGACCCCGGGTTCTCCTCGAAACCCCCTCTCCGCGACACCGCGGGGAGGGGGTTTCGGCGTGTAACCGGGGTCTCGGCGCCCCGGAAGGGAGGAGTGGGGGGAGGATGGTGGGGTGGCTGTTCCCCTCTCCGACCTCACCGAGATGCCCGACCCGCAGCACGTCTACGCGGCGGACGGCACACGACTGGCGACCTACACGTGGGGCGAGCTCGACGCCCCGGTCGTGGTGACCGTGCACGGCTTCGCCTCGGGCGCGCGCGACAACTGGGTGCTCACCGGCTGGGTGCGCGAGCTGACCAGGGCCGGGTACCGCGTGCTCGCACTCGACCAGCGGGGCCACGGGCAGAGCGACAAGCCGCACGAGCCCGACGCCTACGCCATCCGCAACCTCGTGACCGACGTCGAGACCGTCATGGACACGTACCTCGTCGACGACGCGTTCTACCTGGGCTACTCGCTCGGCGCCCGCGTGGGGTGGGAGGTGGCCCGCGAGCTCCCGCATCGGATCGGCCGGGCGGTCCTGGGCGGTGTCCCCGACGGCATCCCTCTCGCACGTCTCGACCTCGACCAGGTGCGCGCGTACATCGCGGACGGCACCCCGGTGGAGGACCGCACGACGCAGAACTACATCGCGCTGACCGAGCGGGTGCCCGGGAACGATCTGCGCGCGCTCATCGCCCTGGCGGAGGGACTTCGAGGCTCCGGCACGATCGATCCCGATCCCGCGGACGCGCCGGTCGTGCCGCTGCTGTTCGCGACGGGATCGAAGGACGCGATCATCGAGGGCTCCCGGGCACTGGCCGCCGCGGCTCCCGATGCCCGTTTCGTCGAGCTCCCGAACCGCCACCACTTCAACGCCCCCGGCTCCCGCGACTTCAAGGAGGCCGCGCTCGGTTTCTTCGCCGAGTCCTGACCCCGCCGAGACCCCGTCTCCGCGCCGAGACCCCCTCCTGCATGCGTGTGCAGGAGGGGGTCTCGGCGCGAAAGCGGGGTCTCGGGGATCAGGCGGTGGCGTCCTCGCGCTTCGGGAGGACCCAACCGGCGCGGGGGAAGTGGCACGTGTAGCCGTTCGGGTACTTGATCAGGTAGTCCTGGTGCTCGGGCTCGGCCTCCCAGAACGGACCGGCGGGCTCGATCGTCGTGACGGCCTTCCCCGGCCACAGACCGGAGGCGTCGACGTCGGCGATCGTGTCCCGGGCGACCTGCTCCTGCTCGGGGGTGAGCGGGAAGATCGCCGACCGGTAGCTCGACCCGATGTCGTTGCCCTGACGGTTCAGGGTCGACGGGTCGTGGATCTGGAAGAAGAACGCCAGGATGTCGCGATAGGTCGTCGCGCTCGGGTCGAAGACGATCTCCACGGCCTCCGCGTGACCGGGGTGGTTGCGGTAGGTCGCGTGGTCGTTCTCCCCGCCGGTGTAGCCCACGCGGGTGTCGATCACCCCGGGCTGGCGGCGGATGAGGTCTTCCATGCCCCAGAAGCAGCCGCCCGCGAGGACGGCCGTCTCGGTCCCGGGGGTGCGGGTGATGGTTCCGGTGTCGGTCATGACTGCTCCTCAGAGGTGTGGGTGGTGAAGAGGGGGCTGTAGCGACCGTACCCCTCCTTCTCGAGATCCTCCGCCGGGATGAAGCGGAGGGCCGCCGAGTTCATGCAGTAGCGCAGGCCGCCCTCGGCGCGGGGTCCGTCGTCGAAGACGTGCCCCAGGTGGCTGTCGGCGCCGGACGACCGCGCCTCGGTGCGGGTCATCCACAGCGAGCGGTCGGTCTTCGTTGTCACGGCGTCGGCATCGATCGGACGCGTGAAGCTCGGCCAGCCGGTGCCGCTGTCGTACTTGTCCCGGGAGGAGAACAGCGGCTGCCCGGAGACGACGTCGACGTAGATGCCGTCGTCGTGATTGTTCCAGTAGGCGTTGCGGAAGGGCGGCTCGGTGGCGTCCTGCTGCGTGACCTCGTACTGCAGGTTCGTGAGACCGCTGACGGCCTCGGGGGTCCTGCCGTAGTCGTTCGACATGAGTGGCTCCTTGTCCGACGCCGCTGGCTGCGGCGTCACAGAGGAGAACCACGGGGGCCCGGCTTTTGGTCCCGCGGGGCTGGGAGCGGGCTGGGAGTTTCCGCTCAGCCCGCATCCCGGACGACGGCGAGGTTCCGTTCCGCGGTGCGGACGATCTCCGCGACCGTGCAATCCTCCGGCCGTCGCGCGACCTTGAGGCCGAGCCAGGGCACAGCGCCCGCGGCGCGGAGCCCCGCGCGGACGTGCGCCGCGCCGAGCAGCGACGCGGACGCGGGATGGGCCTCGGCGATGGGCAGGTGCGCGTCCACCCAGGCGGGGCCGTACGGACTCTCCACCGGCGCGGCCCCGGAGAACGCGAGCCCGGTCAGCAGGCCCGAAGCCGCTGCATCGGCGATCTGCGCGGTCACCGCATCCGCGTCCCGCAGCTCGATCGCCGACCGCCCCCAGTTGAGCCAGAGGCCGACCGGGGCGCCGGCGGACCGGATGGCCGCGATCTCGGCAGCGAGCGGGAGGAACCCCTTCTCCGGCGTCTGACCGGGAACGGCGGCGTCGCAGTGCTCGATGACGAGCCGGGCTCCGCTCCAGTCGCACGCCGCGACCTCCTCCAGCGACCGGACGAGCGCATCCCCGTCTCCGCTCCCGCGGGGCGCGGTGTGCAGCATCACCACCGCGACCGATGCGGCGCTCTCGGCGGTGAGCAGCGCGACGTCGTCCGCTACGCGCCGCAGATCCGCCACCGCCGCGGCCCTCCCCTCCTCCTGCGGCGAGGCGAGTCCGTACGACGGGTCCTCGCCGAGCCGCCGCATCACGTACGGCACCGGGGTGACCGCGAGCGGCACACCCGGCACGTGGCCGAGGAACCAGGTCGGGTCGTGCGGATGCACCGCCCCCATCCACGGCACCTCGAGGCCGGCCACCCCGGGGAGCGCGCAGAGCTCCGGCAGCAGCGCGGCCTCCAGCGCCGGATCCCATCGGGCGTGCGCGGGGGACAGCGGATAGGCGCTGAGGAGCACGGGGGTCACGGACGGGCCTCGACGAGACTCCGCGCGAACCAGGACGTGATGGTGGCCGGATGGGTTATGGCCGTGCCGACGCAGACCGCGTAGGCCCCCGCGGCGATCGCGGCGGCGGCGTGCGCCGGGGTGTGGATGCGGCCCTCTGCGACGATCGGGCGCGTGCTGCGTGCCGCGATGAGGCCGATGAGCTCGAGGTCGGGGCCGTCGCTCTTCGGACGCTCCCCGGTGTACCCGGACAGGGTCGTGCCCAGGATGTCGGCACCCGCGGCTTCGGCGGCGATCGCGTCGTCGAGGGAACCGCAGTCGGCCATGATGAGCGCGTCGGAATGCGCGCGCAGCCCGACGATGGTCTCCGCGAGCGTCCGGCCGTCGGGCCGGGGGCGTCGGGTGCCGTCGATCGCCACGATGTCGGCGCCCGCGTCGGCGACGGCCACGGCATGCTCCAGCGTCGGCGTGATGAAGACATCGGCGTCGCCGTCCTTCCACAGCCCGATGATCGGCACCGGTAGGTCCGCGACCGCGCGGATGTCGTCGATGCCCTGCACGCGGATCCCGGCGGCACCGCCGACGAGGGCGGCGTTGGCGACCTGCGCCATGGTGCGCGGGTCGCGCATCGCCTCCCCGGGGTACGCCTGACAGGAGACGATGAGTCCGCCGTGCAGGCGTTCGAGGATGGGGTTCGGTGTCATGGTCGCCTCCAGGCGGATGCCGCCGCTCCCCGCAGCGGCGCGTCGTCGCCGAGGGTTCCCGGCAGGATGGGGGTGTCGTGCAGGGCGTCGATGGCCTCCGCGTGGAAGGCCGCCCGCAGGGAGTCCCACCACAGCTCGCCGATGCGCGGCACGCCGCCGGTGACGACGATCCGCTCCGGGTCGAGGAGGGTCGCGGCTCCCGCGAGTGCGCGGCCGACGGCGGCGGCGGAGTCCTGGACGGCGCGCACGGCGAGGGAGTCGCCCGTGCCGGCCGCGGCGGCGACCTCGCGCGCATCGCGCAGCGCCGTATCGCCGCCGAGCGAGAGGTAATGCCGGTGCAGGCCGATGCCGGAGCCGAGGGCCTCGAGGTGTCCGCTGCGGCCACAGGGGCAGCGGAGGTGCGCGGCGCCCGGGATCGGGAGATGCGCGAGCTCGCCGGCGACGTGATGGGCGCCGCGCACCGGACGGCCGTCGAGGATGATCCCTGCGCCGACCCCGGTGCCGACGGCGACGACGAGGGCGCTCGAGGCTCCGGCGGCGGTCCCGTGGAGGTACTCCCCCGTGGCGTGCGCGTCGACGTCGTTCTGCACGGCCACCGGGGCGTCCGCGGGGAGGCGGTCCCCGAGGGCTCCCCGGATCAGGGCGGCCAGCGGGGTGCCCGGCCAGTCGGCGAAGGTGTCGGTGGCCGACACGATCGTTCCCGTCCTCGCGTCGACCACGCCCGCGGTGCCGATGCCGACCCCGGCGAGCGCGGACTCCTCGTCGAGCAGTTCCTGCGCGAGCGCGGCGACGGTCGCCACGACGGCGGCGGGTCCCGCGCTCGCGGGGGTCGGCGCCGCGGCGGTGCGCAGCAACGCGTCCGCCCGGTCGGCGAGCGCCGCGGCCGTCTTGGTGCCGCCGATGTCGACGGCGAGGACGACCTCGCGCATCAGACGGCGACCGGAAGCAGACCGAGCTCGTCGAGGATCGTGCGGATGCCGGCGACGGCCTCCGGTGTGAGCGGCTCCACCGTGTCGGCCATCGCCGCGTGGTCGATGATGCCGCGCGCGTGCATCGCCGCCTTGAACGCCCCGACGCCGGTCGCGTCGCCGGACAGCCCCTGCGGCTGGAACACGATGTCGAAGAGCCGGTTGATGCGCTCCTGCTCGGCCCGGGCGGTCGTCCAGTCACCGCGCTGCGCGGCCTCCCAGAGGCGCACGTAGCCCGCGGCCTCGACGTTCGCGAGTCCCGGGACGACACCGGCGGCACCGACGAGGGCCATCGCGTCGACGACGACCTCGTGCCCGGTGAGCAGCTGCAGCGGGCGACCGGCGGCCTCGTTCGCCGCGATCAGTCGGCGGAACCCGACGTCGTCGCCGGACGAGTCCTTGACCCCCTGGATCACACCTTCCCGGCCGAGCTGCACGAGCAGGTCGAGGCCGAGCTTGGAGTGCACGCGCACCGGCACGTCGTAGGCCCAGAGCGGCACGTCGATCGCGGCGGCGATCGTGCGGAAGTGCGCGGCGATCTCGGCCGGCGAGTTCAACGTGTACAGCGGCGCGGTGGTCACGATCGCCTGCGCGCCCGCGGCCGCGAGCCGACGGGCCGTCTCGATGATGCGCGGGGCCGTGAGCTCGATGGCGCCGGCGATGACGGGCACGCGTCCCGCGTTCGCGGCGACGATCGTCTGCAGCAGCTCGACGCGCTGGTCGTCGGTGAAGTAGGCGGTCTCGCCGGTGGAGCCGAGCGCGAACAGTCCGGAGACGCCCTCCCCGATCAGGCGCTCGACGAGGCGGGTGAGCGACGCGTGGTCGATCGTCCCGTCGGGGAGCAGCGGGGTGGCGACCGGCGGGACGACGCCGGAGAACGACAGGGCGGGAGCGGGGGAAGGCATAGGGGTTCCGTCTTTTCAGTGGTGGGGTTCGAGCAGCGAGGGCGCGGCGCCCAGCAGCGTGCGGGTGTAGGGGTCGGCGGGGTCGTCGAATACCCGGGCGGCGTCGCCGTGCTCGACGACGCGGCCCTTGTTCATCACGGCGATCTCGTCGGAGAGGTAGCGGACGGTCTGGATGTCGTGGGAGATGAAGACCATGCCGAGCCCGAGCTGCTGCTTCAGGTCGGTCAGCAGGTTCAGGATCTGCGCGCGCACCGAGACGTCGAGGGCCGAGGTCGGCTCATCGGCGACGATGACCTGCGGGTCGAGGACGAGGGCCCTGGCGATCGCGACGCGCTGCCGCTGGCCGCCGGAGAGCTGGCTGGGCAGCGCCTCCAGCGCCGACGACGGCAGCCCCACGAGCCCGACGAGGTCGCGCACCTTGCGCTCCCGGCTCGCCGGGGAGCCGAGGCGATGCACCTGCAGCGGATCCAGGAGCGCGTCCCGCACGGTCATGCGGGCGTTCAGAGCCGTCGCCGGGTCCTGGAAGACCACGGAGAGGATGCGTCCCAGGCGCTTGCGCACCGCGGGGGTGAAGGAGCGCACGGTCTCACCGTCGAAGACGACCTGACCGCTCGTGGGCTTCTCGAGGCCGATCAGCACCTTCGCGGAGGTGGACTTGCCCGAGCCGGACTCGCCCACGATGCCCAGCGTCTGTCCGCGGCGGACCGTGAGCGAGACCCCGGCGAGGGCGTCGACGTAGTGCGGGCGGAACAACGACGAGCTGCGGGCCCGGTAGCGGACGTGCACGTCCTGCAGCTGGATGACGGGTTCGCTCATCGTCCTGCTCCGATCGGTTCGACGGGCGCATCGGCAGGATGCGCGGAGTAGTAGTGCTCGGTGCCGTCGATGTGCCGCCGCACGGGTTCCACGCCGGCGTACCGGGCGGGGTCCGTCGAGCGCGGCGCGAAGCGGTCGCCCTGCGGGAAGTCCCGCGGGGAGGGGACGACACCGGACACCTGGTGCAGGCGGTCGGAACCGGCCTCGATCGAGAGCACCGCCCCGAGCAGGCCCTGGGTGTACTCGTGCACGGGCTGCGTGAGCACCTCGCGTGTGGTGCCCTGCTCCACGACCTGGCCCGCGTACATCACCGTGATCCGGTGCGAGAGCTCGGCGACGAGGGCGAGGTCGTGCGAGACGAACACCAGCGCGAAGCCGAGCTCCCGCTGCAGCCGCATGAGCAGCTCCACGACCTGCGCCTGCACCGTCACGTCGAGGGCCGTGGTGGGCTCGTCGGCGATCACCAGCCGCGGGTCGCGGGTCAGGGCCATCGCGATGAGCACGCGCTGCCGCTGGCCGCCCGAGAGCTCGTGCGGGTACGAGGCGAGCGTGCGCTTCGGATCGAGACCGACGAGCTCCAGCAGCTCCTCGGCCGTGCGGGTGCCGCCGCGGGAGGTGAGCTGCTTCATCTGCGCGCGGATCAGCATCGCGGGGTTCAGCGAGCTCAGGGCGTCCTGGTAGATCATCGCGATGTCGTGGCCGCGCAGCGCGTTGCGCTCCTTCGGCGTCATCCGCAGCAGATCCTTCCCGTCGAACAGGATGCGCCCGCGGACGTCGGCCTTCGGATCGAGCAGCCCCATGATCGCCAGCGAGGTGATGGACTTGCCGCACCCCGACTCCCCCACGAGCGACATGGTCTCGCCGGGGCGCACGGTGAAGCTGACGTGGTCGACCACGTCGACGTCGCCGTGGCGCGGGAAGGAGATGCAGAGATCCTGCACCTCGAGCAGCGGCGCGGCGTCTCCCGTGTAGACCAGGCGGTCAGTGCGGGAGAGTTCGCGGACACGCAGCTCGGCGAGGCGCTCCGCCAGCGGCACCGTCTCCGCGGTGGGCACGAGCACGTCGGGCACGCCGCTGGGCACCGAGAGGTTGACCGCGGTGTCGACCGTCGGGATGACGTGGGTGTCGTCCGGGGCGGCGGCCTCCTCCAGGTCGTGCGTCGACTCCTCCGTGTTCGCGGCGTCGGCGGTGATCTTCCTGGCGCGCGGCGAGACCATGGCGTCGGTCATCCCCTCGGACAGGATGTTGAGGCACAGCACGGTGATCATGATGAGGATGCCGGGGAAGAACGTCGCCCACCACGCCCCGCTCATGAGCAGGTTCCGGCCCGCGGCGATGACGTTGCCCCAGGACGGCTCAGGATCGGGCACACCGGCCTGAAGGAACGACAGCGAGGCCTCGAACACGATCGCGTCGGCGACGAGCACCGTGGCGAAGACGAGCACGGGTGCCATGGCGTTGCGGGCGACGTGCCGCACGATGATCCGCGGCGTCCCCGCGCCCATTACGCGGACGGCCGAGACGTAGTCCTCGCCGTACTGGTCGAGGATGTTCGCCCGGACGATGCGGGTCAGCTGCGGCACGTAGAGGAATGCGATCGTGAGCACGAGCACCGGCAGCGACTTGCCGAACACCGCCACGAACACCGCGGCGAGCGCGATGCCGGGGAACGACATGATCACGTCCATGACCCGCATGAGGGTCTCGGAGATCCACTTCGGCGCGGTCGCGGCGATCGTGCCCAGCACGCAGGCGACGGCGAGGGCGACGAGGGTGGCCCCGAGCCCGATCACGAGGGAGTAGCGGGCCCCGTAGACCAGTCGGGAGAAGATGTCGCGACCCTGCCGGTCGGTGCCGAACCAATGCTCCGCACTCGGCGGCTGCACCGGGGAGCCGGACGCGAGCGGGTCGTACGGCGAGATCAGCGGCGCGAGGATCGCGGCGAGCGCGATGATCGCGAGCACGGCGAGGCAGATGATCGAGCCGAGGGAGAGACGGCCCCAGCGGAGGCCGGGGACGGAGAGCCGTTCCGTGAGTCTGCGTCGCATGTCACACCGCCCGGATTCGAGGATTGATGAGCACGTACAGGAGGTCGACGATGATGTTGATCACGACGAACGCGAGCGCGACCGCGAGCGTCACGCCCTGCACGAGGTTGGGTTCGTTGTTGGTGACCCCGTTGAGGATGAGGGTGCCCATCCCCGGGATCGCGAAGATGATCTCGATCACCACGGCGCCGCCGAGCAGGTACCCGATGCGGAGACCGAGCACCGTCACGGGGGTGATGAGCGCGTTGCGCAGCACGTTGCGGCCGACGACGATCACCCGCGGGATTCCGGCGCCGAGGGCGGTGCGCACGTAGTCGCGATCGAGCTCCTCGACCATCGAGGTGCGCACGACCCGGGAGAGCTGCCCGATCACGGGCACGGCGAGTGCGACCGCGGGAAGGGTCATCCGGGCGAGCCACCCGGACGGGTCGTCGGCGAAGGCCGGCAGCGGGCCCGAGGCCGGCAGCACCCCGAGCGCCAGGGTGAACACCTGGATGAGGAGGATCGCGAGCCAGAAGGAGGGCGTGGACAACGCGGCGACGCCGAAGACGCGGATGACCTGGTCGGGCCAGCGGTCGCGGTAGACGGCGGCGAGGACGCCGATCACGAACGCGACGAGGACCGCGATCACCAGACCCAGGAAGGTCAGGGCCAGCGTCACCGGGAAGGCCCTGGCGACCTCGTCGACCACCGGCAGGCTGCGGGCGGAGTAGGTGCCCAGGTCGCCCTGGACGAGGCCGATCAGGAAGTTCACGTAGCGGACGAACAGCGGGAGGTTCAGCCCGTGGTCTTCGCGGTACGCCTCCAGCGCTTCGGGGGAGGCGGTCTCGCCGAGCGCGGTGCGTGCCGGGTCGACGGGCGAGAAGGACATCACGAAGAAGACCAGGAACGTGATGCCGAGGATCATCAGCGGCAACTGCAGCAGTCGCCGGCCGACGAGGCGGAGCGTGTGGGACACGTGCCGCTCCTTCCGGGGGTGGGGTGGCGGGGGCGCGCTCTTCGGGCGAGCGCGCCCCCGCCCTGTCGGGCAGGTGCTACTTCGCGGCCACGCCGACGTCGAGGAACGACAGTCCGGTCGTGGGGACCGGCTGGAAGCCGACCAGCTCCTGCGAGCTCCAGGCGGTGGGCAGCTTGCGGTGGAACAGCGGGTACAGCACGGCCTGGTCGGAGATCAGGTCGTACGCCTGGTTCCAGGACTCCTGCTGCTCCTCGCCCTCCTGGGTGACGGCGGTGTCGAGCAGCGTGCGCAGCTCGGCGTACTCCGGGGAGTCGGCCCAGGCGGTGCGCGTCTGGGTCCAGACGTTCTCGCCGTACCACCAGTTCATGAGCAGGTCGGGGTCCACGCCGAACACCGACGGGTCTCCGGGGGCGATGGCGACGGTGTAGTCGCCGGAGTCGACCTTCTCGTACATCGACGCCGACTGGCTGATGTCGAGGGTGGTGTCGACGCCGATCGCGTCGAGGGACTCCTTGATGAGCGGGGCCACCTCCTTCACCCATCCGGTGTCGGTCATGCGCAACGTGATCGCGAGGTCGGAGACCCCGGCCTCCGCCAGCAGCTCCTCCGCCTTCTCCGGGTCGTACGAGTAGACCGTGGAGGCCTCGTGGTAGTTCGGGTAGTCCTCGGGCAGGAACGACGTGGCCGGGGTGGCGTTGCCGAGCATGCCGGTCTCGATGATCTTGTCCATGTCGAGCGCGTAGTGCAGCGCCTGGCGGACGCGGACGTCGTCGAACGGCTCGGCCTTCGTGTTGAACATCATGAAGAGGAGGCCGAACGACTGCACGCTCTCGACCTCGGACGAGGCGGCCAGTCCGTCGGCGTCGATGTACGGCACGTCCTCGATCGCCTGCACCGTGCCGGTCGACATCGCGGTGACGCGGGCCGAGGCGTCGGCGAGGAGGTTCCAGTTCATGCCTGCGGCGAGCGCGGGACGCGGGCCGTTGTAGTCGTCGTACCGCTCGAAGACGATCTTGTCCTCGGGCACGGCGGAGACGAGGGCGTAGGGACCGGAGCCGACCGGGTTCGCGCCGAACTCCTCGGGATCGGCCTCGACCACGGCCTTCGGCACGATCTTGACGACGCCGAGTCGATCGTCGATGAGGGAGAACGGGTAATCGGTGGTGATCCGGACGGTGTCCTCGTCGACGGCCGTGACCGTGTCGATGAAGTCGACGAACGAGCGGAACAGGGAGTTGTTCGCCGGGTCGAGGACGCGCTCGTAGCTGAAGACCACGTCGTCGGCGGTGACCGGGTCTCCGTTCTGGAACGTCGCGCCTTCGCGGAGGTCGATGTCGTAGGTCGTCTCGTCGACCTGCGTCGGGAAGTCGGCGGCGAGGGCGGGGGCGGGCTCCTGCGTGACGGGGTCGAGGTCGATGAGTCCCTCGAAGATGTGCCAGTTCGCCGAGACCGTCACGGCGCCTGAGGCGACCATCGGGTCGAAGCTGCCGTTCAGGGTGTACGAGATCCCGGCTTCGATGATGCCGTCCGGGTCGATGTCGCTCGCGGCGGGGCTCTCGGCGGTGCCGGCGGCGCCGCCGCAGCCGGCGAGGGCGAGGGACGCGGCGACCGTGCCGGCGACCGCCATCGCGAGACGACCCGCGCGGCGGCGGGTGCTGTGTCGGTTCATGTGTGCTCCAGGTGGTGGGGGGCGACGCCTTGAGGACATCAGACGTCTGATGTACTCTAAACACACGTTCGACCGGATCACAAGAGTGAGAGGATCGGAGCGTTTCCGGCAGGCAGGAGAGGGACCCTATGAAGTCCACCACGGGGAGGGCGTCGCGGATGCGGCGAGCCACGACGGCGGATCAGATCAAGCAGCTCATCCTCACGCGCGGACTCACTCCCGGCGATCCCCTGCCGACCGAGGCCGAGCTCTGCGAGGAGCTCGACGTGTCGCGCTCCTCGGTCCGCGAGGCGATCCGTACGCTCTCCACCCTCGACATCGTCGACGTCCGGCACGGACACGGCACCTACGTGGGCCCGATGTCGCTGGACCCGATGGTCGAGGCGCTCGTCTTCCGGGGTGTGCTGTCCCCCGAGGGGTCGCTGCAGGCCCTACGCGAGGTCGTCGAGGTGCGCCTCGCGCTCGACCTCTCCATGGCCGAGCGCGTGGTCGAGGCCGCTCAGGCGCAGGCGGACCCGGAGCTCGACGAGCTCGTCGCCGAGATGGTCGACAAGGCCGGCCGCGGCGAGTACTTCCTCGACGAGGACAGGGCGTTCCACACCCGCCTCTTCGGCGCCATCGACAACCGTCTCGTCGGCCAGCTCGTCGGAGCCTTCTGGGACGTGCACACCGCCGTGCTCCCGCAGCTCGGCATCGCGCAGCCCGACGACATCCACAAGACCGCCAAGGCGCACGGTGACATGCTGGACGCCGCGCGCTCCGGCGACGTCGAGCGCTACCGCCAGGCCGTCATCGAGCACTACCAGCCGCTGCAGCGGGTGCTGGCGACCGCGGAGGACGTGCGGGCCTGAGCCGAGGAGTCGGTAGTCTGACTTTCCCACCACGGAAAGAGGACCCGCATGTCCGTTGGACTGCTCGCCGTCGTCGACGACATCCTGAGCGCCGCGATGAAGGCGTCGGCGAAGGCCGCCGGAGTCGTCATCGACGACGCCGCCGTGACCCCGCAGTACGTGCAGGGCCTCACCCCGGCCCGCGAGCTCCCCGTGGTCGGCAAGATCGCCCTCGGGTCGCTGGTGAACAAGTTCGTCATCATCATCCCGATCGCGCTGCTGCTCACGGCCTTCGCGCCGTGGGTGCTGCCCTACCTGCTCATCCTCGGCGGCTCGTACCTGTGCTTCGAGGGCGCGGAGAAGGTGCTCGAGTGGTTCGGCGTGCAGCACGGCCACGCCGACGAAGGCGCCCGCGACGAGAGGAAGCTCGTGCTCGGCGCCGTCCGCACCGACCTCATCCTCTCGACGGAGATCATGCTCATCTCCCTCGCCAGCCTCGACAAGGGACTCGGCATCTGGTCCACCCTCGCGATCCTCGCGGTGATCGCGCTGGTCATGACCGTCGCGGTGTACGGGGCCGTGGCGCTCCTGGTGAAGATCGACGACATCGGCCTGAAGATGGCGAAGAACCCGGCGCAGCGCGTCCGGCACACCGGCACCCGCATCGTCCGGTCCATGCCCGCGGTCTTCCGCTTCATCAGCGTGCTCGGCACCGTCGCCATGCTGTGGGTCGGCGGGCACCTCGTGCTCATCAACCTCGGCGAGGTCGGGCTGCACGCCCCGGCCGACGTTCTCCATGCGGTCGAGCACGCGCTGGAGCCCCTCGGCGGCTTCGTGGTGTGGGTGGTCGACACGATCATCTCCGCGATCGCCGGTCTCGCCTGGGGCCTCGTGATCGTCGGGGTCGTCCTGGGCGTCGCGAAGCTCTTCGGCAGGAAGCCGAGCTTCCACGAGGGCGAGGCCTCTCCCGCCGACATCCACGTCTGAGTCCGTCGCGGCGGGGGTGACGTAGTCTCGACGCCATGCCTGCGAGTCGCACCCTGCACCGTTCGACGCGTGACGCGGATCGATGGTTCCGCGAGCAGGGCCTTCCCACCTTCGTGCCGCTGCGCCGGTGGTTCACCGATCTGCCGCGCCGCGTGGCCCCGCTCATCGCCTGGGTCGCCGTCGCCGCCTACCTCTTCCAGGACGGCATCGAGGCGGTGTACGAGGTCGCGCTCGACGATGCGGCCGAGGACGCCGCCTTCGTGGCCGTCTTCGCCTTCGTCATCTTCGTGATCGCGGTGAGCCTGGCGTGGGGGGCGTACTACCTCGTGCGCACGGTGCTGCGCAGGCTGCGTCCGCCGGCCGGCACGACGCTCGCGCTTCTCGTCATCGCGGGGGCACTCGCCTTCCTGGTGGCCTCCGGGTACGTCGATCACCCGGGCGCCACCGTGGGGCCCGTCCTCCGCGCGCTCCTCGTGCTCGCCGTCTGCGTGCTCGTCACCGGCATGGGCGGCGGCGCCCTGCTCGGGTGGGCCTCCCGACTCGCGGTGCGCAACGCCTCCGCGATCGGACACATGGCCTCCATCGCTCTGCCGGTGATCCTGATGCTCGTCGTCTTCGCGTTCTTCTCGGCGGAGGTGTGGCAGATGGCGTCCGCCCTCTCCTGGGGGTCGATCGCACAGGTCGGGCTCGTCGTCGCCGTCCTCGCCGGCATCGTCGTGCTGCGGGTGAGTGCTTCGGAGATCGACGACGGATCCCCACCCCCGACCGCGGAGCAGCGCACCGCACTCCTCGTCGGCACGCCGGCGGAGGGCGCAACGGCAGCCGACGGCGGCCGCCTCCCGCTCCGCGCACCCCAGCGCATCAACATCCTGCTCGCCATGACCGTCGCCCAGCTCGTGCAGGCACTCTTCTTCACCGGCCTCATTGCGGCCCTGCTCATCGTGATCGGCGGGATCGCCGTGCCGTCGGGCATCATCGGAATGTGGCTCGGTTCCGGCAGCGCCGCGCAACCGCTCGCCGTGCAGCCGCTGGAGTTCTTCGGGCAGAAGCTCCCGCTCACAGTGAACCTCCTCAAGGCGGCCACGCTGCTGGCGGTGATCGCGGCGCTGCCCTTCGTCTTCTCGGCCGTGAGCGAGGCGCGGTACCGCGAGCGCTTCTTCGACCCGATCATGGCCGACATGCATCGCGCCATCCTCGTGCGCGACGAGCTCGGACGCCGCGGCGCACGCTGACGTCAGGTGCCGCCCCCGTCGATCCTGCTAACGTCGGCGTGCGCACCCGAAGCGCGAAGAAGGAAGAACCTGCGATGACCGCCGTGCACCTCAGGCCCGCCGAGAGCGCCGACCTCGACACGATCACCGAGATCCACAACCACGCCGTCCTGCACACGACCGCGATCTGGAACGAGGAGGCGGTGGATCGCGCCGACCGGGAGGCGTGGCTCGCCGACCGGACCGCGCGCGGCTGTCCCGTCATCGTCGCCGCTGACGAGAGCGGCGTCGTGGGCTATGCGTCCTATGCCCAGTGGCGCCCGCACAGCGGTTACCGCCTCACCGTGGAGCATTCCGTCTACGTGCGCGGCGATCAGCGCGGACGCGGCATCGGCACGCTCCTCATGACGGAGCTCATCGTCCGGGCCCGGGCAGCCGGGATGCACGTGATGATCGGCGGTGTGGAGAGCGGCAACACCGCCTCCCTCACCCTCCACGAGCGCCTCGGATTCCGGGAGGTGGGCCGCATGCCCCAGGTCGGCGCGAAGTTCGGCCGGTGGCTCGACCTCAGCATGCTGCAACTCGTGCTCGACGAGCGCCCCACCCCCGACGCGGCGCTCTAGCGATGGACTTCCTGCAGTGGCTCGTCGACGCCTTCTCCTCGTCCTGGGTGCTTCCCGGTGGGCAGACCCTCCTGGTGCGTGAGGTCGTCGGGAACGCGTTCGGACTCGCGAGCGCCCTCGGGGGCATGCGGCGCAAGGTCTGGGCGTGGCCGGTCGGCATCGTCGGCAACGTCCTGCTGCTCACGGTGTTCCTCGGATCCGCCCTGAGCCCCGACCCGTCGCTGCCGCATCTCCTCGGTCAGGCCGGGCGGCAGATCATGTTCATCGCCGTCGCGATCTACGGGTGGATCCGCTGGCGGAATGCCGACGGCGGTCGCATCGTGCCGCGGTGGGCGCCGACCGGGGCCCGCATCGGTCTGGTCGTGGTCCTCGTCGTCGGAACCGTGGCGCTCACCCCCCTGTTCCGCGCCCTGGGTTCGTGGGAGCCGGTCTGGGCCGACGCCTGGACCTTCGTCGGGTCACTGCTCGCGACCTACGGCATGGCCAAGGGCTGGACCGAGTTCTGGCTCATCTGGATCGCCGTGGACGTGGTGGGGGTGCCGCTGCTGTTCAGCTCCGGCTACTACGCGACCGGCCTCATGTACGTGTTCTACGGCGTCTTCACGGCGGTCGGGTTCGTGATCTGGTGGCGAGCGCAGCGACAGGCCGCGCGCCCGATCGAGATCCTCCCTCCCGACCCGAGCCCCCGCCGTCCGGACGAGGAGGCCTGAGCCGCACCGCGGATTGTTTCCGCGCGTGTCGCCGTCGCTCGCCCCGGCCCCGTCCGGTCCCGTTTCATGGGGGCATGACCCGGCAGATCCGCTTCAACGCCTTCGACATGAACTGCGTCGCCCACCAGTCGTCCGGCCTGTGGCGGCACCCCGACGACCGGTCGCGGCAGTACAACACCATCTCGTACTGGACCGACCTGGCGAAGCTGCTGGAGAGCGCGACCTTCGACGGGATCTTCATCGCCGATGTCCTGGGCACCTACGACGTCTACGGCGGCACGAACGAGGCCGCCATCCGCAACGGCGCCCAGGTGCCCGTGAACGACCCGATCCTCCTGGTCAGCGCGATGGCCGCGGTGACCGAGCATCTGGGGTTCGGCGTCACGGCCGGCACCGCGTTCGAGCACCCCTACCCGTTCGCTCGGCGACTCAGCACGCTCGACCACCTCACCCAGGGCCGCGTCGGCTGGAACGTCGTGACCGGGTATCTGCCCAGCGCCGCGCGCAACATGGGCCAGGAGGACCAGCTCGCCCACGACGACCGCTACGACCACGCGGACGAGTACGTCGAGGTGCTCTACAAGCTCTGGGAGGGGTCGTGGGAGGACGACGCGGTGGTGGAGGACCGCGAGCGCGGGATCTTCACCGACCCGTCGAAGGTGCATCCGATCCGGCACGAGGGGAAGCACTTCTCCGTGCCCGGTATCCATATCTCGGAGCCCTCGCCGCAGCGGACTCCCGTGATCTACCAGGCCGGCGCCAGCCCGCGCGGGGTGCGGTTCGCGGCGGAGAACGCCGAGGCCATCTTCGTCGCCGCGCCGTCGAAGGAGGTGCTCGCCGGCACCGTGCAGCGCATCCGCGACGCCCTCGAGGCGGCGGGGCGTGACCGCTACGACGCCCGCATCTACACGCTGCTGACGGTGATCACCGCGGCGACGAGCGAGGAGGCGGCCGCGAAGCACGCCGAGTACCTCTCCTACGCGAGTCCGGAGGGCGCACTCACCTTCATGTCAGGGTGGATGGGCGTCGATCTCTCGCAGTACGCCGAGGACGAGCCGGTCGGGAACGTCGAGTCGAACGCGATCCAGTCCGTGCTGCAGCACCTCAAGGAGGAGGCCGACCTCGGTCGTGAGTGGACCGTGGGCGACTTCGGCCGCCATAACGCGATCGGCGGGCTCGGCCCCACGATCGTCGGCTCCGGGGTCGAGATCGCCGACGAGCTGCAGTCCTGGGTCGAGGAGACCGACATCGACGGCTTCAACCTCGCGTATGCGGTCACCCCCGGCACGTGGCAGGACGTCATCGAGCACGTCATCCCGGTGCTGCGAGAGCGCGGCGCCTACCCCGAGGAGTACGTGCCCGGCACGCTCCGCCACAAGCTGCACGGCCGCGGCGACCGGGTCCAGCCCACGCACCGCGCCGCCCAGTACCGCCTCTGACCCCGTTCGAGTCGCCCACTTTGCTGCAAAACGGCCGGTTTTGCCGCAAAGTGAGCGATTCGAAGGCAGGTCAGTCGGCGTCGCGGGTGAAGAGACTCCGAAGCACGAGGAAGACCACCACGGCGACGACCGCGACGATGGCGAGCTTCGCGATGAACCAGAGCACCGAGAACAGCGCGCTGACGATCCACCACGCGATCACGACGGCGAGGATGACGCCGAGGACGGTCCAGATGTTCTTGGTCATGCCTCCAGCCTACGGAGTCGACGCTGCGGGGATCTCGCCGAGCGACCGGTAGACAGGCAACCCGCGCTCGTGGGCAATGGCGACGTCCTTGTCCGCGCCCGAAGATTCTCCCGGCAGCCGCAGCACCGCGTCGCAGTGCAGGAGCAGTCGCCGGGCGGTCTCGTACATGACGTCGCCCTCGCCGGAGTCGGCCGGTTCGAGGGTGCGCAGGACCGGCAATGCGACCCACTCCCCGATCATCGGCACGTGACCGAGCCGGAAGATCGGACTGGACGCCTCCTCCAGGCGCGCGAGATTGCGAGCGATCAGGGCGGGGTCGCCGTTGGTGCCGGAACGGTAGGGGCCGGCGATCAGGATCAGGAGTGGCTTCATCATGGAGATGACTGTAGTCTGAATCATGCATAAACCTGCAATTTCGTGAGGAAACGTATGCTCGCTGCTCAGCGCAAAGACCACCTGCTCGCCCTCCTCGACCGCGAGGGGCGCGTCGTGGCGAAAGACGTCGCCGCAGATCTCGGAGTCTCGGAAGACGCCATCCGCCGCGACCTCCGCGAGCTCGCCGAGGAGGGCAGGCTCCAGCGCGTGTACGGCGGCGCGCTGCCCATCGCCGCGGCCGATCGCCCGGTGCGGGAGCGCCACGATCTGGCGACCGAGAGCAAGGAGCGGGTCGCCCGCCAGGCGGTCACGACCATCCTCCCCGGATCGACGATCGTGCTGGATGCCGGAACCACCACGCTCGCGATGGCGCGGCTGCTGCCCTCCGGCACCGACATCACGGTCATCACCCCGAGCCCCGCCGTCGCCCTCGCCGTCGCCGAGCATTCGGATGCGCGCGTGATCATGATCGGCGGCGAGCTCACCCGGCACTCGCTCGTCGCCGGCGGAGGACTCGCGATGGAGGCGATCCAACACCTCGCCGCGGACGTGTTCTTCGTCGGCGTCACGGGCGTCGACCCGGGCCACGGCCTCACGACGGGCGAGCTCGACGATGCCGTCACCAAGCGAGCGATCGCCTCCCGATGCGCCGCGACCGTCGTGCTGGCCAGCGACGAGAAGATCGGCGCCGCTTCGCGCTACCCGGTGCTGCCGTTCGACGCGGTCGCCGCGGTCATCACGGACCCGCTCGACGAGAATCCGCTGATTTCGGAGGTGCTGGCGCAGATCCCGGGACGGGCGTGAGCGACGATCCGTCTTCTCCCGCGAGGCGTTCCGCGAGCAGGGCGTGCAGGTGACCTGCCGCCGCGAGAAGCGCGACGCTGCGGCGCGTGAGGTCGGCCAGCCGCTCCGCGAGCATGCGCTGCACCTGCTCGGTGTCACCGTGCGCGCGCACCTCGTCGATGATCCGCGAAACGGTGGGGATGCCGTAGCCGCCCGAGCGCAGGGCGGCGGCGATCCGCGCCTCGGTGATCGCGAGGGAGTCATAGGAGCGGACCGATCCCGCACGACGAAGGGGGCGCACGAGCCCTTCTCGCTCCCAGTGCCGCAGTGCGGAGGAACGGACGCCGAGCGCCTGGGCGAGTTCGCCGATGGCCATCGCATCGTCCTCGACGAACGGATCGTCGGCCTCCGCCACCGCATCCTCGAGTCCGCGCAGGGCCGCGCGCACCCGTGAGCGTTCGAGGGCGAGATTCGCGTGCAGGTCATCGATCCGCTCCGCCGCATGCTCGACCGATCCGCCGATGAGAGCGGGCATCAGTCGACGCGCGGGCACCGGACCGAGCGCCGTCGCCAACGCGCGATAGGCGCGCAGCGCCAGGGCATGCGACGTCCGATACCGCCGGTACCCGTTCGCACCGCGCTCGGCGGCGGGGAGGACACCGAGGCGCTCGAGGTCGCGCACCTGCTGCGTCGAGTAGTCGACCAGCCGTCCGAGCGCCGCCGTCGTCATCACCTGCTCTTGAGGGTTGTGCACGTGTTTCCTCGTCTTTCCGGTCCTTGAGGCCACATAAGCACGTCAGCCTCAGCATTGAAGGATGGAGATGCAGGAGATCATCGCAGAGGTCCGCTCGTTCGACGGCGCGCTCGTCGTCACCCCGGAGGCGGGCAGCGACTTCCCCGAACTGTCATGGGGAGACGCGTACTTCTACCACGCGCCCGACGGCCGGATGCCGGAGCGCACGCAGCCGTACGGGACGATCATCACCAAGGACTATCCCGACGACACGTCCTCCGCGCTGGATGCTCCAGGGCGCTTCCGGGTGAACATCCACGTCGGACGCGAGCGCGCGGAGTCGATCATCGCAGCGGGGTCGCGCGCAGGCGACGACACCGACCCGACGGCGGTCGACGTCTTCCGACCTCACCCCCTGTACGGCGCCGCCGGCTGGGTGTGCGTGATCGACCCGGCTGAGGCGACGTCGGGTACGGTGCTCGCCCTTCTCCGCGAGGCGCACGAGGCGGCACGTGCGCGCAGCGGACGACGGGCGAGATGAGTCCCGTGTCGACTCCTCAGGGCATGACCGAGTCCGACCGTCGGATCGTCGCGGTATGGGCGGCCGACTGCACCGAGCGCGTCCTGCCGCTGTTCGAGAGCGAGGCCCCGGACGACGACCGCGCGCGTGATGCCATCGCCAGGACGCGCGCCTTCGCCCGGGGCGAGCTCACGGCTGCGGGCGAGATCCGTCGTCGTTTCGTGGCCGGCAGGGCCGCCCGCAGTGCCGTGACCCCTGCCGGCACCGCGGCCTCTCGCTCCGCGGCACAGGCTGCCGGGGTCGCGCATATGGGAGCGCATGCTCTCGGGGCAGCCGCCTACGCCGCGCAAGCCATCGAGCTGGCACACCCGGACGCTCCCGACGTCCGCGCCGCCGAAGTGCGCTGGCAACTCGCGCAGCTCTCCCCCGAAGCCGCTGCAGCCCTGCGCACCCTCCCACTCCTCGGCACCGACCCCGCCGGCCCCCTCGGCCCCGGGCTCCTCTCCTCCGGCCCCCTCGGCGAGGTGATCCGCGAGATCCAGGCACACCTCTCGTCCGGCTAGGACCCCCCTTCGAATCGCGCAACTGGCTGTATCTGAGCCCGGAATGGAACCAGGTGCGCGATTCGAATGCGGCCCGACCGCTTCAGCCCCGATTCAGCGATGACCCGCCACACTGGGGGGATGCGGATCCTGGTGGTGGACGACGAGGTGCGTCTGGCCGAGGGCGTGCGCCGCGGACTCGAGGCGGAGGGCTTCGCGGTCGACGTCGCCCACAACGGCATCGACGGCCTCTGGCGGGCCCGCGAGACCCGGTACGACGCCATCGTGCTCGACCTGATGATGCCCGGCATGAGCGGGTGGAAGGTGTGCGAGGCCCTGCGCGCCGAGGAGAACTGGACTCCCGTGCTGATGCTCACCGCCAAGGACGGCGAATGGGATCAGGTGGAGGCGCTGGAGAGCGGCGCCGACGACTACGTCACCAAGCCCTTCTCCTTCGCGATCCTCGTGGCCCGGCTCCGGGCGCTCGTGCGCCGCGGTGCCGTGGCGCGACCGACGATCCTGGAGGCCGGCGACCTGCGACTGGATCCCGCCGGACACCACGTGTGGCGCGGCGAGACCCCGATCTCCCTCACGGCCCGCGAGTTCGCGGTGCTCGAGCATCTGATGCGCCACCGCGGGCAGGTGCTGTCGAAGCGCGACCTCCTGGCCGGCGTCTGGGACGACGACTTCGACGGCGACCCGAACATCGTCGAGGTGTACATCGGCCACCTCCGCCGCAAGGTCGACAAGCCGTTCGGACGTGAGGCGATCGAGACCATCCGCGGGGCGGGCTACCGGCTGGCGGCGAACGGTGGCTAGGCGGCTCTGGCGGTCGGTCCGCGGCCGGACGACCCTGGGTGCCACCCTCGTCGTCGCGGTCGCGCTGCTCCTCGGGGCCTTCTCCTTCTACGGCGTGCTGAGCGCGAGTATCCACGGCAGCACCGAACGCGCGGCGGAGCAGCGGCTGGAGGAGCTCGTCAGCCGATTCGACGGTCCGGGACGCCGCGGACCCGACCAGCTCGACGATGACCTCGTGCAGCTGCTCGGGCGGGACGGAGCGGTGCGCGCCGCCAGCGAGGAGGCCGCCGATGCGCTCGGCGCCACCCCGCTGCCCGTCGACGACGATCCGCAGGTGGTCCGGATCGACGGCGAGCCGATGGTCGTGGTGTCGGAAGACGTCGAGGGCGACCAGACCCTCGTCCTCGCGGTGCCGTTGGACGAGGATGCGGAGACCCTGTCGACGGTGGCGACGCTGCTCGTGATCGCCGTCCCCGCGCTGCTGCTGCTCGTGGCCGTCACGACCTGGCTCGTCACGGGGCGCGCGCTGCGCCCGGTCACCCGCATCCGCCAGGAGGTCGAGGGCATCACCGCCGAGCGCCTCGATCACCGGGTGCCCGTTCCCGACACCGCGGACGAGATCCACTCCCTCGCCGTGACCATGAACGGGATGCTCGACCGGCTCGACGCAGCGGCGACCGCGCAGCGCCGCTTCGTGTCCGATGCCTCGCACGAGCTCCGCTCCCCCCTGGCGACGATCCGTCAGCACGCGGAGCTCGCCCAGGCGCACCCGGAGGTGACCAGCATCGACGAGCTCGCGGAGGTGGTGTCCGAGGAGGGGCTGCGGTTGCAGGGCATCGTGGAGTCGCTGCTGCTCCTCGCCCGCCTCGACGAGGGTGTCACCGGGAGCACCGAACCGGTGGACCTGGACGACCTCGCCCTCGCGGAGGTGCGTCGGCTGCGGGCCACCGGGCTCGACGTCGACGGCTCCGGGATCCGTGCGGCCCGCACCGTCGGCGACCCCCGGCTGCTGGGCCAGCTGCTGCGGAACCTCGCGGACAACGCCGCGCGGCACAGCAACGGCCGGGTGGCGATCGGGGTGGAACCGCAGGCGGCGCACGTCGTGCTCACGGTCGAAGACGACGGCGCCGGCATCCCGCCGGAGGAGAGGGACCGCATCTTCGAGCGCTTCGTCCGGCTCGATGAGGCCCGCAGTCGCGACGCTGGCGGCAGCGGGCTCGGTCTCGCGATCGCTCACGGCATCGCCACCGCCGCCCACGGCGCGATCACGGTGGACACGTCCCGGTGGGGCGGCGCCCGCTTCACCGTGACCCTCCCTTTCGCCGGCCCTCTCTCCTGACCGACCGCCCGGGCAGAGTTTCGGAGATCCCCGACGACACCCCGGTCGTGGCCGCCGCACGGCGGCGTGTCGTCCCGAGCTCCGAAGTCGTGCCCGAGATATCGGTTCCTGAACGGGGCTTCAGGAGGCTTCAGGGTGGCTTCAGCGGCGTCCGGAGACCATCGAGACATGAACGACAAGACTCCTGCTCCCGACCAGAACCCCACGCCGGACGAGAACGACACCGCGGGTCAGAACTCGGCCCCCGCCGTCCCGAATGCAGGCCAGGACCAGCACGCCGGACAGGACTCCCCCGCCGGCCACGACGCGAACGCCGACGCCCCGACGGTGCCGGTCGCGCCGGCCCCCGGCCCTGCCGCCGCCCCGGAGGCACCGGTCGCCGCGACCCCCGCCAAGCCCGGACGTAAGCGCGCGCTCCTGATCGGCGGCGGGATCGCGGCCGCGGTGCTGCTCGCCGGCGGTGGCGTCGCGGTGGGTGCCGCGATCGGCGACGAGTTCGGTGACGACGACGACCGCCCCGCCATGGAGGGCCCCCGACACGAGGGCGACCGCGGCCCGCGCGGAGACCACCGCGGCGACGAGGATGCCCGCCCGAGCGGAGACCGGGGCGACCGCGGCCCTGTCACCGGCATCGGCACCGACGACATCGACGAGCTCCTCGCGATCGCCGCCGCCGCCCAGGATGCCGCCGAGGGCGAGGTCACCTCGATCGACGCGAAGCGCGACGGAACGTGGGAAGTGCAGCTGACCACGTCCGCCGGGGACGAGACCGAGGTACGCGTGGACGACGACCTCACCGCGACCGTGGTGTCGACGGACGCCGCGGACGACGACGACAAGGGACCGACGCTCACGCTCGACGAGGAGACCATCCGCACTCTCGTCGACGCCGCCCTCGCGGAGGCCGAGGGGATGATCACCGACCTCGATGTGGACTCCGACGACGTGAGCCCCTACGACGCCTCCGTCCTCACGACGGACAACCGCTCGATCGACATCTCCTTCGACGCCTCGTTCGCGGTCGTCGGCACCGACGTCGACGAGTGACCGCGTCCCTGACGGCTAGCATGCAAGGATGACGAACTCCGATCCGATCGACGAGGTCTCCATCGGCGGCGAGGTCATCCGCCTCGGGCAGTTCCTCAAGTTCGCGGGACTGCTCGATTCGGGCGGTGATGCGAAGGAAGTCATCATCGATGGTTACGTCACCGTGAACGGCGAGGTCGACCGACGCCGCGGGCGTCAGCTCCGCGACGGCGATGTGGTGACCTTCGAGGGCCGGGCGGTCCGCGTCCGGCCCTGACCCGGCGTCGCGGAGCCTTCCGCCGCCTCCGGGCCGCGGTTCCGTGCCTCGCTCACGAGCACCATGGTCACCCCGGCGCCGCACAGCGCGAACCCGCCGACCGTGATCGCCGTGAGGGGTTCACCGAGCAGCAGCGCCCCGCCGATCGCGGTCGCCGGGGCGACGAGGAAGAGCAGCGCCTGAAGTGCGGTGATGCCGACCCGGCGCAGCAGCCACCAGTACAGGCCATAGGCGCCGAGCGTGGGGAAGACGGCGGTCAGGACCACGGCGATCCAGAACGACGGTCGCGTCGGCGGCACGAGTGCCCCGGCGAGCGCGGCGATGACGAGGAGCAGCACGGCGGTCACGCTCACGTGGATGGTCAGGGTCAGCAGAACCCCCGTGCGCACGGCCGTCCGTCGCTGCACCAGCGTGCCGATCACGAGGCAGACCATCGCCGCCGCCGGAAGCAGATAGGCGACGAGCGGCGCGGAGCCCGCGCCGAACTGGGACTGCACCACGAGCAGCACCCCCACCGCCCCGATCACCAGTCCCGCCACCTGGGCACCGCGCACACGGAGGCCCAGCACCGGCCCGACCAGCACGGCGACGAGCAGCGGCTGGACCGCGTCGATCAGCGCGACGGTGCCGGTGGCGATCCCCGTCGCGACGGCGGCGTACACGGCAGCGCAGTATCCGAACTGGGCGAGCGCGCCGATGACCGCCTGGACGCCGAGTTCCCGCGCGGTCATCCCCTTCGTCGCTCCGGACATCGCGGCGAGGACCACGAGCACGACGGCGAGCGGCGTGAACCGCCAGACCAGGAGCGTCAGCGGGTCGACGTCCGCGGTGGCGACCGCGGGGATGAGGAATCCCGAGCTCCACGTGAGGACGAAGGCCACCGCCGCACCCACGGTCACGACCCGGGAGAGTATACCGATCTGTTTACTCATCCCGTCACTATACAGGTTGGTATACTCGCCGCATGTCGACAACCGTGCCGGAGCTCCCGCCGCTGACCCCCGGGGCGCGCCGCGTGCTCGACGCCGCCTCCGACCTCTTCTACGAACGCGGCATCCACGCCGTCGGGGTCGACACCATCGCCGCTGCGGCCGGAGTGACGAAGAAGACCCTGTACGACCGCTTCGGATCGAAGGAAGCGCTCGTCGTGTCCTACCTGCAGCACCGGGACGCCCGCTGGCGCGATCACGTCGCGGTTCACCTCACACGGGTCCCGGAGCCGGGACCCGCCCGCGTGCTCGCGATCTTCGATGCCGCCATCTCCTGGGTGCCGGACCACAGCACCAAGGGATGCAGCGCCATCAACGCGCGCGCCGAGATCGACGGCCCCGGGGACGCCCCACTGGTGCTCGCCGAGGCCCGTCGCGAGAAGGAGTGGCTGCTCGCGGTCTTCGCGGAGCTCTGCGGTGAGGCCGGGTTCCACGACCCGGACCGGCTCGCCGAGACGCTCATGCTCCTCTATGAAGGCGCGATCGTCACCGTCGGCATGGGGACGTTCGCGGAGCCGTTCGCGACCGCTCGGGACAGCGCGCGCCGACTGCTGGAGTCCACTGCGTCCTACGCGTCCTAGACGTCGGTCGTCGAAGAGGACGCGCGCGGCGGGAGCACCGCCCGCACCGTGACCACGAGGAACGCCACGAGCAGCACCACCATCGTCACGTCCGCGACGATGTAGGCGTAGTGCGCGCCATCGGTTCCCGGCGCCTCCCGCCCTGCGATGACCAGGTCGCTCCGCCGGTTGAGGATCGGGCGGATGACGACCACCTCGACGAGGAACACCAGCCACAGCCCGCCGAGCAGCAGAGCCGAGGAACGCCCGGCACGGGCACGGACGCTGACCGCCGTCAGCACGAGGAGCACCGCTCCCGCGAGGACGTTGAGGGCGGTGAACACGAGACGACCGATGCCGAGCCCTAGGGGGATCGTGATTCCGGGAGCCAGGAACTTCAGCGGCGCCTCCAGGAACGAGATCGCGACGATCGCCCCGAGCAGGAAAGCCGGCAGCAGCAGGCGCAGCGCCGTCACCGTGCGTCCACCCGTCATGGCCTCAGGCTAACCGGCCGGTCCGCACCCCCAGCGGCGGGTGACCGTGGAAATAGCGCCTCACTCCGCGTTCAGGGGATAATGGGTAACATGCCACGTCCTACCGACGCCTATCGCGGGCTCATGCAGAGCAGTCGGCTGCGGGTCCTCGCCGCCTTGATGGACACTCCGGGAATCGGCCTCGCCGAGCTCTCCCTCCGCATGGGCCTCCACGTGAACACGCTGCGCGACCACCTCCGCGTGCTCGAGGGTGAGGGCCTCGCCCGGTCCGAGGTCGAGCACACCGGTCGGCGCGGAAGACCACGGCTGCGCTTCTCCCCCGTGCTGCCCAGCGAACCGAACGAGATCGAGGAACGGCGGGTCCAGGAGGCGATCCGCCACGGCGACCTCATGCGCGCGGTGCTCCCGGCGACGCGATCGGGCCTGCCAGAGGCCGCGACGCATCAGCTCGACGCGCTGTTCCACCACCTCGACGACGTGGGCCTGCAGCCGGACATCGACGAGAAGGCGATGACCGTCGACCTCTCCCCCTGCCGCTTCCACACGCTGCTGACCGATGACCAGACCGTGGTCTGCCGGGTGCACGAGGAACTCATGAAGTCGGTGCTGGCGAGAGCGGGCGGCCCCGTGAAGATCGAACGCGTGATCCCGTTCACGACGTCCCATTCCTGCCACGTCCGGCTCAGCCTCCGCGAGGAGTCGGCGTCCGACACGGGACGGTGACGCCCAGGCTCAGTTGAAGTCGCCGCCCGGGGCCATGTCGGCGAACCGGGAGTAGTGCCCCTGGAAGGCGACGGTGATGGTCGCGGTCGGACCGTTACGGTGCTTGGCCACGATCAGGTCGGCCTCGCCGGGACGGACGTCCTTGTCGTAGACCGAGTCGCGGTGCAGCAGGATGACCATGTCGGCGTCCTGCTCGATCGATCCGGACTCTCGCAGGTCGCTGATGGCTGGCTTCTTGTCCTGTCGCTGCTCGGGACCACGGTTCAGCTGCGACAGTGCGATGACCGGGACCTGCAGCTCCTTGGCGATGAGCTTGAGGCTTCGGGAGAACTCCGAGACCTCCTGCTGACGGGACTCGACGCGCTTACCCGACGTCATGAGCTGGAGGTAGTCGATGATGACCATGCGCAGACCCGCCCGCTGCTTCAGCCGTCGGCACTTCGCCCGGATCTCGACGAGCGTCATGTTCGGGCTGTCGTCGATGTAGAGCGGGGCGTCGTTGATGCGGCCGCGGGTGGCGGCGACCGTCGTCCAGTCCCGCGGGTCGAGCGTTCCCTTGCGCATGTTCTGCAGCGGGATCGCCCCCTCGGCGCTGAGCAGACGCATCGCGATCTCGCTCTTGCCCATCTCGAGGGAGAAGAAGATCGAGGGGAAGTCGTGCCCGATCGAGGCCGCACGGGCGAAGTCGAGGGCGAGCGTGGACTTTCCCATCGCGGGTCGCGCGGCGACGACGATCATCTGCCCGCCGTGCAGGCCGTTGGTGAGCTCGTCGAGCTCGCGGAAGCCGGTGGGGATGCCGGTCATGGAGCCGTCGCGGCCGTTGGCCGCCTCGATCTCCTCGACCGCGGCGTCGACGGCGACCGTGAGCGGCACGTAGTCCTCGGCCGTCTCCGAGCCGGTCACCGAGTAGATCTCGGCCTGCGCGTTGTTGACGATGTCGGTCGCGTCGCCCTGGCCGTCGTAGCCGAGCTGGACGATGCGCGTCCCGGCATCGACGAGGCGGCGGAGGATCGCGCGCTCGGAGACGATGCCGGCGTAGTAGCCGGCGTTGGCCGCGGTCGGGACGATCGACGTGAGGGTGTGCAGGTAGTCGGCGCCGCCGGCCTTGTTCAGCTCACCGGTCTTGATCAGCTCGTCGGTGACCGCGACGACGTCGGTGGGCTCACCGTGGGAGTACAGCGAGAGGATCGCCTCGAAGATGAGCTCGTGCTTGGGGATGTAGAAGTCGGCGCCCTTGAGCGTCTCGATCACGTCGGCGACCGCGTCCTTCGACAGGAGCATGCCACCCAGGGCGCTCTGCTCGGCGAGGAGGTCGTGCGGAGGGGTGCGCTCGGGCGGACGCTGCCCTCCCAGGCGCTCCTCGGAGATGTCGGCGATCGACACTGTGTTCCCTTCGATGCGACGGTTCTGAGGCGGGCCCCGCGCGCGCATCTGCGGATGCCGGTACGGGGGACCGCGGCCGCGCGGCGGCCATCCCCAGACAAGCAGGTGCCCCCGACATTCGGTCGCTCGACCACGCTATGAGCGGTCTCCACACGGTGCAACACGGCCTGTGGATAACCATGTGGACAGCGTGCGGACAATCTCGGAGTGTCTGTGCAGAACGGGTGTGGATAACCCGGTGGACGGTGTGAACACCGAACTTTTTTATCCACCCTGAACGGGGATTTACCGTTTCCCCACCCTGTGGATGAAAACGAGTTTAAATTGCGCGTTGAAGGTTTCCCCTCCGGAGGGGGCATGTGTAGAACCTGGGGAAAGTCAAGCCGGAAATCCGCCGGGCGCGTCACGATCTGACACGAGACGAATCGGATGTAAACGCCCCTGGACAGAGAGGGGCTCCGCGAGTATTCTGCCTCCCATCGACACACCCGTGGACCTTCGGAGGGGGAGGACGACGTGGACGCTCGGACCACCCGACGCGGCGTACCCCACGCCGTCCTCTGGGGTGGAATCGGCGCGCTCGCCTGGGCAGCCCTGACCGTCCTCACCGGCGGCGGCTCCGCGCACGCGGACGAGCAGCCGAAGGGTCCGCTCGACAGCCTCACCTCGGTCGTATCCGAGACCGTCACCGCCGTGACGAAGCCGGTCGTGAACGACGTCGTGGCTCCGGTGGTGAACCAGGTGGCGACTCCGGTGGTCCAGGAGGTCGTCGCGCCCGTGGTGCACGAGGTCGTGGCTCCGGTCGTGACCCACACCGTCGCTCCCGTGCAGGAGGCCGCTCCCGCCGTCGTCGAGACGGTGACCGAGACGGTGACGCAGGTCCCGGTCGTCGGAGACACCGCGGCCCCGGTGCTCGAGGCGGTCGCCGAGACCACCGAGACGGTCGTCGAGCCCGTGACCGAGGTGCTCGGCTCTGCACCGGTCTCACAGATCACGGCGCCGGTGCTCGACCTCGTCGGCGGCCTTCCGCTGGTCGGCGGCATCGTCGTCGACTCCGGCGCCATCGACCTGGTCGAGAACGTCGTCGGCGTCGTCGATGGCACGACCGGCCTGATCGGCGGCGTCGTCGATAAGACCGTTCCGCCGGTCGTCGAGGTGCTCACGCCACAAGAGCCGGCCGCACCGCAGACCCCGGAGGGCTCCGTCCCCGCGGGTGTGACCACGGCGCGCGACGACATCGCCGCGCTTCCCGAGCGTGCTTCCGCACCGTCGGCCCCGCCGAGCACGGGCCAGGACTCTGCGCTCCGTACCGTGGCTTCCTTCGCCGGCCCGGTCTCCGCGCCTGACTCCTCGGACGCCGGTGCCGGTGACACCGCTCCGGTGCCGTTCGGTGCCCCCGCGGGCGCCCCGGCCGCCCCCGCCTCTTCCTCCGCCGCCTCGGCCGGAGGTTCCGCCAGCGCCCCCGCTCGCCTCAGCGAGATCGGCGCCACCCCGCTCCGTGCCTGGGAGCGGGCCGCCGGCGCACGGGACGACGCCCTTCCGGGCGCCCCCGTCGCCGACACCGACGTCTCTCCCGACTGACGGACTGTCGCGTCATCCCACCCGGATGACAGATGCCGTGCTGCGCGCGCACTTCCTCGCGTGCATCCCATCAGACAGACCAGTCACGTCAGGAGAACCATCATGCGTACCTACGCGAAGCGCGTCCTCTGGGGCACGCTCATCGCCGGCGGGATCACCCTGCTCGGCGCGACGGCCGCCAATGCGGCCGAGACATCCGGAGACGACGGCTTGCTCTCCGGCACCCAGGCCGTAGCGCCCATCACCGCCCCGATCACGGTCGTCGACAACGCGATCTCCGTGCTCGGCGACGCGGCATCCACCACACCGGCTCCCGCTCCGGCCCCCGCTCCGGCACCGGCACCGGCACCAGCCCCTGCCGCGGCTCCCGCCCCCGCTCCGCAGACGAGCGGCGAGGACGGCACGGCATCCGGCACCCAAGCCGTGGTGACCGTGAACCTTCCCGTCACGGTGACGGACAACGCCATCAGTCTCACCGAAGACTCCACGACCAGCACCCCGGCCGCCGCTCCTCCCCAGAGCGCGGCTCCCCAGGCCCCTGACGCGGCCGGGGTGCTTTCCCTCGACACGGACGGCCTGGATGGCGTGCTCTCGGGCACCCAGGCTCTGGTGGCGGTCAACGCCCCGGTGACCGTGTCCGGCAACGTCATCTCGCTGCTCGGTGACTCCGAGTCGGCCGCTGAGGGAGAGAGCGCCGCAGCACCGGCGCCTGCCCCGGCGACCGGGTCGAGCACCTCGGGCGAGGACGGCACCGCGAGCGGCACCCAGGTCGTCGCACCGGTGACGGCCCCCGTCACGGTGAGCGGCAACGCCATCTCGCTCCTCGGCGACAGCGAGGCCACCGGCACCTCCGGCGGCACCGCGGCCCCGACCGCACCCGCGGCCGGCGGGAGCACCACCGGCGGTGACGACAGCATCCTCGGGGGCACGCAGGCCGTGGCACCCGTGACGGCGCCTGTCACCGTCGGCGGCAACGCCATCTCGCTCCTCGGCGACAGCGAGGCCACCGGCACCACCGGCGGCACCAGCCCGGCACCGGCCGCGCCCGCGACCGGGTCGAGCACCTCGGGCGAGGACGGCACCGCGAGCGGCACCCAGGTCGTCGCCCCGGTGACGGCCCCCGTCACGGTCGGCGGCAACGCCATCTCGCTCCTCGGCGACAGCGAGGCCACCGGCACCACCGGCGGCACCGCGGCCCCGACCGCACCCGCGGCCGGAGGCAGCACCACCGGCGGCGACGACAGCACCCTCGGCGGCACCCAGGTGGTCGCACCCGTGACCGCCCCCATCGGCGTCACTGGCAACGCCATCTCCGTCACCGACGACGCCACCGTCACCGGCACCACCGGCGGCACGTCCCCGACCGCACCCGCGGCCGGCGGCAGCACCACCGGCGGCGACGACAGCATCCTCGGCGGGACTCAGCTGGAGCTCCCCGTGACGCTTCCCATCACGATCGGCGGGAACGCGATCTCCGTCGTCGGCGAGAGCACGGTGACCGATCCCGGCACGAACCCGGGCACCGATCCGGGCACGGACCCGGGCACTGATCCCGGAACGGACCCGGGCACCGACCCGGGCACCGACCCCGGCACCGACCCCGGCACCAACCCCGGAACCGACTCCGGAGCGAACCCGGGAACGACGCCGAGCACCGGAGCCGGCATGACCAGCATGCCGTGGGCTGCGGGTGCCGCCGCGACGGGTGAGGCCACCGGCCTCGCGATGACCGGTGGCGCCTCGGCCCCGTGGCTGTGGGCCCTCGCCGCTCTCCTGCTGCTGGGAGGTGCGGGCCTGCTGCGCCGTCGCACGGCGTAGGTGCTGAGCCCCGGCGGCGGCGATGTCCTCGGGGGAGGAGACTCGCCCCCGCCGGTGCGCGGCAGCGTCCGCACGTGCGGTGCAGCCCTCGCTGCGCTTCCTCTGCCGAGCGTGACCGCCGCGCAAACGGCGGATGCCCCGTGGTCCCCCCACCGCGGGGCATCCGTGCGCCCGTTCGACGAGGCGCAGCTTCGTCACGTCGTCCTTGTGGGAAACGAGATAGCAGCCGCTATCCGCCCGGCACCTACGTCCGTCTAGTCCGGCTTCTCCTCCACGAGTCGATACTCGATACCCAGGACGTCATCCGGGTCATGGAAACGGATGGCGCCAGAGCGGAACGGAACGACGATCCCGCTCGGCTCGACACTCCACTCCCCATCCGAGGCTTCTTCAAAATCGAGGTGGGGTTCTTCAAGCTCTTCCTAGGAGAGCCCCGATGACGCGCGGGTCCTCGGAGTCCCATCCATTACTGAGAACCTTGTATACCCCGCAGCGACTGTCGACGCCGTCAACAGGCTGACGGCCGTTGAACGTTCGACGCCGTCTATTGCGTTGCTCGTTGGCGCCTCGATAGCATTCGGCAGCCCGGCGGGTGTCGCCGGTCTCATCGTCTGATGAGTCCGCGAACCGTTTCGCAGACTCCTGTCTGTCGAAGGAGCTCTGGTGAGTTCTACGCGTGTAATCGTGTCCTCCCTAGTTCTCTCGAGCGTTCTCCTGGTGAGTGCGATCGTTCCGTTCGAGTCGGCGGCTGCTCAGGTGCCCGCGGACAGCACGAGCACTCCCGCACCCGAGGATCCGCCGGTACCTGCGGTCGAGAATGTTGACCGCAATGACCTTGATGTGGTGTCACGTTCGGAGTTCGAGACCCGCTATGTCGATAGCGCTGGGAGTGAGGTGGCTCAGTTCTCCGTCGACCCTCTCAACGTGCGCGTCGACGGAAAGTGGGTTGATGTCGACCCGAGCTTGTCTGGGGATAACGATGGGTGGACTGTCGAACAGCACCCGCTTGCCCCCGAGTTCGCTCCCACAGCCGACGGCCAGAACACGGTCACCGTGACACGTGACGGCCACGAGGTCGCCATGTCTCTCGTCGGAGCAGACGAGGGTTCCCCCGAGGCGCCGGTGTGGCCGTCGGACGACTTCAGCTCCCTCGCTTATCGTGATGTGCTTCCCTATGCTGACCTTGAGTACACAATCACTCCCGGGTCCGTGAAAGAAGCACTGGTGCTCCACGCCGCGCCCGCTGCAGGTAAGCACTCGTGGACCTGGCGCATCGACCCAGGAAACTTGACGCCCGCACTGACCGAAGAGGATGTTCTCGAGTTCGTGGACGCTGATGGGGCGGTCGTGATGTCCAGCCCGACGCCCATCGCCTGGGACTCCGCCTCCGACGGCACTGCAACCCCTCGCGAGGAAGTCGTCTTGGATGCCGCGCTGCTGCGCAGCTCGAACGAGAACTGGTTCTACCGCGTCTCCATCGAGGAGTCCTGGATACAGGATGCCGACCGGGTGTTCCCCGTCTACATCGATCCCGAAGTGGTGGGCACGATCGCGAACCAGAACTCGTACAAGTCCGACGGCGGTCAGTATCTCGGCCAGCAGCACATCGGAAACACAAAACAGCCTGAGGGCGACCGCTACTGGCGTGCCGTCGTCAACTTCGCAGGCGGCGCCTCCGTCGGAAAGTTCATCGAAGCATCAGACCTCGGCATCACCTACGCCGGAGTTGGGTCTACCGCCACCCACTCCGGCAATGTGCGCGTTGGCACAGCGTGGGAGTATGGCGGGTACAGCACCCTGCTCGATTCCTATTCCCTGGGCGCCGGGACGACACAGACCAACGGAACTACGTTTCCCACCTACATCGCCAGCCGCTTCGGCAAGGCGTCAGCCACCAACGTGGCCTTCATGATCAGCGGCGCCGAGGGCACCGTCTATAGTCACAAACGCGTCACCACCGACCTCTGGGTCAAGTATCACGCCCACGTCAACCCCACATTCGTGACCGGCACAGGCGGGTCGCCCACAAACGGCGCCACCGGTGTGACGTTGACCCCCACCTTCAGATCCACAGCAACTGCCGTCACCGGTTCCAGCTTGCGATACTCCTACCGGATTTTCACCGACCCTAACGGAACACCCTTCTACACATCACCGGAAACGACCTCGGCTGTTCATCGGGTTCCCGATGGGACGCTGAAGCCCGGTACGAAGTACTACTGGCGCGCCTACGTGCGCGACGCGGGTTGGGATGGCCACCTCGGACAATCCACTCTCCGCTCCACCGGTGCGCGGAGCTTCACCACCACACCCATGCCGGCCATGGACGAGGGGCGAGAACTTCATGAGCAGGCTGGCGACCTCTACCCAGTGCCCGCGACCGTGATCTCCGCCGGGGAAGCCGTCACGGTTCCGGTTGAAGGGCTGTACGGGATGCCGTCGTTTGCGGACGGGCTCGATGCCGTGGTCGCCAACGTGAGCATCCGTAGCACCACCACACAAGGCGCTTCGATCCGCGCGTGGCCGAGCGATCTGGACGAACCCGACGCGACCATGCTCGAGAGCGCGTCAACCCACTGGAACTCCATGTTCACACCCATAATGGTCGGCAGCGACGGCACCATACAGGTCCGGAACCTTTCCGCCTCTCCCATGGAACTCAAGCTCTACATGCTCGGATACGCCACGGTGCCCTCACGCATACTCCCCGCTGATGAGACTGAGGAATCCGAGCACATCGAGCCCATCGACGACAGCCAAGACGAACTCCTGGAAGGAGATCCGGACGGAACCGAGCCGGAAGCACCCCCGGAAACCCTCGTCATCGAGAACGAGACGGGAGAGTTCCTCGTCACCACGGAAGAACTCACCCCCGCCGATGCACAAGAGGTGACAGAAGGCGGCGGGGGCATTACAACGTTCGGTTTCATCCCCCCGAAATCGCCCGCACCCACTAACTGGCGCGGCTGCGGCCTCTTCGACAAGAACGAGCAATACGTCAAAAGCTACGATCGCAAGCGACTGAGGAACAGTTTCTCTGGTTCCGTCGCGACCCTCCGGTGCGGAACGGCCAGGGACTATGGCTTTCGGCATGTTCAGGCGCGCCATCAAGGGGAGTGGACCAACGTTGGCGGACGGGTGGGGGTGCAGTGGCGCGACATGGCCGACTGGTCCATCGCCTGGATGCTCTACGACCCCGACCGAGTCGTCGCCAGCGGTCCCAACTTCTGTTACTCCCGGACAGTTTTCGTCTACAACAAGAAGACTGGGCAGAGGGTCTATCAGACTAATGTCCGGCTGTTCCTCGGAAAAACAGGTCAGAGAATCATCACCGCGAACCCTGGTCGACAGTGCTCAGGAATCAACTTGGTCCGCTAGTAGCCCGCCAACGAAAGGACACCAAGATGTCTCGACGCCTTCTGCGCCTATCGCCGGACTACGGAAACATCCTCCCCGTTTGGGAGGAGACACCAGGTCTCGAGGCAGGTGACCTCGATCCCGAAGATTCAGGGCTCTCGGATGGTCTCGTACAGGAGCTCCTCGCATGGAACACCCGTTGGGAAGAGTTTCTGTACTCGAGCATGCCAGAAGACGAGTTGGAGAAACACCGCGACGCATGGGAGAGAGAAGGCCGCAGCCTCGCCAAACGCATCGAACTCGAACTCGGCCGCGAGATCGACGTACACGTCACCTATAAGCCTTGAGCTCGCGATACTGCTCACGGGCGCGCGGCGGGGGTCGGTCCGCCTGGCCGCGCAACCCTGGATGCCATCAATCGCAACGTCCAAGGCGATCTGTTGCTGCAAGTCAGAGCCGCCGGGGCACCAACCGGGACCCTACCGATACTCGGGATCGCCGCCTGGTGGTCGAGGACTGACTCAATGGACGATCCTCGCCCCCGCCGGTGCGCGGCAGCGTCCGCACGTGCGGTGCAGCCCTCGCTGCGCTTCCTCTGCCGAGCGTGACCGCCGCGCAAACGGCGGATGCCCCGTGGTCCCCCCACCGCGGGGCATCCGTGCGCCCGTTCTGCGGACGCACGGGACGCGATGCGGGGGCTTAGCCGAGCTCCTGGAGATCTGCCGTCATGTCGCCGCCTGCGTCTCCGGTGTTGACCGTGCCCTTCGGCTCGAAGAGGATCGCGTGCACTTCTTCCTCGGCTTTCGGGCAGTGCTCGACGCCCCGGGGCACCACGAACACGTCGTTCGGGTTCAGGACGACGTCGCGGTCGCGGAGCTGGATCGTCAGGCGTCCGCTCACCACGAAGAACAGTTCGTCGGTCTCGGGATGCGTGTGCCAGACGAACTCGCCCTGCAGCTTCACGACCTTGACGTCGTAGTCGTTGACGCTCGTCAGCCGGTGCGGCTGCCAGTGCTCGTGGATGGTGGACAGGGCCTCGTGCACATTGCGAACGTCGTCCGTCATGGCCAGCAGCCTATCCTCACGGCAGGACGATCGACCCGTCGGCGTCGACGACGACGGCACTGCCCGGGAAGTCCCGCCGCCCGCGCTCGTCCATCAGGGCGCCGGCGCGACCGGTCGGATCGGGCGCCGGGGCACCGACTTCTGCGTCAAGACGGACGGACCGGATCTGTCCGCCGAGGAAGGTGCCGTCCGCACCGAGACGGACCGACAGGTAGGCGCCGAAACGGGTCTCCTCCTCCGCCCCGAAGATGCCCCCTCCCGCGAAGTTGCCCAGGCTGTACGCGATGAGGCGGCCGCGGTAGAACTCCGCACCCCGGACGACGTGCGGGCCGTGCCCGACCACCAGATCGGCCCCGGCGTCTACGGCCGCGTGCGCGAACGCCCGCGGATCGCCCCGGTTCTCCCCGAAGCTGTGCTCGGCCCCGCCGGTGACCGCGTCGGCCTCCGGTCCCTCGGCCCCCATATGGGCGTGGACGACGACGAGATCGGCGTGCTCCGCCGCCGCACGCACGACCTGACCGACGTGACGGAGGTCGGTGACCCGGTTGAATCCCCCATACGGCGCGAAGCCGACCAGGGCCACGGTGGTCTCCCCCACCCTCGTCACGACGACCTCGTTCCGGTCCCCGACGGCGTCCATGCCCTCCGCGCGCAGAACGGCCCTCGTCTCGTCGACGCCCTCCCGGCCGAAGTCGTGACTGTGGTTGTTCGCCTGATTGAGCACGTCGAAGCCGCGCAGCGCCGCAGCGGCATCCGGCTCGCTGCGGAACGCGAGGCAGTGGTCGCTCCCGGCGCACTTGTCGACGCCGGTGTCCGCCGCGATCACCTGCTCCAGGTTGCCGGTGACGATGTCCTCGGTGAACCAGGGGCGCACCTCGTCGAAGGTCGATCGTCCGCGATCCGCCGGGATCCCGCGAGACGCGTCGTACAGCAGGATGTCGCCCACGGCGCCGATGCTGACCTCTCCCGCGAGGGTGCCGGCGCGGTCGGCGATCGCGGCGGGGCGGGCGGGGATCGCCGCCGCCGCGCTGACGGCGAGGCCGACCCCCACCAGGGTCAGCACCGCGACCGGTGTCCGCCAGGGGACTCTGCGAGGAGCACCGCCGGCCGCGGTCCGCCGACGAGGCAGATCCCACAGCCAGGTGAGTCCGTCGCGAGCGGTGAGGCGATCGAGGCCGATGCACGCGGCGACCAGACCCGCCGTGAGCACGATCGGGAGCAGGACGGCCGCGAGCAGCTGCGCGGCCTGCCCCGCGTCGGACAGCACCCCCACGAGCGCGGCGTCGGCGAGCGCGAGCAGCGGCATGTGCAGGAGGTAGATCGGCAGGGTCCGGACGCCGAGCGCCTGCAGGCCCCGCCCGACCAGAGGGAGGCCCGCGAGGATCGGAGCGACCGCGATTCCCATCGCCACCCCGAGGACGGACACCGCCGGCCACACCCCCGGAACGGTCTCCGTGCCCGTCACGCGCATGACGGCGTAGGCGGCGAGATACCCGAGGGTCAGCGCCCCGGCGAGTGCCGGTCGTGGTTTCGCGGTGAAGCGGCGGATGCGCGGCGCGAGATACGCACCTCCGAGGAAGAAGAAGAGGTTGTAGAGGAGCGATCCGCGGTTGCTCACCACGTCGACCAGTCCGGCGGCCACCGCCACCGAGAGCATGCCGGAGCCCACCAACAGAACGCCGCGCGGCAGTCGGTGCAGGCCCTTCGCGACGACGAAGTACAGCGCGAGCGCGTAGAGGTACCAGGTGTTCGGCGGGCTGATCGTCACCCCCTCCACGAACGCGGAGACGCTCCTCGGCACGAACGTCGGGAAGTCCGGGAATGCCCACATCGCGGCGGCGTGGATGAGGCTCCACAGCAGATACAGATACAGGAAGCGGACCACGCGGGGACGGAACACGGCCGCCCAGGGCCGGGCCAAGGCTGCCGAGGCGAAGTACCCCGACAGGAACAGGAACAGCGGCATGAGGAACGGCCAGATGAGGTCGCTCGCGAGGCCCCAGGCCCCGGGAAGGGGGATGCCGAGCCGCCAGTCGACCTGCAGGTAGGTCTTCAGCACGACGTGCCAGAACACCACGAGGACGATCAGCAGCCCCTTCGCGGCATCGCCCCAGGGCGCTCTGGATGTCGGGAAGGGGGGTGGTGTCGCCATGGAATCGAGCCAACAGCACTGCATGTTGCGTCGGCGTATGAGAAATGTCGCCTGATCCTCACCGCGTCCGGATGCACGAACGCCCCCTGTCCTCCGGGACAGGGGGCGTTCCGTTCGACAGGCGTACGCCCGTCGGGTGCCTTACTTGGCGGCGACGACCTGCAGCGTGATGACGGCAGTGACGTCCTCGTGCAGACGCACGGTCGCCTCGTGCTCACCGGTCGCCTTGATGGGCGAGGTGATGTGCACCTTGCGCTTGTCGATCGAGCCGAGGCCCGCAGCCGTGACGGCCTCTGCGACGTCGGCGGTCTTCACCGAGCCGAACAGACGGCCTTCCTTGCCGGCCTTCACCGCGAGACGCACCTTGGTGCCCTCGAGGGTGTTCTTCAGGGCCACAGCCTCGTCGCGGTCGTGGATCGCGCGTGCCTGACGCGCGGCCTGGATCGAAGCGACCTGCTTTTCGCCACCACGGGTCCACGCCGTAGCGAAGCCCTGGGGGATGAGGTAGTTGCGGGCGTACCCGTTCTTGACCTCGACCACGTCACCAGCGCTACCCAGCCCGGCGACCTCGTTCGTGAGAATCAGCTTTGCCATCTCAGTACCCCTTACCGGCCGGCGCCAGCGTAGGGCAGGAGCGCCATCTCGCGCGCGTTCTTGATCGCGGTGGCGATCAGACGCTGCTCCTGCACCGACACACCGGTGATGCGACGGGCGCGGATCTTGCCGCGCTCCGAGACGAACTTGCGGAGGGTGGCGACATCCTTGTAATCGATGACGCCGACCCGGATGGACTTCGCGGGAGCGGCGTTCTTCGCGCCCTTCCGCGGCTTGCGGCGGTCGCCGCTCGACTTTCCAGCCATTGCTTTTCCTTAGTGATGAGCGGGGTGCGGCCCTTCGACAAGCTCAGGGACCCACCCGTGAAGAAGTGTTTTCAGAAGGGGGTGTCGTCGCCGAAGCTGCCCGGAGTGCTCCAGGCGTCGGCGCTGGTCGACGAGCCGGGAGTGGACCACGGCTCCTCCGACACCTGCTGCTGCTGCGCGGGACGGGACTGTCCCCCGCCGCCACCGCCCGAGGCCGCACGGGTGACCTGCGCGGTCGCGTACCGGAGCGAGGGGCCGATCTCGTCGACCTCCAGCTCGATCGCGGTGCGCTGGTTGCCCTCGCGGTCCTGGTAGGAACGCTGGCGCAGACGACCCTGCGCGATCACGCGCATGCCCTTGGTGAGCGAGCCCGCCACGTGCTCGGCGAACTCACGCCACACCGAGGCGCGGAGGAACAGCGCTTCGCCGTCCTTCCACTCGTTCGCGGCACGGTCGAAGTTGCGAGGCGTCGATGCGATGGTGAAGTTCGCCACCGGCAGCCCGTTCTGCGTGTAGCGCAGCTCGGGGTCGGCGGTGAGGTTGCCCACCACGGTGATGACGGTTTCGCCGGCCATGAGACTTAGGCCTTCGCAGCCTTGGCGGCCTTGCGGGCAGCCTTCTCTTCGGAGCGCTTGGCCTCGGAAGCGATCATCGCCTGAGCCTCTTCGGCGCGGAGCACCTTGGTGCGCATGATCTGCTCGTTCAGCTTGAGCTGACGGTCGAGCTCCTGCGTGGCGGCGCTGGTCGCGGTGAAGTTGACGACGGCGTAGATGCCCTCGGTCTTCTTCTGGATCTCGTAGGCGAGACGGCGCTTGCCCCAGATGTCGACGTTCTCGATAGAGCCACCATCGTTGGTGATGACCTTCAGGAACTTGTCGAGCGTCGGGGCGACCTGGCGCTCGTCGATCTCGGGGGTCAGAATGACCATGAGTTCGTACTGGTGCGTCACTTACCCACCTCCTTCGGACTAGAACGGCTCTCGGGGATTTCCCGGGAGCAGGAGGGTGTGTGCACGTGCCCGCCCGTGGAATCCCGAATGGACGCCGCAAGGCAGACAACCTCGACAGTCTAGCGGAGTTTCCTCGGAACCGCCTCCCGCACATCCGCTCCGTCCTTGGCATGCTGGAGGGCGTGCCTGATGACGGTCATCGGCACTGACCTGGAGGGGGGCGCCATGCGCGTCAACAAGTGGGGGGTCGGCGTCGTGCTCGCCGCCGCCGTCATGCTCACCGGATGCTCGGCGGGAGCGTCGGACAAGCCGGCCGAGTCGAAGCCGCGCGGGGCCGCATCGCAAGAGGCCGAAGCGCCGTCCTCCGACTGCCCCGAACTGGCCGACGGCGCCACCGTCGACGGCTCGGCCCTCGGCGCCTGCATCGCCGAGGCCATGACCGACACCGCCGGCTATGCCGCCAAGACCGTCGTGATGGGCATGGAGTCCACCACGCGCTTCAACCCGTCCGAGAAGGCGCTGGAGTCGCTCTCGCCGATGGGTTCGATCGTCGCGATCGGCGACGACGTCTGGGTGAAGTCGCCGTCCAGCGACTGGCAGGCCGCCGATCCGTCGTCGAGCGACCCCATCATCGCCGGCCTCAGCACCACCGCGAAGGACGTCACCGCGATGGACCCCGCCGAGACGGCGAAGGCCATCACGGGCGAGTTCACCGTGACCGGCACCGGCGAGCGCCTCGGCCAGAAGGTCTACCTCGTCAGCGGCACCGTCGAGCAGGCGGGCACGCCGGTCGAGGTCGTGTTCGAGGTCACCGACGACTACGTCAACCTCGCCTCGACCAGCTCCGCGACCGTGCAGGGACAGTCGGTCGACGTCGCCCTCGAGATCACCGAGTGGGACGTGAAGCAGGACATCGTCGCGCCGCTCTGATCGCACGGGATACGCGAAGGGCCGGAGCGCACGCTCCGGCCCTTCGCCGTCACCACGACGGTGGCGGAGGAACGAACGGAGGCCGTCGATGCACCTCAGATATGACCCAGAAGCGGACGCCGCCTACCTCCCGGTCGGGCGCGAGCTCCACGCGGGTGAATCCGTCGCGCAGGTACCGGAGATACGCAACCCGCACGGAGCAGGGGAGATCATCCTCGATTTCGACGCCGACGGGCATCTTCTCGGCGTCGAGATCCTCCAGGCGTCGAAGCTCCCCCGGGCCGAAGACCTCGATCGGGCCCGACGCACCACGGTGTAGATCGCCGCGCCCTCGACCGCAATGTAACATTACAGCGCACGAATGCGGCGGGTACTCGTGGGAGGAGCCAGTCTCAGTTGATCGGCTGCTCGCGTAGCGGGAAGGGCGTCCGGCTCCGCCAGTGGGCCGGCATCATCACCGGATGCTACTCCCAATGAACGAGAGGACCGGATCATGACGCTCCACTCAGGACGATGGATCGCCTCCGCGACCCTGCTGATCGTGGCCATCGCTGTGCTCATCCTGCGTATGCAGGGTCTCATCAGCGACACCGCCAGTTCGATACTGATGGCGGCGCTGCTGGCGATCGCCATCGCCGTCGGGATCGCGATGTCGATCCGACGCCACCGGCGGTCGCGGTCACGCACGCACTCCGACTGACGGAGCACCGGATCGGCTTCGTCGTGCCCGTCTAGTAGGCGACGGGAGGCACCTCGGCCCAGACCGCGCGGTCGCCGGCGGAGGGGGCATCGGGGATGCGGCCCGTGCCGTCCGGCTCCGGGATCGCAGCGAGCAGCGCCTGCGTGTAGGGGTGCCGCGGCGCCGCCCAGAGCTCGTCGGTCGGCCCCGATTCGAGCACCCTCCCGCCGAACATGACGAACGTGCGGTCGGCGATGCGGCGCACGACGGCGAGGTCGTGGGAGATGAAGAGCATCCCCGCACCGGACTCGGCCACGAGATCGCGCATGAGTCCCGCGACACTCGTCTGGGTGGAGGCGTCGAGGGCGGAGATGGGCTCGTCGGCGACGAGCAGCGACGGCCGCGCCGCGAGCGCTCGGGCGATCGCGATGCGCTGCTTCTGGCCGCCGGAGAACTGATGCGGGAAGCGGGTGCGCACCTCGGCGGGCAGTCCGACCCGCTCCAGCCACTCCTCCACTGTGGAACCGGCGGCACCGCGCGCACGGGCGGTCGCGATGCCGTCGGAGATCTGGTCGCCGATCCGCCGGCGCGGGTTCAGCGAGGTCGCCGGGTCCTGGAAGACCATCTGGATGCCCGTGAGCGCCGTGTCACGACGACGGATCCCCAGCGGCGCGACGGGGGCGCCGCGGAACGACACCGTCCCGGCGGCGGTCTTCTCGATGCCGACGACGGCGCGGGCCAGGCTCGACTTGCCACTGCCGGACTCGCCCACGAGGGCGACCGTCTCTCCCGCCGCGACACTCAGCGAGACGCCGTTCACCGCGATCACGGGCGGGGTGCCCGGGTACCGCACCACCACGTCGCGGGCGTCGAGGACGCTGACCTCACTCATCCGCGGCCTCCTCGGGGCTCTCGTCGATGCGCGACCCTGGGAGGGCCGCGAGCAGCATGCGGGTGTACTCGTGCTGCGGGGCGCGGAAGAGCGTCTCCCGATCGGCGAGCTCGACGATGCGACCGTCCTTCATGACGGCGACCGTGTCCGCGATCGCACTCATCACGCCCAGGTCGTGGGTCACGAGCAGGACGGCGAGATTCCGCTCGATCGCGAGGTCGCGCAGGAGCTTCAGGATGCCGGCCTGCACCGTCACGTCGAGGGCGGTCGTCGGCTCGTCCGCGAGCAGCACCTCCGGATCGCACGCGAGGGCGCACGCGATCGCGATGCGCTGCCGCTGTCCGCCGGAGAACTGGTGCGGATACCGCTTCAGCGCCTCGACCGGGTTCGGCACCTGCACGGTCTGGAGCAGCTCCACCGCCCGCTCGCGCGCAGCGGCGCCCTTGAGGCCGAGGTGCACGCGCATGTGATCGGTGAGCTGCCGACCGACCGGCAGTTGCGGGTGCAGCGAGGCCGACGGGTCCTGGAAGACCATCGCGATGCGCTTCCCGCGGACGCGGTTGAGACCGCGTCGGTTACGACCGACGAGCTCCTCCCCCGCGAGCAGGATCGAGCCGCCGGTCTTCGCCTGTCGCGGCAGGAGGCCGAGCACCGCCAGGGAGGTGAGCGTCTTGCCGGAGCCGGACTCCCCCGCGAGGCCGTGGATGCGCCCTGGTTCGAGCTCCAGGGACACGCCCTTCACGAGCGGACGGCCGATGTCGATCGTGAGGTCGCGGATGCTCAGCGTCGCCGTGCTCTGCGCGGTCATGCGGGCACCCCCGTCGCGGAGGCGGTGTGCTCCGCCTTCTTCTCGTGTGTGATCTCGGCGGTCGGGTCGAGCACGTCGCGCATCGCGTCGCCGAGGAAGTTGAAGGCGAGCACCACGGTGAGGATCGCGAGGCCGGGGAATACTCCGAGCCACCAGGCGTCGAAGTTCTGCATCGCCCCGGAGATCATGGACCCCCACTCCGCCGTCGGCGGCTGCGCGCCGAGACCGAGGAAGGAGAGTCCCGAGAGGAGCAGGATCGCCGCGCCGATGTCGAGCGTCGCGAGCACGAGGACCGGGCCGGCGATGTTCGGCAGGATGTCGACGAAGAGCGTGCGCAGCGGCGAGTGGCCGAGCAGGCGGCCCGCGATCACATAGTTCTGCCCGCGGAGACCGAGCACGATGCTGCGGGTGACGCGGGCGTACTGCGGCCACGAGACCACGATCGCGGCGATGACGGCGTTGAACAGCGAGGGGCCGAGCGAGGCCGCGACCACCATGGCAAGGATCACGGTCGGGAACGCCATGAAGAGGTCGGTGATGCGCATGAGCGTCTCGTCGACGGCGCGCCCGAAGTACCCGGCGACCGCGCCGACGAGGGTGCCGATGATGAGGGCGGCGATCACGAGCATGAGCGCGAGCGGCAGACTCACCGTCGCGCCGGTCATCAACCGGGAGAAGATGTCGCGGCCGTTGCCGTCGGTGCCGAGGATCGTGTCGATTCCCGGCGGCTGCAGACGGGGCAGCACCTGCGCGTTCGGCGGGTAGGGCACCCACCACTGCGCGGTGAAGGCGACGATGATCCACGCACCGGCGATGACGGTGCCGATGATGCCGAGCGGGGTGCGCCAGGCGCGCGGCCAGCGGAAGCGGAAGCGTCCGGCGGGGGTCGCTGCGGCGATGCGGCTCATGCGATCCTCACTCTCGGGTCGAGCACGCCGTAGAGCAGGTCCACGATGAAGTTGATGAGGAGGTAGATGACACCGACCACGAGACCGACCCCCATGATGCCGGGCAGGTCGAGGTTCGCGGCGGAGTTGTAGGCGTAGGTGCCCAGCCCCGGCCAGGCGAACACCGACTCGACGAGCACCGTTCCGGAGAGCAGGGCCCCGAACGCGACACCCACCACCGTGAGGATCGGCAGCGAGGCACCGCGGAGCACGTAGTCGAGGATGACGCGCATCGCCGGCAGGCCCTTGGCCCGGGCCGCGCGCACGTAGTCGCTGCCGAGGACCTCGAGCACCGAGGTCCGGATGAAGCGGGTGAGCAGTCCGATGGTCACGAGCGAGAGCACCATGACCGGCAGCGCGAGGTGCGCGAGGGCGTCGAAGAAGCCCACCGCGTCGCCGTTCAGGAGGTAGTCGACCGTGTAGAGCCCGGTCACGCGGGGAGGCGGGGTGATCGACGGCGAGATGCGTCCGGAGCCCGGGGCGATGCGCAGCTCCAGGAAGAACACGTAGAAGCTGACCAGCGCGAGCCAGAAGGTCGGGACGCTGAGCCCGACGAGCGTGACGACGCGGATGACCTGGTCGGTGACGAGTCCGCGGCGGTACGCGGCGAGGGTGCCGAGCACGATGCTGACCGCGAGGCTGACGATGATCGCGCCGATCGCGATCTCGATCGTCGCGGGCACGGCGGTGGCGAGGTCGCTGGTGACCGGGCGTCCGGTCACCAGCGACGTGCCGAGGTCCCCGCGGAGCAGGTTCCCCATGTAGATGAAGTACTGCACGAACAGTGGCTGGTCGAGTCCGTTCGCCTTGATGAACGCCTCGCGCGTCGCGGGGTTCTGCGACGCGCCCTCACCGAGCGCGGCCGAGACCGGGTCTCCCGGCACCAGGTTGGTGAGCGCGAACGTGACGATCGTCACGCCCACCAACAGGAGCAAAGAGGTCCCGGCCCGCCGCAGCAGGTATCCGACGAGAGGCGAGCGGCGCCGCTGCGCCTGCCTCTGCACGGCCACTGTCGTCATGACGATCCGTTCAGCCGGCCGGCTGGATCTCGGCGATGTCCATCTCCCACACGGAGTTGTAGACGGCGCCGGACACGCTGGAGGCGGAGGAGATGTTGCGACCGGGGACGATCAGCGGCACGAACGGGCCCTCGGCCTGCATGGCCTCGGCGAACTCGGTGAAGGCCTCGGTGCGCTGCTCGGCGTCGGTCGCGGCGGCCGCACCGGCGGCGATGCCCGCGATCTCCGGGTTGGCCTCGGCCGCCCAGCCGGCGCGGAGGCCGACCTTCAGACCCGGGGCGAAGGGCAGGAAGTTCGCGGAGTCGGCGTAGTCCGGACCCCAGAACCACAGGCCGAAGCCCTCGGTCCCGTTGACGTACGCGTCGAGCTCGGTCGCGAACGGTGCCGGAGCGAGGTCGACCGCGATGCCGGCGTCCTCGAGCTGCGCCTGGATGCGCTCGGCGAGCGGGGTGAACTCCACGCCGCCGACCGGGTAGTCGTTCGGGAACTGGAGCTTGAGGGTCTGACCGGTGTATCCGGCCTCCTCCAGCGCGGCCTTCGCCTTGTCGAGGTCCTGCTCCACGCCGCTGTCGAGGGCACCCTCGAAGCCGGGCGGGATGACGCCGGTCGCCTGGACCGCACCGGCACCGGCGAGCTCGAGCAGCGCGTCGTAGTCGAGCGCGTAGCGGATGGCCTCCGCGATCTTCACGTTCGCGAGGTCGCCGCCGGCCTCGCCCTGGTTGAGCAGCAGGAAGATGGTCTGGCCGGAAGGCACCGAGTCGACGCTGATGTCGTCGCCGAGACCGGCGACCTGGTCGCCGTTGAGGTCCATCGCGACCATCGAGTCGCCGCCCTTGAGGTTGGCGAGCTGGGTCGCGCTCTCCGAGACGTTGCGCACGACGACGCGGCTGTAGGCCGACTCCTCGTCGCCGTTGTACTCGTCGTTGCGGGTGAGCACGACCTGCGAGCTGAGGTCGAGCGTGTCCAGCACGAACGGGCCGGATCCGGCGGACTCGCCGTCGAGGAAGCCCTGGGCGCTGTCGGAGCCGTCGGTGCTCCCGCCGTTCTCCATGACGACGTCGGCATTGACGATGCCGAGCGCCGGGTTCGCGAGGATCGCGGGGAGCTGCAGCAGCGGGGTCTCCGAGGTGAACCGGATGGTCTTGTCGTCGACCTCTTCGATCCTCAGGCCGCCGAGCAGGAAGTTGGGCTTGGCGTCTTCCATCCCCTGGATGCGCTGCAGCGAGAACACGACGTCCTTCGCCTCGATGGGCGAGCCGTCGGAGAACACGCGGTCGCCTTCGAGCGTGAAGGTGAACTCGGTCGCCTCGTCGTTCTGCTCCCACGACGCGAGGCCGGGGACCGGAGTGGACACGTCGGAGCCCTCGAAGTCGACGAGGGTCTCGTACAGCGCCTTCGCGATCATGTTGCCGGTCGGGTCGTACGTGTGACCCGGGTCGGTGGTCTCGATGGAGAACGCGGTGTCGATGACGAGGGAGTCGGACCCCTGGGACGACTCGGAGTTGTTCGCGGAGTTCCCCCCCGAGCAACCTGCGAGCGCCAGGAGCGCGACGGCTCCGAGCGCGATGACCGGCGTGATACGGCGTGACGACATCAGGGCCTCCAAGGGCGAGGAGTACATTCGGGTGCGGCCGCCACCGATGTGGACGACCGGGGATCAGATTCGCATCATATGCGACGATGTGTCCAGCAAGTGCGCGTCACACAGGCACGCATTGTCGAGAACCTCGGATGTGAGGAGCAATATGTCCAGCAAGGACGCGGATCCGTCGAAGCAATCTGGACGAAGTGCCGCCCCCTTGGACGAGACGGCGTACAGAATCCTCGATGTGCTGCGCGATAACGGTCGCGTCTCGATCGCCGCGCTGGCCGAGAAGGTGGGCATCTCGCGGGCCAGCGCGTACACGCGGGTCGAGTCGCTCGTGCACGACGGCGTCATCACCGGATTCAGCGCACGCGTGGATCAGGCCAAGGCGGGGCTGTCGATCGGGGCCCTCGTCTTCGTGACGGTCATGCCGCAGGCCTGGGCGTCGTTCCGGGAGCGGATCATCGAGATGCCGGACGTGGAGTGGTGCGCGATCACGACCGGGGAGCACGACGCGATGCTGCTCATCCGCGCGGTCGACGTGAGCGGTGTGCACGAGTTCTCGACGGGGGTCATCGCGCAGCTTCCCGAGGTGCGGACGGTGGTCAGCGTCGTCGTGCTCGACGAGGTCATCCGGCGGCCCTACCTGCTTCCCGGCGACCTGCCGGAGCGGCAGACGGAGGTTCCGCTCGGGATGACGCGATGGACGCCCGCCTCGCCGGGGCGGGACGCGCTCCCGCCGCGCTGAGTCAGGCGGCCGGGATCTCCTCGACGACGCTGAGCTGCGGGAGGCCGTGCATCTCGTAGTGCTCCACCAGGCGGATGCGGCCGTCCTCGGTCAGCTCCAGCTCGCTCTCGCCGTCACCGGTGACCACGGTGCCGTCGGCCCTGAGCACATGGACGAACGAGACCCAGATCGTGTCGCCGGTACGCGTACCCACGAACTTCCCGAAGGTGACCGTGTCGCCCTCGTAGCCGCCCCAGATCGCGCCGTCGCGTTCGAAGTACTCGAAGACGCTGGGGGCATCGGGATCGACGGCCGATGTCGTGGACGAGACCATGCGGAAGCGTCGGCCGTCGAGGGAGGGGAGAGTGGCGGTGGCAGTCACCCCTCGATTATGGGGGATCGACGGCCGCGGCTCGCGTCGTCGGACGCGGCCGGTACCGTGGTCGCATGGAGTGGATCGCAGACCCCGGCGTCGGCGCGTGGCTGCGGGAGACCCTCGACGACGGTCTGGGCAGCATGCACGCGGTCGTCCCCCGCGGCTTCCCCGCGTACGCCCGGATCTTCCATCCCGCCGCGGTGCGGGAGAGTCCCACGGCGGCGGATCCCGAGGTGCGCGTCAGCTGGGCGGACACCGCGGCCGCCTTCGGCACGACGATGCACGCAGAGGCGCAGTGGCACCGGATCGTGCGCACTCCCATCGACGCCGACTGGCGGACCCGCATCGCTCCGGACGGCCGCGAGTTCACGGCGCCGATGGAGGGCGCGCTCGACAGCGACCTCGTGACGGTCCTGGCCGGGCACCTCGCCGCCCACACCGCGACACCGGACGACGGGGTCGTCGCACTCTGGGAGGGGTTCGGCGGTCTGGTCGGCTTCTTCGGAGACGGGCCGTCCCGTGTCTTCCTCACGTTCAGCGAAGACCCGCACCATCAGGCGATGCTCGACCGCAGCACGCACGACCCCTTCAACAACGTCTTCCGGAAGCCCACCTGGCAGGACGGCATCCTCTCGCGCGAGATCTCCGAAGGGCCCCGGCTGCAGCTCCCCGGGCGCGACTACGTGCTGTTCTCCGGGGGTACCAGGGCCTTCGCGGATCCGGACTGGGTGCTCGGCGTGCCGTGGCGCGACCGGGTCGGCGAGGAGCACGGCTTCCCGCCCGCCGCTCAGAGCCCGAACATCCTGTGGCCCGCCGATCGCGCCTGGGTGATGGTCTCGGAGATCGACTACGACTCCACCATCGTGGCGGGCTCGCCCGACCTCATCCGCGCGATCTGCACGGACGAGCGGCTGGAGGCGAAGGCACTTCGCGAGGGCGCCGACCTCACGTGGGACGCCGACGAGGTCAACCGATGACGTCTCCGCAGGCGTCGGCGTCGTTCGATGCGCGGCCCCTCACCGACCCGGTCGACCCGGCCGCCGTCCGCGCCTTCACGGCGGAGCTCCGGTCCCGGCGGACGACCGGCATGGCGGTGTCGTCGATCATCGCCATCGTGGCCGTGGCGATCGCCGGGGTCGTGCTGCTCCCGATCCTCGCTTCCGTGGTGGTGGCGCTGGCAGCGAGCAGCGGCTCTCCCGCCGCAGCGGCGATCCCGCTCGTGCTCCTCTTGCTGGTGGCCGCGGGAGTGGGGGTCCTCATCTGGATGGGCGTCCGCAACGCGCGCACCGCCCGGTACCGCCTGCACCGGTTCGCCCAGGCCAACGGCATGACCTACGAGCCGCGCGTCGACGATCCACCGCTGCCCGGCATGATCTTCCACCTCGGCCGTTCGCGGCTGGCCACCGACCTGGTCCGCGGGGCGAACCCGCGCTTCGTGGAGTTCGGCAACTACCAGTACACGGTGCAGTCCGGGAAGAACTCGACGACGTATCGCTGGGGCTACGTGGCCGTGAAGCTGGACGTGCCCCTGCCGAACATCGTGCTCGACGCGAAGGGCAACAACGGCTTCGGCTCCAACCTGCCGGCCTCGTTCCAGCGGGCGCAGCGTCTGTCGCTCGAGGGCGACTTCGACCAGCACTTCATCCTGTACTGCCCTGACGGCTACGAGCAGGACGCGCTCTACCTCTTCACGCCCGACATCATGGCGCGCTTCATCGACAACGCCGCGCAGCTCGACGTCGAGATCGTCGACGACTGGCTGTTCCTCTACACGCCCCGCCGCGCCTCCACGCTCGACCCGGCGACCTGGGCGTGGCTGTTCGGGACGGTGGGGGCACTCTTGACCAAGCTCGACCAGTGGGCGCGGTGGCGCGACGACCGTCTCGCCGCCGCCACGACGCCCGGCGGCCACGCGCTCCCGTTCGCTCCGCCGGCCGGGATGATCACTCCACCGCCGGGTGTCGCGCCGCAGGGTCGGCGCCTCAAGCGCACGGGCACCTGGGTGCCGATCCTCGTGGTGATCGGATTCGCGGTCTTCTGGATGCTCAGCCGCTGGAACTGACGACGAACCCGATGTGGGGGTGGGTGCCGTTCTGGGGAACCGACGCCCACCCCATCCCCCCTCGGGATCGAAAGGAATTCGACGTTCCCTCCGCATTGACGGTTCGACCGTCCCGCCCGTGGTCAGCTGGGGACTGACGCTGCGTGGCGATACCCGGATGGTATACCGGCGGACGTTGCACCCGGTTGCGTTCATGCGCGGGAATGCACTTTCCCGCGCGGCGCTCAGCGGTGCATCGAGCTGTCGGCCGCGGCCCCGCTCGCGGTCTCCACGGCCAGGACCGCGTCGAGCGTCTGCCAGGCGCCCGCAGCGCGCATCGCCTCTCCGACCTGCCGCGCGCGATCCCTGAACGTCGGCTCGGCCAGCACCCGGCGCACGGCTTCGGCCACCTGCCCGGGCTTCGGCGCGTTCGTCCGCAGGTTGATGCCCACCCCGGTCCACCCGACTCGGGCGGAGACCTCGACTTTGTCCTCCGTCTGCCCCGCGACCACCAGCGGGACGTCGTGGGCCAGGGCCTGCTGCACCCCGCCGAAGCCTCCGTTGGTGACGAACACGTCGACCTCCGGCAGCAGCCGGTCGTAGGGCAGGTACTCGGCGACGCGGACGTTGGCCGGCAGCTCCGCCGGGAGCGCGTCGACAGGGCGCCCACCGGTGGAGACGACCACGAGGGCGTCCGTCCCAGCGAGCCCGGCGATGGTCGGCAGCACGAGCTGACCGAAATCGGCGTTGGCGATGGTGCCCTGACTGACGTGGATCACGGGCCGCCGTCCGTCCAGGTCGGACCACCACTCGGGCAGTGGCACGCTCGACGACGCCGCGGGCAGGGGTCCGGCGAAGTGCACGGACGCCGGGAGGTCGGAGCGCGGGTACTCGAACGCCGGCACCGAGAACTGCACGTACGCGTCGGCGCGGCCCGCCCAGTCGAGCACGAATCCGCCGAGATCGCGGCCGACCGCTTCGCGCGCCATGGCGTCGGCCTCCTTCTGCACGCCGCCGAAGATCACGCGCTCCGCCACGGTACGGAGGAAGGCGTTGCGCATCCGGCCGAGCGGCCCGCGCATCGGCGTGACTCCGAGCCCGAACGGGGCCGTGTCGACGCTGCGGGCGCCGAGCGGGAAGATCCCGAGGACCACGACTGGGGGCCGCTCGGCCTTCGGCAGCCGCTGCAGCAGCGCCGCACCGACGAACAGCGGTTCGGTGAGGACGGCGTCGATGCGGTTCCGCGCCAGCTCGGCGCGCACGGCGTCGAGCTGAGCCCTCCCCGGGCGGATGAAGAGAGTGCTCATGTCGAAGCGGAGGGCGGCCACCCCGGTGAGGCCTTCGCGCTCGGGGAACGCGCCGTTCGCGTCGTCGAGGTCGACGTCGGCCTCCGTCGGCAGCGGGCGGAACCGCGCTCCCGCCGCGGTCACCTGCTCCTCGTAACGGGTGCTCGTGAGGAAGAGGACCTCGTGCCCGCCCGCGACCAGGTGCCTGGCGACCTGCAGCAGCGGGAGCACATGCCCGTGGGCGGGGGTGCAGGTGAGGAGGTAACGGGACATGGCGGCTCTCTCGATAGGGTTGGTTGTACCGTTGAAGTATTCATCACCCTTTGAGGAAAGTCAATGACGTCGAGTGCACGCCCCTACCGCTCCGCCCTGCGGACCCGACAGGCCGAGGAGACCCGCGCGCGCATCGTCGCGGCAGCCGCCCGCCTGTTCGCCGCGCAGGGATACCAGGCGACGACGATCTCGGCGATCGCCAAGGAGGCCGGCGTCTCCGCGGAGACGGTGAAGACCACGGCGGCGAAGGCGGAGTTGCTCATCGCCGCCTTCGAGGTCACCTTCTCCGGCTCGGAGGCCGCCGAGACCCTCGCCGACACCGAGGCCGGCTCCGGGCTGACCACCCTTCCCGACGACGTCTTCCTCGACGCCGTCATCACGCAGATCGCCGCCGCGAACGAGCGCGGGCATGCCCTCTGGACGGTCCTCCTGGGCGCGGCGCTCTCCGACCCGGTCGTCGATGCCGCCCTGCAGCGCATCCTTGCGAACCGGGCGGCGGACTACCGGGGGTTCGCGGCGGAACTGCAGCGCCGGGGCATCGTCGACTCGGACCACGACGGCGACGCCCTCGCCGACGTGCTGTCGTTCCTGCTCTCACCGGAGAGCCACCAGCAGCTCGTCGTGCAGTCCGGCTGGTCGCCGGACCGCTATCGCTCCTGGCTGCGGAGCGCTGTGCTCGCCGCGGCCTCTCCGTCGGCGTGACGGCTCACCGCGCGGACCAGCCGCCGTCCATCGTGTAGCTCGCGCCGGTCACCATCCCGGCGGCGTCGGCGGCGAGCCAGACGGCAAGGCCCGCAACCTCCTCCGGCTCCACGAGGCGTTTGATCGCGGCTTCGGTGAGGAGCACCTTCTCCAGGACCTCGCTCTCCGGAATGCCGTGCACCCGCGCCTGGTCGGCGATCTGGCGCTCGACGAGAGGCGTGCGCACGTATCCGGGATTGATGCAGTTGCTCGTGACGCCGTGCGCGGCACCCTCCAGCGCCGTCACCTTCGACAGCCCTTCCAGGCCGTGCTTGGCCGCCACGTAGGCCGCCTTGAACGGCGAGGCGCGAAGACCGTGGACGCTCGACATGTTGATGATCCGCCCGAAGCCCCGCTCGTACATCCCCGGGAGTACGGCCCGGGTCAGCAGGAACGGCGCCTCGAGCATCAGCTGCAGGAGAAGCGAGAAGCGGGCGGGGTCGAAGTCCTCGATCGGGCTGACGTGCTGCACGCCCGCGTTGTTGACGAGGATGTCGGTGTCGAGGCGGAGTGCGGCCAGTGCATCGCGGTCGGTGAGGTCGACCTGCCACGCCTGCCCGCCGATCTCGTCGGCGAGGGCTTCGGCCGCGTCACCGTCGATGTCGGCGATCGTCACGCGGGCGCCCGCCTGCGCGAAGGCTCTCGCGCAGGCGGCACCGATCCCGCTCGCTCCCCCGGTGACGAGAGCACGACGTCCGTGCAGATCCGTCATGCGGCACTCGCAGCCGCGGTGCGTGCGTTCGTGCGGGCGGCATCCGCGTCGTCGATGGCCTGCAGGGACACGCCCTTCGTCTCCCGCAGCGAGAGCACCGCGATCGCCGTGACGATGCAGGCGAACACGATGTAGAGCGCGATCGGCAGCCAGGAGCCGAAGTCCCGGAGCCACTGGATCGCCAGGATCGGCGCCAGCGACCCGGCGAGGATCGCCGTGACCTGCGACCCCAGCGAGACGCCGGAGTACCGCATCCGCGTCGGGAACAGTTCGGCCATGACCGCCGGCTGCGGCGCGTACATGAACGCGTGGAAGCAGAGGCCGATGGTGACCGCGAGCACGATGAGCCCGGGGTTCAGGGTGTCGAACATCGGGAAGGCGAAGAAGGCCCAGGTCGCGCTGAGGATCGCGCCGGTCAGGTACACGGGCTTGCGGCCCCAGCGGTCGGCGAGCCGCCCCGCCTGCGGGATGATCGCGAAGTGCACGACATGCGCGATGAGCAGAGCGAGCAGCAGCTGACTGGTGTCGTACTCGTGGACGGTCTTCAGGTAGACGATCGTGAAGCTGACGACGATGTAGTAGACGATGTTCTCGGCGAAACGGAGGCCCATCGCCTGAACGATCCCGATCGGATACCGGCGCAGCACCTCGACGACGCCGTAGGAGGTGGCCTTCTCCGCCTCGACCTGCGCCTTCGCCTCCAGGAAGATCGGAGCCTCCTCGACGTTGCGGCGGATGTAGTAGCCGACGAGCACGATCACCGCGGAGAGCCAGAAGGCGATGCGCCAGCCCCACTCGAGGAACGCCGCCGAGCTCATCGCCCACGAGCTCACGAGGAGCACGAGCGTGGCGAGCAGATTGCCGACGGGAACCGCGGCCTGGGGCCAGCTCGACCAGAACGCGCGCGACCGGTCGGGGCTCTGCTCCGCGACCAGGAGGACGGCCCCGCCCCACTCGCCCCCGACAGCGAAGCCCTGGATGAAGCGCAGCGCGACGAGCATCGCGGGCGCCCAGTAGCCGATGCTCTGGAAGCCGGGGAGGCACCCCATGAGGAAGGTCGCGGCGCCGACGATGATGATCGTGGCCTGCAGCGTGGGCTTGCGGCCGAAACGGTCGCCGATCTGACCGAAGACGATGCCGCCGAGCGGCCGCGCGATGAAGCCGACCGCATACGTCACGAAAGCGGCGATGATGCCGTCGAGCGGCGATCCGGTGGCCGGGAAGAAGTAGGTGCCGAAGACGAGGCTGGCGGCGGTCGCATAGAGGAAGAACTCGTACCACTCGACGACGGTGCCGGCCATGGAGGCGGCGACGACGCGCTTGAGCTTCGAGGAGGACGGGGCGGCGGCGGGGTGACCGGAGGCGCGGGTGGGGGCGGTCATTTCTCTCCTTCGGTGTCGACGGTGACACATCCGTTCCAGTGTCGGCACCGGCTCGACTTGCAGCAATGCCCAGTGGCGCGCAGCGGCTGTGCATAATTGCAGCATGGATGCGGCGAAGAGGCCTCGTGCCGACGATCTGCTCGTGCTGCTCGCCGTCGCCCGCACCGGCCGGTACACGAGCGCCGCCGCACACCTCGGTCTCGATCACACGACGGTGGCGCGCCGCATCGCCGCCCTCGAGGACGCGCTCGGCGGACGGGTCGTCGCGCAATCCGCGTCCGGGTGGGAACTTACCGACCTCGGGCGCACCGCCGCCGAGACGGGTGGACGCATCGAGGCCGCGCTGTCCCAGCTCGACTCCGCCCCCGGCGAGACTCCTGACCCGATCGCCGGCGTCGTGCGCATGTCCGCCACCGACGGCTTCAGCGCCTACATCGCCGCCCCCGCGATCGCAGAGCTGCGCCGAGCACACCCACGGCTGACGGTCGAGATCGTCGCGGCCACGCGGAGGGCCGCCGAGCACCGCGCCGGGCTCGACCTGGAGGTGGTCGTGGGCGCGCCCCAGACCCGCCGCGCGCAGGCCGTGAAGCTCGGCACGTACACCCTCGGTATGTACGCCTCGCGGGACTACCTCGACCGGACCGGCACCCCGGCATCGCGCGCCGAGGTGGAGCAGCACCGACTCGTGTACTTCGTCGACTCGATGCTTCAGGTGGATGCGCTCGACCTTCCGCGCCGCCTCGTCCCCGGCATGCAGGACGGCCTCACCTCGACCAACGTCTTCGTGCACGTCGAGGCCACCCGCGCGGGAGCCGGGATCGGCCTGCTCCCCTGCTTCGCCGCGGACCGGCACCCGGATCTTGTGCGCCTGCTGCCCGAGGTCTTCGCCGAGAAGCTCCCGTACTACATGGTCGCGCGGCCCGAGTCGCTGCGGCTCCCCGCGGTCGCGGCGCTCGCCGAGGCCCTGCGTGCCCGCACGCGTGCCGCGAAGGCGATGCTCGACGGGGCCGGCTGAGCGCCGGTCAGAGCAGCTCGGACACGAGGGTTTCGATGCGGCCGCGGATGTCGTCGCGGATCGACCGGACGGCGTCGATCCCCTGGCCGGCAGGGTCGTCGAGCACCCAGTCCTCGTAGCGCGTGCCGGGGAAGAACGGGCAGGCGTCACCGCAGCCCATCGTGATCACGACGTCCGACGCCTGCACGGCCTCAGTCGTGAGCACCTTCGGCTGCTCGGCCATGATGTCGATGCCGACCTCCGCCATCGCCGCCACCGCGACGGGGTTGATCTCCGCAGCGGGCATCGACCCGGCGGAGCGCACCTCGATGCGGTCGCCGGCGAGGTGCCGGAGGAAGCCGGCGGCCATCTGCGAGCGCCCCGCGTTGTGGACGCAGACGAAGAGGACGGAGGGTCGGTGCGGTGCGTTCACGGGGCCAGCGTATCCCGTTCGAATCGCCTGATTGGCTGCATCTCCGGCCGAAATGGGACCAATCGGGCGATTCGAAGTCAGTACCCGTGCTCGACGGCGAAGTCGCGCAGGACGCCGTCGGTGCCGTCGCCGCCGAGGAAGGTCGAGGTCTGCAGCGTCACCGTCTCGGTGAACCCGTTCGGACCCGGCACGGTGATCTCCAGCGGATAGGTACCGCCGAACGCGGGGATCCGCGGCACCTTATCGCCATCCGCGAGAGCCCGGGCCGCGAGGAACGCGGCGCTGACGTCCACATCGTGGATGCGGTATACCGTGTCAGCGGGGAGGAGCTCGACGCCGCTCGCGTCCAGCCCGAAGTCCTCCTCGGAGGTCACGATGGCGTAGTCGTCCGCACCCCGTTCGTTCGCGCTCGTCCGTCGGAGCTCGACCGTGTCGGTGTGCTCGGCGCCCGCCATCTCGTAGGTGACGGTCGCAGTGCCGCTCTTCCCGTCCTCCGTCGCCGTCACGTCGTCGACGGAGAGGATCTTCGGCCGGTCCTCGATCTGCGTGTAGACGCCGCTCCTGGTGAGCAGTAGAGCGAGCGGCTGCTCGAAAGCCACCGCCGGGTAGAGGTTCTCGGCTGCGCTCTCCTCGTCCCCGGCGGCGAGGAGCGCGAAGACGAAATCGACGGAGGAGCGTACGCCGTCCTCTGCCGAGAAGAGCTCGACATCGGTCGACGACGGCGTCGGAGACGGCGGGGCGGCAGGCATGCAACCGACCAACACCAGGGCCAGAACCACGGCCGGGGCCAGGACGCTCGGCAGTCGTCTCCGGGGAGATCGGGACGAGCTCATGTGCACCTCGGATCGGACTCGGCGTCGTGGCCGGCCTTCCGCGGCACGGCTCCCCGAGCCTACGGAACGGGATCGGCGCCGATCAACACCGCGCGCCCATCGCTCCCCGGCGAACCGGCCGGCAGGGACGTGTCAGGCCAGGCCGAGGCCCGCCAGCTCGGCGGGGTCGAACATCCGCGAGCGGATGAGGAACCGCATCCCCGTCGGACCTTCGACGCTGAACCCGGCGCCGCGTCCCGGCACGACATCGATCGTCAGGTGCGTGAACTTCCAGTACTCGAACTGCGAGGCCGACATGAAGACCTCGACCGGACCATCGAGTCCCAGGTCAAGGGCACCGAGGAGCACGTCGCCGGGGCCGGTGAGGAACATCCCCACCGGGTAGCACATGGGCGCGGAGCCGTCGCAGCAGCCGCCGGACTGGTGGAACATGAGCGGCCCGTGCTGCGCGGTGAGCTGCCGGACGAGCGCGGCGGCGGGGTGGTCACCGCGACGCGGGCGGGCGTGATCGGACTGGCCATGAGACTCCTTGCGTAATGCCGGGGTGCGGGACGGCAGCTGCGGCCCGCCGTCCCGCACCCCAGCGTCGACGATCAGAAGAAGCCCATCGGGCCTTCCGCGTACGAGACGAGGAGGTTCTTCGTCTGCTGGTAGTGGTCGAGCATCATCTTGTGGTTCTCGCGCCCCACCCCCGACTGCTTGTACCCGCCGAACGCGGCATGGGCCGGGTACTGGTGGTACGTGTTCGTCCACACGCGACCCGCCTCGATCGCCCGGCCTGCGCGGTACGCGGTGTCGCCGCTGCGACTCCACACCCCGGCCCCCAGGCCGTACAGGGTGTCGTTCGCGATCGAGATCGCGTCGTCGAAGTCGTCGAACGAGGTGACCGAGAGCACCGGACCGAAGATCTCCTCCTGGAAGATCCGCATGTCGTTCGTCCCCTCGAACACGGTCGGCTGCACATAGAAGCCGTCGCTGAGGTCGCCGCCGAGGTCGGCGCGCTCGCCTCCCGTGAGCAGCCGGGCCCCGCCCTGCTTCCCAATGTCGATGTAGCTGAGGATCTTCTCCAGCTGATCGTTCGAGGCCTGCGCGCCGATCATGGTCGCGGGGTCGAGCGGATTGCCCTGCACGACCTTCTTCACACGCTCGAGGCCGTCGGCGAGGAACCCGTCGTAGATCGAGCGCTGGATGAGGGCGCGTGACGGGCAGGTGCAGACCTCGCCCTGGTTGAGCGCGAACATCGTGAAGCCCTCGAGCGCCTTGTCGTAGAACGGGTCGCTCGTGGAGCGGGCGACGTCCTCGAAGAAGACGTTCGGGCTCTTGCCGCCGAGTTCCAGGGTGACGGGGATGAGGTTCTGCGAGGCGTACTGCATGATGAGGCGGCCGGTCGTGGTCTCCCCGGTGAAGGCAACCTTGCGGATGCGCTTGTGCTGGGCGAGCGGGGCGCCGGCCTCGATGCCGAAACCGTTCACGATGTTGACGACTCCGGCCGGCAGCAGGTCGCCGATGATGTCGAACAGGAACAGGATCGACGCGGGCGTGTGCTCCGCGGGCTTGATGACGATGCAGTTGCCCGCGGCGAGCGCCGGCGCCAGCTTCCACACGGCCATGAGGATCGGGAAGTTCCATGGGATGATCTGCCCGACGACGCCGAGCGGTTCGTGGAAGTGGTATGCGACGGTGTTCTCGTCCAGCTGGCTGATGCCGCCCTCCTGCGCGCGGAGCACCCCGGCGAAATAGCGGAAGTGGTCGATCGCGAGCGGGATGTCGGCGGCGAGGGTCTCCCGCACGGGCTTGCCGTTCTCCCAGGTCTCGGCGACCGCGATCTCCTCCAGGTGCTGCTCCATCCGGTCGGCGATGCGGTTCAGGATCACGGAGCGCTCCGCGGGGCTGGTCTTGCCCCAGGCGGTGAAGGCCTTCCAGGCGACGTCGACGGCGCGGTCGATGTCCTCCACGGTGCCGCGGCCGACCTCGGTGAAGGGCTTGCCGTTGACGGGACTGATGTTCTCGAAGTACTGGCCCTTCGCGGGCTCGACGAACTCGCCGCCGATGTAGTGGCCGTAGCGGGGCCGATAGTTCGCGACCGCTCCGGGCTGCCCGGGGGCCGCGTAGGCGAGGGACACGTCTTCTTCGACGATGGTCATGGGGGTCTCCTTCGACGGGGGCGCCGCGGCGTCGATGCCACGGTGTTCCCTCGACGCTAGGCCGTCGCCCGTTGCACTCCCGCTGCGCAACGTTGCAGCCGGTTGCACCCCGTTCGAATCGCGCACTGTGCTGCATCCGCGGCCGAAATGGGGCCAATCGGGCGATTCGAATCAGGTGAGGCGCTCGATCCGGGTCACGAGGCCGGCACGACGCGGCGAGCGCGCCGGCAGCATCTCCAACGCGAGCCGCAGCACCTCCGCGTCCTCACTGCCCTCGGGGGTGTCGGCGTAGGCGAGCAGCACGTCCAGACTCGCCCCCGACAGCATGACCTCCCGCAGCGCCGCCCGGACCGAGTCACGGAACTCCTCCACGCCGGGTGAGGCCGACTCCGGCAGCACCGGCCCCCGATACGCCGTCAGAGCGACCCGGTGCGCCCCGCGATCCAGGAGGGAGAGCACGTCGTGGGCGTCGGTCTCCAGCGGCACCGGAAGACGATAGGGGCGGGACTCCGGCACGAGATCGGGGGCCGCCCGCTCCAGGACCTTCCGCAGACGCACCATCTCCGGCCGCAAGGTGTCCGGCGAGACCCCAGGGCCGTAGACGAGCTCGGCGAGTCGGTCGGCGGAGAGTCCCTGGCGGTGCACGGCCAGCATCAGGAGGATGGCGGCGTGCCGGGCGCTGAGCTCGGTGACCGCCTCCTCGTGCGCCGACACGGTCTCCAGCCGGGCGCGGTCGCGTCCGAGCACGTGCAGTCGCGCGCGGGCGAGGGGTTCCGGCGGCGTCCTGCCGGCAGTCGTCGAGCCGGAGGCTCCGCCCGTCTCTGCATCCGGGCCACGAGGAGCTCGGACTCGACCGCTCGCGCCGTCGCGTCGACGAGCAGCCGGGCCTGCGGGGTCACCACCTCCGGTCCCCCGGTGATGTCGATCACGCCCAGGACCCGCTGCGTCTCCGGGTCGCGCACGGGCGCCGCGGTGCACGACCACGGGTGCACCAGTCGGTTGTAGTGCTCGGCCCCGCGGATCTGCACCGACCGTTCCAGGGCGAGAGCGGTGCCGGGGGCGCTCGTGCCCACGGCGTCCTCCGCCCAGTTCGCGCCGGCGACGAACCCCATGCCCTCGGTGAGGGACCGCAGCTGCGCGTCGCCCTCGATCCACAGCAGGCGCCCGGCCTGGTCCCCGACGGCGATCACGACCCCCGAGTCCTCGGAGTCGCCGGGAAGCAGCAGCGCGCGGATCATCTCCATCGCGGAGGCGAGTGGATGGTCCAGGCGATAGGCGTCAAGCTCGTCCTCGTGCAGATCGAGCGGCGGCAGCCCCTCCGGGCCGACGCGGCGACGCCAGGACCGCTCCCACGACTCACGCACGAGCGGACGCACCTCGCGGAGACGGTGATCGTCGAGATTCCCGGCGATGAGCTCCTCGTGCGCACGCTCGACGAGGAGGCGAGACGCCGTCGGCGACGCCTCCCGCGGATCGTGCCACGTCGCAGACACGCGTTCTCCGTTCCTGGAGCCGGGAGCGTGCCCTCAGTGTACGAGCAGGATCGACCGGGCGGAACAGCAGCGGCGGCGGTCAGGGCAGCAGCCCGGCCACGAGATCGTCGATCACGTCGTCGGTCGAGGTCTCCGGGTCGATCGGGGTGGTGAGCCGGTCGAGCAGCAGACCATCGATCGCGTAGTGGAACAGGGCGATCTCCCGCCGACCCCCGGGGAGACCCGCCGCGACGTTGAAGGCGACGTCCGCATCGAAGCCGGCACGCTGCCAGGCCCCGAGCACGGCGGCGAGTTCGGGACGACGAGCGCTCTCGAGCCGCAAGGCGAACAGGGCGAGGGTCACGTCGCGATCAGCCGTGAGGCGGCGCACGATGTCCCGGATGTAGTCGGCGAAGAGCTCCCGGCTCGGCGTGATCTCGGCCCTCCGCTCCAGGTCCTCGGGCGTCGGAGCCAGGCGTTCCCCGATGCGGTCGACGAGACCCTCGATCAGCGCCTCCCTGCTGCGGAAGTAGTTCGACGTCGTCCCCGCGGGGACGTCCGCCTCGGCGTCGACCGCGCGGTGTGTGAGCCCCCGGGATCCCTCGCGGGCGAGCACCGCCAGCCCCGCATCCGCGATCTGCCGTCGTCGCGGCTCATTCCTCGCCATGCCGCCACCCTAGCGCAATCACTACGACTGTTGTACTCTCAACCGCAACAGATGTAGTGATTGGAGAACGATGCGAGAGCTCGTGTACTACGCAGCGGTGACCCTGGACGGGTTCATCGCCGGGCCGGACGGGGAGTTCGACGCCTTCCTCGTCGAGGGCGACCACATGGACGGCATCAATGCCCGCTTCGCCGACACCCTGCCGACCGTGGCCGCCGAAGCCCTCGGCATCCCGCAGCGCAACGACGTGTTCGACACCGTGCTGATGGGCAGGAACACCTACGAGGTGGGCGGGCTCGCGAGCCCGTACCGGCACCTGCGGCAGATCGTCTTCAGCCGCACCCGCACCGCCGCGGCCGAGAATCTCGAGGTGACGGCGGAGGACCCGGTGCAGGTCGTGCGGCGCCTCAAGCGCGAGGAAGGCGGCGCGATCTGGCTGTGCGGCGGCGGCTCTCTCGCGGCGACGCTGGCCGACGAGATCGACCGGCTCATCCTGAAACGGCAGCCGCTGCTCTTCAGATCCGGGATCCCGCTCTTCGGCGACCGCCCCTATCGTCCGGAACGGTTCGATGCCGTGGAGACGACCCCCTATGAATCGGGCGTCGTGGTGACGGAGTACGTGCGACGGCGCGGGGAGTGATCCTGCCGTCAGCGGGTGCGTAGCCGGTCGAGGCCCGGATGGCAATACCGTTCTCGAATCCGTTCCCGGTTCCTATCGTGGTCCCATCACGAGTCAGGAGGCGCCATGAACGTCCACACCCCCACCAGCACTGGCTCCTCGCAGCGCGCCGACGCGGCCCACCCCGCCGCGACCGAGCCGGCCTGCGAGCGGATCGACTTCGACCGGTACGTCGTCGCGCACGACGCTCCCGTCGGATACATCGAGGTCGTGCCGCCGCTCTATGTCTGCTACCTCGGACACCCGTATCCTCGGGCTGTGGAGATCGCTCAGGTGTACGACTACGACCATGCCGTCAGCATCGTCAGTGCCATGGCCGCGGGTTCGCGCGACCACGCCCTCGCCGGATGAGCCGGGAGGTCTGGCCCGGGTCCGCGTACCCGCTGGGGGCCACCTTCGATGGTCAGGGCACCAACTTCGCCCTCTTCAGCGAGGGCGCGGAGCGCGTGGAACTCTGCCTCTTCGACGCGGACGGCACGGAGACACGGGTGCCGCTCACGGAGGTCGACGCGTTCGTCTGGCACGGCTACCTGCCCACGGTGCAGCCGGGACAGCGCTACGGCTACCGGGTGCACGGCCCCTACGACCCGGCCCAGGGACAGCGGTTCAACCCGAACAAGCTGCTCCTCGACCCGTACGCGAAGGCCGTCGCCGGCGACATCGACTGGGGTCAGTCCCTGTTCGGCTACGACTTCGGCGACCCCGATTCCCGGAACGACGACGACTCCGCGGCCGCGATGGCGAAGGGCGTCGTCGTCAGCCCGTTCTTCGAGTGGGGCGGCGACCGGCCCCTGAAGACGCCGTACGCCGACACGGTGATCTATGAGGCGCACGTGAAGGGGCTCACCCAGCGGCATCCCGAGGTGCCGGAGGAGCTCCGCGGGACCTACGCCGGCATCGCGCATCCGGCGGTCGTCGAGCACCTCCAGCGCCTCGGCGTCACCGCCTTGGAGCTGATGCCCGTGCACCAGTTCGTCAACGACTCGGTGCTGCAGGACAAGGGCCTGTCGAACTACTGGGGCTACAACACCCTCGGCTTCTTCGCCCCGCACAACGCCTATGCCGCCGGTGGTCAGGACGGCCAGCAGGTGCAGGAGTTCCGCGCCATGGTGCGCGCGCTCCACGAGGCCGGGATCGAGGTCATCCTCGACGTGGTCTACAACCACACCGCGGAGGGCAACCACCTCGGCCCGACGCTCTCGATGCGCGGGATCGACAACGAGGCGTACTACCGCCTCGAAGAGGACAAGCGCTACTACACGGACTACACCGGCACGGGCAACAGCCTGAACGCGGGCAACCCGCACGCCCTGCAGCTGCTCATGGACTCGCTGCGGTACTGGGTGACCGAGATGCACGTCGACGGCTTCCGCTTCGACCTCGCGGCGACCCTCGCCCGCGAGTTCTACGACGTCGACCGCCTGGCAGCCTTCTTCGAACTCGTGCAGCAGGATCCGATCGTCTCCCAGGTGAAGCTCATCGCCGAGCCGTGGGACATCGGACCCGGCGGCTATCAGGTGGGCAACTTCCCGCCGCAATGGACGGAGTGGAACGGCAAGTACCGCGACACCGTGCGCGACTTCTGGCGCGGTGAGCCGCAGGCACTCGGCGAGTTCGCCTCCCGCCTCACCGGCTCCGCCGACCTGTACGAGCACTCCGGCCGGCGCCCGGTCGCCTCCATCAACTTCGTGACCGCGCACGACGGCTTCACGCTGCGCGACCTCGTCTCCTACAACGAGAAGCACAACGAGGACAACGGCGAGGACAACAACGACGGCGAATCCCACAACCGCTCCGACAACATGGGCGCGGAGGGGCCGACCGACGACATCGACATCAATCGCCGCCGCGCGCGTCAGCAGCGGAACTTCCTGGCGACGCTGCTGCTCTCGCAGGGCGTGCCGATGATCTCCCACGGCGACGAACTCGGCCGCACGCAGCACGGCAACAACAACGGCTATGCGCAGGACAACGAGCTCACCTGGATCGACTGGGAGGCGGCCGACCTGCCGCTCGTGGAGTTCACAGCGGCGGTCGCACGACTCCGGCACGACCATCCGACCTTCCGCCGCAGCCGCTTCTTCGACGGACGACCGGTCGCGGACGAGGACGGCGAGCGCATCCCCGACGTCGTGTGGCTGCGACCGGACGGCGCCCGCATGACCCCGGAGGACTGGGACTCGGGCTTCGGCCGCTCGGTCGGCATGTTCCTGAACGGTCGCGGGATCCGCGAGAACGACCGGCGAGGGCGACCCGTGGAAGACGTGAACTTCCTCGTCTACTTCAACAGCGGGGACGAGCCCGTCGACCTGGCTCTTCCCGACGACCGCCACGGCGCGGAATGGCTCGTCGCGGTGGACACCGCCGGCGAGCTGGGCGATCGGAACCTCCGGGCCCGCGACACCGTGCCGCTCGAGGGCAAGGCCATGCTCGTGCTGCAGGAGATCGACGGCGAGCCCGTCGACACCGACGACTCCGTCGACGCCTCGCTCCGTGCGCAGAGCGAGCAGGCCGCCTCATGACCGACCGGCCTCTGTCGACCTATCGCCTCCAGATCAGCGGCAGCTTCCCCCTCGAAGCGGCGGCCGATGTGGTCGGCTACCTCGCCGAGCTCGGCGCGTCCTGGGTGTATCTGTCGCCGCTGCTGGCGGCGACGCCGGGTTCGAACCACGGCTACGACGTGGTCGACCACGCGCGCATCGATCCGGACCGAGGGGGCGAGGACGGTCTCGTCCGGTTCGCCTCGGCGGCGCGCACGGCCGGCCTCGGCATCCTCGCCGACATCGTCCCCAACCATGTGGGCGTCGCGGTGCCGCGGCAGAATAGATGGTGGTGGGAGGTGCTGCGACTCGGCCGGAAGACCCGTCATGCCGCCGCCTTCGACATCGACTGGGCGGCGGGCGACGGACGCCTCCTGCTCCCGCTGCTGGGCGCGAGCCCGGAGGAGGTCGTCGCCAACGGCGAGCTCGACGTCGACACCACCCCGGCCGCCGATGCGCCGGACGGGGTGCTGCGCTACTTCGAGCATGAACTGCCGCTCGCCCCCGGCACGGCGGCGCTGGCCGACGACCTCCCGGCACTCCTGGCGGCCCAGAACTACGAGCTGCGATTCTGGGAGGACCAGAACACCGATCTCACGTACCGCCGATTCTTCGCGGTCTCCGAACTCGCCGGCATCCGGGTGGAGCGCCCCGACGTCTTCGCGGAGTCGCATCGGGAGATCCTCCGCTGGCTCCGGACCGGACTCGCGGACGGGCTGCGGGTGGATCATCCGGACGGCCTCGTCGACCCCGGCGCGTATCTGGAGCAGCTCGCCGACGCGACAGGGCGCGCGTACACGCTCGTGGAGAAGATCCTGGAGCCCGGCGAGGCCCTGCCCGCCTGGTGGCGGACCGACGGCACGACCGGATACGACGCGCTGGCCGAGCTCGATCGTCTGTTCGTCGACGCGGAGGGGGTGGCCGCACTGGACCGCCTGGACGCCCGGCTCCGCGCGGAGACCGGCCTCCCGGACGCGCTCCCCTGGCACGACCTCATCCACGACACGAAGCGGATGATCGCCGACACGCTCCTGGCCGCCGAGGTGCGCCGGCTGGTCCGCACGCTTCCCCACGGGATCGTGCACGCGGACGACGCACTGGCGGAACTCCTCGCCTGCTTCCCCGTGTACCGCTCCTATCTCCCGGAGGGCCGCGAGCACCTGCGCGCCGCCTTCGCGGAGGCCCGTCGCCGACGCCCCGACCTCTCCGCCGCCTTCGCCGCGCTCGAACCGCTCCTGGTCGAGCCCACCCTCGAGGTCGCGCAGCGGTTCCCCCAGGTGAGCGGCGCCGTGATGGCGAAGGGCGTGGAGGACACCGCGTTCTACCGGTTCACCCGGCTCGGAACGCTGACCGAGGTCGGCGCCGACCCGTCGATCCCCGCCCTGTCGGTCGAGGAGTTCCACGACGCACAGCGGGCACGACTGGCGGCCTGGCCGTACTCGATGACGACGCTCTCCACGCACGACACGAAGCGCTCGGAGGACGTGCGGGCGCGCCTGTCCGTGCTTTCGGAGATCCCGGAGCGGTGGGGCGAGGTGCTGGCGGAGCTGCGCGCCGTCGCGACCACCGGACACGGCCCCCTCGACGCGCTCATCTGGCAGGCTGCCGTCGGCGCGTGGCCGCTGCCCTCCGACCGGCTCCTCGCCTACGCCACGAAGGCCGCGCGCGAGGCCGCCGAGCGGACCACCTGGCAGCATCCGGACGCGGCCTTCGAGGAGGGTCTGGCCGCGATCGCACGATCCGTGGAAGGTGACGCCGCGCCGATCCTCGACCGGTTCGTGGCGGAGATCGTCGATGCCGGCCGTTCGAACTCCCTCTCCGCCAAGCTGCTGCAGCTCACCGGTCCCGGCGTGCCGGACGTCTACCAGGGCACCGAGCTCTGGGACCTCTCGCTCGTCGACCCCGACAACCGTCGACCCGTCGACTTCGCTCTGCGCGCTCGGATGCTGCGGGAGCTCGACGCGGACCACGCTCGCGGTGTGGTCCCCCCGATCGACGACTCCGGTGCCGCCAAGCTGCTGGTGACCTCGCGGGCCCTGCGACTGCGGCGGGACAACCCGGAGCTCTTCCGCTTCTACCGGCCGGCCGTGGTCGAGGGTGCGGCCGCGGACCACGCCGTCGCCGTGCACCGCGGCGGCGCGACCGCCGTGGCCACGCGACTGCCGGTGACGCTGGCGCGCCGCGGCGGCTGGGGTGACACGGTCCTGATGCGCCCGGAGCTGCCGGGGACCGACCTCCTCACCGGTCGGCGGATCCCGCCGGGACCGGTGCGGCTGGCGGAACTGCTCGACACGTATCCGGTCGCCCTGATCGAGCTGGCCCAATGATCTCGGTGTGGGCGCCGCGGGCGAGTCGTGTGCGGGTGCGACGCCTCGACGACGCGGGCACGACCGTGGAGGAGCGCGAACTCACGGCCGCGACGGAGGGGCACTGGACCGCCGACCTCGCCCTCGCGGACGGTGAGCGCTACGGCTTCCTGCTCGACGACGGCGACGACCTGCGCCCGGACCCTCGCTCGCGGCGGCAGCCGGACGGCGTGCACGGCGCCTCGGCGGCGTTCGACCCCGCGGCCTTCGCCTGGACCGATGCCTCCTGGACCGGACGCCAACTCGCAGGCGGGCTGATCTACGAGCTGCACCTCGGCACCTTCACGCCGGAGGGCACGCTCGACGCGGCGATCGGCCGCCTGGCGCATCTCGTCGAGCTCGGCGTCACCCATGTCGAGCTGCTTCCCGTCAACGCCTTCAACGGCTCCTGGAACTGGGGATACGACGGCGTGCTCTGGTACGCGGTGCAGGAAGAGTACGGCGGCCCCGCGGCCTACCAGCGCTTCGTCGACGCCGCCCACGCGCACGGGCTCGCCGTCGTGCAGGACGTGGTCTACAACCACCTCGGCCCGAGCGGCAACTACCTCCCCCTCTTCGGTCCGTACCTGCGCGAGGGCGAGACCAACACCTGGGGCGACTCGGTGAACCTCGACGAGCCCGCGGTGCGGGAGTACATCCTCGACAACGCCCTGATGTGGCTGCGCGACTTCCACGTCGACGGACTCCGGCTCGACGCCGTGCACGCCCTGCACGACCGGCGGCCCGTGCACCTGCTGCGGGAGCTCTCCGAACGGGTGGACGCCCTCTCCGCGCAGCAGAACCGGCCGCTGACCCTCATCGCCGAGTCCGACCTCAACGACCCGACGCTCATCCTGCCGCGGGAAGCCGGGGGCTACGGACTCACGGCGCAGTGGTCGGACGACTGGCACCACGCCGTGCACGTCGCGCTCACCGGGGAGACCGCCGGGTACTACGCCGACTTCGCCGCGGCCGAGGCGGTGGCCAAGGTGACGGAGGGCGGGTTCTTCCACGACGGCACCTTCTCGTCCTTCCGGGATCGTCCGCACGGGTCCCCGATCCCCGCCGAGGTGCCGAGCTGGCGGCTGGTGACCTTCGCGCAGGACCACGACCAGATCGGGAACCGCGCGGCCGGGGACCGGCTCTCCGCCACCCTGTCCCCCGATCGGCTCGCGGTGGCCGCCGTCCTCACGCTGACGGCCCCGGGCACCCCGATGCTCTTCATGGGCGAGGAGTGGGGCGCGACGACACCCTGGCAGTTCTTCACCGCCCACCCGGAGCCGGAGCTCGGCCGCGCGGTCGCCGAGGGCCGCACGGCGGAGTTCGCCCGCATGGGCTGGGATCCGGATGCGGTCCCCGACCCCCAGGATCCCGACACCTTCCGCCGCTCGCACCTCGACTGGGCGGAGGCCGAGGCGCCGGTGCACGCGCGCCTGCTGGCGCTGTACCGCCACCTCGCACGACTGCGGCGAGCCCGACCGGAGCTCACCGACCCGGACTCCGCGCACACGACGGTCGAGGTCCGGGAGACGGACGGCCGCCCCGAGCACCGCGTCTACCGCATCGATCGCGGAGGAGTGTCGGTGCTCGTGAACCTCTCCCCCACCCCCGCCTCGTTCGCGGTCCCCTCGACGGCCGAGATCCTCCTCACAACCCTCCCGCTCGCCTCCCCGTCGCGCACCCTCACGTCCCTGACTCTCCCCCCGGACGCCGCCGCCATCATCAACTGAGGTCGACCCACCCCTCTGCGGTCCTCCCGGCCCTCTGCGTGCGTGCGTAAGGGGCCGGGGTGCGCGGAAGGGGGTGGGTCGGCAGGAGTCAGCCGCGCGAAGCCCACCACTCCCGGAGACGCTGCTCCGCGACGTCCTCGCCCAGCACGCCCTCATCGAGGCGCAGATCGAGGAGGAAGCGGTACGCCTCGCCGACCTCCCGGCCCGGAGAGATGCCGAGGACCTCCTGGATGCGGTTGCCGTCGAGCTCAGGACGGATCGCGTCGAGCTCCTCCTGCTCGCGGAGCGCCGCGATCCGGGACTCGATGTCGTCGTAGGCGGCGGCGAGCCGGGCGGCCTTGCGCTTGTTCCGCGTGGTGACGTCGGCGCGGGTGAGGATGTGCAGGCGCTCCAGCAGGTCCCCGGCATCGCGGACGTAGCGGCGCACGGCGGCATCCGTCCACGCCCCCTCCGCATAGCCGAAGAACCGCAGATGCAGCTCGATCAGGGTCGCGACGGCATCCGTGGTCGCCGAGTCGAAGCGCAGGGCCTGCAGCCGCTTGCGGGCCATCCGGGCGCCGACGACGTCGTGGTGGTGGAAGGTCACCGCGCCGCCAGGCTCGAGCTTGCGCGTGCGGGGCTTGCCGATGTCGTGGAGCAGAGCCGCGATCCGCAGCGGCACGTCCGGCGCGGCCCCGGGGTTCCTGGCGTGCTCGAGCGCGATGGCCTGACTGAGCACCGTGAGGGAGTGCTCGTAGACGTCCTTGTGGTGGTGGTGCTCGTCGACCTCGAGCTTGAGGGCGCTGACCTCGGGGAGGAACTCCTCGATGAGTCCGGTCTCGACCAGCACCCGGATGCCGCGGACGGGGTCGTCGGTCTGCATGAGGCGCACGAGCTCGGACTGCACGCGCTCCGGGCTCACGATCTTCAGGGTCTCGCGGAGCTCGGTGATCGCCCGCTCCGTGTCCTCCTCGACCGTGAAGCCGAGCTGCGCGCTGAACCGGGCGGCACGCAGCATCCGGAGCGGGTCGTCGCCGAACGACACCCGGGGGTCCGTCGGTGTCCGCAGCACGCCCGCCACGAGGTCCTCGACCCCGCCGGTCGGGTCGACGAGCTTCACCGCGGGCACCTGGAGGGCCATCGCGTTGACCGTGAAGTCGCGGCGGACGAGGTCGCCGTCGATCGAGTCGCCGAACTCCACCGTGGGCTTGCGCGTTACGCCGTCGTAGCTGTCGGCGCGATAGGTCGTAATCTCGACCTGCTCGCCCCGCACCCGGGCGCCGATGGTCCCGAAGGCCCGGCCGATGTCCCAGTGCGCGGAGGCGACCGGCTTCACGATCGCGAGGATCTCGTCCGGCGAGGCGCTCGTCGTGAAGTCCAGGTCGTGCGTCTCGCGGCCGAGCAGCGCATCGCGCACCGGACCGCCGACGACGGCCAGCTCGAAACCGGCTCCGTCGAAGGCCTCCGCGAGGGTGCGGACGACGGGATTCTCGGCGAGCGCGCCGAGACGGGCGAGGCCGTCGGCCATGTTGAGCATGGGTTCCAGCGTACCGGCCCGCTTTCCACCCCTCCCGGCCCGGGCACGACTTCGGAGCTTCCGGCCGACGCGCCGGCTCCGAGCCGGTACCCCCGGCGTGTCACGGGCGATCTCCGAAGCTGTGCCCGCCTGCGCCCCGTTCACCTCCCCGTCGCCTCGATGTCAGACCTCCGTCATCCGGCTCCGCTGGGCTGGGGACGCCCCGTGCGGCTGAGCACGGACACCCACCCACGAAGGACAGACATGACCTCCCCCACCCCTGCGGTGCGGTGGCGGCGTCGCGGACTGACGTCCGTCGCGCTGCTCGCCGTGCTCGGCGGCGCCGTCGTCGCCCCCGCGGCCCTCGCCGCGCCCGACCCCGAGGTGCCGACCGGATCGCTCGTCACCGGCGACACGCCCTGGCACTACCTCGACGACGGCTCCGACCCGTCCCCCGCCCCGGCCGCGCTGCGCGACTGGACCCTGCCCGCCTACGATGACAGCGCGTGGAAGACCGCACCCGGCTCGTTCGGCGCCAAGAGCGGGGCGCTCGCCCCCGTCGGGCCGCACACCCCGAAGACGCTCCTCAACCACTACCTCGACGGCTCGGCGGCGCCGACGGTGCCGACGTACTTCTTCCGCACGACATTCGAGTTGGAGGCCGGGGTCGCCGACCAGGTCGCCGCCCTGCAGAGCACCGTCACCTTCGACGACGCGCTCATCGTGTGGATCAACGGCGAAGAGGTGGCCCGCTACGTCGACGGCCGGATCACCGACACGACAAACGTCGAGTACGCCGGCGACTCCAACGGCGACCCGCTCACCAGCACGTTCAGCGCCGAGGGCGACCTGCTCCGCGACGGCACGAACACGATCGCCGTGTCGCTGTTCCAGGACCGCGCGTCGAGCTCCGACATCTACTTCGACATGTCGTCGCTCACCCTCGTGAAGGCCTCCGACCCCGGCACGCCCGTAGTCGCCCCGCCGACCCGCGTCATCCTCACCCCGACCGAGAAGCCGGAGGTGTCGCAGTCGTTCTCCTGGCTCGCCGGTGACGCCTCGCACACGGTCGGCCAGGTCGAGATCGGCCTCGCGACCGGTGGTGCCACCCGCACGGTCGACGCATACGACGCCGGTGTGGTGAACGGCAACCCGAACAAGCACTTCTCGGTCACGGTCACCGACCTCGCCCCCGCCACCGCCTACCGCTACCGGGTGGGTCTCCCCGGGAGCTGGAGCGACTGGTACGAGTTCCGCACGGCGGACCCGAAGGCGAGCGACTTCCAGTTCATCTACTACGGCGACGCCCAGATCGGTCTCGACACCACCTGGCCGAGCGTCGTGAAGCAGGCCGAGGCGCAGGCTCCTCGCTCGATCGGCTCCGTCCACGCGGGCGACCTGATCAACACCTCCAGCAACGAGAACGAGTGGGTCAACTGGTTCAAGGGCATGAAGGACTCCGCCGTGCGCACCAACGTGATGGCCGCTCCGGGCAACCACGAGTATTCCGGCGACAAGCTGCTCACGGCCTGGAAGGCCGCGTTCGAGTACCCGCACAACAACCCGTCGACGAGCTCCATCGGCGAACTCGCGAACCTCGCGAAGGGCGACTCCGAGGTCGCGCAGCAGTACCGCGCGTTCTTCGACCACTGGAGCTCGTTCGCCGCCGAGACCGCGTACTACACCGACTACCAGGGCGTTCGTTTCATCACCCTGAACGCGACCCGCGATACGACCTTCCTCACCCCGGCGGGGCTCCCGTCCTGCACGGGCGCGGAGTGCCCGTCGTCGCAGATCGGCACCCTGTGGACGCGCTTCCAGGCCGCCTGGCTCGACCTGCTGCTGCAGAACAGCCCGTCGAAGTGGAACGTCGTCACGTTCCACCAGCCGGTCTTCTCGGCCTCGGCCGGTCGTGACGAGCCGGTGCTCCGCGCCGAGTGGCTGCCCGTCTTCCAGCGCAACGACATCGACCTCGTGCTCATGGGCCACGACCACACGTACGCCCGCGGCTACGTGAACACGGATGCGACCGAGACCCCCGGTCTCACGACGGGCCCGGTCTACGTCGTGTCGAACTCCGGCGCGAAGCATTACGACCTGGAGACCCCGGAGAAGAACGTCTGGACCAACAACGGCGCCACCCAGGTGCTGCGCGGTCAGGGCGTGACGACGTACCAGGTGATCGACGTCTCGAAGAACCAGCTCGTCTACCGGTCGTACCTCGCCGAGAAGCAGCCGGACGCCACGACCGACCTCCCCGTCGGCGCCGTCTACGACACGTTCACCGTGACGAAGTCCGACGCGGGTGAGAAGTGGGTCACCGAGGCCGGTGTCACCCCGCCGGTCACGGAGGAGCCGGAGCCGGAGAAGCCCGCGACGGTCGGACTGGGCGCGTCCTCGGTTGCGGCCGGCGGCACGCTCGCGGTGTCGGGAAGCGGCTTCGCGGCCGGCGCCGAACTCGCGCTCGAGCTGCGATCCGATCCGGTCTCGCTCGGTACGGTCACGGTCGCGACCGACGGCACGTTCTCGCGCACCGTCACCATCCCCGCCGGCACCCCGGCCGGCACCCACACCCTCGCCGTGATCCTCCCCGACGGCACGGAGGTGACGGCCTCCCTCACCGTCACCGCGGCGGCCGGGGGCGGAGCGGTCGTCCCCGATGAGAGCGACTCGGGTGGCGCGACCGACGGCGACCTCGCGACGACCGGTGCCGACAGCATGCCGTTCGTCATCGGGGCCATCGTGCTGCTCGCCGCCGGCCTCGGCCTGTTCGCCCTGCGTCGCCGCCGTGCGACAGCGGTGGTCGAGACGACGGAAGCCGGGTAACCCGGTCGTCTGTCCCTCCACGGGCGCCACCGGTCCTCCGGCGGCGCCCGTGCCGTCTCCCCCGGCTCTCGCCTCGGACCGTGCACCGGTCCCTTCCGGGTCTGGGATAACCTTCACGTGCCCGACCCGCGAAGGAGAACCCGTGCCCGCGAACGATGCCCTGGCCGATGAGACCGATCGGATCGTCGCGGCGGCCCTGCAGGTGAACGGCCGCGCGTCCTGGGGCGAGATCGCCCGCGTGGTCGACCTCCCGGAGCGGACGGTCGCCCGCCGCGGACAGCGTCTCCTGGACCGCGGGCTCGTGCGCGTCTCGACCTACGTCGACCCCGCGCGCGTGCTCCATGCGCGCGCCGTCCTGTTCCGGATAACGACCGAACCGCATGCGCTCTGGCACGTCGCCCGCACCCTCGCCCGTCGTGCCGATGCGTCGTCCGTGTCGGTCCTCGAGGGCAGCAGCGACATCGCCGGCATGCTCCTCCCGCACGACGACGCATCGATCCGCGAGCTGCTCTTCACCGACTTCCCCGAGGTGGAGGGCATCGCGTCGATCAACGTCACCACGGTGCTGAAGTTCTTCCGCTCCGGGCACGACTGGCGGGTGGGGGTGCTGTCCGACGAACAGGTGCGCATGCTGGACGAGTCCTCGGGATCCGAGGTCGACCCGGCGGACGCCTTGAGCGAGGACGAGGAAGCGCTGATCCGGCTCCTGCTGAAGGACGGACGGATGCCCGTGGCGCAGCTCGCCCGCGCGCTCGGACTGAACGTCACCACGACGCGTCGACGGATGGAATCCCTCAACCGCCGCGGGCTCATGCACCCCCGCACGGAGATCGTCCCGAGCCTCTTCGGCCTCGGGCTGGAGGCACTCGTGTGGCTGCGGGTGCCGATGGATCGGCTGGAGAAGGTGGGATCCGCCCTCGCCGCCGCCCCCGAGGTGAAGTTCATCGTCGCGACGACGGGCACGTCGCAGCTCCTCATGAACGTACTCGTGCGCGACGCGGACGAGTTCTACGAGTTCCTCACCGGTCCCGCGGTCGCTGGCCACGACGGGCTGGAGGTCGTGGAGTCGCTCGTCGTCATCACTCCGGTGCTGCGCGGGTCGCTGATCGTGGACGAGGCGCCGGCGGCGCTGGCGCAGGACATGCCGACGGGAGCCATCCGCTTGTAGGCCGATTCTGTTACGGACGTGTAAAGAAATGGCGAGATCGTTCGCATTGCCTTGACGTGATGGCGAAATAGAGCGAGTATCCCTTCCAGGGCCTTCACCCCTGGAGAGGACGATCGTGTTCACGGCAACTGGAGACGACTGGGCGGACCGCGCGGCGGCACTGTCGCTGCACACCCGCATGTTCATCGACGGCTCCTGGGAGGACGGGACCGCCGAGCCCCTCGCACCGATCAGCCCCCGGGACGGCCGGGCTCTGCCCCCGATCGCGGCCGCCTCCGCCGCCGACATCGACCGCGCGGTCCGCTCCGCCCGTGCCGCGTTCGACGCGGGCGTCTGGTCGCGCATCGCCCCCCGCGAACGCGGCCAGCTGCTGATCGCCTTCGCGCAGAAGATCCACGACAACGCCGAAGAACTCGCCCTCACCATCTCCCTCGAGATGGGCAAGCCCGTGCGCGAGGCGCTGCAGACCGAACTCCGCGCGGTCGTGAACTGCTTCCGGTGGTACGGCGAGGCCGCAGACAAGGTGCTCGACGAGCTCCCCGTCACCGCACCGAACAGCCTCGCGCTCGTCACCCGCGAACCGGCCGGCGTCGTCGCCGCGGTCGTGCCGTGGAACTTCCCGCTCACGATGACGGCCTGGAAGCTCGCCCCCGCTCTCGCCGTCGGCAACAGCGTCGTCCTCAAACCCGCCGAGCACACCACCTTCTCGGCCCTGCGCCTGGCCGAGCTCGCCCACGAGGCCGGCATCCCGGCCGGCGTGCTGAACGTCACCCCCGGCGCCGGCCAGGTCGCCGGCCGCGCACTCGGCGAGCACCCCGACGTCGACGTCGTCACGTTCACCGGCTCGCCCGAGGTCGGCCGCCGGTTCCTCGGCTACGCCGCCGCGTCGAACGGCAAGCGCGTGTGGCCGGAGCTCGGCGGCAAGACGGCGAGCCTCGTGCTGCCGGACGCCGATCTGGAGCGGGCGGTCCGGGCAACGGCCGACGGCTGCTTCTACAACCAGGGGCAGATGTGCACGGCCTCGTCCCGGCTGCTCGTCCCCCGCGCGCAGTACGACAGGGCCCTGGAGATCGCCGCCGAGGTCGCCCGCACGAGCCTTCCCGCAGACCCGTTCGACGTGTCCACGTCGATGGGGGCGATCGTCAGCGAGAAGCAGCTCGCCGGGATCGCCGGGTTCGTCGAGCGCGCGGAGGCCGAGGGCGCCGAGCTCGCGGCCGGGAGCGCCGAGCGGTTCTCCGCCGTCGACGGCGGCAGCTACTTCGCCCCGGTCGTGCTCGGCGTGACCCCCGCGCACGAGGTGGCGCAACGCGAGGTCTTCGGCGCCGTGCTGTCGGTCATCGCGTACGACGACGTCGACGACGCCCTCGACATCGCCAACGGCACCGAGTACGGCCTCGCCGCCGCGCTGTGGAGCACCGACCTCAACGCCGTGCACACCCTCTCCCGGCGGCTGCGGGCGGGTGTCGTCTGGGTCAACTGCTTCGAGGAGGGCGACATGACCATCCCCTTCGGCGGGGTCAAGGGCTCCGGCTTCGGACGCGACAAGAGTCTGCACGCGATGGAGAAGTTCACCGACCTGAAGACCACGTGGATCGAGCTGTCGTGACCCGCCCGCTCATCGGCATCACCACCTGGCGCCGCGCCATCGACACCGACCTCGGCACGGGCCGCCCCGCGCACAGCCTCGGCACCGAGTACGCCACGCCCATCGAGGCCGCCGGCGGCGCCGTCGTGCTGCTGCCGCCGACCGCCGGTGTCGACGAGGTCCTCGATCGGCTCGACGGGCTGGTGCTCTCCGGCGGGGAGGATCTGCACCCCTCGCACTACGGCGCCGAGCCCCAGGACGGGAAGTCGTACGACTCGGCCCGCGACGGCTACGAGATCGCGCTCGCCCTCGGTGCCCGGGAACGCGGCCTGCCGGTGCTGGCGATCTGCCGCGGGCTCCAGGTCTGCACCGTCGCGTTCGGCGGCTCCCTCATCGTCGACATCCCCGCCACGGCCGACCATCACCCGGTGCGAGGAGCAGACGAGCAGCTCTCCGCCCGGCACGCCGTCGCGTTCGCGGAGGACAGCAGGCTCGCCGCGCTCTACGGGACGACGACGCGGACCGTCAACACCATCCACCACCAGTCCGTCGACACCCCGGCCCCCGGGCTGCGCCCCGTCGCCTGGGCTCCCGACGGCATCGTCGAAGCCGTCGAGGCGGACGACGACTGGGCCTTCTGGGCGGTGCAGTGGCACCCCGAGAAGATGACAGCCCCCGAAGAGGCCGCCGAGGAGCGCCCGCTGTTCGCGGCGTTCGTCGCGGCCGCCCGTGAACGCGCAGCGGAACCGTCCGCTGGCCAGAAAGGAACACGATGACCAAGCAGGTCTTCCTCGAGTACGAGAACGGCGTCCGCGCCGTCGCCACCCTGTTCGAGGACCTCGCTCCTCGCACGTGCGAGGCGATGTGGGGCGCGCTGGAGAAGCCGGTCACCATGCAGGCGATGCACGCGATGTACGCCGGACCCGAGGTCATGGTCGCCCTTCCCGAGGAGGCCCAGAACTTCGACCCCGAAGCCGTGCCCGCGGAGAACCAGCAGGTCGTGCCCGCACCGGGTGACCTGCAGTGGTACTGGCAGCGCCCCATGCAGATGGGCGGACTGCCGTTCGAGTGGTACGAGATCGGAGTCTTCTACGATCGTGGTGCCCGTATTCTCGGCCCCCTCGGATGGACACCCGTCAACATCTGGGCCGGCATCACCGAAGGACTCGCGGAGTTCGCTCAGGAGAGCGCCGCGATCCGCATCGACGGAGCGAAGCAGCTCACCATCGGACGCCTGGTCTAGGCGTCCACCCCCCGTGCTGGACCCATCCCGAAGGAGCAGTGCATGAACACCCGCAGAATCCTCACCGCCGGCGCGCTCGTCGCCACCGGTGCCCTCGTCCTCGCCGGCTGCGCGTCCGGCGACGGCGAGTCCTCGTCCGGTGGTGACAAGGAGTTCGCCGGCGAGACCCTGGTCGTCACGTCGTTCGGCGGAGACTGGGAGAAGGCCTTCATCGAGGCCGTCGTCGACCCGTTCGAGGAGGAGACCGGAGCGAAGGTCGAGCTGATCACCCTGTACAGCGCCGATGCCCTCGCCCAGGTCACCGCCCAGAAGGCGAGCCCGCAGATCGATGTCGTGCACTTCTCCGGCGGACAGGAGTTCACCGCCGCGGAGCAGGGCCTCATCGCCCCGATCGCCGCCGACGACCTGTCTGCGTCGGGAGACCTCATCGACATCGCGACCGCCGGCCTCGAGCGCGGGGAGGGTCCGGTCATCCAGCTCGCGCCCATCGGGCTCGTCTACAACACCGAGGCCGACGCCCCGGCGCCGACGTCCTGGGAAGACCTCTTCGACGACGCCTACGCCGGTCACGTCGCCCTGACGGACTTCTCGAACACCTACGGGGTGCTGTCGATGCTCCGGGTGGCCGACGCGCTCGGGGGTGGCATCGAGGACCCGTCCGCGGCCATCGCCGACCTCGGGGCGCTGGCGTCCTCGGGCGATGCGATCGTCGTCCCCACCTCGCCGGACCTGCAGACCGCCTTCGCCCAGCGCGGCACCTGGCTGGCCCCGTACGCGATGGACTACGCAGGCACCCTGCAGGACGCGGGTCTCCCCGTCGAGTTCATCGTCCCGGAGGAGGGCGCCACCGCGTCGCTCATCACGGCGAACGTCGTCGAGGGCCGGGACAACCCCGAGCTGGCGACGCTCTTCATCGACTACGAGCTGCGCCCCGAAGCGCAGGCCGTCTTCGCGGAGAACATGCGCTACTCCCCCGTCAACACGAAGGCCGAGCTGTCGGACGAGGCGGCCGAGGCTGTGCTCACCGGCGACGAGCTCGACGACGTCGTGGTCTACGCCCCGGGAGACATCGCCGCGTCGCGTCAGGCGTGGACCGATGAGTGGAATGCGCTGATCACCAAATGAGCGTCCGAACCCGTAAGGAGCCCTGGCTCCTGCTCCTGCCGGCGATCGTGCTGCTCGCGCTCGCCTTCGTCACCCCGGTGGCCGGCATGCTGCTCATGAGCGTGCAATCGCCGGCAGGCGGGTTCACCCTCGACAACTTCACTCGCTTGTTCGCGAGCGAGTATCACCTCCAGGCGGCGCTGCGATCGCTCCGCCTGGGGGTGATCCAGACGGTGATCACCCTCGTCATCGCCGTCCCGCTGTCGTACATCATGGCGCGCGCCGGCTCGAAGGTGCGCTCCTTCCTCCTCATCGTGGTGATCCTGCCGCTGATGACGAGCGTCGTCGTCCGCACCTTCGGCTGGGTGGTGCTCATGGGGCCGTCCGGCCTGATGATGCAGATCCCCGGCGCGGAGTTCCTCGTCGGCGGCACGCAGGGATTCCTCGGTACCGAGACCGGCGTCGTGATCGCGATGGTGCAGGTGCTGCTGCCGTTCGCCGTGCTCAGCATCCTCGGCGTCATCTCCGGCATCCGTCCGCAGCTGGAGGAGGCCTCCCGCACCCTCGGCGCCGGATTCTGGCGCACGCTGCGGCACGTCGTGCTGCCGCTGTCGGTGCCCGGCATCGTCGCCGGCGCCTCCCTGGTGTTCGTGCTATCGGTGAGCTCCTTCATCACCCCCCGCTTCATCGGCGGCTCGCAGATCCCCGTGTTCGCACAGACGATCTACGTCGACGCGACCACCAACCTCGACTGGGCGTTCGCGGCGGCGCAGGCCGTGCTGCTGTTCGCGGGCGTGATGCTCGTGCTCGCGGCCACGTCCCGGCTCGGGAAGCAGAAGGTGTGACCATGGTCCGTTCCGTCCCGATCCTCGGCCGTATCCTCGCCATCCTCCTCGGCATCATCGTGACGCTCTACATGCTCGTCCCGTTGCTCGTCGTCGCCGGTGCCTCGGTGGGAGAGAACCGCTTCCTCACGTTCCCCGGACAGGGCTTCACGCTCGACTGGTACGTGGAGGCCCTCACCTCCGACACCTACCTTGAGCCGTTCCGCCTGAGCCTCGTGGTGGGTGTGTCGGTCGCGATCCTCGCCGCCTCCATCGGTACCGCGGCCGCCCTCGCGCTGACGCGGTTCCGCGTTCCGGGAGGCGCGGCGATCCAGGCGCTGCTGATGTCCCCGCTGACGATCCCCACGATCATCCTCGCGATCGGCGCCCTCTCCATCGCCTCGCTCACGATCGGCTCCCCGAATGTGGGCGTGCTCATCGCGATCCATGTCGTCATCGCGATCCCCTACGTCATGCGCACCGTGACCGGCGTGATGACCCGTGCCGACCACTTCACCGAGGAGGCCGCGCGCACCCTCGGCGCCGGCACCTGGAACCGCTACCGCCTCGTGGTGCTGCCCATCGCCCGCCCCGGCATCGCGGCCGGAGCGTTCTTCGCCTTCAACATCTCGTTCGACGATGCGGTCATCGCCCTCTTCCTGCGCACCCCGCAGCTGGAGACCCTGCCCATCGCCATCTACGGCCAGCTGGAGTTCAGCACGTCGCCCACCGTGGCCGCCGTCTCGACCCTGATGGTCCTGCTCACCGTCGTCCTCATGATCGTCCTCGAACGCATCATCGGCCTGGGAAGGTTGTTCGTCTGATGACAACGCTCACCATCACTGCACTCACCAAGGACTTCAAGGGGACGAAGGTGCTCAAGGGCATCGACCTCTCGATGCGGTCCGGCGAGTTCGTCTCGCTCCTGGGCCCGTCGGGCTGCGGGAAGACGACGCTCCTCCGCTGCATCGCCGGGCTCGAGTCGCCCACGAGCGGCACGATCGAGATCGCGGGGCAGGACGTCACGAAGCTGCCGCCCGAGAAGCGTCACCTCGGCATGATGTTCCAGAGCTACGCGCTCTTCCCGCACATGAGCGTCGCCGAGAACGTGCGCTTCGGGCTGCGGATGTCGGGCGAGAAGTCGAAGGCCGAGCAGAAGGAGCTCGCTGTCCGGGCGCTGGAGCGTGTGCAGATGGGCCACCTCGCCGATCGCATGCCCGCGCAGCTCTCCGGCGGACAGCAGCAGCGCGTCGCCCTGGCCCGCGCCATCGCGTTCGAGCCGCGCGTGCTCCTGCTCGACGAGCCGCTGTCGAACCTCGATGCGCGTCTGCGCGAGGACATGCAGGTCGAGCTCAAGGAACTGCACCGAACGCTCGGTCTCACGACGGTGTTCGTCACGCACGACCAGGAGGAGGCGATGAGCCTCTCCGACCGCATCGTGCTCATGAACGGCGGGATCATCGAACAGGAGGGCGCGCCGGCGGAGCTGTACAGCGCCCCGCTCACCACCTTCGCCGCCGACTTCATCGGTGCCGCGAACCTCCTTCCCGCCACGCGCTCCGGCGCGATCGCGACCCTCGACGGCACCGCCGTGCAGGTCCCGCTCACGGGCGCCGGGCCGGACGGCTCGGGCGAGGTCGTGCTCCGGCAGGAGGATCTGCATCTGTCGCCCGCGGCGGGTCCGGGTGCCCCCGTCCCGGTCGAGGTGATCGCGCACGTCTACCGCGGCGCCGACGTCGTCTACATCGTCGAGCTCGCCGGGCGCCGTCTCCGCGTGGTCCGTCCGCGGCACGAGGACCCGCTCCCCGAGGGCGCGGCCGGTCTCGGCTGGCGCGACGGCGCCGTCCTCTGGATCCCCGCCGCCTGAACCACCCCGCGCACAGCTTCGGAGACCAGCCCCGACGCGCCGTGCGACAGCCTCGCACGACCGCGTGTCGGCCGCGATCTCCGAAGCTGTGCCCCGTCCGGGCGGCTCAGACCCGGCGACGGGTCAGCACGAGACGGAGGGTCACGGCGAGGACCGTCGACACCACGATCCAGCCGAAGGCCGTGCCCAGGGACGTGAAGAACGAGGCCTGATCGGTGGCGCCGGACACGTTCCCGTAGTTGATCGCGCCGTGGGCCGCGATCGCCACCAGGAGTCCGGCGAGCGCGAGGAGCGGGCGCGACCAGGCGCGCCGGGCGTCGAGAGCGAGACCGAGCGCCGCCCCGGTCCAGATGGTGAGCGCGGCATGGGTGGGGAACGTCAGGGTGCGGACGATCCAGGTCGCGATGCCGGAGCCGGGATCGTTCGCCGCGATCTCCGCCGCGATCGCGGAGGCGTCCTCCACGGCTGCGAAGCCCACGCCGACCAGTGCGCCGACCATCGCGCCGAAGAGCACGCCGCGCAGGCCGAGGCGTCGTGCGAGCAGAAGGACGAGCAGCACGCCGAGACCCTTTCCGATCTCCTCCACGATGGGCGTCAGCACCCACATCGTGGGGACCGCCTCACGCACGATGCCCTGGTCGTCGACATAGATCGCCTGCTCGGACGACCACGCGCCGATCGCGGCCGCGAGGAGCACGGCGGCACCGGCGCCCCAGGCCACGGCGAGCAGGGACGACGCCCATGACCGCGCACGCCGCGGAGCGATCCAGCGGGCGGCGAACATCGTCACGGCCGCCGCGGGCAGGACGGCGGCGAGACACAGGAGGAAGACGGGGCCGGTTTCGATCGTGAACAGCACGATCGCGAGTGCCAGCGGGAGGAGGAAGGCGGCGAGCACCACGGGGCGGCGAGCCAGGAACGGGACGGTTTCGGAGGGGACGACCGCGGAATGCACTCCCCGATCCTTCCAGACCCGTTCCGCGACATTCCTGGGATACCGGAATGCTGAGTGGGCTCGCCCGGCCGTAGGATCGCGGCATGGTCGACGACGACACCCCCTCCGACGCCTCTCCCCGCGACCCCTCACGGCGCGGATTCTTCGCCGCGGGCGGTGCCGCCCTGGCGGGAGCGGTTATCGGGGGCGCGGGAGGGGCGGCGATCGGAGCCTCGGTCGCCGGAGCCGGCAGCCGGGACGGCTTCGCCGATGACCCGGATCCGTTCGCCGCACTCACGCCCCGCTCGGAGCCCGGCTTCGATCACATGGTCGTGGTGATGGGCGAGAACCGCTCCTTCGACAACCTCCTCGGCTACCTCTACACGGCCGAGACGCTGCCGGCGGGCGAGACCTTCGAAGGTCTCGCATTCGGCACCCACAGCAACACCGCCCCGGACGGCACGGTGGTGGAGGCGCACGTCTACCGGGGCGACACGGACCGCATCATGAGCCTCCCCGATCCGGACCCGGGTGAGGAGTACCCGCACGTCAACACGCAGATCTTCGGCACGGTCGATCCGAAGACCAACGCGGACCTGTTCGTCGACGAGATGACCACGCCCTTCAACGCCCCCACCCACGGCGAGAAGGCGACGATGTCCGGTTTCCTCAAGGACTACATCATCAACTTCCGCCGACTGCGCGACGGGAAGGAGCCGAGCCTGGACGAAGCGCGGCACATCATGGGCTCGTTCTCGCCGGAGATGCTCCCGGTGCTCTCCACCCTCGCCGCCGAGTTCGCCGTGTTCGACCATTGGTACGCGGGAGTGCCCTCCCAGACCTTCTGCAACCGCTCCTTCTTCCACGCCTCGACCTCGCACGGCTTCGTGACGAATCAGGGTGGCGGCGGCTACCGGAAGTGGCTCGACGCCCCGGCCGCACCGACGGTGTTCAACCGCCTGGAAGACCGCAAGGTGAGCTGGCGGATCTACATCGACGAGCTCCAGCTGGTCTCCTTCACGGGGATGCTGCATGCGGCGGTGCTCGAGAAGTACTGGCGCACGGATCATTTCGGCACGATGGAGGACTTCTACGCCGACGCGAAGAACGGCACCCTCCCGGCCTACGCGTTCATCGAGCCCCGGATGGTCTACGACCACAACGACTTCCATCCGCCGTTCGGGAAGCCGCGGGAGAGCGTGGTCGACGGCGAACCCGTGTTCGACAGCGCCATCTCCGATGTGCGGGCGGGCGACCGGCTCATCCACGACGTCTACGAGGCCGTGCGCACGAGCGCGACGCCCGGCGGCTCGAACGCCGTGAACACCCTGTTGCTCATCACCTTCGACGAGCACGGGGGCTGTTACGACCACGTGCCTCCGCCCGCGGCCACGAAACCCACGAAGGACACCGGTGCCGGGGAGATGGGCTTCACGTTCGACCGGCTCGGTTGTCGCGTCCCGGCGATCGCGGTGTCGGCGTACACGCGGCGGGGCACGATCGTCCACGACGAGATGCACCACGGGTCGGTCACGGCCACGCTGTCACGCCTGCACGGCCTGGAGCCGCTGAACGACCGCGATCAGTCGGCCAACACGCTGCTCAACGTCGTGAACCTCGACAAGCCGCGGCACCCGGCCGACTGGCCCGTCACCACACCCGCGTACACGCCGCCGAATCCCGAGGGCGGCACCCCGCAGCCGAACGAGGCCGATCACCTCAAGCCGCTCACGCCTCCCGCCCGGGGGCTGCTCGGGCTCCTCCTCGCCCGCTACGGCGCGGCGGGCGAGAAGGAACCGGAGACCTTCGCCGACGCGTACCGGCTCCTCCACGAGCACGGCGAGGAGCTGTTCGGCCCTCCGCTCTGACAGCGCACTTCCGCACGAGGTCGCAGAGTCTCCGGGAATGCCCGCGACCTCGGTGCGATTCTGCGACCCCGCGCCGGTGACTCAGCCCTCGCGGGAGAACGTGACGTGGGTCACTCCGGACTCCGCGACCTCGGACGTCACGCGATAGCCGGCCTCGAGACCACGCAGGTCGTCCCACAGCCGGATGCCGCTGCCGGTGAGGATGGGGGTGATGCCGACGTGCAGGTCGTCGACGAGCCCGGCGCGCAGGAACTCCCGGACCGTGGTCGCCCCGCCGCCGACGCGCACGTCACGTCCTCCGGCCACGGCTACGGCTTCCCGCAGCGCCTCCTCCGGGGTCGCGGAGAGGAAGCGGAAGCTCGTGCCGTTCGCGAACTCGATCGGCGGGCGCGGCGTGTGCGTGAGGACGAACACCGGAACCTCGAACGGCGGCTCCTCGCCCCACCAGCCGCGCCACTCCGGGTCGTCCGGGTTCGCGTGGAGCCCGAACATCCCGGCGCCCATGATCTCGGCGCCGATGCCCTGGAAGTACTGCGCCGCGTACTTCTCGTCCACCCCGGTGGTGCCCGCGCCGCTCGTGTCGTGGAAGACGCGCTCCTGGAAGGTGCGGGTCGCGGTGTAGGCCGCGGTGAGGCGTCCCCAGTCCTCGCCGAAGGGGTTCTCCGGGGTCTGATCGGTCGTCGTGGCGAAGCCGTCGAGGGTGATGTTGAGGTCGACGCGCACGCGGGTCATGGTGCCTCCGAAGCGGTGGGGACGGGCGCCGGTCGGCGCGCCGTCCCCAGCGTCGGGCGTCACGCGGCCCCTGTCAAGAGGCCCCGGGATCTCCCGGAAGCGCCATGTGGATGGTCGGGTAGGGACGACCGTCGCCGTCGAGCGCGCTCCGACCCACCTCCACGAAGCCCCGGCTGCGGTAGAACCCGCGCGCGCCCGGGTTGTCCTCGTTCACATCGACCCTGACCACGGCCTGATGGGCGACGACCTCGGCGAGGAGCACGGAGCCCACACCGCGGCCGCGGAGGGCATCGGAGACGAAGAGCATCTCCAGCCCGCCGTCGTGGACACCCGCGAACCCGACGGGAATCCCGTCCTGTTCGGCCACGGTGAGGGTCACCGCGGGGAAGTAGTCGGACGCGAGATGCGATTCGATCCGGGCGAAGTCGGCCTCGTCGAGGAAGTCATGCGTGGCACGAACGGCACTGCGCCAGATCTCGACGAGTGCCGCGTACTCCTCTTCCCCTCGACACGGCCGAATGATGAGCGGGGCACTTCCTGCGGACATGGATCCGACACTATCCGCCGGACCGCCGTGCCGGATCAGGCCACGGGGTCGCCCTGGACCGGACCCTCCGTGTTGGGCTTCCACCCGAGGGCCGGCGCCACGTGCTCCGCGAACGCCTCGAGCACATGGAGGTTGTACTCCGGCCCGAGCTGGTTCGGGATCGTCAGCATGAGGGTGTCCGCGGCCATGACCGCCTCGTCCTGTCGGAGCTGCTCGATGAGCACATCGGGCTCCGCGGCGTAGGTCTTGCCGAACGTGGAGCGGAACCCGTCGATGATGCCGATCTGGTCGGCGTTCTCCTCGCTGCGCAGCCCGAAGTAGGCGCGGTCCATGTCCGACACGAGCGGGAACACGCTGCGGCTGACCGAGACCCGCGGCGACCCGGTGTGACCGGCCTCGCGGTAGGCGGAGCGGAACAGCTCGATCTGCTCGCGCTGCAGCTCGTGGAACGGCTGCCCCGTGGCCTCGGTCACGAGCGTCGAGCTCATCATGTTGAGCCCCTGGCGTCCGGTCTCCTCGGCCGTGGCACGCGAACCCGAGCCCCACCAGATGTGGTCGCGCAGCGTGGGCGACTGGGGCTCGATCGCGAGGTACTGTCCCGCGCCCACCATCCGGGGGTCGCCGGGGGCGAGGCGCTCGCCGTCGATGGCCCGCAGGAAGATCTCGAACTTCTCCCGCGCGAGCACGCTGCCGCGCTCCGGGTCCTCCTCGTCGCGGAAGCCGAAGGTCTCGTAGCCGCGCAGCGCCGTCTCGGGTGACCCACGGCTCACGCCGAGCGCGATCCGGCCGTCGGCGATGAGGTCGAGCGCGGCGGCCTCCTCCGCGAACTGGAACGGGTTCTCGTAGCGCATGTCGATCACGCCGGTGCCGACCTCGATCCGCTCGGTGCGCGCGGCCATGGCCGTCAGCAGCGGCATCGGGGACGCCGCCTGGCGGGCCCAGTGGTGCACGCGGACATAGGCGCCGTTGACGCCGAGCTCGTCCGCGCCCTCCGCGATCTCGATGGTCTGCTTCAGCATGTCGCCCGCGGTGCGGGTCGCCGAGCCGGGCACGTCGGCATAGTGACCGAACGAGAGGAATCCGAAAGCCTTCATGGTGTATTCGAACGCATGGAAGCCGGGACTATTCCCCCGGGAGGAGGAAGCCGTCGAGCACGAGTTCCCGGATCCGCGGCTCGAGCTCCGCCCACAGTTGCGGGAAGGGCACCTCGAAGAGGTCGGCGAGGGCGGGGGCGATCTGCAGCACCTGGAGCTCGCCGTCGCAGGCGCCGACGAATCCGGCGAGCGCAGGATCCACTGCGACCGTCCGCGCGAATCCGCCGCCCTGACGCAGCTCGATCACGCTCGGGTCGTCGTTGCCGGGAAGCAGGTGGCGCGCCTCCGTGACGTCGGGGGCCACGACGAGGGTGTCCGGCAGTCCCCCGGCGAGCGCATCGTGGGCCGCGAGGCCGAGACCGAGCGCCGCCCCCACGTTCGCCACGGTCTGCGAGACCCGCTCCGACCGCCGCAGCGGCTCCCCCTGCCCCCGGCGGAGCAGCACGTAGCCGAAGCCGATCGCGGTCACGCCCCGCGCCGCGAAGTCGTCGAGCCACGCGGTCAGCAACGGAGTGAACGCGGCGTCGCGCGGCGTGATCCCGCCGTCCCTGATCCACAGCTCCGCGTACGCGAGGGGGGACAGCTCCTCCCGCTCCACCACCCACAGGTCGAGGTCGGCGGGCACCCACGCGTCCAGCCGGGCGAGGCCGGTGATCCCCGTGCGGGACTCCCAGTTGCCGAGAAGCTGGGCGATGCCGCGCGGGGTGAGGTGGGCCGGTGCCGTGCGCACGAACTGCTCGACCAGCGCGTCGCCGACCAGACCGCCGTCGCGGTACTCGTAGGCGGGGACGCCCTCCGTTCGGGGGGTGATCACGAACGGCGGGTTCGAGACGATGAGGTCGAACGCCTCCCCGGCGACGGGCTCGAACATGCTCCCGTGGCGGAACTCGATGTTCGTGACCCCGTTGAGCTGCGCGTTCAACGCGGCGTAGGCGAGTGCGCGGTGGGAGACATCGGTGGCGACGACCCGGCCGGCCCGCCGCGCGACGAGGAGCGCCTGGATGCCGCAGCCCGTGCCGAGGTCGAGCGCACGATCCACCGCGAGCGGCACGACCGTCTCGGCGAGCGTGCGCGAGGCCCCGCCCACGCCGAGGACGTGATCGGCCGGCAGCGGACCGTCGAGGGCGACCTCGTCCAGATCGCTGGCGATCCACCACTCCCCGACACCGTCCTCGTCGACGAACGACTGCGGGCGCAGCAGCGCGACCGGGATCACGGAGTCGGCGTCGATCGTCGCCAGGCCCAGCGCCTCCAGACCGTCCACGCCGAGGGTGGGCAGGGCGCGCTCCACCGCCGCTCGGGGCTGGGGAAGCCCGAGCACCAGGAGCCGCCCGAGAGTCGCGAGCACGCCCTCGTCCCCGGCGATCGCCCGCAGGATGGGTTCGCGCAGGCCACGGCCCAGTGCGTCGTCCGCCTCCTCGCCCCAGAGCTGTCGCAGCGGCTCGGATCGGAGGTCAGCAGCATCCAGATCAGCGGCGAGCGCGGCGCTGCGGAGCGGGTCGGGGCCGGGGGCGGGGGTGTCGGACACGGCCGTCACTCTACGCGTCTTCAGGGTTCTCCTCTGTCCGGCCTCCTAGAATCGCAGAGTCAGTACTCACGATCCGCCTCTCCCCGGCGTTCGAGGAAGACCTTCATGACCGCGATCACTCCCGAGACGGGCCTCCGCGCGCGCGTGCGCCGCCTCGCGGCGTTCGTGGTCGCCGCCGGCGTCTGCGCCATCGGTGTCGCCGGTCCCGCTGTGGCGGCCGACCAGCCAGCCGCCGACGACGATCAACGGGTCGAACTGCATGTCACGGCGGGCCTGCGCGGGACCGTCGCCCCGGGGACCTCGACGTCGGCCGTGGTCACGATCGACAACCGCACCGAGGCGGAGCTCTCCGCGGGCCGCGTCGAGATCGAGCTCGGCAGCACGCCACTGACCGACGACGACGCCGTCACCGAATGGTTGGACGAGGGCCAGGCCGCGGGTTCCTTCCTCCCCCTCGGAGAGGAGACCACGAAGCCGGCGGAAGCGGGCGGATCCGTCGGCACCACCGTGTTCGTGCCGCAGGAGACCCTGAAGCCGTTGAAACCCGGGGTGTACCCGCTGCGGGCTGCCCTGAGCGAAGCCGGCACGAAGGATGGTGAGGGGCAGCGCACCACGACCTGGGACACCACCGCGACGAGCGTCCTCGTCGTCACCTCCGGCCCCACGAGCCCCGTCGGGGTCATCGTGCCCATCACCGCCACGCCGACGGGCGGCGCCCTCCTGAGCGCCGAGGAGCTCACGGAGTTGACCGCCCCGGACGGCGACCTCACCGCGCAGCTCGACGGCGTGGCCGGGACGACGGCGGTGCTCGCGGTCGACCCTGCCATCCTCACGTCGATCCGCGCGCTGGGCACCGCCGCCCCCTCGGCGGCGACCGACTGGCTGCAGCGGCTCGACGAACTCCCCAACGCCCGTTTCGCCCTGCAGTTCGGCGATGCCGACCTCACGGTGCAGGCGCAGGCCGGTCTGCCCGAGGCGCTGGCACCGCTGCCGCTGACCTCGCTGCTCGATCCCGCGGCGTTCCCCCAGCAGCGAGCCGTGACACCGACGAGCACTCCCGGCACCACCGCAGAACCGTCGGCGACGCCGACCGACGGACCGGCTCTTCCCACCGACGAGGAGCTCACGGAGATCGAAGGCGCGATCCCGGGGATCGTCTGGCCGGAGAGCGACCTCACAGAGGCCGACCTCGCGGCGTTCACCGGCTATCTGGGCCGCCCCGCCACGACCATCGTGTCGTCTGAGACCGTCGGCGACAAGAGTGCGGCCCATGCGACAGCGGACGGTCAGGACCTGCTCGTCACCGACGCCGCCACGTCGGCCGCACTGTCTGCTGCGGCGACAGAATCCGCCTCGGTTCCCCGCCAGGGGCTGTTGGCGGAAGCGGCCGCGCGGCTCTTCCTCGCCGGCGCCCGGGCCCCCGGCGCTCCGATCCTCATCGGCCTGGAGCGCGACGAGAACCGCTCCGCGGACGCCCTCCGCGACGCGATCTCGGCAGCCGACTCGATCGGCTTCGAGCTCTCGACGGTGCGGGCGGCTCCCGCCGCCTCGGTGAGGCTGCCCGAGACGGCCGCGGCGACCCGGGCGTCCGACCTCACCAATCTCCTCGCCGACGAGCGCTCCCTCACAGCCTTCGCCACCGTCCTCAGCGACCCCCTCGTGCTGCTCAGCCCCGAGCGGATCCGGATCCTGCGGACCATCGCGGTCGGATCGTCCGCGGAAGCCTTCGCCGAGAAGGTAGCGGCACATCGCGCGCGCACCGCCGAGACGCTCGGCGCCGTCAGCATCCCCGACTCCAGCACCATCCAGCTCCTCACGGCCAACGCCGACCTGCCCATCGCCGTGCGCAACGACCTCCCGTGGCCGGTGACGGTGCGGTTGTATGCCGCCCCCACCGATCCGCGCCTCGAGGTGACGCCCGTGATCGACGTCGCCGTGCAGGCGAACTCGACCACGCGGGCGAAGGTGCCGGTGTCGGCCCGTGTCGGCAGCGGCGAACTCGATCTGCGCCTCAGCCTCACCAGCCCGACCGGGGTGCCGATCCAGTCCGAGCAGACCGTCCGAGTCGCGGTGCGCGCGGAGTGGGAGACCATCGGCCTCGTCGTCTTCGGCGGACTCGCCGTGCTCCTCATCGCTCTCGGAGTGGTCCGCACGGTGCGTCGGAAGCGCCGGGAGGCGATCGAGGAGCAGGCGGTCGAGGCGGCCGTCGAGGAACTGATCGAGGAGAAGGAGGCGGAGGCCGCGGTGCAGGAGCGTCTCGACGGCCCTGAGGCCCCTTCCGCGAAGGAGTCGCGTGACTAGTCTCGGGCGCGCCAGCGCCATCATCGGCGCGGGCACCCTGGTCTCCCGCGTGACCGGGCTGCTGCGCAGCATCGTCCTCGTCGGTGTGCTCGGCTCCGTCGCCTCCGAGGCCGCTGACGCCTTCACCTACGCGAACCAGTTGCCCAACAGCGTCTTCTCGTTGATCTCGGTGGGCATCCTCACAGCCGTCATCGTGCCGCAGATCGTCAAGGCCACGGCGGATGCGGACGGCGGCAACGCGTTCATCTCCAAGCTCTTCACCCTCGGTACGGTCGTCCTCGTCGTGGTCACCGGTATCGCCACGGCCTGCGCACCGTGGCTCGTGCACATCGTGGCCGGTCGTGCGAACCCGGAGCTACTGGCCCTCGCCACGGCGCTGGCGTACTGGTGCCTCCCGCAGATCCTGCTGTACGGCCTGTACGCAATGATCGGCGAGGCGCTCAACGCCCGCCGCATCTTCGGGCCCTTCACGTGGGCGCCGGTCGTCAACAACGTCGTCTCGATCATCGGGTTCCTGGCGCTCGGCGCCCTCTTCGGACCCGTGCCCACGCGCGCGGCGGAGTGGACGCCGACGATGATCTCGCTCCTCGGCGGGACCGCGACCCTCGGCATCGCCCTGCAGGCCGTGGTGCTGCTGGTCTTCTGGCGTCGTACGGGGCTGGCTCTGAAGCCGGACTTCCGCTGGCGCGGCGTCGGGCTCGGCACGGTCGGCCGCCTCGCCGGATGGACCTTCCTGATGGCGTTCGCGAGCCTGGCTGCGGGGACCCTGCAAGGCTTCATCGTCAGCGAGGCGGCGGGACTCGAGGCCTCGGCCACGGTCACGACCAACGCCTGGCTGATCTTCATGCTCCCCTACTCGGTGATCGTGCTGTCGATCGGCACCCCCTACTTCACCCAGATCAGCGAGCACGCCGCGAGTGGCCGGGACGACGAGGTCCGCAGCGACATCTCCCGGAGCATCCGCACGCTCCTCTTCTTCATCGCCGCCGCCGTCGCCGCCGTGGCCGCCGCCGCCGTTCCGGCCTCGCGGGTCTTCACGAAGGACACCGAGTTCGTGACCGCCGAGGACGCGGCGAGGTCCGCCGCGCTGGTCCTGCTCTGCTACCTGCTCAGCCTGATCCCTCTGACCGTTCTCTTCATCGTCCAGCGCACCTTCTACGCCTACGACGACACCCGCACCCCGTTCTGGTTCACGATCGTGCAGTGCACGCTCATCGTGGCCACCGCCCTCCTCGCCTGGGCGCTGTTCGAGGCCGAGGTGCTGCCGCTGTCCCTGCTGGCCGCCGCCGTCGCCCTGGGGCAGTCCGTGGCCAGCATCCTGCAGACAGTCCTGGCCGTCTGGCTCCTGCACCGGAAGATCGGTGGTCTGGGAGTGCGCTCCTGGCTGGCCGCCGTGGGGCGATTCGGTCTGGCTGCGGTGCCTGCGGGCCTCGCCGGCTGGGGCGTGTTCGTGCTGAGCGGAGGAGCAGACGGGTGGATGATGGGCAGCGCGATGCTCGGTGCGCTCGGCACCGCCGTCATCGGACTCGTCGTGGTGCTCGTCTACGTCGCGATCCTCGCGGTCTTCCGCGCCCCGGAGCTGAAGGCCGCCGGCGGGCTCGTCCGCCGCTTCCTGCCCGGCCGCTGACGCGGGAATGCCCCGCGGTTACCATGGGTTGAAGCAGTCGGACGTCTTTCGACGGCACCGCCTTTCTAACGGAGATCACATGCGTCAGGTCATCATCATCGGCTCCGGCCCCGCCGGATTCACGGCTGCCATCTACGCGGCGCGCGCGAACCTGGAGCCGCTCCTCATCGCGAGCTCCGTCGAGGTCGGCGGAGAGCTCATGAACACGACCGAGGTGGAGAACTACCCCGGCTTCCCGGAGGGCATCCAGGGCCCCGAGCTCATGGCCAAGTTCCAGGAGCAGGCCGAGAAGTTCGGCACCGAGGTGCTCTACGACGACGTCACCGAGCTCGACGTCGCCGGTCCCGTCAAGAAGGTCACCCTCGGTTCGGGCGCCACCCACGAGGCGAAGACCATCATCTACGCGACGGGTTCCGCCTACCGCAAGCTCGGCATCGAGGGCGAGGAGCGTCTCTCCGGCTTCGGTGTCTCCTGGTGCGCCACCTGCGACGGCTTCTTCTTCCGTCAGAAGACGATCGCCGTCGTCGGCGGCGGCGACTCGGCGATGGAGGAGGCCACCTTCCTCACGCGCTTCGCGGACAAGGTGTACGTCATCCACCGCAAGGACACCCTCCGCGCCTCGAAGATCATGCAGGAGCGTGCCTTCGCGAACGAGAAGATCGAGTTCGTATGGAACAGCGAGGTCGTGGAGATCCTCGGCGACAACGCCGTCTCGGGCGTGCAGCTGCGTTCCACGGAGGACGGCTCGCTCCGCGACCTGCCCCTCGACGGCCTGTTCATCGCCATCGGCAACGACCCGCGCACCCACCTCGTCCACGAGAAGCTCGAGCTCACGCCCGAGGGAACGATCTGGGTCGACGGTCGCTCCTCGCGCACGTCGGTCCCCGGTGTCTTCGCCGCCGGCGACGTGATCGACCCCACCTACCGCCAGGCCATCACGGCTGCCGGGACGGGCACGATCGCAGCCCTCGACGCCGAGCACTTCCTCGCCGACCTCGAGGACTCCTCCGTCGAGGTCCCCGCGGCCGAGGCCGCTGAGGTCATCACGGCCTGACAACGGCCGGGAACACTTTCCCCCCGCCCGTTGTTGCAACAGGCGAACCTCGAACAAGGAGAACTCTGATGAGTGCAAAGGCAACGAGCCAGGCGACCTGGGAGCAGGACGTGCTGCAGGCCGATGGTCCCGTGCTGGTGGACTTCTGGGCCGAGTGGTGCGGTCCGTGTCGTATGGTCGCGCCGGTGCTGGACGAGATCCAGTCCGACAACCCCGACAAGATCACCATCCTCAAGCTCAACGTGGACGAGAACCCGGAGCTGGCCATGAAGTACCAGATCACGTCGATCCCGGCGATGAAGGTCTTCCAGGGCGGAGAGGTCAAGACGACGATCATCGGCGCCAAGCCGAAGTTCGCCCTCGAGCAGGATCTCGCCGCTTTCCTCGGCTGATCCCCCACGACCACGAGAAGGGCCGCACCTCCGGGTGCGGTCCTTCTCGCATTCCCGGGGACGCCTGCGCCCGGTCAGCGCTTGTCGTACACGTCCACGGGCTCGAGACCGCGCGCGGCCCGGGCGCTGTTCACGATCTCCTGGATGACGGCCGTCTTTCCCGCGTTGTAGGAGGACACCCCGTCCGCCGCCGCCCGCGCTGCGTCGTGCTTGGCGCGCTCGTATCGCTCCGCGTCTGCCCGATGCGCGCGCAGCCAGTCCCGCAGCAGACGCTGGGGCGCGAGATCCCACTCCGCGACAGGGAAGAAATGCGCGATGGCGAGGCGCTCCCCCGCCGACTCCCGGATCATCACCGGATGCGTGCGAACCCCGCTGCCGATGCGCCAGCCGGCCTCCTCCAGTGCGGAGCTCCGGTCGCCGAACTGCTCCCCTGTCTCCACGCGCACCGCGAGGTCGATGACCGGCTTCGCGCTCATCCCGGGAATCGCGGTCGAGCCGATGTGCTCGATGATCCATTCCTCGGCCCCGGCGGCGCGGATCGATGTCGCGAACTCCTCGAACCGCTGCGGCCACGACGGATCATACGGAACGAGGAGCATCGGTCGTCAGGACGCGTCGGCGATGCGGGGATCCCAGCGGCGGTGGCGCTGCTTTTCGTCCAGAAGCCCCCAGACGGCCGGTGTGAGCTCCGGGTACTCGAGGGCGATCTGCCGCAGCACGCGGTAGTGTCGTGCGGCGTTGGGTCGCACACCGTCATTCGCCGCGATGTTGTCCGCACGGAGCAGGTACACGACGAGTTCGTCGACGCTGGGCAGCTCCTCCATGAACTCCCAGGGGTCCTCACCGCCCAGAAGGCGCTCCTGGACGAGGACGGCGAGTTCGTCCGACGCCTCGGCGCGCAGCACTTCCAGGCTGGCGCGACGGGGGACGGATTCGGTCATCCCTCCAGCCTACGCGCGTGCGCGACGGGGTCGGCGCTCCACCTTCGCATCCTCGCTCATGTCTTCGAGCTCGCGGCCCTTGGTCTCCGGCACCTTGAAGAACACGAAGAAGAACGACAGCAACGCGAAGAACGCGTAGAAGCCGTACGCGAACGTGAGGCCGATCTCGGCGAATGCGGGGAACGTCGTCGAGATGAAGAAGTTGGCCACCCACTGCGCCGCCGCGGCGACGGCCAGAGCACCGGCACGGATCGAGTTCGGGAAGATCTCGCCCAGGAGCACCCACACCAGCGGGCCCCAGCTCGCACCGAAGAACACGACGAAGCCGTTGGCGCAGATGAGGGCGACGGTGGCCCAGGGGTCCGGGAGCGTCGCGGTTCCGGAGGCGTCGAGCGTGCCGAACGAGAAGGCGAGCGCCATGAGTCCGAGGGTCACCGTCATGCCGACCGAGCCGACGAGGAGCATGATCCGACGACCGACCCGGTCGACGAGGAGGATCGCGACGATCGTGACGACGATGTTCGTGACGGAGGTGATGACGGACGTGAGGAGGGCACTGGATTCGTCGAAGCCCACCGACTGCCACAGCGTGGTGGAGTAGTAGAAGATGACATTGATGCCGACGAACTGCTGGAACACCGACAGGAGGATGCCGACCCAGACGATCGGCTTGAGTCCGAGCCGGCTTCCCCGCAGGTCCCGCAGCGACTCCGAGCGCTCCGTGTCGATCGTGCCCGTGATCTCCTTGATCTTCGCTTCGGTGTCGATCGTCCCCGTGACGGTCTGGAGCACTTCCGCGGCGCGCTTCACCTCGCCCTTGCGGACCAGATAGCGCGGGGATTCTGGCAGCCGGAGCGACATCAGCCCGTAGACGAGCGCGGGGATGGCCGCGACCATGAACATCCATCGCCACGCGGTCAGGCCCCACAGCGGCTGGTCGGCCTCCCCCGCGATGCCCGCGAGCAGGGCGTCGGACAGCAGTGCGGCGAAGATGCCGAGGACGATGGCGAGCTGCTGCAGCGATCCCAGGCGCCCTCGGATCGCTGCCGGCGACACCTCCGCGATGTACGCGGGTGCGATCACCGAAGCCGCACCGACACCGAGGCCGCCGATCACACGCCAGATGATGAGATCGACGACGCTGAAGGCGAGGCCGGAGCCGATCGCCGAGACGAAGAACATGGTGGCGGCGACCACCATCACGGGGATGCGACCGAACTTGTTCGAGACGGGTCCTGCGAACCAGGCGCCCACGGCGCAGCCGATCAGGGCCGACGACACCGCGAAGCCCTTGAGGCCCGTGCCGAGATCGAATCCGGAGACGTCTCCGGCCAGAGCGTCGACGGCGCCGTTGATCACCGCGGTGTCGAATCCGAAGAGGAATCCACCCAGAGCCGCCGCGATACTGACGGCGATCACGCGACGCTTGATGGTGGCTGGATCAGCTGGTCTGGACATGGCATCCCCCTCGCATCGTCAAGATGACGCGAGTCTATGCCAGCCCCGACCAGGGGCGGGGTCACCGCGCGGAGCCGTACCCTTCTTCGCCCAGCTCCTCGAGAATGCGGTTCAGATCCTGGATCGATGCGAAATCGATCGTGACCTGGCCTTTTCGGGCACCGAGCGAGATCCGGACGCGCGTGTTGAGCCGGTCTCCGAGCTTGCCGGCGACCTCGTCCAGGTAGGCCCGCCGCGCACCCGGCGTGGGTTTGGGAGTCTTCCCTGCGGACGGCTGCGACTTGGCGGCTTCCTCCGTCGCGCGAACGGACAGGTCTTCGTTGACGACCTTGTCCGCCAGACGCTGCATCGCCTCCGGCGAGTCCACGCTGAGGATCGCGCGGGCGTGCCCGGCGGTCAGCACGCCGGCGGCCACCCGCTGCTGCACCGGCACCGGCAGCTTGAGCAGGCGGATGGTGTTGCTGATCTGGGGACGGGAGCGCCCGATGCGCGTGGCCAGCTCCTCCTGGGTGATGCCGAAGTCGTCGAGGAGCTGCTGGTAGGCCGACGCCTCTTCGAGGGGATTCAGTTCCGAGCGGTGGAGGTTCTCCAGCAGCGCGTCACGCAGGAGATCCTCGTCGGCCGTGTCGCGGACGATGGCGGGGATCGCCTCGAGTCCGGCCTCGCGGGCAGCCCGCGTACGCCGCTCCCCCATGATGAGCTCGTATTCGCCGTCGTTGTTCTTCCGGACGACCACCGGCTGCAGCACGCCGAACTCACGGACGCTGTGCACGAGTTCCGCGAGGTCCTCGGGGTTGAAGTGCGTGCGGGGCTGCCGCGGGTTGGGGACGATCGCCTGCGGGTCGACCTGGATCAGGTGGATCCCCGGCACCGCCTCGAGTTCGGTCTCGGGCGCGGCGTCGGCGCTCGTGGAGGGAGCCTCGGGGGTCGGAGCGATCTTCGCGCCGGGGAAGAACACGTCGACGGGACGTTCGGTCTGGTCCGCCGTCGGGATGAGGGCGCCGATACCGCGGCCGAGTCCAGTGCGCTTCGCCATTATCTCTCCTTGCTCTGCGTCTGTCGCGACGCGATTTCGACGGCGGCCTCGCGGTACGCGATCGCCCCGGCGGACTGACCGTCGTAGGCGATGACCGTCTGGCCGAAACTGGGGGCTTCCGACACACGGAC